>Ga0164241_10000957_pt1 | contig 41315 bp, 33 predicted proteins | sample OricomyardsoilBY_FD_108780 | JGI IMG/M metagenome (GOLD analysis project Ga0164241, IMG submission 108780) | Backyard soil microbial communities from Emeryville, California, USA - Original compost - Back yard soil (BY) | ecosystem: Environmental > Terrestrial > Soil > Unclassified | place: USA... | reverse complement strand
CGGAAAGTCAGGAAAAGGTTTTTCATTTGCGGCCAAAAGTAGGGTTAAACCTCATGGGCTGCAATAGTAAGTGGTTGATTACCCCGCAGATGTGATGCCCGTCATCTTTTTAAATATTGCCCATTAGGCTCAAATTCCAGAAGATGCGTGCCTGAGATATATAATGCGATTTCGCAATAACGATCCAGCCAAGACATTCATCCCGGATCATTTCAAATCGAGGTTAAATTGGAATGATCCCGCCGGTACAGCCCGCTCAAATCCTTGGAGGATTGGGATTTTTCCTTGCACCAGGCATGCAAATTCATGGGGGTCAAGCCCATCAGGGTGAAACCATCGGGTTGATTAGGCGCTTCGCCCACCTTCTCCAGGAAATTCAAAAAGGAGACGATGTCCCGCCAATCGGCCGGACCACGCCGCCCGGCCGACCAAGCCAATAGCCAACGCGGCAGGGATTTGACTTTGACGAGTGGTTGCAGGCCGGTGCAATAACGGATGAGGGATGATTTCAAGGTCAGGGCTTCTGGGCCGCAAGCATAAAGCGTCTTATCCAGGATATCGCCTTCGGTATGGATATGGGAGATGAGGGCGGCTATATCCTTGCCGGCGGTCAGCCGAAAAGTCTGCGCATGGCGATTCATTATCCGCACCCGATTTTGATAAACGAAGCGAGGCAGGGTTTCCATGGCCAGCCCCGAGCGGATGATGACAAAGGGCAGGCCGCTCCAGCGCAGCGCTTCCTCGCTTTCCCATTTGCCCCGCGCCAAAGGTTGGCCGGCATGGGTTTGATTCACCCAGGACGCGGAGTGAAAGGTGAGGCAAGACCAATTCGAGTGCTTGCCGATTTCGATGACACGCTTGAGAGCCTGGGTTTCGAAGCCGTCCTCATTTGCGGGCATCAATCCGTTCGCCAGTCCGACATGCACCGAATGGCTGCCCTGCAGGGCCCGGGCGAGCGAGGCCGGATTGCGGATATCGGCCGCCACGCCATGGATTTGGGGCCAGGCCGGCCAGGGGCGGGCCGAGGCGTGACGTCCGACGACACGCACGGAAAAGCCTCGTTTGGCCAGAGCTATGGCGCTAAGCCTGCCTAAAATCCCCGTCCCGCCTAATAGAGTGACCATAGTCCTAAAGAATCTTCCGACACCTAAGGTGAAAAGAAGATTGGACGGCTGCGGATATCCGCCGGTAACGTGAACTCAGTTCATTTCAGTTGCGTCCGCATTTTTTATTCAGGCGTTCGTCTTCCCGCTGCAAGAAATGCTTTCTCTCGCGCAGCCTGGCTTGCTCGTCCAGATTATCCGAGACGGCCAATTCCTCCTCGATATGCTGGATTTCAAGCAAGTGGTCCTGCAATTCCCCGCAGGGGTCGAAAGGCTGCCGCAAGGACTTGGGCTTCGGAGAGCAAGCCGCGAAAAGAACCGGCAAGATGGCGAGCAGAAGGAATTTTTTCATCATGTCGAATAAAACCGTTTCATTAGGAGCGGCCCGGGCAGCATAAACAGCAGGCAGGCCAAGGCGACGGGCAAAGGCGCGCCACTGAGCCATAATCCCAGCATATCCACCAACGGTATCCCTCTCAGCAGGGCGCCGACCATGCGGCCGGTAGGGGACGGTGAAGTTTGTTTCCATAATGCCGCCAGGGGTTTGCCGAGCAAGTAGAATAAGGCCAGAAGCGAGGGGGCAATCCGTAGGGGGAGGCCGGAGAAGAAGCCCACGGCCATCCAAGCTCCCGCCCAAATCCCCAGCCCGAAGAGAAAAATGCGGATGCGCAAGGGAGCATTGCCTTGAACTTCGTCCCGGGCCAAAAAAGTGACCAAGGCGATATACGACCCGAGGGAAAATATGGCGATGGCCGCATTGGGCGGGAAGTGAAATCCGACTTCCCATGGCCAAAGAAAGGAGGCGTTCAAAGCCATGCCGGCTACCAGATTGAGCGCGCGGCAAAGCCCCATGGCCAAAGGACCTAACCAAGTTCCCTTGAAAGCAAAGTTATAAGCGAAAATCGCCAGCATGAGGGCCAAACCCACCCCCATCGCTTTGGGATGGGCGCAGCCCTGCAAGACCAAACCTAGGGTAAACATGGCGATGACCAGCATCCATGCCGATTGCAGGGGGATGGCGCCGCTGGGCAAGGGGCGATCGGGACGCTCCTGCGCGTCCACCTTGGCATCGGCGATATCATTCATGCCCATGCCGGCCATGAGGAATAATCCGGCGGCGGCCATGCCGAGCCATAAAGGCAGGAGCCCTTCATGCCCGCCTATCCACCACCCCGCAAAGGCATTGCATAGCGAACTGAAGACGGTGGGCAAGCGCACCCACCGGAAAAAATCACGCCAGCGGAGGGAAAACAAAACCCAGGATCCTAATCAGGCGGAGGAGCTTGTCTTCGGAGCGACCAGATTCTCAATCATGGCCCCGATCAGGCGCATATCGGGTCGCGGAGAAAGTTCGGGCAAACCGGTATTTTCGGGAAGCCCTTGCGCGTGTTTTCGCAAGATCCACTCTTTGTCGGCGGGATCGGCTCCCATCAGCAATGGTCCTTGGCCCGGATCATCCACGGGGGTGCCATGGCTGCCTTTGACGAGGGACGCGTCGAGGGGAATCACGTCCATATAATAGCGGAAACCCAGCGTTTTTTTGGCCAGTTTCGCCGCCATCCTCCATTTGATCAATGGCACTTTGGGATCGAGAAACAACTCGACCGGGTCATAGCCGATTTTGCGGTGAATGTCCACGCAGCGCGCATAGTCCGGCGCTTTTTTGTCCTGGAGCCAGTAATAATACGTGTACCAGCAATCGGGTTCGGCCATCAGGATGATGTCGCCCGCGCGCTCATGATTCAAACCATGACGCGCCCTGTCCTCGCCATGAATGATTTTGCGGGTGCCGGGCGCATTTTCAAACAAGCCGATGACCTTGGAGCGGCAGGCCGGATCATTCAGGTAGATGTGGCAAATCTGGTGATCGCTGACGGCGAAGGCGCGGCTCGCGCCCATGTCGAGGGTTTCCCAGTCCAAGGTGGTGCGGATTTCCAGGAGCCCGGCCTCGCGCAGGATGCGGTTGGGATGAAGGTGTCGGGTAACCTCAGTGATACCGTATTCGGATACCACCAGGACTTGCACCCCCTCCCGCTCATAAAATTCGATGAGATCGCCGGCCACCTTGTCGATGGCGCGCAATTCCTTTTCCATCCCCGCGGCGTGCGGGCCGAATTTCTGAAGGCCGTAGTCCAGGTGAGGCAGGTAAACCAGATTCAGGGTTGGGTGGTGTTTCCGCCAAGTCCATTTCGCGCTCTCGGCTATCCATTGCGAACTGGCGATTCCGGAGGCGGGTCCCCAAAAGGAAAAAAACGGAAAGGGACCCAAGTCCTTCACTAGCGGATCGTGCATATCCGCGGGCGCCGTGTAGATGTCGAAAATTTTCCGGCCGTCGGCGGGATAATGAGGCCGGGGCGTGGCCGCATAGTCCACCGCGGCATACATGTTATACCACCAGAAAAGTTTGGCGCAGGTGAAGCCTTCGTGGCTCCTGTTCAGCTTTTCAAAAACTTTTTCACCCCGTACCAGGCGATTGCTTTGCTTCCAGAATGCGACTTCGGCCTGATCGCGGAAATACCAGCCATTGCCCACGATGCCATGTTCTTCGGGTCTTAAACCCGTGAGCATGGAACTCTGGCTGGTGCAGGTCACCGCGGGAAAAGGCTCTTGCAAGGGTAAGGTCCAGCCGCGGCTCAAAAAGGCTTTCAAACGGGGAGTGAAAGTCCCGATATGATTCGGCGTCAGGCCGACGATATTCAAAACGGCGGTGGGTCTAAGTTCGGACATCGGCCCTCTTGGAATGGGGAGAAAAGGGTGGGCAGGCCATGAGGAGGGTTAGCCGAAATAGTTTTGATTTAAGCGTAAATCAACCACAGAAGCGCCTTATTTGCTTGAATAAAAAGGTGTTTACCGGAGAAAGTTATCCAAATCGTACAAATCAGGACAGAAACGACCAGCTTTTTTAGGTTGAGCGCCTAATTTGGGATGACTTGGGGCAAATAGCGAGGGCATTGCTCCGTGCCAATTGAGGCCAACCCCTGAATCCATAATCCATTGGCCAGGTTGGAGGATAAATCTTGGGCAAACATGGAGTGATTCTGTCGTCCGCATTGGCCATGGCCGCGGCGGCTTACGGTTTGGATTTAAGCGCCGAGGACCTCGGGGTTTCCGCCTATATGGACAATGGGCGGTTTCAGACCTCGGATTCGCTGCTGACGGGAGAAATCATCAGCCGCACAGGCGCCAAGTGGCTCATCGAAAAGGAAGTGGACGAAGCCTGGTCGGTCTCCGCCCAAATCCATTTGTTTTTTTGGCGGAATCAAGCCGTGGACAAGGAATTATTCCATGTCGCCGGGGTCAAGTTCGACTCGGATTTGCGCGGGTATTTATCCTGGAAACGCGACGCCCAATTTTTCAAGGGCGGGGTCTATAACTTCAAATACAATCCCGATTCCAAAGACTTGGGCGAGTATTTGCTTCGCAGCACGGCTTACCCCACCATCTTGGAGAGCATGCAAGGCAAGGACTTGATGGAGCCTTCCTTTTCCCGGGTGCTGGGAGCCCAATACGGCCTGAATTATGAATACTTCCGCACCTTGGGCCTTGCATACTTCGAGCAATTCAATACTCCGGTCTATGACGCCAGCCTGGCTTATTTCGCGACCGTCGGACCCAGTCGGGCGGAAGTCGGCCTGGGAATCGCCTATCCCCGTTTCTTGCACTTCGGCGACCGCAAGGACGTGACGCCGCTCGATCCAAGCTTGGAGCCTTACATCGACAATAAGGATTTGGGGAAAAACGAAATCAAGATCAGCCTGAGAGGCCGGGTCGATTTGGCCGCCTATTTGGAAATGAGCGAGCCATTTGGCGTCTACGCCGAAGCCGCCCTTTTGGGGCTAAAAAACGATACCCTCTTATACAAGAACATGAATGAACGGATGCCTTTGATGATCGGAATGGACATACCGACCTTCGGCATTCTCAGCGCATTAACTCTCGAATTGGAGTATTTCAAAAATCCCTACCTCGAACGCAAATACGGGAAGTCGGATAATAATGGCCGCGCCTACTCGGTTTTGCCCAATATCGATGACTACGCATCGCCCCCCCGGAAAACCTCGGATGACATGCGCTGGAGCGCGACCATCATCCGAAGCTTGAACCGCTGGTTCGATTTGAAGGTTCGATTGGCCAACAATCACATGAGGCTGGTCAGTTGGAATGAAGATTATGTCACGGGAGAACCTTATACCAAAAGAGGTTCCGATTGGCTATGCCTTATTCGATTGGAGTACCACAATTGAGTGATACCATGATTCAGACCAACTTAACTCAGCGAATACGGGCATCCTTGTCGACCTCAACCATGCGTGCGGCAATCGGAACCTTAACGGCCATCACCTTGGCAATGGCGGGCGACAGGAAGATCAGTCTGTTCACGGCCGTGGATGTGGGCCGGGTTGAAAGCGGTAGCGGCCTGTCGACCGGCTCCGATGCGAAGGGCGCTTTCCTAAGCCGCACCTATGTCGACGTGGGTTTTACCGATAAAATGGATGAGCATAATCTCATCAGTATCGGCATCGGCGGCATATTCTGGAATGCCTATTCGCCCGGCGGAGGTGACCCATCCGATAAAATCATCAAGTTCGGGCCGGGAATTTCCCAAGCTTTGCTGGAGTGGACACCCATCGACAATCTCTCGGTGACTTTCGGCTATTTCCCCTACAAATACAATCAATCGGCGCAAAATCTCGGCGAATACATGTTCCGATCCGAAGCTTACCCCACCATTCTCTATACCGGCGGCTGGTCCTTGATGAATGATGTCCAATACCATCCGGTGGGGGCCAAACTCACTTGGAAAAATTCCAGCGGCACCCTGCAGCAGGACTTCGGGCTATTCATTGAGTATTTCAATTCCCCCATTTACGATATCACCCCCGCGTCCATCACCACTTGGAAACCTTCCGAGGTCTTTACCTTGGGCGGAGGCCTGGCCTTGCACCGTTTCATTTCACCGACGCCGGGTACCAAGGACAAGCTCACCGAGCCCTTCGAGTATTACAAGAACTTCTACTATCCCGCTACCCCATCAGAAAGCCGTTATCAAATTCCTTTGGATAATTATCCCGGCACCTCCAGTTATGATTTGGCCTATGCGGCTGGTACCAATCCCAATGTCGACTCCCTGAAACAGGCGATTTTCGCCAGCGACGGCCCTCTTCTCACTGCGCTTTATGGAATCAATAGCGCGGGGGAAATTCCCTTGACTTTGGACACCACGGCCGGGTCGGGCAAGCAGGGGAAACCCGCCAGATACGTCACCAAGTTGAAGAAAGACATCGAAACCGATATCAGCAATGATGGCACCGATGCCTTCAATGCCCCGGAAAACGCCGGCGCGTTGCCTCAAACCATCTCTTATGACTTGGCGGCCGTGTACTTGATGGCCTTTTTCAACCTCGATTTCAATGCGTTATTGGGCTTGGATGCCGGGGATATCGGGCAATTCAAGCTGTATGGAGAAATCGCCCAATTAGGCCTTAAGAATTATCCGCTATTCTATACCCAGCTCGAACAAAGGCGACCCATCATGGTGGGCTTCAGCATCCCGACATTTGGGCTGGTCGATGAACTGTCGGTGGAAACCGAATACCTCAATAACCCAATTGTCGAAAGTATTGCCAGCACCTATGATAAGCTGGATTTAAATCCCGATGAAAATTTCCGGTATAAAACCTATAACCAGGATAATTTAAAGTGGTCGGTGCACGCTTCGAAAAGCGTATCGAAGTTTTTGACCCTGTATACCCAGGTGGCCAATGATCATATCCGGCTTAAAAACGGTTTTGCCCAGCCCACCTTCGTGCCCATCACCAATTCCAAGGGGGATTGGTATTGGTTGCTGAGAATACAGTGGGCGATTTAGGATCTTTGAGGGAAGAGAAACGAGGGGAGAGGAAACTATGAAAAATCTGCTAATAGCCATGTCCTTGGCGACGGGGTTGGGCTTTGCTCAAACCACCCAGCCGGCCGCCAAGGTGCACGTGAAAATGGTTAATGGAACAGCCATCAAGTATACGTCCAAGCTCAAACAAGTCGTGGAGCTGAACTTTACCCAGAATTACCACCATCAAGGCGGCCGCAGCGTCATCGATAAGGAATTGATCAAGATGGGCCAGGCCAATGGCTTTACGATCTTGAAATTCCAATCGGCCCCCGGGCAAGGGCAATCGGATTCGGGTACGGCTCAGGCCATACCCACCTTTACCTTGGCCGATTTGAGGAAAGGCCAAGTCATCATCGCCAATAATATCAGCGGCATGGGGAGTATTTATACCAAGTCCAAGACCACGGCGGATGCCATGCAAACGGCGATTGAAACCGATGGCATCGGCTATCTAGGCATTCATGGCAGCGGGGATCAAAGCGGGACGTCCTGGCCCTTTTACGCCAATACCTTGCATCCCGTGCAATTCGTCAACCATGCCAATCGCACCAAAGCACCTGTCTATAAGCATTTGGCAGAGGCGAAAAACATCATCCTGGAAGGTATTTTGGAAACCCAGACCAAGACCTATGACGTTCCCAATGAAGTCGTAAACGGCGCAGTGCAAACTGCCTCGGGTGTCAAAGGCCGGGAAATGTTGAATGAGTGGTATCAATTCAACCGGCAAATCGCCGATGATGCCGCATATAAGGATTTGGTGACCATGCTGCTCAAATACGATGGGAGTAAGACACAGGACCAACTGCCAGTGCAATACCAGCGCAAGGGCGGTAATATGTATACCTGGATCATGAAAATGGGCAAGGCCATGGGCTCCTATATCCCGGCTGGCCATACCAATGATGAGTTGATGGATCCCTCTTCGGGTTTCGACGGCGGCTCCGGGGATTATGACCGGTATATGGGACAGCTCTTGTGGTTCCTGGCTGGCTACGATGTCGAGGTTTGCGGGGCATCCAATTGCGCGGGCTTACCCATTGTGGACTCCTTGAACCATTTGACGGGAGAGAAAATCACCACTACCGGAATTGTGCCCAGCGAAGCCGTCAAGTCGCAATTGAATTTAATCGACGGCAAGGTGGCCTTTTATTCGCCATTCCGGAACAAAACCTATGAAGCCAAGGTCATCGACATGCACGGGCGAGTCGTCGCCTCCAAAACCGGCAAAGGCGAAGTTTACCATGAATTCGACCCCAGCAAATTCCGGACGGGCGTCTATTTCTTAAGCGTCAAGGTGGGCTCATCCAAGCCCATGATCAAACGCTATGCCTTCATGCCCGGCACGCGTTAAAAAAGCCTAAAGCCCCGGTCAACCGGGGCTTTTTCGCTTTGGGTCCGCAGCCAATCCTCGCGCCGGGCGCGGACCCGCATTAGATTAATCCCATGGCTTCCTTGGCGCTAAGCATTAAAAACCAGAAGTGGTTGATCAATCCGCTCGCCGATGCCTTGGTGTTTTTGGCTGCGCCCCTATTCATCGTCCCACTTCTCTTCGTGCTTCCCCTGATCTTCTCCTGGGCGGCGATTAAAATAGCGGTCTTGTCGATTAGCGCGACGGGCCATCATTTGCCCGGCTTTATCCGCGCCTATACCGACAGGAATATTTTCCAAAAGTTCCGCGCCAGGCTCATCATCGTTCCGGTGCTATTCGCCGCCATGGCCATCGCGGCGGCCTGGTATCGCCTCAGCTACGTGCTTTTCGTGCTGGTGATTTGGGGAGCCTGGCATGGCGGCATGCAAACCCTGGGATTTTTGCGCATTTACGATTTGAAAAACGGTCTGCAATCCAAGGTCATGGCCAAGCTCGATTTCTGGATCACCTTGACCTGGCTGATTCAAGTCATTCTCTGGTCGGTACCGAAGAAAACCTCCATCCTGAGCTATTACTATCTGGCGGGAGGGCCATTGCTCCCGGTGCATGGCGTCGCCTTATTCGAAACTTTTTGGCTGGCCTTGACCGCGCTGGCGACCGTGGCCTGGCTCGTTTTCATCCTTTACCAGGCCATCGTTCATCGGTACCTGAACCTTCCCAAAATCATTTGCCTGGCGGCCAGCATGGGTTTTTGGGCCTATTGCATGATCACCGTCAACAATATCCTCATCGGAGTCATTCTATGGGAGATATTCCATGATCTTCAATACAATGTTTTCGTCTGGGGTTATAACCATAACCGCGTCCGCAACCGGTTTTCACAAAGCGGTTTGGAGAAATTCCTTTTCCAGTGGGATGCCAAAAGGATTGGCCTTTACGCCCTGTGCATCGCCGCCTACGGGTGCATCGGCATCCTCAACCAGGACATTTTCCATGTCTACGACAACCAGCCGGTATTCGCCTCGGCGCTTTCCCAAATCGGCAATGTCTTCGCGGCCTCGGCGCTCTGTCATTTCTACATGGACGGTTTCATCTGGAAGGTGCGCGACGCCAAGGTGAGGCGGGATTTGGGCATTGGCCAGTCATCCGCCTTTACCGGCCATTCGGAAATCAGGCATTGGGTGGGCATTGGAGCGCTGGTCGCCCTCTGCGCTTATCTCGGCATAAGCGAATACAGGCATCGCGCCCAACCCGGTTACGCGGCCGGGAATAATCTCGCGGAATTGGTTCCGGCCAGCGGTTATGCCAATTACATGCAAGCCGAAAAGCTGCGGGAAAACGGGGAGGCCGCCGCCGCCATCGTTTACCTGCAAAAGGCCATCGCCCTGGACACGGCTTATGGTTTTGCCAGAGGCGAACTCGGCGGCATGAAGTTCGCCGCCGGGGACTTCGCCGGAGCCATCGCCGACCTCGAAAGCCTGCCCGCGGCGGATCGGGATGAAAATATCCTCGACCTGCTTTCCCAAGCCTACTTCCAAAGGGCTTTCCAATTGCTCAATGCCAAGGACGCGGCGGCGGCGAAACCCTATTTGCAAAAAACCCTGGCCTTGAATCCGCAGCAAGCCCCGGCCTGGAATTACCTAGGCATGGCCGAGCATGTCGCCGGTCATGCGCAGGCCGCCCGCGAGGATTACCTCAAGGCGTTGGAATTGGATTCGGGCTATGCCATGGCCAAGGAGAATTTGCGCCTGTGGGAAAGCGAGTACGCCAAGCCTAATTGATCAGGATGCCCTCGGGGGTATGTTCGATCACGAAGGTGATTTCCCCGGCGATGGCGTCGGCCAATTCGGCGTCGCTTCCCGGCCTCTCCGCTTCGGGGAGGACGGACCACGTATAGGTTTCCACTTCGAAATGACGGCAAAGATCATGCTTCAAGGCGAAAGCGTAGGCGCTTAGCATATCCTGGCGGGTGGTGCCCACTCCGCCTTCCCCCAGCATGGTTTCGGCTTGCAGGGGCAAGTGGTAATGCGTGCGCCAAGGGCAATCCCAATGGCCGGTGGCGAGAGCCTCGGGCAAATCGTCGAAGTCGGCGACGATCTGGCTTCCGTCCTGCCGGTGAATCCTGGTCTGGTGCAAAAATTTCGGTTCGGCGAAGGATTCCCGGATGCGCTTGGTGGTCCGAGCCGGGTCGGAGGGGAAAACCAAGGCGCTGGACAATTGCATTTTGTGAATGGGGATGCCGGCTCTCATCAAGGCGGTTAGCGCGGATTCCGCGTTTTCGAATTGCACGGCTTGGTGGCAGGTGTCATAGCAAAGGCCCAGGTAGCGGCCGAGGACTTCTTCCAACCCTTCCGACGCGGCCGCCGGGGATAACTCGTCCTTCCAAAAGCGCAGGACTTGGGAGGTTCGTTCCAGGACGCAACCGGGCTCGGGCTCCAAGGCCAGGGCCAAACGGCGACCGGTTTCGGATTCCAGCCGTCGCGCGAATTCGACCCACGCCAGCAGTTGGCGAATGGCAATTTGGGTGTCGCCGGTTTTCCAATCGAGCCGCCAGCCCAGGGGTAAGGTGGAGATGCTGCCGAACCCTCCTTCCGGCAGGATGGCGGCCAGGAGGCGCGCGCAATTTTGGGTGTATTCCAGCCTTTCCGGGGAAGTCCAATTGGGGCGGTAAACCTTGGTTTTCACCACGGTATCGTGAAAGTTACCGTAGGGGAAGGCATTGCAGGTAAAAGCATCGAGTTTATGTTCCCGCAAAAAATCGGTGACTCCGCGTAAATCCCCGGCCGCTTCCCTCGCCAGCGGGGCTTGCCACCAAAGGCCGAGAGGCATGGTTTCCCATCCGAGTTTTTGCCGAACCGAAGCCCCAAAAAGCGCCAGGCTTGCCCGCCAGGAGGCCCCATCGGCCAAGGGATGGACATTGGTGCAATAGGTCAGGCGTATCGGGCGCGTGTCGGAGGTTAAAACGGGTTTCAAATTCATCAAATTCCAGGCTGAGTAGGCGAAACGAGGCCCGCGAAAAGGCCTATCACAGTATCTTACTCAAAACCATGATAAAGAGCGGCGACAATCCCGGAGCGGAAGCAAAAAAGACTTTACCCATGCCTGAAAACGCGTCGGATAAGGGGCTGGCGCCGGGGCTCGCCCGCTTGGGGCAAAAATCCCTGGATGGCCTGGAATGCTGGACCAGCCCATTGGCCGGGCATGCCAAGGTGCATTTCGGCCGTGGGGCTTTCGACCTTTTGCCCGACTTGCTGGCGGCGGAAAATCCCGACAAGGTCTTCGTGATTACCGACCCCAAGGTTTTCGGCCTCTATCGCGCTCCCTTGATGCATTTGCTGGCCGAAGGTTTCACCTTGGAAACCTTGCTCATACCCGAGGGCGAAACCGAAAAAACCTTGGGCAACCTGGAAAAAGTCTGCAATGAGCTATTCGAAAGAGGCATCACGCGTTCGAGCATCGTGGTGACTTTCGGCGGCGGCGTGGTTTTGAATCTGGGCGGGCTGGCCGCCAGCCTGGCATACCGCGGCGTGCGTTTATTCCATGTGCCCACCACCTTGATGGCCCAAAGCGACGTCATCATCTCCAATAAGCAGGGCATCAATTTCGCAGGCGGCAAGAACCGGCTCGGCGTTTTCCACGCGCCGGTTGCGAGCCTGGCCGATCCGCGGTTTTGCAAGACCGAATCCCTTCGCCAGCTCAAGGCGGCGATGGCGGAATACGCCAAGAACGCCTTGCTGCTCGGGGGAAAACATTTCGACGAAGCGGTGGCTTTTTTCGCGGGCGGCGATTGGTTTGCGGACGCCAAGCTCGACAAGCTTTTGCGCGACAGCCTCGCGCAGAAATTCGAAATCGCCCGGCTGGACCCGCGGGAAAAGGGCCTGGGATTGATGCTGGAATACGGGCACACCGTGGGCCATGCCCTGGAATGGCTTTGCCACGGCCGCCTATTGCATGGCGAGGCCGTATGGCACGGCATGAATGTCGCCGGCCTGCTGGCGAATCGCATGGGCTTGCTGCCGGACGAAGAATACCGCAAGCAAACCTCGCTCTTGCAGCATCTCGCCTGCATTCCTTCCATACCGGCCGAAATCAGCGTCGGGCAAATCATGCAATCGGTGCAAAAGGACAATAAGAAAACCGCGCAGGGACTGGGCTTCGTGCTCCTGGAAAGCGTCGGCAAGGTGCATTCCCACGGTCAGGGGGTATTGACTCCCATCGACGAAACCCTTTTGCATGACGTGATCAAGGCCTACCGGGGCGCTACCTTGTAAGGCCATCATGCTATGCTATTCGACGGGATCGTTGCCGGATTCCTGCACTTTGGATCCCCATCCCGCCGTCGTCGCCGACGAATTGGCGTACTGGCTCGCGCCCACGCCTTTTCGCGCCCTGGAGTGGGTGATAAGGCCCGAGCATTTGGGGCGAAGCGACGACAAGGGCTGGTGGGCGGCTTTGCGCATCGCCCTGTCCGCCCGGGGCCTTATCGTCAGCAATGTCCATCTGGGTTATCCGCTCCTCCTCTCTTCCACTCCGCATGCGCCAAGCCTCGCTTCCCTTGTTCCGCGCGACCGGGAGCGAAAGGCCGCCGCCGCGCTTTCAGCCGGCCTCATCGCCCGGCAATTGCATTGCCCTTACCTCACCTTGACTACCGGCCCCGCCGAGTTGAATGGCCGCGGGGCCATGCCCCTCGAAGAAATGGAAAGGCTCGGGTATTCGCTGCCTAGCCCGCCCTTCGCTCCGGGGGCGGCGTCTCCGGACGCGATGGCGCAATGGCAAGCCTTGCACCGAAGCTTGTCCGGAATCCTGAGCGCATTGCCGCCATCGGTTTCCCTTCTGATTGAGCAAGAACCGGAAATGGTGGCGCATACCTGGCGGCATTTGTTCGTCTTGGGCCAAACCTACCCTGGCCGGGTTTTCGCGAATTACGATGTCGGCCACGGCGCCGTGATAGGGGAGAATCCGGCCGAGGCGGTGATGGGCCTGGGAAACCTGATCCGCAATGTCCACTTGGAGGACATAGCCGGGAGAGCGCACCGCCATCTGCTTTTCGGCGAAGGCGACATCGATTTCGCGGCGCTTTTCGCGGCCTTGAAAAAGCAAGGCTATCGGGGGCATCTCACCCCCGATCTCTACCCTTTTTGCCATCGGCCCGAACAAGGCTTATCGGCTTCGTCGGAGTTTTTGGCCCGTCACGGTTATCGCTGAAAGTTTACTTTTCGTCCTTTCAGGTTAAGACCACCCATGTATTGCCCGCCATTTCTAAACATGCTCGCAGCCTTCGCGGTTTCCGCGGGAACGGCAAGCCTTTGCGCGCAAGACTTCCTAACCCTGAAGGGCCGCCTCTACGATAGGCATTACGGGGATTTCGGAGGCGAATTCGATGCCAACCGGGTATCGGGCTGCACTTTTGACGTCAACCAGTGGTCGACCGGCATGGTGCAAAAGACCTTGGGGTATGATTCGGTTTTGAATAAAAAAATCCCCCGCAAGGGGGCAAACGACGTTTGCTCCGAGAATTTGGAGAAATGGTTTGATCCCGGCCAGAGCCGCAAAAACGCCTGCGTCAATCTTTTCCTGCACAATGTCGCCCCAATGGGACAGCCCGTGTGGAAATTCCAGGACAGCGTTTTTTTCCCGATGAATCCTTTCAGCGACGAGATTCCCTGGCGGAACTCGCAAGGCGTGACCTTGTCGGATGATTTCGCCTATTGCATGGAGATCAATGCCGGCATGATTTATCGCGGCGGAGAAACCATCAAATTCCAGGGCGACGATGATTTGTGGGTTTACATCGACGGCCAATTGGCATTCGACATGGGTGGAGTTCATTTCGGCATGGAGTCGACCGTGAACGCCGATACCCTGCCGATGTTGCAGGGAAAGCGCGGCCAAACGCTGGACCTCGACGTTTTTTTCTGCAGCCGCCAGCCGAGCACGGCCATATTCGGCCTGGAAACCAATGTGGAATTGAAGCCCGTGCCTTTGCAAAGGTTGCAGATCGTCGACACCTTGGGCCGTTCCGTCACCAGCAAGGACATCATCGTCGGCAAGACGAAACTATGCGCTAGACCTTATTATCAAATTCCCGGTGACGCCGAATGCGGCAATTACGACGTCCCCGATGGCCTGAGTTTCTTATCCGCGCAATGGGATTTGAATGGCCTGCCCCTGTCCGATCTCGGCGGCCAGGAGTGCCTGGAACTCGATCCGGCGGATTTTCCCGACAATACCCGCCTGAACTTGACCGCCAAATCGGGGCGGCTGAGTTCAAAGGTCGCCATCACCTTGGTCAAGACCGCGAGCCCCCTCGAAGGATGGCTGCGGGGCGATGGCAAGTGGGAAAGCCTGGAATTGCATTTGGATAGCTCCGGCGGCCAGGCCCCGCTGGGATTGGAGGTGGATTATGCCTGGAATGATCAACCGCGCCAGATCATGGTCTATCCCCGCGCGGGTTCCACCGGTTTTCCGGCGGCGCAAAAATTATGGGGCACCATGCTTCCGGGATTTCAGGGCGAATTCGGGCACACGCATTTCCCCCCTCTACCGGCCGTCACCCGCCAACAGGTTTTCGGACAGACGGTGGTGAAAAGCGTCATCTTAAAGGACGGCATTCCGCCGGTATTGTCCCAGGCCAGGCTTTCCTGGGGAAACGCGGATGGGGCGGCGCCGGCTGGAGGTTCGGAGACATGCGGGGGATTTCCCGCTTATTTGGATTTGACGGCTTCCGAAGGATTGGCTTCTCCCGCCTTGGGATATGGCATGTTCATCCTCAAATTCCGCGATGGTCTGGAGATGGATTTGGCGTCCCAGGGAGCGCAATGCGTCATCAGGCGCGATGAACAAAGGAAGGTGCTCATTCCCGAGGCTTTGGCGGCCCGGTTCGCCGCCGGGGACAGCGTCAGTCTAGGGCGAAACGCCATCGACTCGATGGGCAATGCCCCGCTCCGCCATTTCGTGGCCTTGGACATACCGCATACCTATACCGGCGCGCCGGGTAAGGCGGGCTTGCTGGAAAACCCGGTTCAAACCAAGACCTATTCACCCCCGGCCGCCCGATCACAATTGATCGCCATCACGCCGGATAAGCAAGCGATAGCCAACCGCGAGCCCGCATTATCCCTGGTGCGCGCCAATGGTCCGGTCTTGATTATCCCCACGCTCGCGCCGTTGGAATTCATCCGCCTGCATATTTTCGATCACCTCGGCGGCTTGGTGCAAAATATCGGCTATACCTTTTCCGAAGCCGACTGGGAGGGTTTTCGCGCTTCCGCCAGCGGTGATACGGTGTGGGTAAGGCTCATGTGGTATCCCTTGTCGGAAACCGGCCGTAAGCTCGGAACCGGCGTTTACATCATCCAGGGCGAAGGGCGCACCTTGGAAGGGGGGCTGGTCAGGGTGGGAGGGCAAACCCTCCGCGCCCAAAGCGCTCCTTTCCGTATCGAGCCGCTTCGGGTGGGCCTCATCCGCGCGGATTGATTTTGAGCCGCGCCTTCAGGGTTCTATCCAAATCACTTCGGCTTCGAACCAATTCTCAGCGGTAAAGGCGGAGTCGGTATTCAATGCGTTTTCGGAGGTGTAGATCTTGCCTTCTTGCGATTTGGCCTTAAGCTCATAGGAGCCGGCGGCTAAGCGGGGCAGGGTGAATCCCCCGTCGGCATTCACCGCGGCTGCATAAGGCGATCCGGATACGAATACGGAATGAAGCCGCAATCCTTCGCCCGCGGCTCCGACCTTCCCCGCGAAATTCAGGATGGCCGGCTTCAAGGGCAGGGTAACCGGCAGCTTACCCTTGGGGCCGGCCGTTACGATGAGGGTGCCGTCCCGGCGCTGGAAGCGGTAGGCCGTAGGCGACAAGCGTATCAATTCAACGTCGATCTGAAAGGCTTCACTCCCTGCGTTTTGGCCGGTGAGATTGAAAGCGATGGTATCGGGATGGGGCCAAGGTATGCCTTGGGTTTGGGCCAGGGCCATGGCCTTGACGATGTCGGTGTCATGCCAGACCACCATGCCATCGGCGTCGCTTGCGGCCGTCAATAGCGGCAGAGGATTATCCAGGGGCGACTGATGGCGGGCGTAAACGGCGACTTCTCCCGCTCCCGGCGCCACGCCGTCGGTCAGGGCGACGGTGATGGCCGGATTTTCCACGTCATCATAGCCGCCCGCCACCTTGTCCTCACAGGCAAAGAGCAGGGGCAGAGCCAGGCAAGCGCAGAGTACCTTCACAAGGGACATTATGACCTCGGGGAACCGGAGTCCTGGCCCCATTCCGGCAAGACATTATTCGGGAAAAGTTGCAAACTCAGCGTATATATCCTGTCCTCATCTTTGTCTTCGGAAACCAATACCTTGACGTCTTCCCGAAAGGTGCGGATTTTTTCCTGCAGGCCTTCAAAACCGGCCTTGGAAATATAGACCGTCAAGGCGCTGAAATCCCGCGACTCCGGCGGCAGGCGGGGAAACACTTCCAAGGCGAGGCGCAGCATTTCCAGAATGCGCGATTTGCCGACCAAGTCGCGGTTTTCCCTTTCCACTCCGATATTGGCCTCGCTGGGCACATAACCGTTGGCCGTTTTGGTGATCAACCCCAAGGCCAGCAGCAACTTAATGCCCTCTTCCACCTCCTGCGCCGAGATGGGAGGGAAAATCCGTTTGCCGATGGAGCCTGGGTTTTTTTCCTTCTGGTTGATGCCGAAAAAGGCGCGCAGGATGGAGTATTGCCACCGCGCATAATATTCCAGGCTTTCCTTGGTCAAGGTGCGCGCCTTGGATTTGGATTGCTTGGCCAATTCCTGGAACAAATGGGACTTGGCTTCCGGATCCTTGCTTTGGTTGAAGCGCACCAAGAGGCCGAAATACTTGATGCCGCTGGAGCCGAGTTTCATGGCCTTAGCGATTTTATACTGTAAATCCAAAGTCAAATTGCGTTTGCCGGCGATGACCTTGGAAAAGTAGCTGGAGTTGGAAACGGGTAGTCCGGCCTGAAGGGTGAATCCGCGAATGGAAAATTTGTCGTCGACCGAACGCCTGGCGGCGAAATAGTCTTCCAGAAAGCGGCGGTAATCCTGATACTCGAAAACCGATGGGATTTTTTTGATAGGAGACATGAAGGTTGCTCTAATCTACCCCACGGCCCAGGCAAGCGAAAGGAGTCATGAGAGGAATAACCGCCAACGGTACGTACAAAATGACCTAATCGACCTGATGGTGTATTTTGGGCCGGAGTGCCAGGTCAAGATGACCCAATTCCTGGCTGCATTCGGCAAAAATCCTCAACCCCGGCACCCGATTTCGCCTACTTTGAAGGTCGGTTTGGCGGCCTTTTCCGGTATTTTCGGGAAACCCTCCAATCCGGGTCTCGGGGAGTGAGTCTATGCATTTGAAGTTCAAAATCTCATCGGTTTTAGCCTTTTTATTCTGCGGTTTTTACCAGGCTTCCGCGCAGGATTTTTACATGCCGCCCGATAGGCCGCCTCCCGCCGATTACGATATCCAAGGCGAATACGTGGGGACCATTACCGGTGGATCCAAATTGGGAGCCTGGGTGATCTCCCACGGCAGCATGCGCTTCGACGTGGTGCTTTTGCCCGGGGGATTGCTGGAATTGCCCAATGACAGCGCGGACGGCGGGGGCTGGAACCGCACTTCCCGCTTCACCGCGAATAATATCACCCTGAGCGGCACGGCATTCACCGCCACCCTGAGCGGTGGTTATGCCGTCCAATCCATCACCGGCTCGGGAAGCGACCGGGTATTGAACGGCACTTTCAATGGACAAGCCTTCGCCTTGAAGCATGTGCTCCGAAAAAGTCCCACCCAGGGCCTAAGACCGGAAGGCAAATCCTGGTCGACCGGCTATGCGTCCTGGTTCGACGATAAGACCGCAACCGCCGACCTGTCGAAGTGGAAAAAACGCGATGACGATCCTCAACTGAAATACGGCAATTATCTGTTTCGCGGTTGTCAGTCATCGGGTAATATCGCCACCGCTTATTTGCACATTGAATTCAAGGTTCCCTTTGTGCCCGGCGCGTCGGGGCAAAATCGCGGTAATAGCGGCATTTACCTCCGAGGCATGCATGAAATGCAAGTGCTCGACTCTTTTGGCTTGACCGGTGCGGATAATGAAGTCGGCGCCATCTATAGAGTCAAAGCGCCCATTGTCAATGCATGCCTACCCCCGCTCAGTTGGAATACCTATGATATCTGGTATACGGCCGGTTCGGGTACCAATGGAACTTTCACCGTGTACGCCAACGGCGTCCTGGTTCAAGACAAATCCGTGGTAACCGTCACGACCGAGGCTGGATTTCAGGGCACGACCCTCTACCTTCAAAACCACGGAAACGAGGTCATTTTCAACAATATCTGGATGATACCCAATGCCACCTTGGCCACGGTTACTCCGGAAAACGTCATTCCGCCTCCTCCCACCTCCCTGTTTCAACAAGTCCCACGGGTGCGCAAGCAAACCTCTTATGGCCTTTTGGAATTAGGCAAGTCCTTGGATTTGCTGGGCCGGAAAACGATCAAGCAAGGTCATCATACCTTGACCATCATTCCGTGATTTTATTTCCTTAACCTTCTCCTCCCAACCGAAACAAAGGGTGATTGATGCGATTAAAAGTGAGTTTGGGCTTTGCCCTCTTGGGAATGGCTTGGCAGGGTGTTGCAGCAGACGAGAATGCGTTGTCCCCCTTGCGCATTTTTTCGGCGTGGGAGGTGGGGCAAGTCGAACAGTTTCGTCGGGAAGCGAATGTCGTCGATCAAGATAAAGAACTCATTAATCGCGCCAATGTCTGGTTATTGCAGGAAGCCCGTCTCGCCGATAATGCGCGGGCGTTTGTAGGCGTTGGCGGGGCCTATTTTTTCGTGTACCCCCGTAATTTGGGCGGCAACCCCTATGCGCATAGCAAAAGGTCGGCCTTTGGCCTAACGGACGCCCACGGCGAATTCACCTTTCTAAGCGAGGACGAGGAGAATTATTGGCTTCGCCTCAAAGTGGGGATATTTCCCTACAAATACAATCCCGACGCGAAAAATCTCGGCGAATACATGTTCCGCACCTGGACTTACCCGACCGTGATCAATACCGGCGGGCTCGAATTGTCCAATAGCGCCGCGACCCAGCTTTCCGGTGGGACCATCAATACCCAAATCGGGGGGTTCAAGAATGATTTGCTTTTGACCATTCAAAGCGATCGGCCGCCGATTTTCAGCTTGAGCCTGACCGATATCGCCTCCTATCGATTGGGGATAGTGACCTTGGGCGCCGGCGTCATGTTCGACAGCTTTTACAATCCCGATGAAGAAGCCGTCCAACCCATGGAGAACACCGGCAACGCCTACCATACCCTCAGTGACGGCCGGAAAATGGCCAATAAGGAATTGCAGGATTTGATGAACCAAGGCCTGCTGGATACGGCCGTCACCAAAATCGTCGATACCAGTTATTACACCATGGCCGGCACCAAGCTGATGGGTCGCGCCGCGCTGGATTTGGGATTCATCTTGCCGGAAGACATGCGCTCGCCCGAGGATATGCGGTTTTACTTTGAGGCCATTTTGATGGGCTGGAAAGATTATCCCACTTACTATGAAAAACGCGCCGATCGCGTGGCTTATACCCTGGGTGTCAATATTCCCACCTTCGGCTTGCTCGACGTACTCTCCTTGGAATGGGAAAAGAGCCCGAATCCCTTCTCGCAGTCCACGGAAAATGTTTACAAGAACGGCATCGTCCTCCCGATTAGCCCGGGAACTTTTCCGGTTATCAAGCCCGAGCACCGGGACGACAATAAATGGACCCTTTATGCGCGCCGTCAATTGTTCGATAAAGCTTGGCTTCATGCCCAGGTAGCGAATGACCATTTACGCATGGTCGGGGTTTTCAGCGAAAACCAGGATGATCAGGCTCTGCTGAATCCCACGCACTGGTATTGGGTGCTGAAGCTGAGCTATTCGATTTAACAGGGGCCCTAAGCCCATCGGCAACCCCGCCGGAACAATAATTCCCAAACCGAATTTCCCGGTTTGGGCCTAATTTGTTGACAATGCCTGGAGCGAATCGGCTTATTGCCTGGGGCTCGGTCTTTATTCTGCTGGTTTTTTCGGGTTGTAACCGCGAGGCCGGGCGGAATGGGTCGGCCCTTTACATTTTATGGGCCGATTGGGAGCCCGCGCGGACCCTGCAAGCCTTGGCCGAGGAGTATACCCGGGAAACCGGCGTCGAGGTCAAGGTCGTACGGAAATCCTGGGACGGCGCCTTTACCGAAGCGGCTTTCACCGAATTCCGCAACCGGGACGACAATTACGACATCATCATCGGCGACAGCCAGTGGCTGGGCCTCGGCGTGGTCGGTGGGCATTATCTCGAACTCACCGATTGGATGCCCGCCCATATTCCCATGGAGGATATCGTACCGCAAGCCTTGCTTTGGTATAGCGAATGGCCGCAAGGATCCCGGCGCTACTTCGCCATCCCCTGCCAGGCGGATGCCATGGGGTGGGTCTACCGGCGGGATTTGTTCGAAAGCGAGACGCATCGCCGGGCCTTTGCCGGGTTTTTGGAACAAAGAGGCATTCCGGACTTTCCTTTGGGCGTACCGCAAACCTGGGAGCAATTGGAGTGGATAGCCGCCTACTTTCAGGACAAGGTCCCCGGCATGCACGGTATCGCCATGCCGACTTCGCGCAAATATGACATGATTACCATGTCCTATGAGCAGTTGCTGTGGGCTTTCGGGGGCGACTTCGGCGATTACCGCCGCAATCGGGCCACCTTCCAGTCTCCTGAAGCGGTGGAGGCGCTGCAATTTTTCAATGACTTGCTCAAGAGTTCCTCTCCAGGGGGCAGGAACTTGGGATTCGGCGACGTCACCGCGCAAATGCTGTCGGGAAGGGTGGCCATGGCCTGCAATTTTTTCGCCTTCTTTCCGGCCCTGGTCAATCCCGCCACCAACCCCGACTATTACGACAAGCTCGGCTTCTTCAATGCTCCCGCCCACGTGGATAGGAATGGGGTGAAACGGAGAGCGACCTCCCTGGGCGGGCAGGGGATGAGCGTGAATGCGCATATTTCCCCGGCCAGGCAAGCGCGCGCCAAGGCTTTCATGCAGTGGTTTTCTTCCCGGGACATCCAGCAGAAATGGGCCTTGAAAGGGGGCATTTCCGCCAATCAAGAGGTTTTGCAGAGCCCCGATTTCCTGACGGCCTTGCCTTACAATTCCTTATTCGAAGAAGCCTTCGGGCTGATGAAGGACTTCTGGTCCACGCCCGAATTCGGAGCCTTGCTCGAAGTCACCCAGCGGGAAATATGCGCGGCCATCCAAAGGGACAAGGCGCCTTTGGACGCGGTCAAAGCGATACAAACGGAGCATGAGCGCATCCTGCACGAAAGGCGCTGGAAGCTTTGAGCCCTAAGTCGATCGGAGGCGGTTACCGGCAAGGATGGGGCAGCATGGGTCTCTTTTTAGGGCCCGCCCTGCTCTTGCTATTGCTCATGGACATCCTGCCGCTCTTGTGTTCCCTGGCCTTGAGCTTCACCCATTTCAATCCCATCATCGACACCGACGCCGCCTTCGCGGGCCTGAAGAACTATTCCGGCCTGTTCACCGGGGAGAGGCATGAAGTCTGGCGCAGCTTTCTGCGTACCGGGGCCTTGATCGTGGCCGCCGTCGGGCTGGAGACCGTGCTGGGATTCACGCTCGCTTTGCTCATGCGGCGGCGGTTCCGCGGGCAGGGATGGCTGACCACCGCCCTGTTGATACCGATGATGCTTTCGCCGGCCATCATGGGATCCTTCTGGCGCTATGTCTTCAACACCGATTACGGCCTATGGAATTGGATATTCAATGTCCGGTGGAGCTGGGACGGCGCCCAGCCCCGGGCCTTTCTGGCGGTGCTGCTCGCCGAGGTCTGGATGTGGACGCCCTTCATGATGCTCATCAGTCTGGCCGCCCTTAACGGCATTCCCAAGGTTCTTTACGAGTCCGCCCGGGTCGACAGGGCCGGACGCTGGTTCCGTTTCCGCCATATCACCTTGCCTTTGGCCGCGCCGCTGGTGGCCCTGGGCATGGTTTTCCGCACGGTGGACACCTTCAAGGTTTTCGATACGGCCATGGTCTTGAACGGTAATTTCGAAGAGCAGCCAACGACCTTCGTCAGCGTCTTATTGCATGCCAAGGCTTTCGCGGGGAGCCATTCCCTGGGCGAGTCCTCGGCGTTGGCTTATTTGATGCTGGCGGTTTCCGTGGGAATGGCGGCGGCCACGGCCTATGCCTTGAAAGCCGTGCGGGAAAAACGGGCATGAAGCGCCGGGCTTTCACCTGGGCGACCTTGCCCGCCATCCTCGTGGCCGTGATGATGCTGTCACCGGTATTGTGGATGCTGTTGACCAGTTTCAAGCTGCCGCCGGATACGGTGGCCATGCCCCCACGGTTCTTGCCGGGCGACATGGCTCCGGAAAACAGTTTCTGGTTCCGCGGCACCCTTGGCAATTACCGCCATGTTTTCGGGGACGGCGACTCGGTCGGACCCATTCTGAATTCGCTATGGGTGGCTTTCTGGGCCACCCTGGTCAGCCTCTTGACCGGTTCCATGGCCGGCTATGCCTTGAGCCGGTTTGCTTTCCGCGGCGTCCATTTCGTCCAATGGCTCATCCTCGGCACGCGCTTATTGCCTCCCTTGGCGGTAGCCGTTCCGGTCAGTTTTCTATTCAGCCGGGTAGGCCTGCAGGATACGCGCTTCGGACTCATCCTGCTTTATTCGGCCCTCAACCTCTCCCTTTCCACCTGGATGATGAAGGGCTTTTTCGACGAGGTGCCAAGGGCCTTCGAGGAGGCGGCCTTCATCGACGGCTATACCCGCCTGGAGGCCTTCTTCAAGGTGGTCTTACCCCAGGTGATACCCGGATTGACGGCGACTTCGGTGCTCGGTTTCCTGGGCGCCTGGAACGAATACGCCTTCGCCTTGACCTTGACCAGCATAGATGCGGTAACCTTGCCGGTACGGGTGCACGCCATCAGCGCCGATTCGAGCTCGGTGACCTGGGGGCCTTTGGCCGCCGCGGCCCTGGTTTCCATCCTTCCGCCCGTGCTCTTCACCTTTTTCACCCGGCGCTATTTACTGCGCGGCATCACCCTGGGTACGGTCAAGGAATGACTATCGCCGACGGAAACGGATTCGAACCGGAGGTGGCTGCCCGGCTTGAAGGCGTGGCAAAAACCTTCGGAAAGACCCTCGCTTTGGCGCCCTTGGACTTGGAAATCAGGCGCGGCGAATTCCTGACCGTGCTCGGCCCCAGCGGCTGCGGCAAAAGCACCTTGATGAGGCTCTTGGCGGGGTTGGAATTCCCCGACATCGGCAGCCTTTGGCAAGGCGGCAAGGACGTGACCCGCTTGTCCGCCGATCACCGCGACGTGGCGCTGGTCTTCCAATTATTCACCCTCTATCCGCATTTGACGGTCCTGGACAATGTCACCTTTCCTTTGCGGGCGAGGGGTATGGCGGCCTCCGAGGCGGAAGGCCTGGCCTTGCACTGGTTGCGGTTTTTCGAGGTGGATCATTTTTCCCGCCTCAAACCCAAGGGCCTGAGCCAGGGCGACCGGCAGAAAATCGCCATGGCCCGGGCGCTGGTGAGGCAGGCGGGGTTATTCCTTTTCGACGAGCCCTTTTCCGCCCTCGATCCCGGGACCCGGGAGTCGCTCTGGGAAAGGGTACGCATGGAGTTGGCGGCCAGGGGCGCGACGGCCATCCTGGTTACCCACGATCAAACCGAGGCCATGGCTTTAGGCGATCGACTGGCCGTCATGCGCCGGGGCCAATTGCAGCAATGCGATACCCCCGCCAAGGTTTATGAGCGCCCCGCCAACGTCTTCGTCGCCGATTTCGTGGGCCGGCCGGGCATGAATTTGCTGTCCGCGCGCAAGTTCGGGGAATGGGTGCAGGTAGACGAGTTGGCCATGCGCATGCGCGTCTCCGAAGGCGTGGCGGGACTTTTGAAGCAAGGCCGGGAAATGGATCATTGCCTGGTGGGCATTCGTCCCGAATGGGTGGTCATCGCCGACGGCGGAGTGCCTTTGCCGGTGGAGCATGTCGCGGCCCTCGGGCCGGCCAACCTTCTGGAATTGCGCCTGGGTAATGGGCTGGTGCGCAGTTGGCTTCCTTCGGGGGTGAAAAAAAACCGGGGCGAATCCGTACCCATCCAATGGATGGCCTCCGCCTGCCGGTTTTTCGACGGGGAAACGGGAGAGCTTTTGTCCTGGAAAGCGCTGGAGGTGGAGTGCCTACCTGGAAATTAAGCGGCGTCGGCAAGGCGTTTGGCAGGGGGAATGGCCGGGTCGAAGCGCTTCGGGATATCGATTTGACCGTGGCCGATCACGAATTGCTGATCATTCTGGGTCCGGCCGGCAGCGGCAAATCCACCCTTTTGCGCCTCTTGGCGGGGCTGGAGTTCGCGGATACCGGGACCTTATCCCGGGATGAAGAGGATATGACCCGTCTTCCTCCGGATAGGCGCGACATCGCCATGGTCTTCCAGAACTTCGCGGTGTATCCGCATCTCACCGTAAAAGAAAACCTGGTTTTTCCGCTGCGCCATGGCCGCGGCGGAATCTCCTCCCAGGACATCGAAAAACGGGTGATCACCGCCGTGGAAATGCTCGGCATCGGCGATTTGCTCGATCGCCATCCCGGTACTTTGTCGGGCGGGGAATTGCAGCGCGTGGCCATCGGGCGCAGCTTGGTCAGACGTCCGTCCTTGTTTCTGTTCGATGAACCCTTGATCAATCTCGACGCCAAATTGCGGGAAGGGTTGCGATCCGAGTTGCATCGCATCCAAAGGGAAACCCGCACCGCCATGGTTTACGCCACCCATGATCAAGCCGAGGCCATGGCTCTGGCGGATAAGCTGGCCATTTTGGATCGCGGCCGGCTTTTGCAGATCGGCGGCCCGGAAATGATTTACGCCCGGCCCGCGGATTCGCGCGTCGCCAGATTACTGGGCATGCCGCCCATCAATCTCTTTAGCCTCGAACAGGCAAAAGCCCTGGGATTACCGCTTGGCGACGGTTCCTTTGCCGGGCTGAGGCCGGAATTCCTGAGCGTCGTCGCCGATAGGGAAGGATCGGCGACCCTTTCCGCCATCGAGCGTTTGGGCCATGCCGAAGTATTGGTTTTAGAGGCCGCCGGGCAAATTTTACGGGCCTATGTGCAAGGACATTCAGGATTGAATCCCGGAGAGAGAGTCAAGCTCACCGTCGAGCCGCAAAATTTACTGTGGTTTAAAAGGTGAAGCCGGGCAGTTGACCTGGCTCAGACCCGCGGTCATTTTGACCCGAAAAATGCGCAAAAAAAACCTAGGCTCGGCCACAATCAGCGGAGTGGCGGCATTGGACGAATTGGTGTGTAGCTATTGCGGCAATTAGCCATTAGTTTTAAGCCTACGGGGCCAAAATGGCAGTAAGATCAGTCCGCGGATTGCCCTGAAGCGAGCTAATCATTGGGGTTCACGCGTTCAGTTAAGGAAGAGGGAGTCGAGATGAAAATCCAATTCATGCCGGCCATTGCGCTTGCCGCCTTGGTATGGCCGGTCATCACCCAAGCGAAGTGGAAGACCATTGATCCGGATTTGGATATCGACGAAGTGGTGGAGATGATTCCGGTCGATACCATTCCCGCGGGTCCGCGCAAGGACAGCCTTGTCGCCATCAATGCGGCCCGCAAGGCGCACCAGGACAGCGTCAACCTCTATGCCATGCCCAGGTTGCTTTCCCAAACCGGCTTTTACACCAATATGGCCGCCAAAACCGTTACCGCGGAGGCCCAATACTACGAGGTGAACAGCGCCTTGTGGAGCGACGGCGCCCATAAGGACCGTTGGTTGATCTTGCCGACGGGCAGCAAGATCCTGTTCAACGAAAAGTCGGATTATTGGGATTATCCCAATGGCGCGACCTTCGTCAAATTGTTCCGGCATGACGTGGTTCCCACTGACACCACGACCCGTATCTGGTGGGAAACCCGGGTGCTCATCAATAAGGAAACGCCGACGGGTGCGGATAGCTGGCGGGGCTTTACCTACAAGTGGATAACCGACGGGTCCGAAGCCCATCTCGTTCCCTATTCCGCCGAAGACACCATGCTGAATGTCACCTTCGAGGAATTCCCGAAAGGCAAGGGCCAGCCGGGGCATTTCAAGAAATGGCATTTCCCCAATCGTGACGAGTGCATGAACTGCCATCGCAATGAAAATCAAACCGAAGTCCATGGCCGCTCGGTGCTCGGTTTTTTCACCGCCCAGATCAATCGCACGAATAAGGCCAATCCCACCGTCAATCAAATCGCCGACTTCTTCGCCAAGGGTTTATTGGCCTGGGAAAACAAAGGAACCTCCAAACCAACCATGGGCGAAATCAATGCTTTCCCCAAATGGTATGCCATCACCGATTCCACGGCCTCGCTGAACCAAAGGGCACGGGCCTATATCGCCGCGAATTGTTCGGGCTGCCATGGCGATCGAGGGGTGCAAAACCACGTCGTCGCCACTACGGATATCAACTACGATTTCTGGGCCGACACCATTCCCCGTTTTGCTTTTGGCAACTATCAGACCACCTGGAACTTCGACGTGGAGGGGTCGCGCCTGGTATACCCAGGCCACCCCGAATTATCCAGCATTCTCATCCGGCAAAAAGCCAGGCGCAGTTGGGATTCGGAATATCAGGCGTGGCTGCAAGATTCTTCGGATTTCAAGCCCGAGGCACCCAAGGTCAGGTTCAACGCATTAGGCACCCAAATGCCGCCTTTGGCGACCTATATCGAAGATACGGTGGCGACCCAGGTCATCGCTCGGTGGATAACCCTTTACGATACCCTGGCGATCAATGCCATGGCTCCTATAGCCAGGCAGGCATTGCCGGCCAGAATGGCGGCTCCCATCTTCCGCGGACGTAACCTGATAGTTCCCTCGGAATGGATGGGCAAGGTGTCGCTCTTGCGTCTTGATGGACGGGAAATCCGTTTGCAACGCGCGGGCGCGAACCAATACGCCATACCGGCCTCGGTACGCTCGGGGATTTACCTCATCCGCATCGGAAACCGGTCGTTTACCCAGTATATCCTGTAACCCCGCATTGCAAAGAGCGGGGATTTGGTTCGCTTATTGCCAAGCGGGCAGGAAGACGAACTTTTTTTGCCGGGGCTTTACCGTGACGTCGGTGAAGTCCTTTTGGCTGAGCACGCGCCCCTGCGCGTCCTTAGCGGCGGCTTGCAGGTTATAGGTCCCGGGAGGCACGGCCAGGCGCGCCAATTCGATATGCCGGGGCAATAAAAACCAGGTGCGGGCGTCGGCTTGCTCCAATTGGTCGGCCAAAACATCGGTGCCGATATTCAATGCCAGGTTGAGCAGGGGATTATCGGTTTGCAAGGTGGATTTGGTCTTCTCGGAAGCGATGGTGCGCAAGACCACGCGGATGACGGTGCGCACCAATAGACGGGTATGGGTTTCATCGAGATAACGCTTCAGCAAATCCTCGGTATCGGCATAGGTTTCGGACTGCGCTGATCCCTGGCCGTCGACGGCCAAGACCACGTGCCGCGCCTGCGACGGCACGGCTTTATACGAAGGCATGGCGAACTTGATGTGAAAGGTGGTGCCGGAACGGGTCGGTTTCCCCTTGCTCGCTTTTTTCAGTTCGGAAGCCGGCAGGCCGGGGGCCGGCAGGGCCTCGGTCATTTCCCCGTCCGGTCCTTTCCAATGCACCACCAGCATGCCGTCGCGCACCCAGGTTCCCCAAAAGACGGTTTGGTCCAACATGGGGGCTTTGCCGGTCTCTCCCACCAAAACGATTTCCGAATTTCCGAAGACCGGCTCATGCTCCGAGGGCGGCGCGGGAGGATCCAGTTTTAAGGTCTGGATATCCTCTTCGCGGCCATTGGCGGCGAAAGCTTGCGCCGCGTAACGGCCGAGGCCCGGGGGGACGTCTTTGCCATGGGTGCGATAGGCCTTCACCGCCTGGTAAAGGGAGATGAGCGCGTCGTCGCGCTGTCCCGCGCTTTCATAGGCCAAGGCGGCCAAGGTCCGGTAAAGGCCGTCATCGGCGTAGGATTCCGCGTCGTCGCCGGCCTTGCGCTTTCGCTCATCGACATAGATTTGGAGCTGCCTGGCCTCCACCAGGGCGTCGTCGGTCTTCCCCAGGGCCAGGTAGTTGAAGGCCTGGAAAACGCCCATGAGAACGACTTCGTAGGGCTTGCCGCGGTAAGGCCGGATATTGTCATTGGTCAGGAAGGAAGCCGCTTCATTGCTGATGGACCGGGTGAAAAGCTCGTCCTCTATCCGCTTGGCTTTTTCCAATTCGACGAGGCTGCTATCGTAAAATCCGGCATAATGGTAAAGGATGCCCAGGTCCATGTGATAAAGCAATTGGCTATGGCTCCCGTACAGACCGGGGTCCTTGCGGATTTCGGCGATGGCGCGGCGGAAATCCTGGCTGGTGGCGGCCTTGGAGACCTTCTCGAAACGCACCAGGGATTTATTGGCGCAGCCTCCCAGCCCCAGGGCGACCAGGAGGAAAACAAGATTCTTCACATGGAAGTGGAGCTGCGCTCCACGAATTTCTTGATCTTCTTGTCGCCGATCCAGACCTTCTTATGGGTTTCGATTTCGACCAATTCCAGATTGATCTGGTAAAAGACCACGGACTTTCCGCCTTCCTTATCCACGATGGAGTTCAGGCTGCCTATCATCATCAACTGGGCGCCGCTTTCCTCGCCGCTCATTTGCCGTGTTTCCACCGAGGCATTGCCCGCTTGATCGCTTTTCTCGTCGCGGATTTGATCGCGTTCGCCCTTATTGGCCACGAATTCGACCTTGCCCGAATTGATCAAGGCGCGTTCGATGTCGGTGATGAAGGTTTCGGTGGCGATATGCTCGTGGCTCTTATTGCGGATTTCACCGACGATGACGGTAGGGGTTTTCTGCGCGACCATGTATTTGTTGTACCAAGCCCCGTTGAGGCAGTCCTTGACCATTTCCTCGGCGGTCAGGCGCGAATCGGTGTCATTCCATCTTCCCGACAAGTCGATGGTCGAGTCGTGGCTGACGCGCGTGACCTTGGTGCTGCACCCGGTAAAGGCGACCATGGCGGCCAAGGCGGGAACGAAAATTCCGGCGGCTCGACGGAAGGGGTATAAGGCCGAAGTTTCTCGGCGGTAAGCGGGGCGCGCGGCGAATGGGCTCATGGCGATTCCTTTCAGGGCTCGTCGCCTTCAAAGTACTCAATGAACATAGTCCGGAAAAGCTCGCCTATGTAGCTTGACGGGGGTAATGCTTCAGCCCGCGTTTCCCCGGAGGCCCCCATGTCGGTCACGACCCAAACTTCAAAATTCTTAAAGTCCCCGCGATTCCTCGCCGCCGGCCTTGCGGTCGGCCTTGGCATCCTAACCGCCGATGCGGCGGCAATCCCCCTCAAGGAGGAAAAAACCGTCACCGTCATCTCGGCCGACGCCAAAATCGACGGCAAATCGGATATCAGTCGCGAGACCGTCAAGGACTGCATCGCTTCCTTGCCCGACCCCGCCGGGCTGGAACCCGAAGTGACTTCCGAGAATCTTTTTTTGCGGGAAATCAACGGAGAGGCCGATAAAAACGAGTGGGTACGGGTTTACCACGCCAAATTGGAGGTGAATTATTTGCAAACCAAAAAGGAGATGCTGGTGGTGACGACGCGCTCGGTGCAAGGGCAAGAACCGGTATTCAAGGAATTGGACAAGTCCTTGCGGCAAGTCCAATCCTTCGTTTCCGATCCTTCGGGCGCGGATTTATTCGCCGGAAGAAGCAAGCGGCAGTATTACTTCACCAAACCCGAGGACGCCGTCAAGGATGTCCGCGACCGCGCGAAAGCCTGGATCAACCAGCATCGATCCGTGATTTGCCCGGCGGCTCCGGGCGGGAAATAAGTCCCATCCTAGTAGGTGAGCTTTTTCACCTTGGTCTTGCGGTGAGGACCGGAGAATAACAAGGCGAAGTCGAGGCCGGCCAGTTTGTCGCCGTAATTATTGCCGACAAGAATGAGGGGCGCTCGGATGCGCAATTGCAATTCGTCCAATACGTCGAATATCAGACCGATATGTCCCGCCCCGGCGATGCCGAAGGCGTCCCCGAATTTTTGCCCGTTGTCGCTATAGTGCAGGCCCAGGCCGGCTCCGATAAAGGGCCGGAAAGCTCCGCTTCCCAGCAGGTAATCCAAGGTCAGTCCCCCGCCTTGGCTGCTGCCGGGTATAAACCAATCGTAGTGCAAACCGACCGCGAATTGTTCGGCGAAAAGAATGGAAGTCGCCACGCCTAATTCGAGATAAGCTTCGTTCTGATCGCGTAACTCCGAATTCAAGGCGAATAAGCCGCCGATTTCCGCCCCGAAGCTGAAAGGACTGAGCGAGACCGAAGTCGTTTCGGGAGTCTCTTTGAGATTCAAGTCTTCGGCATGCCCAAAGCTGACTGCGAATAACAGGCACAAAACCGATAGCGGGAGGCGGTAGGAAAGCCTTCCGGCATGTAAACGTTTCGTAAAGGATGGCGCCACTTGCATAAGGACTCCCGGAAGGAGGAAGGGTGAGATTGGCAGGAATATATAAAGCCTCAATATTTTGAAAATATCTTTCCCTGCTTATGAGCCAAGTCAAAGTACATGCTTTATACCATGTTCCTTTCGAAGGTCTGGGCGCGATTGAACCCTGGTTACGCACCCGGAATTGCCAATTAGGCGAAACGCGGTGGTTTGCGGGCGACCTTGCGCCGGCGGTCGGCGATTTCGATTGGCTCATCGTCATGGGCGGACCCATGGGCGTGCACGATGAAACGCAATATCCCTGGCTCGCCGCGGAAAAAAGATTGATTCATGAAACCATCCAGGCCGGGCGTTGCGTGCTGGGTATTTGCCTGGGCGCCCAGCTCATCGCCCATGTCTTGGGCGCCGAAGTGGGCGTAAATGATTTCAAGGAAATCGGGTGGATGGAAATCGAAACGGTTATAGGCGCCGAAGCTTCATGGGTGGGGCGCACCATGCCTGACGCTTTCACCACCTTCCATTGGCATGGGGATACCTTTTCCTTGCCCTCGGGCGCCGTGCATCTGGCCCAAAGCGAAGGCTGTTCGCATCAAGGCTTTTCTTATCAGGAACGCATTATCGGTTTGCAATTCCACCCGGAAATGCTGCCCGAAGGCATCGAAGCCCTGAGGACGCATGCCAAGGCGGATATGCAGCCCGGGCCTTATGTCCAGCCTTTCGATAAATTGCTCGGGCACCCGCAACTCTATGCCGGTAATGCGCTTTTCCTAAGCGAAATCCTGGCCGGGCTGGAAATCCGGGCGCGCCGCTAATCGGCCGGCGCCTGCAAGCTGCGCCAAGCGGCCAGGGCGCGGGAGCGGCCCACTTCATGGCCGATGATGGGATGGGGATAGTTCACGCCCAATTCCACTCCGGCCAAGGCCAATTCAAGGGGCGGAGCCGACGCGGGCTCGTGAATCCAAGGCGCCGGCAAGGCGGATAATTCGGGTATCCAATGGCGGATATACTCTCCCTGGGGATCGAATTTTTTGGACTGCAGCACGGGATTGAAAACGCGGAAGTAAGGCGCGGCATCCGCTCCGCAACCCGCTATCCATTGCCAACCCAGGGTATTGTTGGCCAGGTCCGCGTCGACCAGGGTATCCCAAAACCACCGCGCTCCGGCCTGCCAGGGTAAAAGCAAGTGCTTGACCAGAAAGGAGCCGGCCACCATGCGCACGCGGTTGTGCATGAAACCGGTGGCCCATAATTCACGCATACCGGCGTCGACGAGCGGATAGCCGGTCCGGCCTTTCTGCCAGGCGAGCAGGGAAGCCTTATCCTTTCTCCAGGGAAAGGCGGCGAAGGCGGCCCGCAAGGGTTGCCTCGGCGTCTGGGGGAAATGATGCAGCAGGTGGAAGGCGAATTCCCTCCATTCCAATTGCCGTTGCCAAGGCTCGGCGGCTAACCCCGCAACGGCATGCCACAGGGTTCGCGGACCGATTTCCCCGAAGTGCAGATGGGGAGACAATCCTGAAATCCCCGCTTGCGCGGGAAAGTCGCGCCGGGTGCCATAAGACGCCAAAGCCTTTCGCTTGAAAGACCGCCATCGGGCCATCGCTCCGGCCTCGCCTGGATGCCAGGTCGATGCCAGGCCTTTATCCCAGGGAATCGCGGGCAATAACCCGAGGTCGGAAATGGCCGTAGTCGGCGGTTGGATCGCCGGCGCGATTCGGGGTTTGGGGGCCGGCAAGGGGGCCGGTGGAGGCAAGGCCCGGAGGCGATGCTTGTAAAACGGGGTGAACACTTGGTACCCCGAACCCTGGGCATTGGTTTCGGCCGCCGGGTCATGGAGGTAATTCGCCTGCGGGAAGCTTCGCCACTCCATGCCATGGGCCGCCAGGCCCGCCACGACGGCCTCATCCCTTCTTTGCGCGAGAGGTTCCGGCAAGCTATTCCAATAAACCGATGTCGCGCCTGATTTCGCCGCCAGGGATAATAAGGCCGGCAAACTCGGTCCGCGCGATACGGCTAGCGGGATGCCTATGCCGCCGAATTCCCCGGCCAAGGCGATTAAGCTATGGTGCAACCACCATCGGCTCGCGGCTCCGGGCGCCCAGGGATCCTCTTCTTCAGGGGCCCAGATATAAATGGGCAGGAGGCCAAGCTGTCCACCGGCGGCGTTTTGCGCGGCGGCGAAAAGCGCGGGGTTGTCGGCCAGGCGCAAATCACGCCGAAGCCAAACGAGAATAGGTCCGGAACCGGGCATCGGCGGGATTTAAACCGGGATGTTCAAGGCAGAAATACGGTTTGGGCTACCATTCCCCGATCGGTTTCGCTATGGGCGAGATAAATGCCGGGTTTGAGTTGAAAGCCGGTATTCTCGCGGATTTGCCGTCCGGAAAACCGGCGCAGGGTATTGCCGCGTAGGTCGAGGATGGCGAGCGATTGAATGCCTCGGCCGAATCCTTCCCGGAAGGCCCAGCCATTGGCCGATTTACGGAAGCAGCAACGGACGTCGTTTTCCAGTTGTTTTTTTTTAGGATCGAGCGAGGTGGGAACCAAATCCGGGCTTTCCAGACGGTAGACCTTGCCTTCACGCCCCGCCACATAAATGCGGCCCTGCGAATCGGTCCCGAAAGTGGTTGGCGATTGCTCCATGCCATCCACCACCTTGACGCTGTCGACGATCTTCCTGCCCTCGACCTTGATGGCCCAGATATGGGCCGATCCATAATCGGCATAGAAGTAAGCGCCGTAAAAGGGCGAATTGGGATTGCCCCGGTAAACCCGGCCCCCGATAATGCAGGTCCCGATGGAGCGACCGTATTCCAGGATGGGCAAGGTGATTCCCGCGGTATCGCAGGCCGTGCCGGCATTGCAGTGCTTGCCCTCGAAGGTTACCCAGCCCAAGTCCATGCCGGCTTTGACGATATCGACTTCCTCGTAGGCGGTTTGACCGACGTCGCCGAGCCAGAAGTCGCCGGTCAAGGGATCGAAACTCCATTTCCAAGGGTTGCGGACTCCCCAGGCCCAAATCTCGGGGCTGAATTCGCTTTGGCCCACGAAAGGATTGTCAGCGGGAATGCCGTAGTTTTTACCCTCGGCGGGATGATCCACGTCGATGCGCAGTATCTTGGCGAAGAAGACGTTTTTCTTGCGGCTATTGTTGTAGGTGTCCCCCCCTCCGCCGCCGTCGCCGAAGCCTACGTAAAAATACCCGTCCTTGGGGCCGAAGCCTATGGTGCCTCCATTGTGGTTGACCGCGGGTTGGGCGAAGGTGAGCAATACCTTGGGCGCGGTTCCCGCATCCTTAATCAGGGATGCGTCGGCCACCCGCTCTTCGACCACGCTTTTATAAGTGCTGGAATTGGCGCCTTGGTTATAGCTGAGATAGTACTTGCGGTTGGACGCGAAGTCGGGATGGAAGGCCATTCCCAGCAAGCCCATTTCATCGGTTCCCGAGGTGACATCGACGTGAACCATGAGGCTTTTGGTCCAGGACGATCCGTTTTTGGATACAATCGTTACATTGCCTACTTTTTGTTCCAGGACCGCGAAGGTGCCGGGCTTCCCGGGGATCTCGAAAATCCCGACCGGACTTTGAAAGCTCGCCAGCCCTTCAAAAGCGTCGACGAGGGTCACATTGGTGGGGAGGGCCGCCTGGGCTGTAAAGGCGAATAGGCCCAGGCAGGCGGCCGCGTAGGGGGTAAATCGTCGCATGATTCCCAAATTATACCGGCGAAGACGTCTCTTGAAAGCCTCAAATTCCGAAACATCTCTGAAATCCGATAAATCCGCCTAATCGCTTTATTTCTAGGGATTTAGCCAGGGAGAGCCTTGACGGAAATAGGAGCTATCGCTACCTTGGAAACTCGCTCCACGCAAAAAGTTTCCCCAGTAACCAGCATGAAACACTCCCTTGAACCAGACGGAACAGACGAGTCGCTTCGTATCCACGGAGGGTATCGTGCTGGGACATGACGGGTTATTCGAGGATGAATTGCCCATTCACCGGGCTCCCGATGGCGTGGATTCGGCCGGGGAGGACAAAGCCGGCCTTCAGGAAAGGATTCTGAATACCGCCAGGGATCAATACATGAAGCTGGGTTTCTCCCGGGTTACCATGGACGAAACGGCCTCCGCTTTGGGCATTAGCAAGAAAACCCTCTATCTCCATTATGGCAGCAAGGAAGATCTCGTCCGCGCCGTCTGCGAGTCCCATCAGGCGAAAATCGAAGCGGCGCTCAAGGCCATTCATCAGGATGCCCAACTTTCACCCTTGGAGAAGTTGAAGCAACAAACTTCTTATGTGGCCAAAGTTTACAGCGAACTCAGCCCCAGCCTCATCCATGATTTGCAGCGCAGCCAACCGGAAATTTGGAAAAGCATCCAGGACAACCGGCAGCGCTGCCTGGAAACGGATTTTCTCGGATTGATCGTGGAAGGCCAGCAAAACCATACCTTCCGATCCGATATCGACGCCAATCTCTTTCTTAAGATTTACGGCACCGTGATAGAAGGCATTTTGCATCCTTCGGTTCTGGCCGAGTTGCCCTATCCCCCCAATGAGGTCTATGAATCACTTGCACGCATTCTCTTCGAAGGATTTCTCACCGATTCGGCGAGGACCGATTACCATGAAAAAAAGTGAAGTTACGCGGGAAAAAACGCCGCTGTTGGCCCCGGTGATGGCGATAGCCTTGCTTGGCATCGCCGGAGCGGACCACGCCTATGCCGCCTTGTCGCTGGAAGAGGCCATCGGCCTGGCCCAGAAAAAAAGCGAAGAGGCGTTGCTGTTGGAGGAAAAAGACCGCAGACTGCAATCCCAGAAGCGCGAGCTTTGGGCCGGGGCCTTGCCCAGTATCCAGGCTTACGCCAATGCGGGCCGGGGAGCCCAGCCGCTCAATACCGCCATGTTCGGTGCCTTCGCCGGCGGCGGCAGCGATACAGGAACGGCTCCGTCCATTCCCCCTGCCTATAATGTCGAACAGGACACCTATACCTACGGCATCCAGGTGACCCAACCCCTCTATTCCTTCGGACGGTTGGGACAGGCATTTTCGGTGGCCGGACAAACCATAGACGCCCAGGCGCGCAGCAAGACCCGATCGCTGCAGGAAATCCAATTGCAAGCGATGGACGCCTGGTATTCCGTGGTGACTTCCAAAGCCCGCCTCGACGTGCTCGACGCTTCCTTGAAAAGGCAGAAAGAGACCGTGGCTTTCATGGAAAGCAATTTCAAAATGGGTTCGGGCCTGCGGTCGCAAGTGCTTTTGGCCGTAGCCACTTTGAAAGGCCTGGAACCCGAGCGCATTCGCGCCGAACAAACGGCGACGTCATCCGCCATGATGCTGAACCGGCTCCTGGGCCGGGATATCACCGAGCCGGTCGAGCCCGATACCGGCGCCCACTTGAACAGCTTGGACCGGGCCTTGGTCAAGGATGAGGCGACGGTCAAGAACGCCGTCGAATCGCGACCCGACATGCAGGCGATGCGCTTGCAAAAAGAAGCCCTGTTCGGCACCGCCAGAGGGTATCGCATGCAACACCGTCCGTCCCTGGGGTTGTCCGGCAAGCTCGGCATCTTAGCCTATGAAACCGACCAATTGACCGAATTCGATCAGAACAAGGACTGGTCGGTGGGGGTGGGACTGACCTGGAATCTCTTCGACGGTTTGGCGACGACGTCCAAAGCCCAGCAAATCGAAAGCGATGCCCGGACCTTGGAAATCACCGAAACCAAAATCCAGAAAATGGTGCGCATCGAAATCGAAACCGCCTTCGAGGAACGCGATGCCGCCGATTCGGCCTACCAGGCCGCCGATCAGGCCGTCGCCGCGGCGCGCGAAGCCGTCGAATTGCTGACCCAGGATTTCAGGGCAGGCAAGGGGGCGGTTACCGACCTGTTGCAGGCCGAAGAAGGATTGCGCAACGCCGAGTTCGGCGTCTTGAACGCGCGTTATCAATTGGCCCGGAGCCGCGCCGCCTTGCGCGTGGCCTTGGGAATGGACTTGTTGAATCAGGAGACGCCATGAGTGCCCGTTTAATCGCCACGGTAAGTGCAGCAGCAATAATCGCCTTTTCATTTTCGGGCTGCGGCAAGGCCGACGCCGAAGGCAAAGACCATGAAAAAAACTCCACGCGCGTCGCGACCGATTCCAATCAGGTCGTGAAGGTGGTGGTGCAAAAGGTCAAGGCGCAATCCTACGAGGATTGGAATTCGTATTCCGCCGATTTGCGGGGCGGACGGGACGCCATCCTCAACGCAGGCGGCGGCGGACGCGTCAACCAGGTCGATGTCATCGGCAAATCGGTGAAAGCGGGCGAAGCCCTTTGCGACATCGAAACCGAACGCTACGAGGCCATGTTGAAACAGGCCAAATCCGGCATGGATATCGCCAAAGCCGAAGTCGATCGCATGAAATCCAACGTGGACAAAGGCTTCATCGGTAAAACCGCCTTGGACCAAGCGGAATTCGCCTACCAGCAGGCCCGCGTCGGTTTTTTGCAGGCCAAGCGCGCGTATGAAGACAGTCGTTGCCAGGCTCCTTTCGCGGGGGTTTTGGCAAGCCGTTTCATCGAGGAATACAATACCGTGCCTCCCGGAGCGCCAACCGTCCGCATTTTCGGCACCGACCGTTTAGAGGCCGTCGTCGCCATCCCCGAATCCGAGAGCTTCGGGTATTCGGAAGGCCAAAGCGCCGAATTCATCGACTTGAACAGCGGCAAGGCCGTCAAGGGCAAGATCAAATCCATCGACCGAGCGGTGGAATCACGTAACCGCACCGTTACCGCCCGGGTGGAATTGCCGAGTGCCGCGGCCTTGAAACCCGGCATGGTCGGACGCGTCCGCATGTTGCGCAAGAAACTGGAGAATGCCATCGTCATCCCCTCCCAAGCGGTTTTGCGGCTCCAGAACGGCACCGCGGTCATGGTGGTCAATGGCGATCGCGCCAAGCAGGTTCCCGTGACCTTGGGATCGAGCCAGGGCGACGCCGTGGTCATCACCTCGGGCCTGAACGACGGGCAAACCATCATCACCACCGGCGCTTTCCAAATCACCGACGGCACCAAGGTGACCTACTGAGGATATCATGACCAAGTTCGCAGTCAAGAACCATGTCACCGTCCTGGTACTGGCGGTCATCCTGCTCGTGGCGGGATTCGTCAGCTATGAGCAAATGCCGCGGGAAAGCTCGCCGGAAATCAAGATCCCCTTGATCTTCGTGACCACCATTTACGCCGGCGCGTCGCCGGAAGACATGGAAAAACTGGTTACCGAGAAAATCGAGGACAAGCTTGAAGGGCTGGACGGGCTCAAAAAAGTGTCCAGCACCTCGGGCCAGGGCTTTTCCTCCCTGACCGTGGAATTCAATCCCGATGTGGAGGTGGAAACCGCCTTGCGGAGGGTCAAGGACAAGGTCGATGAGGCCAAGCCCGATCTGCCTTCGGACGTCGATGAGCCGACCGTGCAGGAATTGAATTTCAGCAATATCCCCATTTTCGTGATTTCCATGTCGGCGGATTATGAAACCGAGCGGCTCGACGCTTTCGCCGAGGACTTGAAGGATCGCATCAAGACCGTGCCGGGCGTACTCGATGCGCAATTGACGGGCAAGCAGGAGAGGGAATTGGCCATCGACGCCGATCCGGCCAAGTTGAACCAATACGGGCTCAGCCTGAACGACATCGTGAAGGCCGTGCAAACCCAGCACCGTAACATTCCCGGCGGCACCTTGCTGGCGGGCGGCAACCGCTTCACCATCCAATTGACGGGCGAATTGGCCAACCCCGAGGCTTTCGGCGATTTGGTCGTGCGCAGCAACGGCTCCACCCAGGTGCGGGTACGCGACGTGGCGAAGGTCAGTTTCGGCTATACGCGCGATCGTTCCACCGTGTTCCGGCTCAATGGCCGCAACAGCATAGCCATCTCGGTGACCAAGCGCACCGGCGCCAATATCATCCATGTCGTCGACGACGCCAAGAAAATCGTCGAGGAAGCCATGGTCAATTGGCCCAAGGGCACCGCCGTCGATTACACCTTCGACCAAAGCGTGCAAATCCGCAACATGGTCAATGAATTGCAGGATCACATCATCCTCGGCCTATTCCTGGTCGTGGGCGTGATTTCCTTTTTCCTGGGTTTCCGCAACAGCTTCTTCATCTCGACCGCCATTCCCTTCTCGATGATGATGGGCTTCCTGGTTCTCCACAGCTTCGGCATCACCTTGAACATGGTGGTGCTCTTTTCCCTGGTGATAGCCCTGGGAATGCTGGTGGACGACGGCATCGTGGTGGTCGAGAACATCTACCGCCACATGCAAATGGGAAAGACGCGCATGCAGGCGGCAATCGAGGGCACGCGCGAGGTGATGATTCCGGTGACCACGGCCACCATCACCACCATCGTCGCCTTCCTGCCCATCCTGTTCATGCCCGGCATCATGGGCCAGTTCATGAAATACCTGCCGCTCACCATTTCGGTGACCCTGGCGGGTTCGCTTTTCGTCGCCTTCGTATTCAATCCCGTTTTCGCCTCGCTATTCATGAAGGTGAAGGGCGGCAACGAGATGGAAGGCGGGGAAATGTTCGATAAGATCAAGCATGTGTATAAGCGCATGCTCAATGTCACCGTCGATCATCCTTTCTGGCTGGCTCTGGGTTGCGCCGCATTCGTCATTTTGGGCATCGTCGCCTATGCGGCGTTAGGAACCGGCGCGGTCTTCTTTCCGAATATCGAACCCAAGGTCGTGGCCGCGGAAATCACCGGGCCCATCGGCATCAGCAATAAATCCACCGATTCGGCGTTGAAGGTGATAGAGGAAAGGTTCTTCAAGATTCCCAAGGATTCCGGGGATATCGAAAGCTTCTCCAGCGTGGTGGGTTTCGGCAAATCCGACATGGCCGGAGGCGATCGCCGTCCGGAAAGCCATTTGGGTTATATCGACGCCAGTTTCGCCGAATACGACGTCCGCCGGGTTTCCTCCTGGGTGAGCATGCAATGGATGCAGGACGAATTGCCCAAGGTTTTGCCGGGATGGAAAGTCGCCGTCAAGAAGCAGGCCGAAGGTCCTCCCCAGGGCCACCCCGTGGAATACGAGGTCATCGGCGAGGATTTCGATCAACTCTCGAAAATCGCGGAGCAGGTCAAGTCCCGTTTGCAGAGGGTGCCGGGCCTGGTCAACGTGAATTGGGACTATGATCCGGTGCAACCCGAATTGGGCATTACCATCGATCGCGACCAAGCCAAGGCCATGGGCCTCTCGACCACCGACGTCGCCATGGCCGTCCGGGGTTCCATCCACGGTTACGAGGCGGCCAAATTCCGCATCGGCAAGGATGAATACGACGTGATGGTCCGCCTGGATCCCGAAACCCGCGAAAGCTTCAGCGGGTTGGATAAAATCATGATTTCCCATGAAGGCGATCAAATACCGTTGACTTCGGTCGCGACCATCGCTCAAAAGGGAAACCTCGCCGCCATCAAGCACATCGACGGCCGCCGGACCATCCAGGTCTGGGGGGACTTGGCGCCAGGAGAGCAAAACGAACAGAAGGTGAAGGTCGCCGCCGCGGCCGCCATTCTCGACGTGCAAACGCCCCCCGGTTACCGGTTGGGAACGGGAGCCGGCAACCGCGACCAGGAGGAATCGCAAGCCTTCCTCATCCAGGCCTTCTTCATCGCCGTAGCCCTGGTCATCCTGACCATCGTCGCGCAATTCAATTCCGTCGCCCAGCCTTTCCTGGTCTTCATCGGGATATTGCTTTCGCTGGGAGGCGTCTTCTGGGGATTGCTCATCAGCCATGTCACTTTCAGCATCATGATGACCGGTATCGGCATCATCGCCTTGGCGGGCGTGGTGGCTAAGAACGGCATCGTGCTCATCGACTTCATCAATAAGCTGCGCGAAGACGGTTTACCCTTGCGCGAAGCCGTCATCGAGGGCGGGGCGACCCGTTTACGCCCGGTCATCCTCACGGCCATTACCGCCATGATCGGCCTCTTGCCCATGGCAACCGGCAAGGGCATCGATTTCGTGCACATGCATTTCGTGTGGAAATCGGAAACCTCGATGTGGTGGTCGCCGATGGCTTGGGGCATATTCTGGGGATTGCTCTTCAATACCGGTTTGACCTTGGTGGTGGTCCCGAGCTTTTACTATAGCTGGGAGCAATTCAAGGGTTGGTCCGCGAGAAAAATCCGGCGGAAACCGAAGGCGACTTAATCTTCCAAATTGACCTGAAACATCGAAAGCGGCCTTTAGGGGTCGCTTTTTTTGTGCGGTTGGGCAATATTTAAAAAGATGACGGGCATCACATCTGCGGGGTAATCAACCACTTACTATTGCAGCCCATGAGGTTTAACCCTACTTTTGGCCGCAAATGAAAAACCTTTTCCTGACTTTCCG
>Ga0164241_10000956_pt1 | contig 41321 bp, 28 predicted proteins | sample OricomyardsoilBY_FD_108780 | JGI IMG/M metagenome (GOLD analysis project Ga0164241, IMG submission 108780) | Backyard soil microbial communities from Emeryville, California, USA - Original compost - Back yard soil (BY) | ecosystem: Environmental > Terrestrial > Soil > Unclassified | place: USA... | reverse complement strand
GCCGTCCATCTCGAAGTGGTTGCCGCCGACGGTGATCGACTCGTCCGCGCTGGCGTTGATGCCAGTCACCGCGTTGACCTCGACGTTACGGTTGCCGCCGACGCTCACCGTCTGACTGCCACCGACCGCGAGGTCGTTGCCCATCGTGATCTTCACGGTCTGATTGCCGGAGACCTCGATGGTCTCGTTCACCTTCACGTCGCGCGACGAGCTGTTTCCGACGACCTTGTCCTTGTTGTTCGCGGTCGCGAGCGTCTGATCCTTCTGGGCGTGGATCATGATCTCCTCGCCGCCGGCCCGATCTTCGAAGCGGATCTCGTTCTTGCCGCCGCCGCCTGGCGACGACGCGGTCTGCAAGCTCGTGCGCGTCTTGCCCTCGGGGAGGGCGTACGGGGGCATGAATTTGCCGTTGTAGAGCTTGCCTGTGACGATTGGCCGGTCCGGGTTTCCCTCGAGGAACTCGACCACGACCTCCCAGTCGAGGCGCGGAAGCACCATCGAGCCCGAGGTCTGCAGCTGCGAGACGCGCATCCAATAGGTGGCCTTGTCGTCTTGTGGGGGCGAGTTGTCCCAGGCGAATTTGACCTTGATGCGGCCGTACTTGTCCGTGTGGATCGTCTCTTGGTCCGCGCCCTCTGGGCCGACGACGCGCGCGAGCTGAGGCCCACGAATGATCGGACGCGAGGTCGTCTGCTCGGTGCGAAACTTCGTGTCCTTCGGGATCGCGCTGACGACGGCGACGAACTGATCTTCGGCGCCCGAGCCCGACGGCGCGTGGAAACCCGCTCTTCGCATCGCCTGGTTTCCGGCCGCGCCGTACGTGAAGTCGACGCGCGTCACTAGAAAGTCGCCGGCCATGTCGCCGAGCGGGGTCTCGTCGAGCGTGAAGATGCGCCCGGCCGTGGTGCGTGGCGAGTCGGCGACGAGATCGATGGTCTCGCGCAGCACCTGCTCGGCCTCGAGGCGGATCTGCGCCAGCTGCTTGCCGACCGTCGGATCGGAGAACAACCCGGGGTAGTCGAAGCGCTCGAGATCCGTGTCGGCAGAGGCCGTGACGGTCTGCGTGAGGTCGAGCTTCGGTCGTTCGAAATCGTAGTCGGTGATGACGAACTTGCCCGAGCGCACGCGCGCGGCTTCGCGGACGCTGATGACGCCGTCCTTCGTGGACTCGAGCCCGCCGTCGCCGCGGTAGACCAGGGTGGAATCTCCGTCGATGGTGTCGGAAGAGGGGCTGTCGTCTGCGAAGACGATCGTCTCTGCACCGTCTTCGACGCCCGTCGAGAAATAGATGCCCTCTTCCTCGAGGAGTCGCGAGACGAACGCGAGCACCGTCTCCATGTAGCGCACGCAGTAGGGACGCTTCGCGTACGTCCCGGTGATCTGCCACTTCAAAGAAGTCGACGGGATGCCCGCGTCCTCGAGCTCGGCGGTCACGATCTCTTGGACGTCGAGATCCTGGTGGATGCGCGTCCCGACGATCGTTTCGAGGAGCGCCATGACCGACACCACGCGGAGGCGCACGATCTGCGCAGAGCCTTCTCGACCGACCAAGGACGACCCGACCACTTCGACCTCTTCGACGATCCCTGCGTACTCGTGGCCAGGGTCACCGTGCCGCGCGAACGTCAGCGTCGCAGTGTTGCCCACCGAGTTGATGGGGGCGACGTCGGCGGCGAAGCGCACGTCGATCTCGAGCACGGGCGGGCGACCCAGCTCTCGGACGAGGTGAAAGGACGCGACGCGGTCGGCGAAGACGTCGCCGATCGAGAAAGTGAGCTCGAGGTTTCGTGCCACGTTCGATCTCCGTCCTTCAGTTGTCCACGACGAGCGCCGAGGTCTCTGCCGTCGCACCGTCGAGCTTGATGCTCGTCCCGAGGATCGACACGGACACGGGCGTCAGAATGATCGAGGAGGCGCCCATGACCAACGTCAACATCCCCTCGGCCTCGAAGGTGATGTTGTCGGCCTTGATGAGCTGCGCTCCGGCCGCGATGTTCGAGTACATGCCCCCGGCCGCCTCGACGCGATCGGCGTCGACCTTGTCGAACTTTGCGCCGATGATCTGCGTCGTGAGGCCGGCGGTGGCGCTCGTCGCGACGCCGCCGAAGGAGATGATCGCCTTCACCGCGCCGATGTTCTCGGTGTGGTTGCCGCCGGCTTCGAGCGCGATCGCCGCCGGGGTCAGCGTCACGTCCGCGGCCCCAACCGTGAGCGCCATGTTGCCGCCGGCTTTCTCGCTGATCTTGCCCACCACCAGATCGGTCTTCATGCTCCCGACCTCGATCGACTCGTCGCTCGTGACCGTGTGCTTGTGGTCACCGCCGACCTTCATGTCTCGGTTGCCGCCGATCGCGACCGTGTAGTTCGTCGCTTGGTCGACGGCGAACGCCTCGATCGCGAGCTTCTGGTTTCCGCCGACGGTGATCGACTGATCGGCGTCGACGACGAGCGTGTGGCTGTTCGTGACCTCGAGGCTCTGGTCACCGCCCACCTGAAGGGTCGCGTTGTTGCCCACGCTCTCGGTCGTGTTGTTCTTCACCTGGACGGACATGTCCTTCGAGGCGTTGAAGAACATCTCCTCGCTGCCCTTGCTGTCGTCGGTGCGAAGCTCGTTCGACGTGCCCCCGCCCGGCGTCGTCGCCGTTTGAAGCGACGAGCGGTTCGCGCCCTCTGGGAGCGGATAGGGAGGCATCGTGAGACCGTTGTAGAGGCGCGAGACGACGACCGGCGTGTCGGGATCGCCCTCGTCGCATTGGACGAGCACCTCCCAGCCGACGCGCGGTAGCAGCATCGAGCCGCCGGTCGGGAGCTGCACGGTTCGCATGCGGACGCTCGCGGTGTCGTCCTCTTTCGAGTAGCGGTCCCAGGGAAATTTCCCGACGACGCACCCGTCGCCATCGACGTCGACTTCTTGCCCGCTCGCGCCCGTGGTCATCGCGATTTGCGCGCCTGCCAGGAACGCCATGCGCTTCACTCGCTCGGGGCGGTACGCAGACTTGTCGGTGGGGATCGCCTCGAAGGTGAGCTCTGCGTGGCTCTTGTGCCCGTCGACCGCCGATTGCACGTCGTGGTACTCGAGCTCGACCGATACGAGCAGGAGCTCGGTGTTGAGCGGCGTCCACGGGTGCTCCTCGACGGAGAATCGATACCCGGGCGAGAGCAACCACGACGTCGCTTTTCCCCGGACTACGTCGCGTCGTGACTGCGCTTGGTCGAGCATGACCTGCGCGAAGCGCTTCGCCGTCGCCTCTTTGTCGGTGCGCGCAGGGAAGGCGTAGACCTCGAGAACGTGTCCTCCGTCGTCTTTCCCTTCGACCTTGCCTTCTACCGCGGTTCGCGGCTTCTTCGGATCGAACGAGCGCAGGTGGACTTTGTCCGTCGTGATTTCGTATCGCCGCGACAGCTTCTGCACCGCCGAGAACTGCTGATCGAACCCGAACTCGGGGACGTATTTCAGCGTCGCGTCGGCCGCCTCTCCGAGGCCGGTCGGATCGTCGAAGAACACGAGCTCGCCCGAGTCGTGATCGTGGGCGAACGCGATGCCCTCTTCGGAGAGCAAGCGGCGGATGAAGTCGAAGTCGGTCTCGCGGTACTGGACGATGTTCGCGCGTGCGTCGTAGCTCTCGCCCAGCTGGAACTTGTAGGGAACGCCGGCCTCGTCGCAGACCTGCCCGACGATCTCGTCGACCTTCTTCTCGAGGAACGTCCTGCAGTTGGTGCGCTTCGTGAGCTTCCAGGATTTCGGCTGGACGGTGATCTCGAGATGCGGGCGGCCCTTCGTGTCCAGGCGTCGCACGGCCTCGGTCACCAGCCCGTTGAACTTGCGCGGCGAGTCGAAGAGCTCGACCGCGCCGAACGAGAGCTTCGCCTCGGCGTCGAGCACCGTGATGGGCTTCGGGAGCGCGTCGTCGCGGGTGAGCTTGGCGACCAGGATCGGGACCCGATCGAGTCGCTCGACGATCCGAGCCTGAAGGATGGTGTACGCGTCGCCCGCGAGGTCGAGCTCGGCCTTGAGTCCGTGCTTTTCGGTGGTGGCCATCAGCTACCCATCTTCAGTGAGGAACCGAATTTCACGAGGAGCGCCGTCTCGATGGCGATCTTCGACCCCGTCACGACGACCGGACCACCGCCCAGCTTGATCTCGGAGCTGCCGCCCTTCAGCGTACCGGTCGCGCCGATCAGCGTGATCATCGGGGCCTTCACCGAGTAGTCGCCGGCGACCTTCGCGTACCGAAGCGCGCCGACCAGCGAGGTCGTCATTCCCCCGGTGGTCGTCGAATACGTGCCCTTCACGAGGTGAATGTCCGCGGCGAGGATCTGCGAGGTCTTCGACCCGGTGATGGTCTCGGCGTAGCCACCCTTGCAGAGGTCCACCTTCGCGAGCGAGATGTTCTCGGTGACGTTGCCGGTCACTGTGGTCGACACCGACGCGATGCTCGCCGTGAGCTGAACGGCGCTCACGTCGCGCGTGATGTCGCCGGCGATCGTGTGCGCGATGCTGTTGCAAATGACGAGCATGTCACCGCCGACGACGTTGCTCCGCGAGCCGCCGGCTTTCTCGACGTAGTTGCTCGTGGCGTTGTCGACGACGTTGCCGCCGACGCTGATCGAGATGTCGCCCGTGACCTTTGCGGCGCCCATCGTGCCGACGTTCACCTCTTGGTTGCCGCCGACGCTCACGGTCTGGTTCGAGCCGATGTGCGTCTTGGCGTTGACCTTGATCTTCGTCGAGTCGTTGACCGCGATCGTCTCGTTCTGGTCGTTGCCGATGCTGAGGTTGTAGTCCTTCTGTGCCGAGACGCCGAAGCCCTGTCCGCCGCCGGAGTCGCCCATCTTGATCTCGTTCGATCCGGCGCCGCCCGGAGACGAAGAGCTCTTCAGCGACCCGGAGGTCTTCGTCGCGGGCAGGGCATACGGCGGGACGCGTTCGCCGTTGTAGACGCGCCCGACGGCGATGGGCTTGTCCGGATCACCCTCCAAGAACGCGATCGCGAGCTCCCAACCGGCACGCGGAATGATGAGGCCGCCGCCGAGCGGCACCTGCATGACGCGCACCCAGCAGCTGGACTTGTCGTCATGCTGGCCGACGCGATCCCAATGAAAGCGAACCTTGATGCGACCGTATTTGTCGCAGTGGATCTCTTCTTCGCCCATCGACGGGCCCGTGACCGTCGCCGTCTGGAGGCCGTCGATGCACGGCTTCGGCGTGATGCGCGGTGGCGCATAGGCCGCACCTTCCGGGATGGCGTGAAACTCGTTCTCGACGGAGTTGGACGCGGCGCCTTCACCGCTCGCTCCGGCGGTGCGCGCGCCGCCGCCGCCCAGAGCCTGACGGCCGCGAGCGCGGAGCTCGGTGATGACGAACCTGCCGTTCAGGGCCTCTTGCGTCGCGCCGACTACCGAGAAGCCGCGGCCGACCTCGAGCGAGTTTGCCCCGCTCGTGCCGCGCACGACGTCGGCGTCGCGACGACGCTCGGCGAGGCGCGCAGAAGCGCGTCGCTGACCGTCGGCGCTCTTCGTGAAGCCTCCAGGGAATTCGTAGAACGTCGCGGGGAACGCCTCGACCGCCTGCTGCGTCGCGACCGGGGCCATCTGAGGCTTCTCGAAGTCGTAGTCGCGGAGCTGCACGAACGCGGTGCGGAGACGCTTCTTGTAGGAGAAGTCCGCGAGCGAGTCGGTCCCGCCCATGCCCTGAGACATGGAGAACACGATCGGGACGGCCGTATCGTCCGAGATGGCGTCCGTCGTGTCTGCGACGCACATCGTCACTTCACCGCCGGTGTGCTCGAAGAAATAGAAGATGCCCTCGTCCTCGAAGAGGCGGTGCACGAACGCCAGCTCGGACTCGCGATATTGAACGGTGTATTCGCGCTTGGGATACGTGGCCTTCAGTCGCCAGTCGACCTTGTCGACGCCTGCTGCGGCGAGGACCTGCTTGGCGATCTCGTCGACGCTCTGGTCTTGATAGATGCGGCAGTCTTCGCGCGATCGAAGGGCGGCGATCGGCGGCTCGAGACGCGCCTTGAAGATGAAATGCGTCCCGTCGTGGTGAAGATATTCGGCGGAGCTGACGACGCCCGAGAGCAAGCGTTCACGGCCCTGATCGGTGTCGATGACGGCGAGCGTCAGACTCTTCCGGAGGATGCTGTCAGGCGTCCACGAGTCGTCCAGCGTCGAGAATTCGATGTCCACGCTGTAGGGCGTCGACAGCTTCTCGTGCGCGTCGAAGCTGCTGGGTCGAACGTCGTCAGGGAGCCCGTCACCTGCCAGCTTGAACTCGACTTTTGCCGACATCACCGAGAGCGTACGCGTGGCTCTACAGGCGGTAAACGGGTACTTCGGAGCGCGACGCCGAAAGAGCGCGGCCGGTCAGGGCTTCGCTTTTCGCTGCTGGATGTAGGAGCGGTAGCGCTGGACGATGCCGAAGTACCGCTGTCGTACATCGTCGTTTCGTTGGAACTCTTCCGTCCAGCTCCGCGACTCTTCGTGGTGCTCCGACTCGGTGATGCCGTACCGCTGACGGATCGCTTCGACGTCGGTCGGCTGCTCCGCGATTTCGGCGGTCAAGGACGCGAAGACGTTGATGGTGAACCGCCGCTGGGCCGGGGCCGCGTGCTGGGCCGCGTGCTGGGCTGGGTGCTGGACGGGCCGAGCCTGCGGAACGCTCGCCGCAGGCGGTGGGGGCGCTTTCGGAGCACCCGGCGCGAAGGGAAGCGCGTTTCCCCCCACTTGCGCGCCAATCTGGGAGACATCGAAGAACGCCGTCTTCGGCACGACCTCGTCGTCGTCTACGGGGGGCGGCGGGCCCTTGGGCGCGGGCGGCGGCGAGGCGCCGAAGGGTGTTGCGGCACGAAGCGCGGCTGCGACGAGGCTCGGGTCGACGATGGCCGTTCGTGGGGAGTCGTCGTCGTCGTCGGGTAGCGGCGCCGTTTGGTTTGCCACGCGAGCTGGAGAAAGCGGCGCCGCCGCGCCCCGCATCGCGGGTGGCGCGGTGGCCGGCGTGTTGGCGAAGGGCATGGCCTGCGCGCGCAGCTCGTCGAGATCGACGGCCATCGTCGCGCCGAGGTTCTGCTTCTTCTTCGGGAGCAAAGCCTCTTTGGGGATGTCGATGACGGCAGTCCCTGCCTGTTCGGCGCTCGCCGGAGCTACCGGCGAAGCGTCGGCTCGGAAGGGGACGTCGCCCTTGGGCTGCAGAAACTCGGACGCGTCGATGGCCATCGTCGCGCCGAGGTCTTGTCGCGGCCTCGAGGGCGCCGCAGCCGGCGGGGCCGGTCTCGCAGCCGGCGCGGTCTGGAACGGAGTCGCGGCCTGGGCGGCCGGCTCCGCCTCGAAGACCATGGTCGAGTGCTTTCGAGGCCGGTCGGCCGAGAGCCCGGGCGGTTGGGCTGCGGGGTGCGCGACGACCGCCGGCTGAGCCTGCGTGACGACGGCTGGCTGAGCCTGCGCGACGACGGCCGGCTGCGCGACGGCGGCGGCAGGTTGGGCGGCGGCGGGCTGCGTGACGACGGCCGGGGGCGCGATGTTCGCGGCGGCGACGTACGCTGGCGCCGCGACGGTCGGCGACGCCGCGGCCGCGGACGGCGCGGCGACGTAGCTGGGTGCTGCGACCGGGGCCGGCGCGGCGACCATCGGAGGGGTGGCGACCTCGCGAGAGCTGGGCGCGTAGGCGGCGTACGGCGCCGCGGCGACGCCCGGGGGCGGCGCCTCGACGCGCGGCGGCTCGGGGATCTGAAAGTCGGGGAGGGCGACCGGGATGGGCTTGTCGAGCTCGGCCGCGGCGATCTCGACGGGCCCGACCGGCGGCGCGACGATCGGCGCCCGCTTCGTCTCTTGGGAGCGCCTCCGCGCGTCGAAGACCTTCTTCTTCGCCGAGTAGAGGGCCTGGTAGCGCGTCGTCACGTCGAAGCGCTTGCGGCTCGCCTCGTCGGCCATGCGCTTCAGCCAAAACGCCTGCGCGCGCGCCCAATCCTCTTTCGCGAGGCCCTCGCGATCGAGGACTTTGTCGGCGGCGCCGCTCGCGTCGATTTCCGCCGAAAACGCGGCGTACTTTTCGAGCTCGAGCGGCGCGTCGGCGTTCGGCGTCCCCACGGCCGAGAACGTAGCAAACTCGGCGATGCGTCGGGGGATGCGCGCGAGGTTTTCAAATCGGAGCGCTCGCTTTAGCCTGCGCGCCGACATGAAGACTCGCTCCCTCGTCTCCATCCTTTCCGTGGTCGGCCTCGCGAGCGCATGCTCCGGAGCTCCGATGAGCCCGTCGCCGCCTCCTCCTGGTGGAGACGGCTCGGCCCATGGCCCGGCGGACGTCGCGCTCGGACCGGCGACGGCTGCGGACGCCGACGCCTTCATCGCGGACGTGAACGACGGCCTCCGGGACGTCTACGTCAGGCAGTCGCGCGCGGACTGGATCAACCAGACGTACATCACCGACGACACGGACTCGCTCTCCGCAGACGCCGCAGAGGCGACGATGGAATACACGACGCGGAAGATCAAAGAGTCGGTCCGCTTTCGCTCGGTCGAGGGTCTCTCGCCCGACACGGCAAGGCAGCTCGAGCTCCTGCGACGCGGCACCGTGCTTCCTTCGCCGAGCGACGCGAAGAAGCGCAAAGAGCTCGCCGAGCTCGGCGTCTCGATGCAGAGCACCTACGGCAAGGGAAAGTACTGCTCCGACAAGCTCGCGAAGTTCAAAAAGCAAGACAAGGAAAAGAAGGCCGACAAGCCCGACAACTGCTTGAACCTCGGCGAGCTGAGCAAGATCCTCGAGGACAAGAAGGCGACCTACGACGAGCTGCTCGAGGCTTGGAAGGGCTGGCGAACCGTCAGCGTCCCGATGCGCAAGCAGTTCGAGCGCTTCGTCGAGCTCGGCAACGAGGGCGCCCGCGAGATTGGCTACAAAGACCTCTCGGGCCTCTGGAAGGACCGCTACGACATGCCACCAGAGGCATTCGAAGCCGACGTCGAGCGGCTGTGGCAACAGGTGAAGCCGCTCTACGACGAGCTTCACTGCTACGCGCGGTCGCGCATGCGCAAGAAGTGGGGCGCCGACAAGATCGGTGTCAAGGCGCCGATCCCCGCGCACCTCTTCGGCAACATGTGGTCGCAGACGTGGGGCGGCATCGACGACGTGCTCGAGCCCTACCCGGGACAGACGTCGCTCGACGTCACGGCGGGCATCAAGAAGAAGAAGCTCGACGAAAAGAAGATGGTCCAGCTGGGCGAGTCATTCTTCGTCTCGCTCGGGATGCCGAAGCTCCCGGAGACGTTCTGGGAGGGGAGCCTGCTGACGAAGCCCCGCGATCGCGAGGTGGTCTGCCACGCGAGCGCATGGGACCTGACCTACAACAACGACGTGCGCATCAAGATGTGCATCGAGCAGAACGAAGAAGATCTCATCACGATCCACCACGAGCTCGGGCACGACTACTACTTCACCGCGTACCACACGCTCCCGGTCCTTTATCAGGACGGCGCGAACGACGGCTTCCACGAGGGGATCGGCGACACCCTCGCGCTCAGCGTCACTCCGGATTACCTCGTAAAAATCGGTCTCCTCGACAAGGCACCGAACAACGAGAAGGCCGAGATGAACGTCTTGATGCACCGCGCCCTCGACAAGGTCGCGTTCTTGCCGTTTGGTCTCTTGATCGACAAATGGCGCTGGGACGTCTTCAGCGGAAAGATCACGCCGGCGCAGTACAACAAGGCCTGGTGGGACCTGCGCCTGAAGTATCAAGGCATCGTGCCACCCATCGCCAGGAGCGAGGCCGACTTCGACCCGGGCGCGAAATACCATGTCCCGGCGAACGTGCCCTATCTGCGGTACTTCCTGGCGGACATCTACCAATTCCAGTTCCACCGCGCCCTCTGCAAGGCGGCCGGCTACAAGGGCCCCCTCCACAAGTGCAGCATCTACGGGAGCAAAGAGGCCGGCGCGAAGCTCGAGGCGATGTTGGCGATGGGCGCGAGCAAGCCTTGGCCTGAAGCGATGCGCGCGATCTCCGGCGAGACGCAGGCCGACGCGAGCGCGATCCTCGAGTACTTCGAGCCGCTGATGGTGTGGTTGAAAGAGCAGAACAAGGGCGAGCAGTGCGGCTGGTGAGCTGACACGTAGCCCGACGCCGCCTGCGTCATGCGCGGGCGGCGCGCAGCGAAATCAGCTCCTCCAGCGCCGCGTCCATCTCGGGCTCGAGCTCGCTGAACGCAGAGGCCCATCGAGCCACGATCTCTCGACTCGCGAGCATGCCGAACCCAGAGCGGACGCCCGCGAGGCGTGTCGCGAGGCCCTCCGGGATCGCGTAGCCGCGCGGCAGCTCGTACGAGGCGACCGCGCTGACGATGCGCTCGATGCGGTCTTCGTAGCGCGCGGCCGCGTCGCCGGCGCGAGCGCGCGCGTCGGCGTGGTGGAGCTCGGCGGCCTCTCTTCCCGCGTCGCGCGCTTCTTCGATGGCATGTCGAACGCGCGCTTCGAGGTCGGCGTTTCGACGAAGCAGCGCGCCGTCGAGCGCCATCTCCGACGCCACGTGAGCGAAGAGACGTAGCCGCGGGCTCTCGCCGCCGTCGGCGCGGAGCAGCGCGTCCGCGGTGCGCTTCTCGTAGGCGTCGAACGTAGCCGAGCGGTGAAACCATGCGTCGGCGTCGAAGTGATGCTCGATGCCGACGAGCACGTCTCGGACGATGGGGTTCGCGGGGGAGGCGTCGAGCCCACGTCGTGCGCGCGCGGCCTTCGCGGCCATGCGCCACAGATCCGGCAACATCGCGCCGAAGCCCACCGCGTCGCTCCCCGATTCGCCCGCCGCGAAGTGGAAGTGCAGCATGAAGTTCACGTGCGGTCGCTCACTCGTTTCGGAGGCGCTCTTTTTCGTCTTCGACGCGCTCGGCCAGGTCTTTGTCATCGCCGAGGCGCCTGCGCCACACGCGATCGACGCGCATGAGCTCGGCGCGCGAGAGGACGAGCTCGTCGAGGACCTGCGCGAGCTGCCCGGTCTCCCGCGCGACCGCGAGGCGCGCGTAGGCGCGCTCGTCGAGCGGCGAGCGCATCTCGCCGAGGGCCTCCAGATACGCGTCGTCGTACGTGTCGAGTCGCTCGTTCGAGCCGGACTGGACGCCCTCGTCGATCGAGCGAAGGTGGTCTTTCTCGAGCCGCGTCCAGACCTCGTCGAGGAGGCCCCAGGATTCGAGGATCGCGGCCCGGTCGGCGTCCTTCTGGGTGAGCGCGGCTCGAACGCGCGCGGTCTCTTCGAGCGTCAGCTCGGTGCGAACGGCCGCGCGCGGAGCGGCTGGCGTCGGGTCGAAGCGTGGCTCGTCGGGACCGGCGTCGGCTTCGGTCGCCGGGCTCGCGACGTCCGCCGTCGTCTGCGAGTCGTCGGGCTGCGACGCTTGCGGAGCCTCGCTCCGCGTGAGGCCGACCGCGATCCGAAACGGAGCGGCTGGCGTCGTCGTGGTCGGAGGCGTCTGCGCGTCCTCCACGCTCTCCGGCGGCGGCTCCGACGGCAGGACGGGCGCGAGCGTTTCCCCGATGTCCGGGATTGGACCGGCTTCGCCCTTCGGAGCGAGCGCTGGCGGCGTCGAAACATGCGCGGGCGGGGGGACCATCGCCGGCGGCGCGAAGGGAGCCCCGAGCGGAGGCGGCAAGAGCCCGCCGAGCGGCGGCGAAGCGAGAGCGCCGGGCCGCGCAGAGAAGGGGAGGTGAGCGCCGTCGTCCGGCGGAGGAGGCGGCGCCGTGTCGGGCGGAAGCGGTGGCGTCTTCGCGTCGAGCTCGGACGTCGTCGGGTGATCCCATCCGCCCTGCGTCGGCGCGTCGAAGGGCAGGCCGGTGGCCTCGTTGTCGACCGCGATCTCGGCAGTGATGGCGCGCTCGCGCGGCCTGCCTTCTTCGAGCGGGGGAGGTGGTGGCGGATAACTGCCTGGCTGAAGCTGCGACGTCGGCTCGTCGCGCGGGATGCCGCGCGCCTGGGGTTGCGCGTAGCCGAACCCGGCCGGTCCGGTCGCGACGTCGGCGGGCGGGAGCCACGCGGGGAAGCCGACGGGACGTGTCGCCTGCGCCCCCGAGAACGGCAAGGCCGACGGATTCATCGGGGGCGCGCCCTGCTGCGTCATGAGGAGCTGCACGCTGGTCAACGTGGGTCGCTTCGCGGGCAGCGGAGCCTCGAGCTCGATCGAGACCGGGACGGGCAGATCGGGGCGCGAGACCTCTCCGGTTCCGCGGTACGTCATCGTGGCGGTCTCGCGGTCGCCGTCGAGCCAAATGGTGTCGAGCCGCGTGGCGACGTCGAGGCGCTGTCCGGTCGAGGGATCGATCGCGACGATGCGCGGCGTCTTGAGGGGCAGCCGCGACGTGAACATCGGGTGCATCGGGTGAAGGTTCTCGAGGATCACCGCGGCGCCGGGCGCGACCTCGACGAGCTGCTGATCCCCCGGGGCGACGTTGAAGAACGCGAATGGAAAACCCTCTGGGACGGGTCCGGCACGCTGACCGACCTCGAACGCGTGTAGCCACATGCGCGCGCCGGGAGACAAGAGGCCCATTCGGCTCGGAGCGCTCGGCGGGATCGGGCCGATGACCGCGCTGTACGAGCCCGCGACGGGCTCGAGGTTCGGCATCGCGAGCCGACCTTCTACCGGGATCTGCGCCGGATCGATGCCGATCGGGTTCTCTGCGGAGCGGAGCGCGCGCTCGGGCGTCAGGGACATCTGGGAGAACATGCGCGGCGGGCTCGAGCCCCACCGACCCGCGTCGCGCACCCAGAGGCGATCGCCCATGATGCTCACCGCCTTCGCGAAGTCGCCGATGCGAACCCGGGCCACGATGCGATCGGCGTCGCCGCCGGGAGGCGCGTAGGCGCGCCCGATCACGATGACGTCGACGCGCGGCTTGAACGGCGCGAGCAGGTTCGAGCGCGCGACGGCGACCTGGGACTCGTCGTAGCCCGGATCGTGGCCAGGATCGTCGAGCCAGGCCGCTTCGCCGCTCTGCACGAGCTTCGCAGTCCCTTGGGCGACGACCGTGAGCGCGTAGCGGCCGGGCTGCGACTCCCACACAAAAGACGAGAGGCGGAACGGTGCGGCTCGCACGGGCGAGCGGAGCATACAGGAGCGCCCCCGCTCGTACGAGCCGACGTTGCCATGCTTTCGCCACAGTTTCTCCTCGGGGCCTTCGTGCGTGCGACGCGGCAGCGTTTGCTACGTTCCGAAGCGATGAAGCAGGTGCTCGTGGTCGACGACGAAGCTCGGATCCGAGAGGTCGTGAGCTACGCGCTCGGGCGCGAGGGTTATCGCGTCATCGAGCTCGGCGACGGCCCAGAGGCGGTCGAGCGCATCGCGCGTGGCGACATCGACGCGGTCGTCCTCGACGTGATGTTGAAGCAGATGGACGGCCTCGAGGTCGTCCGTCGCGTGCGCGCGCTGCCCCCGCCTGCGGCCAAGACGCCGGTGCTCTTCCTCTCTGCGCGCGCGGAAGAGATCGATCGCGTCGTCGGGCTCGAGCTCGGCGGCGACGACTATCTCGTCAAGCCGTTCTCGCCACGAGAGCTCGTCGCCCGCGTGCGCGCCCTCATTCGCCGCGCCGACGGCGGCTCTGCGTCCAGCCCGACGCCGGACGAGAGCGCGCGGCCGACGAAGCACGGCCCGCTCACGATCGATCCGGAGCGCCACGAGATCGCCTGTCGCGGCGTAGTCGTGCCGCTCACCCCGACGGAGTTCGGCGTGCTCGCGGCCCTCTTCGATCGCCCAGGGATCGTGCTGACGCGTGGCCAGCTCATGCAGCGCGCGTATCGGTTCGACAACCTCGTGACCGAGCGCACCATCGACACGCACGTCCGGCGCATCCGCGCGAAGTTTCGCCCGCACGAGCTCGATCCGGTCGCGACCGTGCACGGCGTCGGATACAAGGCCGGCCCGCTCGACGGCGACGCGAAAGCTGCGCCGTGATCCGGCGGGTGCTCGGGCGCATCGGCGTGCGCCTCGTGGTCGTAAACCTCGTCGTCTTGCTCGTTCCGGTCGCGGGGCTCGAGTTCGCGCGCATCTACGAGACGCAGCTGCTCGGCGCGCTCGAGCGAGACATGAAGGATCAATCGGCGCTCGTCCGCGCCGAGGTCGAGCAGCGCCTCGCAGAAGATCCCTCGCAGGACATGCTCGATGTCGCAGATCCGGTCGAGACCCTGGTCACGCGCGCCGCGCGCACCACCCGCACCCGCGTGCGCGTGCTCGACGCCGATGGCGCCGTCATCGTCGACTCGCATCGCGAAGGCCCGCCCGAGGGCGCCGAGCAGGACGCTCCGAGCGTGCTCGGTCGCAGTCTGGAGCGCGCCGCCGACGACGTGCGTTGGCGCGGCGCCGGACCGGTCTGGCCCGACGTCCCCGAGCGGGAAGAGGTCCGCGGCGCGCTCGCCGGCAACCCGACGGCGAAGACTCGCGTGCGCGCTCGCGCGCCCGCGGTGCTCTTGTTCGTCGCCGAGCCGATCCGAGTCGACGGAGAGGTGCGCGGAGCGGTCTACGTCACGCGCTCGACGCAGCCCGTCTTGCTCGAGCTCTATCGCATTCGCAGCGGCCTAATCCGCGTGCTCGCCGTCGCGCTCCTCGTGACGGGCGGCGCGACGCTGCTCCTCGCGTGGAGCATCTCGAGGCCTCTGTCGAAGCTCTCGAAGGCCGCGCGCCGCGTCGCCGCAGGCGAGCTCCGGGTCGAGGTCCCCGCGATCGGCAGCGGAGAGGTCCGCGAGCTCGCCGATGCGTTCCGCGCGATGAAGGAGCGCTTGCTGGAGCGGCTGCGCTTCTCGAGCGACTTCGCCGCGGACGTCGCGCACGAGCTGAAGAGCCCGCTGACGAGCATCCGCGGCGCCGCCGAGCTCCTCGGGGAAGGGGCGTGGCAGGACGACGCTGCGCGCGCACGCTTTCTCCGAAACATCGAGCTCGACGTCGACCGCCTCGATGCGCTGGTGTCGCGGCTCTTGCTTCTCGGGCGCATCGAGGCGAGCGAGCTGCCGATCACGCCGCTCGACGTGCTCGCGCTCGCGAAGCGCGTCGCGGAGCGCGTGGCCGACGAGACCGCGCGCGTCGAGGTGCGCTGCGAGGGCGAGCCCCCGATTGTCCCAGGGCGAGAGGCGGATCTAGAGACCGCCGTGCAGAACCTCGTCGAGAACGCGCAACGCTACTCGCCGCCGGGCGCCGTCGTGACGGTGCGACTCGCCCGTACCGACTCTGGCGGCGCGTCGCTCTCCGTCGTCGATCGAGGTCCGGGCGTCCCCGCCGCGAACCTCGCGAAGGTCTGGGGCCGCTTCTTCACGACCGACGCCGAGCGTGGGGGCACCGGCCTCGGCCTCGCGATCGTCAAGACCGTCGTGGAAGCGCACGGCGGCGCCGTCAGCTGTGTGAGCCCCGCCGGCGGCGGCGCCACGTTCACCATCCTCCTGCCGGGCATGCCCCGCGCCCGCAAAGACCGCCCCGCGCCCCTCAGTACCTCGCCCCAGTGATTTCGATCGGTTCCTCTCATCCCCCCGACGGAGCGAGGGGGATGAGAGGAACCTCCTGATGGCGATCGGCTGGGCTCGGACGTTGATTTTGCTGGGTACCGCGACCCATCAAAATCTATGGGTCGCGGTACTCGTCAGCCTCGAGCCACCCGAGGACCCAGAATTCTTGACAAGAACGCCGCCCTGAGTACCCTGCTCGACGCAGCCGGCACGTCACGGGAGTGATGTCCGGGGCAGGAGCGCGGGGCCAATCGACCCCGCGCGACGTTTCTGTGCCGATGGGATTCCGGCAGCACAGCAACGGGTCGGCACCCCGCCGATTGTTCGGACGGACCCTCGGGTCAGTCCGACCGACTCTCCCCGTCGCGTAGGCGACGGCGAGTCACCTTGGGGGATCGTCTAATGGCAGGACGCAAGACTCTGACTCTTGCTATCAAGGTTCGAATCCTTGTCCCCCAGCCAACCCAGCACGCCAGGTCGGTCTTGACGGAAGCGCGCTGGGTCGACCATAAGAGCGTCAATGGTCCCATCGTCTAGCGGTTAGGACATCGGCCTCTCACGCCGGTAACGCGGGTTCGATTCCCGCTGGGATCGCAAAGTGAGAACACTCGGGGCGCTGCCAAAAGCAGCGCCCTTCGTGTTTTGTCCTCGGGGGGGCGGGACGCCAGTGGGCGGGCCATGGCGGGCCGTGATGCGCCAAAACGCGGGCGGATCGGCTTCGCGCGCCGCGCCCAGGCTTGCGCCGCTCCGGCCGTTCGCATTACTCAGGCGCCATGAGCGCTCCGCGCAGCCGCGTCACGAACCACCTGAAGTCCATCCGCGCTGGGGCGATCTTCGCGGGCGCTTGCGTCGTCACGCCGAGCGTCGTCGCGTGTGATCCCTTGCCGCCTCCCCCGAACGTGACGCCGTCGACCGAGCCGTCCGTCGCGACGATGCACGGAGGCAGCGTCATCGAAGCGCGCCTGTTCGCGCCGCAGGGCGACTGGAAGATCGTCGACGTCGAGGTCGAGAACGCGAAGATGCTCTCTCACACCGGCACGGCGCCCCTCGCGCTCGAGCTCAAGCGCTCGACCGCGAAGACCGGCGAGACCGCGGTGGAAGGCGGTGACGAGCCCATCCTCGTCCGTGTCCACTACCGAGATCCGACCGGCGCGGTCGTGGTCATGGCCTACGAGATCCCCATGGCGGGCGACGCCGATCAAGGCACCGAAGCGGCCGTTTCGGCGCATCCGGAGCGCTAGCTCTTCGAACCGGGTTCGACCGATGCGCGCGCCCGCTCGATCTCCGAGGTAGGGCCCTGAAAGCGTCACGAAACCGGCACGGCCTCGAGGGCGATGCGGGTCGACTCCCTGCGTCGGACGGGGTACCCCGTCGGTCGAGCGTCGCGCACGACGAACGGTCGGGCGCGGCACCGCTTCGCCTTCGACACACGGAGAATCTCCCATGCTTCAACGCTCGCACGCACTCAGTTTGATCGCGGCCGCTGCGCTCGCCGTCACGCCGCTCGGTTGTGGGGACGACGGGACGACCGGCGCCGGCGGGGGAACGACCTCGCAGGGTGGCGGCACCTCGCAAGGTGGGGGCACGACCTCGCAGGGCGGCGGCGGCTCGACCAGCTCGTTCGGCGGCGGCACGACCTCGCAGGGCGGCGGCGGAGGCACGACGTCGCAGGGCGGCGGCGGCGGCACGACCTCGCAGGGCGGCGGCGGCATGGGCACGGGCGGCATGGGCACCGGCGGAGAGGGCGGGGGCACCAGCAACCCGACCGCCTCGATGCAAATCGAAACGGTCGTCGGCACCCCCGATGGCGGCAGCCTCACGCTCCCGATCCAGGGCGCCTTCGTGACCTACGTGAAGCCCGCGATCGGCGCGGACGTGGCTGGGTTCTTCCTCCAGGCGGAGCAGATGGGCCCGGCGATCTTCGTCGCCGTCGATCCTGCGACGTTGACCCCGGCTCCGGCCGTCGGCGATGCAGTCAACCTCACCGTCACCGACGTCGTCACGTCCACGGGCCTGAAGGAGATCACCGGCCTCACCGGCTTCTCCGTCACGTCGTCCGGCCACGCGATCGCGCCCCTCGTCACGGACATCGGCGCGCAGGCCGACATCCTCACGAACCTCGACGGCTACTCGTCGCGCGTCGTCACCTTCGATGCCGACATCGTCGGAGACTTCGTCTCGGCGGGTGCGCCCCAGGTCGCCGCACCCATCTCGACGACGGGCCTCACGGACGCGAACTTCCGCATCCGCATGCCCGAGACCGTGCGCGCGGCCTACGATCTCCAGAACGGCTGCTCGGTCGCGGTCGACTACGGCGTCATGTGGCGCTTCAACGCCGTCGCGCAGCCCTCCGCGCTCGACGCGGCGGACATCGTCACGGCCGTCTGCCCCGATCCCACGGTCGACAACGCGATCGCAGGATCCTCGACCACGGTGGTCATCACGTTCGATCGCGCGCTCGATCCGGCGACCGTCCAGGCCGCAGACTTCACCTTCACGGGCGGCCTGATGGCGGCATCCGTGGTGGTGTCGGCCGATGGCAAGACGGTGACCGTCACCACGAACCCGCAGACGTCCGGGACCAGCTACACCGTCACGGTCGCGGGCCTCACCGACGTCCTTGGCTCCTCCGTCGGCATGCCGAACTCGGCGATGTTCACAGGGTTCGTCGTTCCGGCGGGCCTCCTCTTCAACGAGATCAGCCCGAGCATCTCGGGCAACCACGACCTGATCGAGCTCCTCGTGACGTCCTCAGGGACCACGAACGGTGTCACTGTCTTTCAGCAAGGCTCAGCCAACGAGACCCTCGCTACGCTACCGGACGTCACCGTTGCCGCCGGTGATCTCATCGTCATTCACATGATCCCGACCGGCACCACTGGCATCGCGCCAGCGTCCGAGACCATGGCGAAGAACGAGTATCCGAACGCGACGAACAGCGCAAACTACGACGGCGCGTGGGATTTCCTGGGCGGTTCGGTCAACATCAGCACGGGGGATCGGATCCTTCGCATCGAGGCGCCTGGCTCGGTCATCCTCGACCTCCTTCCGTTCGTCGGCACCGGTTCCACGCAAGGGAACTTCCCAGGAAACCTTCAGACGGCTCAGGCGGGCGGCTTTTGGCTCCCGGCGGATTGCGCGGGCATGCTCTGCACGTACATGACGACGCCCTCCGCCAGGGACATCTCGGTTTCGAATGCCGGGTCGGGCAACAGCCCCACGGGCAACTCGATCTCGCGCAAGCCCGGCATGAACACGAAGCAGGCGAGCGACTGGAATGCAGCCGGAGCGCAAAGCTTCGGCCTCGTGAACCCCTGAGCGCGGGCTAGGCGCCTAGGCGCTGTGCTCTCGACCGAGAGCGTTGTGGCGGCGGATCCCCAGGCTTTCGGCTGGGGGCGCCGCCACCTCCTTTTTGGCGGACCCGAGATCCGGCTGCCAGATCGTCTTTCTCCGACAACATCAGCCCTTTCGGGGTTGACGGCCCCCGGAGCTGGATTAAGTTCGCGCCGCGTTAGCAGTCACCCTTGGTGAGTGCCAAGACGCGAGGGGTGGGCCGAGCCCGGCATGCGCCGATCGGTCCGCGACAGAGTTTTCGAGAGGGCGCCGCCCTCGAAAGACGGAGAGAGCACGCGATGAAAATCAGGCCGCTTCAGGATCGCATCGTCGTCAAGCGCCTCGAGGGCGAGTCCAAGTCGAAGGGCGGGATCATCATCCCGGACAGCGCCAAGGAGAAGCCGGCCCAGGCCAAGGTCATCGCTGTCGGCAACGGCAAGTCGCTGAAGGATGGCAAGGTCCGTCCCGTCGACGTGAAGGTCGGAGACACCATCCTCTTCGGCAAGTACAGCGGCAGCGAGATCAAGATCGACGGCGAAGAGCACGTCATCCTGCGCGAGGACGACATCCTCGGCGTCTTCTCCGAGTGAGCCGGCGCGCCTGAGCGCACCGCCCCCAGTTCCTGTTTCGACTCAGACCGAGAGGTAAGAACCATGTCCGCCAAGCAGATTGTGTACAGCCGCGCCGCCCGAACCGCGATTCTCCGTGGGGTCGATGCCCTCGCCGATGCCGTGAAGGTCACGCTCGGACCGAAGGGCCGCAACGTCGTCATCGAGAAGAGCTGGGGCTCGCCCGTCATCACGAAGGACGGCGTCACGGTGGCCAAGGAGATCGAGCTCTACTCGAAGCTCGAGAACATGGGCGCCCAGATGGTGCGCGAGGTCGCTTCGAAGACGAGCGACAAGGCCGGCGACGGCACGACGACCGCGACGGTCCTCGCCCAGGCGATCTTCCGCGAGGGCCTCCGCCTCGTCGAAGCGGGTCACAACCCCATGTCGCTCAAGCGCGGCATCGACGCGGCGGTTTCGGCCGTCCTCGAAGAGGTGAAGAAGTCTTCGAAGCCGACGAAGGACAAGGCGCAGATCGCCCAGGTCGCGACCGTCAGCGCGAACGGCGACACGACCATCGGCGAGATCCTCGCCGAGGCGATGGAGAAGGTCGGCAAGGAAGGCGTCATCACGGTCGAGGAAGCCAAGAACATGGCGACCGAGCTCGACGTCGTCGAGGGCATGCAGTTCGACCGCGGCTACCTCTCGCCGTACTTCGTGACCGACGCCGACAAGATGCGCACGGTCCTCACGAACCCGCTCATCCTCGTCCACGAGAAGAAGATCTCGAGCATGCAGGATCTCCTGCCGCTCCTCGAGGCCGTCGCGCGCGCGGGCCGCGAGCTTCTCATCATCGCCGAGGACCTCGAGGGCGAAGCCCTCGCGACCCTCGTCGTGAACAAGCTCCGTGGCACGATCAAGGTCGCCGCGGTCAAGGCGCCCGGCTTCGGTGATCGCCGCAAGGAGATGCTCAAGGACATCGCGATCCTCACCGGCGCGACCGCCTTCATGGAGGACCTGGGTCAGAAGCTCGACACCGTCACGGTGGCCGACCTCGGCACCGCGAAGCGCGTCGAGATCGACAAGGACAACACCACCATCGTCGACGGCGCGGGCGACAAGGCCGCGATCAAGGGTCGCTGCGAGGCGATCCGCAAGCAGGTCGCCGACACGTCGAGCGACTACGACCGCGAGAAGCTCCAGGAGCGCCTCGCGAAGCTCTCGGGCGGCGTCGCCGTCATCAAGGTCGGCGCTGCGACCGAGACCGAGATGAAGGAGAAGAAGGCTCGAGTCGAGGACGCTCTTCACGCGACCCGCGCGGCCGTCGAAGAAGGCATCGTCCCCGGTGGCGGCGTCGCGCTGCTCCGTGGCGCGCTCGCCCTCGCGAACCTCAAGTTCAACGACGAGCGCGACTTCGGCGTTCGCATCATCCTGAAGGCCTGCGAAGCGCCGATCCGTCAGATCTCGCAGAACGCCGGTATCGACGGCTCGATCGTCATCGAGCGCATCCGTGAGAAGACCGGCTCGTTCGGTTACAACGCGCGCACGGGCGAGTACGGCGACCTCCTCGAGGCCGGCGTCATCGATCCGGCGAAGGTCGTGCACCACGCGCTCGCGAACGCGGCCAGCGTCGCGAGCCTGATGCTGACGACCGAGGCGCTCATCGCCACGAAGCCCGAGAAGGAAAAGGCAGCCGGCGGCGGTGGCGGCGGCGGCATGGGCGGCATGGGTGGCATGGGCGGCATGGGCGGCATGGGCGGCATGGGCGACTTCGACATGTGAGCCGGGTCCGCGCGGCGACTGCCGCGTGATCGAGACGAGCCCGCTCCGGATGGAGTGGGCTCGTTCTCGTTTGTGGTCCGCGGCGCATCACCAGCTCGCGAACGTGCCCCACCGTTCGCTGAACGAGGCGCCGTTCATGTTGCAATGGCACAGGGTGTACGCGCTGTTCGGGCCGCAGATCTCACCGATGGGCGTCGCGTCGTCGGGGTAGGCGCTGTGGACTGCGGCAGCGATGCGCTCGGCGAGTGAGGCGAGCGCGGCGTCGGTCACGCCTTCCGGGTGCTCGTTCCAGGCGACGCCGACGCGAAAGTCAGGCGCATCGTGCTTGTTCGCGTAAGAGCGCGTCGCATAGATCTGCGTGCTCGCGAACGCCTTCATGTTTGCCAGGCTGATCGTCTGGGTCTGGTAGGTGTCCGCGCGGAACGCGCCGCTCAACACCGGCGTGTAGCTCTCGTCGAAGAAGCTCCTCGCCGCGCCGGCCGCCGCCGGCCCCGCCGCCGCCAGGTTCACCGGGTGCATGGTGAAATCGTTTAGGTGGGCCGCCCGCTGCCCGACCGGCGCGCCGTCGACGCATGAGCTCAGCGGGTTCGAGTAGACCTCTTGCCCCCACCAGCGAACGTACTGGTTCATGGTCTTCCAGAAGGCCGCGTCCGTCAGCCAGTCCTCCATCGCCGGCTTGTAGACGGAGAAGTTCGTCGTGGTCGAACCCATGCCGACGATGAACACGAGACCGCCCATCGGCGCCGCGCCAGGCGGCCCTTCGTAGAGCCCGCGTACCAACTCGCGAACGTGGGCGCGCACCTTCGGGTCGCTGCGCACGGTGGACGGCAGCTCGTTGATCGCCCACGCGTCACGGCCCTCGACGTACCCAGCGCTCTTCATGCGCTGTCGGAAGGCGACTCCCTTGTCGTACCAGGACGCGGTCGAGGATTGGCTCCACGTCGTCCAGTGAAACTCGGCGAGCGCGTGGAATTGCGGGCCCTTGTCGTGGATGCCCTCGACGGCGGTCTGCCCACGCGGCGTCTTCTTGTCCCCAGCGATCGCCGGCAAGTGGATGTAGTAGTGCGCGCACGGCGAAGGGTTCTTGGCGAACGCGTCGACCAGGTGCTCCCAGCCGACCGGATCGTAGGTCAGAACGCGGGCCGTCTTCTCGCAGCCGGGCGCGAGCGCGTCCTCGTACTGCGCCGTGTCGTCGGCCTCGTCGTCGGCCGCGGGGTCTGGCGAGATCGGGGCGCAACCGACCGCGCCGAGCATGGCGGAACACGCAACCAGCGAAACCCACGCGGCGCAGCGACCTTGCATCTCGCGGTCGAGAGCACGTCGCGTGCCGTGGATCTCCCGGCGCTTTTCGGCGGGAACGTCCGCACCTCCCGACGCGCTTCTGATCCATGGCGGCGCTGGATCCTTGGTCGCTCGCCCTCCACCCCCATGTGCGACACGTCGACCGGCCCTGCCGACCCGCGTCATTCGCGCTCTGGGGGGCGTGGGGAGTCCACCCACCTCGAGCTTTGCTGCGGTCGAGCCAAGTGCGCGGTGGACGGCGCGCCGCGCCCGTCTATCATCGGCATCGTGGGCGACGTCACTGCGATCATGATGGATGTGATCACGGAGAAAAGTGGTCACCAGCTCGTCCCGAACGCCGTGAGCGCGTGCATCACGCCGATGGCGCCGAGCCCCATCCCGGTGCCCTATCCGGTGGTCGCGTCCGTGTCCGAGGGGATCACCGATCCGCCGATGCGGACGAAGATCAACGGCGTCCCGATCGCGACGACCGGCTCGGTCTTGAAGACGTGCCACGGCAACGAAGCCGGCACGCTGAAAGAGGTGGTGAGCCTCAACACGACCGGCCCGTGCTTCATCATCGTCGGTGCGCCGAACGTATTTTGCGAGCTCGGGATGATGGGCATCACCACGAGCATGTGCGTCTCGAACAAAGCCATCACGGTCGGCGCCGGCGCGAACGCGTCCGATGCGTCCGGCTCTGGCGGTGCCGGCGGGTCGACGGACTCGAGCGGCTCGAGCGACGCAGACAGCGGGGACAACCCCGACGCCGCGAACGCCGGCGGCAGCGACAGCGCGACAGCGAACGAAGGCGCGAGCGCGAACCCACCGACGGCGCCGAATCGTTACTGCCCCCCCGAAGGACACAGCGCGCCACCGGGTGACGGCACGAACCCGATGCACGGCGGCACGCAAGACGCGATCAACGCGTCAGACCTTCGCCACAACCCGCACCTCGCCACGACGCACCGGGAACGACTTCACGCGATGCACGCGACGACTGGAACGGCAGGCGGAGAGGCCTTCTGGTCCGGCAGCGGAAGAGCGGCGGCGACCGCCGATGGGTACCGCGTTCAAGAGGACGAAGGCGGCGCCGGTGCGCTCGAGTCGATGGGCGATGGCGGCGACGCGCCGTGGAGGACGATCTCTCGGCGCTCGGCCGAGAACGCCCGCGGCACGACGGACGCGTTCGTCGTCGGCACGGCGCGGCCTGGCAACGTGTTCTCGAGCATCGAGCTGCCGACGCTCCTCCATAATCCGAACCTTGACACCATCAACTTCCGAGATCCGAACGGTGGCTCACCCGCACCGATCGCTGCCACGTGGACTCGCAACGCATCGGACGGTTGCTGGGAAGGCCCTCCGGTGCCTGCTGGGACCGGACCCGGGCCGCGCAACTCGAACCCCGGCTTCACGCTGCATCCAACGACCGGCTTCACGCGTTCGCCGCCGTAGTGTCCTCCGATTCGACGCTCGGCGGCCCCGTCGATGAGGCCATCGCACCGGACGTCGGCTTCGCGCCCACGTCCGGCACGATTCGCGACTTTCGCGTCGCCTTCGACGCGGACCACGTCTTCTACGCCGACCTCGATTTTCGCGAGACGGGCAAGACGCTGACGCTCGATCACGGGCGACTTTGGCGCGTGCCTCGAGACGGCCCCATCGACGACGGCACCTGGGAGCGGATCCTCGACGCGCTCTTCGCGTTCGGGGTCTCGACCGGGATGGTGCGCGAGATCGTCGAGTGGATCGAAGCAGACAAGGTCTACGTCGCGCGCCGCTGGGTTCATCCAGACGACAGCTTCGTCGCCATCGTCTGGGACGCGCGCGTCGACTATCTCGAGCTCGGTCGGACGATGCGCTTCAATTGTCATCGCACCGACGATCCTTCGCCGACGGTCCGCCTCGATGTCAGCTCCGCGTCCTGGCTGAGCCCGCCAGGCCCTGCGACCCAGGCCGACGTGCACCGCGTGCTCACGCGACTCGCGGGGCTTTCGCCAGAGCACACGGTACTTTCGAGCCGACCTTGGACGATTCGGTACGATGGCGACCAAAGGTGACCGATGCCCGTTGCCGTAAGTCAGATCGAGCTCGCAGCGACTTTTGGTGCAGACGTGAAGCGCGTGTACGCGCGGCAGAACGTGGCGCGTGAGTTCTTCCAGAAGCACATGTTCGACGTCGACAAGGAGCCGGACTACCGGATGGTCCGTCGTGCGATGCAGGTGATCGATTTCTCCCAGCCGATCGTGATCGGCTCGCCGCCGGCGCCGCCGCAAAGGCTCGTGGCGGTGGCTGCGACCGGGGGCCTCGGTGGGGGCTTCTTCCGCGAGATGCCCGCGCCCGGCACCGTCCCCGAGTACTGGCTCATCGCGCCTGACGCGCTCCATCTCAAGTTCGTCTCGCCCAGCATCTGGGCAAAGGCAGGCGACGCGGGCAAAGTGGGCGAGCTTCGCCTCTTCGTTCCCGGCGTCCGAAACCCGAAGGGGAAGCGCGCGGCGACGAGGGATCGATCATGAGCGTGTACGAGCTGCTGTTCGGCGATCAGACGATCGACGACGTCATGATGGACGCGTCGTTTCCGCCGGGCGGCGCGCTCGACGCCGGGCGCTCTCGCATGTGGGAGGGGCAGCCTCAGGAGGCGGCGAACCTGGTGTCGGGCTCGATCGAGCCTTGGGCGTCGTTCATCGTCGCGCTCGCCAGGCAGGCGCAGGGACAGAGCCCGGTCAAGCAGCTGCGGTCGGTCGCAGAGAACGGTTTCCTCGAGGCGAGGCCGCGCCTCTGGGCATGGACGGCGCTTCGAAAGCTGGGTGAGCAGCCGGCGCAGGTCCACGCGGCAGAGGTGCTCGGCGTCGTCGCGGAGGTCCCGATCGATGGCGGCGTCGACGTCCTCTCCGCGTATGCAGATGGAAGCGTTCGCTACCTGAATCAAGCCGGCGCCCTCTTCGCGCGCGAGACGAGCGAAGGGCCGAGCGAGCTCGTCGTCGCGGTCCTCACCGAAGCGTTTCCACTTCTCTCGGTTCCGCCGGCGCCTCGGGACCCTGAGGCGCCGCCGCCGGAGCCCAAGAACGTGCGGATCACGGCGCTGTCTGCGCGCGGCATCCATCGCGTCGATCTCCCGGACAGCGCCATCGCGAAGGGCGGCTCGCACCAGAAGCTGTTCACTGCGCTGACGCGCCTGCTCGCAGATACCGCTCAGCAAAAGCCGGCGTAATCTCGGACTCGGCTCGGGCGTATGCGCAGTTTCGGCGGGTCGTCCGCGTCGGCGCCTGTGCTAGCCTCCAGCGCCAATGTCCGACTCGCTCGGATCACGGTTGGGGCTGGAATACGATCCAGGCGACGTTCTCTTCCGGGAGGGAGAGATCGGCGAGGTCATGTACGTCGTGCAGAGCGGCGCCATCCGCATCTCGAAGTTCGTCGGGGGTCAGGACAAACTCCTGGCCGTCCTCGGCCCCGGAGAGTTCTTCGGCGAGATGGCCATCCTGAACGGAAAGCCGCGGACCGCGACCGCGACGGTGCTGGATCGGACACGCTGCCTCGTCATCGATCCGCGCACGCTCGAGGAGATGGTCGCGAAGAACTCGGAGATCGCGCTCAGGCTCATCAAGAAGCTCGCGAAGCGACTCGACTCCGCGGACACCTTGATCGAAGTGCTCCTGCATCGCGATCCGAAGGCGCGCGTCCTCTTGGCGCTCTCGCGGCACGCCGAGGCGTTCGGCGAAGAGACAGCCGAAGGCGTTCGGGTCCGCACGACGACGCGCGAGCTCGCCGACGAGGTCGCCGTCGATCCGAAGCTCGCGCACGACATGATGGTGCGGGTGGGGCGCCTCGGCATCGCACGCGAGGTCGACGGGATCATCATCGTCACGGACGTCGGCAGGCTGCGCGACTTTCTCGAGTTCCTCGAGATCCCGAACCAGAACGACTCGTCGAGCCTGCCACCCGAGACGCCGTCGGAGCCGGGGGAATAGTGGAGCTACGGATCGTCGGCTGTCATGGTGGCGAGACGCCGAAGCATCGCGCTTCGACGTTCGTGGTCGACGGGACGCTCGCGATCGACGCGGGCTCCGTGACGCGAGGGCTCGAGCTCGACGCGCAAGGCAAACTCGACGCTTGCCTGGTCAGTCATGCGCATCTCGATCACGTGCGTGACTTGGCGACGCTGGCGGACAACCGATGCCAGATGGGCTCGAAGCCGCTCGTCGTCGCGGGGACCAAGCCTGTCCTGGACGCGCTGCGCGCGCACTTCTTCAACGGCGTCCTCTGGCCGGACTTCACGCGCATCCCGACCACCGCGGGCGGCATGACCGTCGAGCTCGTCGAGCTTCCGCTCGAGACGCCGACCGAGATCGCCGGGCGCGTCGTCCGTGCGATCCCCGTGACGCACACCATCGACTGCACCGGGTTCGTGGTCGAGCAGGACGGACACGCCCTCGCCTACAGCGGCGATACCGGGCCGACGGAGCGCTTCTGGGAGGTCCTCGCGCAGACGCCGACGCTCCGCGCCATGCTCGTCGAGGTGAGCTTCCCCGATCGCATGGCAGGCCTCGCGAAGGTGAGCGGGCACTACACGCCGGCGTCGCTCGCCGAAGATCTGAAGAAACTGCCGAACGTCGATCGCGTTCCGACGCTGCTCTATCACATCAAGCCGTTCTTCCAGCGCGAGGTGGAGACGGAGTGTGCGAGGCTTCACGGCTTCAGTCTCGAAGTCCCGGGTCTCGACGACTCGTTCCGCTTCTAACGAGCCCCACCGAGAGTCACGCAGTCGCGTCGACGACGAGGTCGACGGTGGCGTGGTTCGGTCTAGACGTGCGCGGCGGTGCTGCGCGACTTCGTCCGAGCCTTCGACTCCTTGCGGCGCGGTCGGAGGAGGGTCGTCGGGACATCCTCGTCTTCGTCGTAGAGCGACGTTGCGCCCGCGCGGTGCGCGGTCAGGGCGGGCTTCGCGGTCGTCGGGTAGGGGTGTCCGAAGTCGGAGGCCGCCAGGGATGCAACGGAGAGTTTCATCGTGCATCCGAGATGAGCAGCGAGCATGCCAAGGGCCAAGTTTGCGGCGCGTATGGCATGTAAGTGTTCGATATAAGTTACGAAAGTGCGATTTCACGCGCGCCGCGAGCGGCGGGCGCGTCAGGATGCTGACGGCCTGCGTCGTGGCGATGACGCGTCGCGATGCTTCCCGAGCGCGTTCAGCCGTCGAGTCGGGCGAGGATGACGGAGATGTTGTCGTCGCCGCCGTTTGCGTTCGCGCGATCGACGAGCTGTGCGCAGGCCTCTTCGAGATCGCCGGTGAGGCCGTGGGCCATCACGAGCGCGAGCATGTCGGCGTCGGAGATCATCCCGTGGAGGCCGTCGCTGCAGAGCAAATACAGGTCGCCGGGCTCGCAGGCTTCACGGAGCACATCGGCCTGCACCTCTTCGCGGATGCCCAGGGCGCGGGTGATGACGTTCGGAGGCAGCTGAGCGATCTCTTGCTCGGTCATCCAAGGGGCCACGTGCATGGCGTCGCTGACGAGCGAGTGGTCGCGCGTGAGCTGGACCATCTCTCCGGCGCGGATCCGGTAACAGCGGCTGTCCCCGACGTTCGCGACGCTGAGGTGCGTGGCGGATTCGTCGAACATCATCGCGACGCACGTCGTGCCCATCCCGAAATCGCTGATCGCCTTCAGCGACCGATCGAAGATGCGGCGGTTCGCGAGGCGGACGCCCGTCGAGAGGTAGTTCTCCTCGTCCGAGAGGTGCTCGTCGTAGGGGAACGGCCACGTGGCGTCGCGATGCACAGTCACCATGAAGAAGTCCGCGAGGGTGCTCACCGCGAGCTGGCTCGCGAGGTGCCCGGACTTGTGACCGCCGAGCCCGTCGGCGACGGCGGCCATGGCGAAGTCCGGCAAGATCAGGATGGCGTCTTCGTTCAGGTCGCGTTGGCGCCCGACGTCCGTCTTGCCGGCGATGCTCGGCTTCACCCATCCTCCGCGCGGGGTTTCCCAACCATGGGCGAAGTAGAATCCCCAGCGCGCGATCCTGCAAGCACGAGTGCACTTCGGGCCCGCGATCCTCGGGTTTCTCGGACTCTCATCCGGGTTTGGCTACAATCGCCCCGTGGTCAAGCCGATCGCCGGTGGTGCATCCGAGTCCGCTGCTCAGCGGGCGAAGAAGCTCGTCGGCCAGACCATCTCCGACCGGTATCGCGTCATCGAGCTGGTCGCGATGGGTGGAATGGGCGCGATTTATCGCGGCGAGCACCTCCTCATGCGCAAGGAGGTGGCCATCAAGGTCCTGCATCCGGAGATCGAGGGCTTTCCGGAGCTCGTGGCCCGCTTCGAACGAGAAGCCGTCGCAGGCGCGCACATCCACCACCCGAACGTGGCCTCGGCGACCGACTTCGGGAAGTTCGATGGGGAATCCTGCTACCTCGTCCTCGAGTTCATCCGCGGCCGCACGGTGCGTCAGCTCATCGAGAAGGGGGGGCCTGTCCCCCCGGCGCGGGCGGCGCGCATCGCTCGTCAGCTCGCGCTCGCGCTCGGTGCTGCGCACAAGAAGGGCATCGTCCATCGCGACGTGAAGCCGCGAAACGTCATGGTGCTCGACAGCGCGGGCGAGGACGTCGTGAAGCTCATCGACTTCGGCTTGGCGAAGGTGCCCGTCGCCGATCTGTCGGCCTCGGCACGGGACGCCGACAACGAGCGGCGCTCGCTCACGGCCGCCGGCGTCGTGATGGGGACCATCGCGTACATGGCGCCCGAGACCGCGCTCGGGATGCGCGCCGTCGGGCCGAAGGCCGACCTCTATTCGCTCGGAGTGATTTTCTACGAGATGCTCTCCGGGCAGCATCCGTTCGAGAGCGACGATCCCGCGAAGCTCTTCGCGCAGCACAAGAACACGCCGCCGCCGCCCTTTCGCGAGCGCAACCCTTCCGCGATCGTTCCGGCGCCGCTCGAGGCCGTCGTGCAGCGGCTCCTCGCAAAGGATCCTGACGAGCGCTACGCGGATGCGGACGCGCTCGTCGAGGCCATCGACGGCGCGACGAAGCCTCCGATCGTGTTCGGCGGCGGCTCGTTTGGTGGCCCGCTCGGTGAGCACACCCCGCTGCCCGCCGCGGCCGGCACCGCGCCTCTCTCTCTTCGCAGCAAAATCGTTGCGGGCGTCGGCGCGACCCTGCTCGCGGCGGCCGTCGTCGCGATCGTCTTGCTGGCGATGCGCGATGGCGATCGCCCCGGCGGTCACGCGAAGACGGCGGCTCGGGCGACCGCAGCCGCGTCGGCCTCGGCGAGCGACAAGGCTCTCCGCACGGCTACGACGACGGCGCCGCCTCCCGAAGATGCGCGCAGCCGCCTCCACGCGGCCGTCACGACGAAGGACGTGAAGGCGGCGCGGCTCAGCGTTCTCGATCTCGTCGAGCGTGAACCCAGCGCGTTCCGCGATCCCGACATCCAGAAAGAGGCCGCGCTCGCGGCCGAGCTGGCGGCCGCCGACGGCGCCGCGGACGACGTCGTCGACGCGATCGCGAACGTCGACGGAGGTACCGACGTCCTCTACGAGCTCGTCGTGCGCGACTCGAGCGTCCAAGGCGGCGCAGCTCCTTCCCGCGCGGCAGCGGTGCGCGCCCGCGCCATCCTCTCGCGCCCGGAGGTGTACGAGCGCACGTCGCCCGCGCTGAAGGTCGCGTTCGAGCTTCGGGCCTCACCGTGTCAGAAGCGCGTGTTCATGTTTCCGCGGGTCGTCGAAGAGGGTGATGAACGCGCGCTCGCGATCCTCGGCGCCATGCGGCCGCCGACGTGTGGTCCAGAGGGCGGCGGTTGCTGCTCGAAGAGCCCCGAGCTCGACGACGCGATCACCCATCTGTCCGAGCGCCTTCAGAAGGGGCGCTGATCGGCGCTCAGACGACGAGGCTGATCTCTTCGCTCGCAGGTGTCGGGGTCTCTTCGCGCTCTCCGGCGAACAAGAGGCGCGCGATGTGCTTGCCGAGGACGTCGATCTCCGTCGACGCGAACGACTCGCCCCCGAAGCGTCGGATCGTCTCCGACTGCCGGCCGAGGATGACGGCGTCCTGCTGAAAGACGCGAAGCGCGAGCGGCGTGAGCAGCGGCCGCAGCACGACGCCCGGGATGCGCATTCGATAGCTGACGACCGCGTAGATCTTCGTGACGAAGTCGGACACCGGCGTCATGACGCTGTCGACCAGGAAGTGGTTCTCGTCCCCGATGCGATACTCGACCTGCGCGATCGACGGCATGATGAAGCGATCGAAGTGCGTCACCGTGCCGCCCGAAGGCGAGAGGATCCGCGCGACGATCCCAGGTGGCCGAGGTTCGCCGAGGTATTCGGCGACGACGCGATCGGCGCTGCGCTCGACCTTCGCGGTGATCGTGATGCCTCGGCTCTCGCTCCGGAAGAGGCCGCGATGCAGGAACGCCGTGTGCGGCACGTCGAGCGCGTTCTCGAGCGTCGAATAGAGCGTGCCCTGCGCCTCGACGGTGCGCCGCACGGTCGTGTACCCGCGCTCCCGGAGCATGGCGAACCGATGCGGATCCTTGTCCGGCGCGTCGTCGGGCTTGCCCCACACCCAGACCACGCCTTGCTGCTCGCGGACGGCGTGTGCCGGCGTCCGGCGCGAGCGGCTCTCGGCTTCGCCGACCAGCGAGGGCACGAACCGGCAGGCGCCCTCGGTGTCCATTTCCCAGCCGTGATACGCGCACGCGATCCGTTCGCCGCGTACGTGGCCGAGCGAGAGCGGGATGTTCCGGTGCGGACACCGATCCGTCAGCGCGGCGGCGCGGCCCGTCTCGGTTCGGAAGAGGACGATCGGCGCGTCGAAGAGCGTCCGCGCCAGCGGCTTCGAGCCGAGCTCGTCGCTCGTCGCGAGCGCGTACCAGAAGCGGAGCGGCCGTGAGAGCGTGGCTTTGGGGCGGAGGAGCTGTGCCTTGGCACGCTCGTGGGCGGCGGCCGTGTCATGCGCGTTCGTCGGCCCGCTCGTCATTGCGGCGGCATTCTACTCCGAAGCGCGCCGAGTACACCGCGCTCGTGGGTGTGGTGGAAACCGCGTCCGTCGCCCTACGATCGACCCATGATGACGACGCGATGGGGATGGGCGGCGTTGATGTTGACGGCGGGATGCGGGGGGATCTCACAAGCGCAGTACGACGCGAAGGTGGCCGAGGCTTCGAAGGAACACGACCACGCCGCCGAGCTACAAAATCAGAACCAGCTGCTCCAGGCTCAGCTCTCCAAGCCGCAGCCGCAGCCGCCGCCGCAGAACACGGACGCGGAGCTCGCCGAGCTTCGCAAACAGAAGGCGGCCGCTGACGCGCGGCTCAAGCAGTTCGACGAGCTGTCGCTCCGCTTCAAGAAGATGATCGACGCGAAGAAGCTAGAGGTGACGGTGCGGCGCGGACAGATCGTCCTCGCCCTCGAGACGGACGTGCTGTTCGATCCTGGAAAGACCGAGATCAAAGCCGAAGGAAAAGCCGCGCTCAAAGAGGTCGCCGACGCGATGAAGACCGTGCAGGGACGGCGCTTCCAGGTCGCCGGCCACACCGATCCGACGCCAATCAAGACGAAGGACTTTCCCTCGAACTGGGAGCTGTCGACGGCGCGCGCGGTGACGGTCGTGAAGCTGCTCGCCGGCGACGGCGTGCGGTCGTCGGTGCTCTCGGCCGCCGGCTACGCCGAGTTCGATCCCGTCGCGAACAACGCGACGAACCCGGGACGCGCAAAGAACCGACGCATCGAGATCGCGCTCCTGCCGACGACCGAAGAGCTCGTCATGAGCCCCGAGCTGACGGCAAAAGAGAAGGCGCACGAAGCGGCGGGGAAGAAGTAGCGCGGGCGCTCAGGCCCACGTCTCGCCGAGATCGATCCCGGCGTCTTTCGCGGCGCTCTCTGCCGCGAGCACGCCGCTGCGCTGCGCCTCTTCGAAGAGGGCCATGCCAGGCAAGTCGACGTGTCCCCACGCGACGCGCTGGGCGAGGCGACGTGTCTCTTCGAACGGCGCGTCGCCGAGGAAGCCGACACAAGGACGTGGCATGGCGTGGCCCCAGATCATCACGTCGATTCGCTTCGTCTGCTCTCGGAGATCGGGGTGCGCCGGCGCGAGATCGTCCATCGCCGCGCCCGCGAGCTCGTCCCAGTTCGCGGTCGCGAGATCTGCGCGGACGCGCCCGACGTCCTCGTCGCCGAACGCACGAAAGTACGTGAGGACGGTGTCGCGCCTCGGGGGCGTGAGCTGGTGCGCGGCGTCGACATAGCCGAGCCCGCGCGCGTCGAAGAGGACCGAGTCCCAAGTTTGGTTCGGATCGATGTCGCGCTCGACGTGGAGGTTCGCGACGATCCAAGGCGAAGTCTTGCGCGTGGGGAGGGCGCTCGTTGCGAGGAGACGCCGAGCGACGAACGCGGGGACCGCGAGCACGACGGCACGCGCGCGAAGCCGACGAAGGCCGCGCGCCTCGAGATCGATGTAGCGCACGATCACGTCCTTCTCTGCCGGCTCTACGCCGAGCACGACCGCGCCGCGCGTCGCGGCGCCCTCGGGGAGCGAGCGCTCGAGCGCGTGGACGAGGTGACCGTTTCCCTCTGGCCAGACCAGAAAGCGGCTGCCCTCCAGCTCGGGGGACTTCAGCTTACGCGCCGTGAAGTAGTGCAGGCCCGCCCAGGCAGAGACGTCCTCGGGCTCGCCACCAAAGTCGTCGAGCGTGGCGTAGCGGACGTACCACCGCATGAACGGCGTCACGTAGCCCTCTCGGTCGAGCCAGCTCGCCATGCTCATCCGATCGAGCGCGACGGTGTCCGCGTCCCGCGACGACTCGGCGATCGGGATCTGGAAGAGGAAGCGCCCGTCGCTGCCACGCTTGCGGCTCAGTGCTTCCGTGAACGCCGTAAAGCGTCGAAGCTCGGCGATCTCTCGGGTCTCGAGCGCGTCGCTCGGGACCAGTCCCATGTGCCAAGCGCCGCGATAGAAGATGCGTTCGTCGGGCGCGTGGCAGAGGACGCGAGGATCGAAGCGTGGTCGTCCCCCTGCGTCCCAGCCGACGAGGACGCCCATCTCTTCGAGCAAGCGAAGCGCGGCGCGGGCCTCGGGGTTCGGCACGGGCAGATAGTGCGCGCCCCACGGGTGGGCGACGACGCCTTCGTCTCCCGAGCGACTCGTCCCACCGAGGACGGGCTCGAGCTCGAGCAGGCGCACGTTCACGCCGCTCGGCGCCAGTCGCCACGCCGCAGAGAGCCCGCTCACGCCGCCGCCGACGATCGCGACGTCGCACGTCGTCTCGCCGCCGTCGGGCAGGGCAGGCGCGCCGTCTCGTAGGAGGTGACCGCGCGCCATCGACGCGCCGATGATGCCGCCGGCGATCTCGCGCTTTCCGGCCGACAGCGTGGTCGCGAGGGCGGTGCCGGCGCCTCCGAGCAAGAACGCGCGGCGCGACTTCACCGCGCCCACGAGCCCCACTCGTCCGTGTAGATCGGGACGAGGCGCTGATCGTTCAGGCGCGAGACCGGCGCGTCGACGCGGTCCATGTCGCGCGGAAAATGGAAGAGCTCGGGGAGGACATGCTCGTCGACGAAGCGGAGCTCCTTCGAGTCGATGAGGAGCTCTTTCGGTTGCTCCATGCCGGGCCCGCCCGCGATGACGAAGCCCCACTCTCCGAAGCTGGGGACGTACGCGTGGTACGGGAGCGTCTTGAAGCCGGCCGCTTCGATCGTCGTGACGACGGTCCAGAACGTCTTGCGCGCGTAGCCGGGTGAGGTCGCCTGTATGACGGCGAGCCCGCGAACGCCGAGGCGCTGCCGGAGCAGGCTGTAGAACGCGTCGGTGTAGAGCTTTCCGACGGCGTAGTTCGACGGATCCGGAAAATCTACGACCGCGAGATCGTAGGCGAGCTCGTCCGAGCGATCGAGCCACACGAAGGCGTCTGTGTTCGTCACGGTGACCCGGGGATCGCTGAACGAGCCACCGTTGAGGGACCTTCCGAGCTCGTGGGTGCGGAAGAAGTCCGTCACCTCGGCGTCGAGATCGACCAGATCGATGTGCTCGATCTCGCGATACCGAAGGAGCTCGCGAACGGCGAGACCGTCGCCTCCGCCCAGGACGAGGACGCGCGACGGCACGCGCCCGAGCGCCGCGACCGCCGGATGTATCAGGGCCTCGTGGTAGCGGTACTCGTCGTCCGAGCTGAACTGAAGGTTGCCGTTCAGGAAGAGACGCGTCGCCTTCGAGCCGCGCGTGATGACGACGCGCTGATAGGGCGACTGGCTCGTGTAGACGATGGGCGAGCCGAAGAACTGCGTCTCGCTCGCTTTTACGAGATCGGACACGTAGGCCATGACGAACGCGAGCGCGACGATGATGAGCCCGGCCGAGAAGCGGAGACGAATCGCGACGGGACGTGGCAGCGGAAACAAGAACGTCCCGACGAGGGCGACGACCGCGTTCAACATGCCGAAGACGATGCTCGTCTGGTGGATGCCGAGCTTCGGGAGGAGCACCGCGGGGAAGAGGACGCTCGCGACGAGCGCGCCGACGTAGTCGAGGGACAGCACGCGAGCGACGAGGTCTTTCAGACTGGTCGAATAGTCGAGGAGCCGCACGAGGAGCGGGATCTCCAGGCCGACGAGCGTCCCGATGATGACGACGAACGCGTAGAGGGCGACCTTGAACGCCCCGAACGACGCGTAGATTTTGAAGAGGACCGGCGCAGACAGGCCCCCCGCGAGCGCGAGGCCGAGCTCGATCTCGACGAACCGGACGAGGAGGCTCTCCTCGATGTGCTTCGAGAGCCACGAGCCGATCCCCATCGCGAAGAGGTAGAGGCCGATGACGAAGCTGAACTGCGCGACGGAGTCACCGAGGACGTAGCTCGCGAGCGTGCCCGAGACGAGCTCGTACACCAGGCCGCTCGTGGCGATCACGAACACCGACGCGAGGAGCGCGGGCGAAGCCAGCCGCTTCGGAGTCTCGCTCATGGGGGGCGCGAGGATGGCACGACTCACGTCCTCTTGGGAGCGCGCGATCGTCGTGGCCGCGCGCGGACGCTCGGCGGTGTAGGATGCCGCCAGAGTGAGCCAGCGCTCTCCGTTCGATCGTCAGGCGTCTTGCCCCAATTGCGGCGGACCGATGACCTTCAAGCTCGCCGGGGCGTGCGCGCAGGTCTGCAAGTTTTGTAAGTTCCTGGTCGCGCGTACGGATCGCGGGCTCGGTGCGCTCGGCAGGGTCGCGGACCTCGTCGAGATCCCGTCTCCCTTGTCGGTCGGCGCGACGGGCTACTGGGATCGAAAGCGCTTCGAGGTCATCGGCAAGGTTCAGCTCGATCGCGTCGGTGCCGCGAGCGCGCCGTGGCAGGAGTTCCAGCTCTGCCTCGTCGACACGGGCGAGACGTACTGGGTCGCCTTCGCGCAGGGCCGTTGGTACGCGACGCGTGCGGTGCAGCCAGCGCCGCCCCTGCCGTCGATCTCGTCGCTGCGTCCGGGGATCCCGCTGCAGCTGCCGGTGGCTGGCCACGTCGTCGTCGGAGAGGTCGGTCAGCGCAAGATCGTCAGCGCCGAGGGAGAGCTCGCCGACATCCCAGTGCCCGGCGCGGTCACCGCGTACGCCGACGTGGCTGGCTCGAACGGCGCGTTCGGCACGCTCGACTACGGCGACGGTCGCACCGTACCTCCGTCGTTCTTCTACGGAAGCCGCATCGACCCGGCGAGCTTCAAGCTCGACTCGGGTCAGCCGCTCGAGGCCGCGCAGGCCGAAGTCAAAGCGATCACGTGTCCAGGTTGCGGCGGGAGTCTTCCGCTCGTCGCGCCAGGAACCACGGAGCGCATCGTCTGCAAGTACTGCGGTTCGGTGAACGATCTCGGTCAGGGCGGCGCGGTGTCGGCCGCCGGCCGCGCGCCGCGTCCCCCGGCGCAGCCGTACATTCCGCTCGGCGCCGAGGGGACCCTCCAGGGCAGCCGCGTCATCTGCATCGGCTTCGTCGTGCGCGGGACCACGGTCGAAGGCGTGCGCTATCACTGGCGCGAGTACCTCCTCTATGCCGGCCCGACCGTGGGCTACCTCTGGCTGATGGAGGAAGACGACAACTGGAAGGTCGTGACGCCGCTTTCTCCAGGCGACGTCCGGGTCGCGGGGATGAACGCCGTCTACCGAGGCGCAAGCTACGGCTACAAGCAGAGCGTCAGCGCTCAGGTCGAGCACGTCGTCGGAGAGTTCTACTGGAAGGTCGCTCGAGGCGAGACGGTCCAAGCCACCGACTACGAGGGACCTGGCGGCACCGTCAGCGTCGAGAAGGATTCGACCGAGATGAGCGTGTCGTTCTGCGTGCCGATCTCGGCGAGCGCGGTCGGCCAGGCCTTCGGCATTCGGCCGCCTCCGACCGCGAGCGTGTTCGCGTCTTCAGGCGGAGAGGCCATGGCTGGCTCTGCCGGAATGAAGACGGTGATGTGGATCGGCATCGTCATCGTCATCATCATCTTCCTCGCGGCGTCAGGCGGGGGCTCGTCGCACTCGTCGGGCGGAAGCGGCGTCTACGTCGGCCCGAGCTACGGCGGCAAATAGAGAGGTCTTCGAGCGCACGCGCGTTTCGTGCGCGACGCGCTCGAGGAGCGCCCATGCGGTGAACCGCGGATCGCCTCGTATTTGGCCCGAGCCTGGATGGGTGCCTAAAACCGACTCGATGCGATCGAGGTCGACAGTCATCCTGGCGGCGATCACGCTCGGCGTGATGCTGCCAGGCTCTCGCGCCGCGGCGGGTGACAAACACCGCGTGGCGAGTCGAGATGTCTCGCTCGAGTCCATCTCCAACAAGGGCGGTCGGCCGCGGGCCTCACGCGTCGGCGCGCACGAGCAGGTCGCCGTCACGGTAGATCCCGAGCTGCAGCGGTCCGTCGAACATCTCCTCGCGGCCTCCAAGGCGCCGAGCGGCGCGATCGTGGTCAGCGACGTGAAGACGGGGCGCATCCTTGCGTGGGCGTCGCGAGGCGACGAGGGCGACCTCGTCCGAAAGGCGAAGTATCCCGGCGCGAGCCTCTTCAAGGTGATAACGACCACGGCGCTGCTCGAGGGCGGGTTCGTCAAACCGACTGATTCGATCTGCTTCGGAGGGGGCGAGAGTCGGCTGGACGAGAAGGACGTCCGTCCCGGCTGTCACCCTGGCGACCACCGCATTCGCTTCGACCACGCGCTCGGCAAGAGCATCAACGGCGTGTTTGCGCGGCTCGCGTTGAAGCACCTCTCTCCGTCGACGTTGCTCTCGTCGGCGCACGCGCTGGGCGTCGGAGACTCTCCTCCGCTCGACCTGCCCGCAGATCGGACGACGATCGTGGTCCCCGCCGACGATCTCGGGTTCGCGCGCGCGGCCGCCGGGTTCGGGGACGCGAAGATGAGCCCGCTCGAGGCACTCTTCATGATGCAGACGATCGCGAACGACGGAGAACGCATCCGTCTCCACGTGACCGGGGACCCCGCGCAGGTACCGCGCGTCTCGCTCGGGCAAGCGTTCTCGCCGAAGACCGCCGCAACGTTGACGAAGATGCTGATCTTCACGACCGAGGCCGGGACGAGCAAGAAGGCGTTTCGGGAGAAGGCCGGACATCCCGACGTAACAGTGGCCGGCAAGACCGGGACGCTGCTCTACCGGAAGCCGACGCGGCTCGTCTCGTGGTTCGCTGGGTTTGCGCCGGCCGACAAACCGGAGATCGCCGTCGCCGTGATGCTCGCGAACGATCTCAAGTGGTGGCGAAAGGGCAACGAGGTCGCGCGCGACGTCTTCGATGTGTACTTCGAGAAGCAGTCGAAGACGAAGTCGGACTCGAAGTCGAAGTAGTCGCCACTCGACCTTCGCGCGCTCGTCGCCGCTCGTGCCCCCGCTCGAAGTGGCGGCAGCTCAGTAGCGGTACTGCCAGAGGGCATCGAGGCCGACCGTCACGCCCTCTTGATTCGACGTCGTGGCCGCGGTCGATTGCGTGTCCGCGTAGCAGTACCCACCGGTGCCGCGGAGCGACCAGTGCGTCGACATCTTGTAGTCGAAGTACAGATCGCCGCACCCACCCGACGCGCGGTTGACCGACGTGTCGCCTTGGATCTGCTCGAACGTGCCGCCGAGCGACACGCTGTCGGAGACCGCGACCTGCGCTCCGAACACGCCGCCCGCTTCGGTCGTTCCGACAGAGACGGCGAGGACGTCGCGGAGCGCTCCGCCGAACGCGTTCGCGATCAAGTTGTTCGCGAGCGAGGTCGCGACGCTGCCGCCCACGGTGCCGACGAGGCCGGTGGCGGTCGCGCCGTTGTCACCGAACACGAGGAGACTCGCGATCTCGGAGGACGAACGCGGCGGATCGGAGCGGAAGTGGATCTTGTCTTCGGTGATGGGGCTCAGCAGGCCGACATAGTAGACGAACACGCGCGCGTCGCCCGACGCGTCCCAGTGTGCGGTGAGATTCACATAGGGGTTTCCCGTGTCCTCGTCGCGAAGGCGCACGAGCCCGCTGTCGACTTCGAATTTCTTCCCGTTGAGCTCGAGGCTGCCGTCGTCGAAGAGGATGTCGCCGGAAGCGTGCAGACGATCCGACAGGAGCAGGTGCAGCGGAGCGCCCGGTGCGGTCGACACGCGGGCGTCGATCGAGGTCGATTTCAGCGCGACCTTTCGGAGATCGACCGTGAGCGCATACCGTAGCGCGGCCGCGTCGCGCGGCTCTTTCTCTGGGCCGAGCGCCTGCTCGATCTTGATGCCCGGCGCGTCGTCCAGTCCCTGGACGTTCTTGCTGCTCGATTGCGGCAGCTGAAACTCGAAGTCTGGCACGGTGACGGCCAGGTTCAGTTGGCTCGGCTCGTGAGTGACGACAGCGTCGATCTGCCCCCGCGCGGTCCCGAGCGGGACACCCTGGAGCGTGATCGGGAGCTCCTCGCCCTTGTCGATCCCGAGGGAGGCGACTGCGCGCTCGAAGGCGAGACCGTTCAGCGTGACGGTCGCTTCGCCGTGGATGCGTCCCGCGGTTCCTCGTGCTTCCAGCTCGTCGACGACGACCTCTTGCTTTCCATTCTCTTCCGGGCGCGCGAGGACGTGCGCCTTGCCGCCCATCAGCTCTTGGCCGAGCTCGGGGATGTAGACGACGGCGTCGGAGATCGTGAGCTCACCGCGCTTGATGGTCCCCTTCGACGCCTCTCTGAAGCTGCCCCACTCGAGCGCGACGTCTCCGTCGAGCTTGCCGTCGAGCTTGCTCAAGATGCCTGCGAAGAACGGGTAGGCGGCGGCGAGTCGGAATCTACGAGCGGTCAACGCGAGCCCGCCCGCAGCCCCCGGGTCGATCGCGGGCACGGAGAGGTCGCGCCAGCGAGTCCCCGCATAGGCGACGACGTTGAGCTGCGCGCCGTCTTCGCCCTCGACGTCGACGGACAGCGTTCCGCTGCCGAGCGTCTCGATGTAGGAAGATGCGTCGATGGCGCCAGCGTCGATCATCGCCTCGCCGGAGCGCGCCTCGATCTGCGCGCGGACTTCGGCCTTCAAGAACGCGTCGCCGAGCTTCAGGAGGGGGGCCGTCAACTGTGCGTCGACGACCGGCGCGTCGTGGAGGCTCTTCGCAGACACGTGTCCGCTGACGGCGCCCGCGACGTCTCGCTCGGCGAGAAACGGAAGCGACGCGAGCGGGAAATCAGAGAGCTCGAGATCGATGTCTCCTCTCCACGCGCTGAAATCCATGCCGAACGCAGGCGCGCCGCCGGGATCCGGCGGCTCTGGCGTCGGCTCCGTCGCCGGCTCCGTCGTCGCTACCCCGTCGCGCGAGACGGCCTTCGGCCCGAGATCGAGCGACGTCGTCAACGAGGCGACGCTCGTTCCGTCGTACTGCACGTCCGCGTTCCCGTTGACGTGCTTGACGAGCGGGTCGTACACGAGGTCGAGATCGACATCGAGCGGAGGCGAAAGATCGCGCGTGCTCCCGCCGAACGCCGGCATCAGCCCGAAGCCTTCCAGGGATACTGCCACCTTGGGCTTTACGTACGTCCCGGTGAGCTCGGCGGACGCGCGAACGTCGCCCTCGAAGAGCGCGGCGATTCCGGACGCGGGGTAGGGCAACGTGATGAGCTCCGCGAATTTTCTTCGCGGCATGTCGACATGAAACGTGAGCGGCGCGGTCGTGAGCGCCGCGATCGCGCGGTCTCGGCCGGCGAACAGGGACCCGACGTCGAGCTTCGCGTCGAGATTCGCGTCCGCGAGGATCATGCCGTCGATGAGCATCGCGCGGAGCACGACGTCGCCGCTCGCTCCGTCGAGGCTGCCCGCCACCTCGGCGTCGATGCGATTCGTCGACCAGACATCGTCCGTCCCGGTCACCTCGAGCCCACGTGTTCGCGCGTAGAAGTCGTCGATGGACGGGTACGCGTCGCCCTTCTCGCGACGAACGTGGAAGCGCGTGGAGAGGAGCCCGCGCGCCTCGTCGATGCCGGTCTTGCCCTCTGGAAAGCGCTGCGCGAGACAGTCGAGGCGCGCGTTCTCGGCGGCCACGTCGACCTCGCCGATCGCGTTCCGCCAAGTCTTCGCGTCCAGCAGCGGACCATTCAGCTCGCCCTTGGCCGACGAGAAGCGAACCTCTGCGATCGGTCCATCGCAGAGCGAAGCATGAGCCAGGACGCCCCCGTCTCTTGCCGCCTTCCGCGCCTCTCGCGTCGGGTCATCGACGAGCCGAACGTAGCCGGCGGACTCGACGGTTTTTCCATCGAACTGTGCGGAAAGCCGCACGCTGACACCCGGGATGCGTCCAACGCGACCATCCTCGATCTCCACCTCGACGAACCCTTTTCGTCCGGTGGCCGAGCGCTGCAGCGAGACCTCTGCGCTCGCGAGTCCCGAGAGCGGCACAGGTAGCGCCACGAGGCGCGAGACGCGACCGAGATCGAGCGCCTCGGCGTGGAGGTGTCCCGAGAGCTCGCCGCGATCGACGGACAGAT
>Ga0164241_10000955_pt1 | contig 41345 bp, 76 predicted proteins | sample OricomyardsoilBY_FD_108780 | JGI IMG/M metagenome (GOLD analysis project Ga0164241, IMG submission 108780) | Backyard soil microbial communities from Emeryville, California, USA - Original compost - Back yard soil (BY) | ecosystem: Environmental > Terrestrial > Soil > Unclassified | place: USA... | reverse complement strand
TGCGGCGTTCCTCTCCCCGGACGCTCACGTCACATTCCGTAGTCATGGGTGCTGCTTGCCGCCCTGAGTGAGGTGACCGAGAGTGAAGGTCTCCTGCGCGGAATGCCGGACGCTGTTCGACGCCAAGACTCGATCGGCCACGTTCTGCGGCGTCAAGTGCCGTCAGGCCGCCTCTCGGCGTGATCGAGAAGCCCGCGCAGAGGGCGAATTGGCCCCCGTTTCCTCGATTTCGTCGCCGGAAACCGCCGATTCACCCCCCGAAGCCGCCCTGGTTGCCACCACGCGCCGCGAACTCGCCGAGGCGGGCGTTGCGGACACCGTCCACGGCCAGATCGCGCTCAGGCTGGCACTGAAGCTCTCCCAGCCCGGCGACACCGGCTCAGCGATGGCGTCGCTGGCCCGGCAGCTGTCCGCGGCGATGTCCGAGGCGCTGGCCGGCGGCACGAAGAAGGCCGATGCTCTCGACGAGCTGGCCGCGTGGCGCGACCGAAAGGCGTCCGGTGCCTGACGTCGTCGCGCCGGCGCACCTGAGCATCCCGCCGCGGGAAGGCTCCTACGGCGAAGGTGCCGCGCAGCTGATGGAGATCGCGGGCCGGCCGCTCGACGACGAGCAGCGCCTGGCGGTCGACGCGGCCCTGAGTTATCGGCCCGGCGGCCGATGGGTGGCGCTCGAGTCGGCGATCATCGAGGCCCGGCAGAACGGCAAGACCGGCGGCGTGCTGCTGCCGTGCGTGCTGTTCGACCTGTTCCTGATGCCGCCGGACCGCATCGTGTGGACGGCGCACCTGTTCCGCACGGCCCGGGACGCGTTCAACGACGTCGTGCTGCTGGTCGAGAACTCCGACACGCTGTCGAAGCGGGTCAAGAAGATCGTCTACGCGAACGGCGAAGAGGCCGTCGAGCTGCACAACGGGGCGAAGCTCGAGTTCCTCGCCCGCAGTAAGGGCGGTGGTCGTGGCCTCGGCGGCAAGCGCATCGTGATGGACGAGGCGCTGTTCCTGTCGGCGGAGTCGATGGGCGCGCTGATGCCGACGCTGGCCGCCCGGTCGATGACCGGGGACCCGCAGATCATGTACGGCTCGTCGGCGGGCGTCCTCGGCTCCGACCACCTGCGCGGCCTGCGAGACCGTGGCCGCAAAGGCAACGATCCGTCGCTGGTGTACCTGGAGTGGTGTGCCCCCGGATCGTGGGACGAGCCGGGCTGCGACCTCGGTGCGGAGTGTCCGCACACGGTCGGCACCGACGGCTGCGCCCTGGACGACGAGACGCTGTGGCCCAAGGCGAACCACGCCCTGGGTCGCCGGATCAGCTACGAGTACGTGCGCTCCGAGCGCCGCGCGCTACCTCCGGAGGAGTTCGGCCGCGAGCGGCTGGGCTGGCACTCGGACCCGGCCGGCGGCGGTGTGCCGCTCGAGCAGTGGTCGGCCTGCGCCGACGAGGACTCCAAGCCGGCCGGCCGACCGGTCTTCATGATCGACGCGTCGCCCGGTCTGCGGTCGGTAGCGATCGTCGCCGCCATGTACCGCTCCGACGGCTTCCCGCACCTCGAGGTCGTCGCGCACGGCTCCGGCTTCGACTGGGCGGCGCCAAGGGCCGTGCAGCTGCAGCGCCACAACCCGCTCGACTGGGTCATCGACCCGGGTGGCCCGGCGGGCGCACTGCTGCCGGACCTGCTGGCGCACGGCATCGAACCGCGGCAGATGTCCTCGCGCGACCTGGGCCAGGCGTGCGAGGCGTTCGCCGCGACCGTCGGCGACAAGGGCCTGCGCCACTTGGACGACCCGGCGCTGAACCGCGCGATCGCGGGAGCCGGCCGCCGCGACATCGGCGACGGGCTGTGGGCGTGGTCCCGGCGGAAGTCCGACTCCGACATCAGCCCGCTGGTCGGCGCGACCGGCGCCTATTGGGGCCTGTCGGTGTCACCGCCGCCCAAGCCCCCGGCCCCGGAGCCGCAGGTGGCCGGTGGCGGCACGTCATCCACTTCTGAGACCGCCGGGCTGGCGACGGCCGGATTCTAGGCGCCTCGCAGGTCGGCGAGCTTCTCGTCGAAGCGGACGCCCCTGAATACGCCGACTGCCCACGGGTGGCCCAGCTCGTCCAGATCCCAGTTCCCGGCGACCTGCTCGGCGATCTCGTCGGGGCTGCAGTCGAATGCCTGACTCCAGGGCTCCGTGAACGGCCGCCAGCCGCCATCGACGAGGTGCTCGATGGCGATCGCGTACATCGCAGGCGCTTCTTTCATAGCCACGCCTTTCCGTTTTTAATTCGGCTGATCTGCGCCTGGTCGACGCCGTACTGACGTGCGAGAACGCGCTGGTAGGTGCCTCGTTCGAGTGCCGCGAGTATTTCGGCGACCTCCGCCCGCGTGAGCTTTGCGTGGCCGCTCAACTCTCCGCGAGTCGGAATGTGACGACCCTTGTCGTACGACTCGCGCTGGTTGTCCGAGACGGTGCCCTCGCGGAGGTGCTCACCGTTGCAGCAGGGCGGGTTGTCGCACGAGTGCAATACGTGCAGGCCGAGGCGAATGGGCCGCCCGAGCTTGAGTTCCAGCGCGAGCCGGTGCGCGCTTCTCGTGTAGACGCCCCCGTAGTCAGTTCCGCGATAAAGGCCATAGCCCTTGTGGTTGCAGGTGCCCTGCCAGATCCAGCAGCCGGTCGCTGGATCGATCTGGACTCGCAGTAGAAGCCAGTTGACATCGCGGATGTGACGCGGTGGGGCCATCCCTGAATCCTAGCAGCTAGATGCACACGCATACTACAGATCGGGGGCGCAACAATGGCAACTGCCCCCGTGAATGAGATCGGCTACGCGACCTCCGGCTCGTTGTTCTGGTCGTACGACGAGAACGAGACGACCCCCGAGCTGCAGTGGCCGCAGTCGGTGAACGTCTACGACCAAATGAGGACACAAGACGCCCAGATCGTCTCGGTGCTCCGTGCCGTCTCACTGCCGGTGCAGCGGACCCCCTGGCGCATCGACCCCGCCGGCTCGAAGGCACGGGTCGCGCAGTTCGTCGCGGACGAGCTCGGCCTGCCGGTGGTCGGTAAGGAGCCGAAGCCGGTGCCGCGGACCCGCGACCGGTTCTCCTGGGCGGAGCACCTCGAACAGGCGCTGCTGATGCTGCCGTTCGGGCACATGTTCTTCGAGCAGGTCTACCGGGTCGATCCGGGCGGCGGCCGCGCGCACCTGCGCAAGCTGGCGCCGCGGATGCCGCGGACCATCGAGGAGATCAAGGTCGCGCCCGACGGCGGCCTGGTCTCCATCACGCAGTACTCGACGATGACCTCGGCCCGGCAGCGCCCCATCCCTGTGACACGCCTCGTCGGCTACGTGCACCAGCGCGAGGGCGGCAACTGGAAGGGGCGCTCGCTGCTGCGCCCCGCCTACAAGAACTGGCTCATCAAGGACCGGCTGCTGCGCGTCGACGCGCAGACGATCGAGCGCAACGGCATGGGCGTCCCGCTGTACAAGGCCGGCGAGGACGAGCAGGACCTGAGCAAGGGCCTGGCCATGGCGAAGGCATGGCGGGCCGGCGAGACCGCCGGCTCGGCGGTCCCGAACGGCGCCGACATGGTGCTGCGCGGCGTCGAGGGCACCCTGCCGCAGGCGCTGCCGTCGATCCGATATCACGACGAGCAGATCGGCCGGGCCGTCCTGGCCCACTTCCTGAACCTTGGCACCCAGACGGGCAGCTGGGCGCTGGGCACCACGTTCGCCGACTTCTTCACCCTGTCGCTGCAGACCCTCGCCCAGCAGATCGCCGACACCGCGACGCAGCACATCGTCGAGGATCTCGTCGACGTCAACTTCGGTGAGTCCGAGCCCGCGCCGCGCGTCGTCTTCGACGAGATCGGCTCCCGGCAGGCCGCCACCGCGCAGGCGCTGAAGGCGCTCGCCGACGCGGGCCTGATCAGCCCCGACGAGGTGCTGAAGCAGTCGGTGCGCCAGCAATACGGCCTGCCCGCCGTCGACCCGAACGCCCCGCCCCCGGCCCCGCCGGTCCAGCCCACGATTCCGGGCCTGGACCCGAACGCGACGCCATGAGCGATTCCGTCGTCGCCAAGTGGAGCCCGGGCCAGAAGCGCGACCCGGACGGGCAGTGGTCCGACGGGATCCCGGGCCCGGCCGCCGACCCGCTGAAGCTGGCGGGACGCATCAAGCTGGGACCCGGCGAGACGTTCGGCGGCAGCGCCAGAATCAGCGACGCCCACGGCGACACGACAGCCGTACTTGCGAGCGTCTCCGGCCCGGCCGGCACCCGGCTCCGCCTCGGAGTGGTTCACCCGGAAGACGCCAGGAGATGGCAGGCCGGCGACAAGGGCCGCACAGTCGAGCTCGACGCCGCGGGCGCCCGGCAACTGCAGCAGGTGCTCAGCGACGCACTCGCGGACGGCAAGAAGAGCGTCTCCGACTTCCGGGCCCAGCTCCGGCAGGCCCACAAGAACGGACTTCCGCAATCCGAATGGCCCGACCCGGAAACGGACATCGCATCAGGCGTCATTCGCGGCGCCGCGTGGGGTGACGTGACCTGGACGCTCACCCGCGAAGAGGGCGGCGACTATGCGTCCGGCGGCGAGAGTCTCGGCCCCGGCGGCGAATGGCTGCTGCAGCTCGACCCTGCCCCCCGCGGCAGCACGGAAGGGCGCGACAACTTCCAGATCACCCAGGCGTCAGCGATCAGCAAGTTCGACAAGGCGATCTCGAATCTGATCGCCACCGACCCGGTCACCGCATCCACCATGCGCACGACCCATGGAGGGCACATGGCCGAGCTCCTCGGCGTCGAACTGGCCCGTCCCGGAACCTGGCAGCTGTCTTCCGGCGAGCGCGAGTTCACCCCCGACATGCTCCGTGACGCCGCCGAGTTCTACGCGGCGTCGGGCAGTGAGCGGGTGCCGCTCGGCTTCGGGCACCTCGACTCCCGGTTCGACGGCGAGCCGGCGTTCGGCTGGGTGTCGAACATCCGCTACCAGGTCGACGGCCGCGGCCCGGTGCTCCTCGGCGACCTGGTCGACCTGGACGACTGGGTGCACGCCGCCGCCCCGGCCCGCTGGCCGAAGCGCTCCATCGAGGGTGTTACCGGCGTGAAGTTCCAGGGCCGCGAGTACGGCCTCGTCCTCACCCGGCTCGGCCTTCTCGGCTCGACCCCACCCGGGATGCCGGTGCTGAAGTCGCTCACCGATCTGCGCCAGCTCGTGTCCGCCGCTGCCGCCGAATCCGGCGCCGAGTGGATCGCGGCCAGCGCACCAGAATCACCCCCTCCGGGGGCTGACCATCCGTCCGACAGAAAGGGAGCCCCGGGCATGCCTGACGCAGCCAAGCTCCGCGAGGCGGTCGGCCTGCCGGCCGAGGCCTCCGACGATGAGGTCAAGGCAGCGCTCGCGACTGCCGGACTCGTCGCGTCCCAGCCCGAGCCGCAGCCGGCTCCCAACCCGACCCCGGAGCCCAACCCGGTGCCGGAACCGCAGCTCGTGTCGGCCTCGTCGGCCAACACTCCCGGCACCGTCCTGATCGCCTCGTCGGTGTGGGAGGAGACGCAGAACACGATCAAGCGTCTCGCCGCCCACGTCGACCAGGCCAAGCGCGACGAGGCCGACAAGGTCATCGCGTCGGCGGTCGAGCAGGGCAAGTTCACCCCGGCTCAGAAGAAGCACTTCGCGAAGCTGTGGGCCGCCGACCCGGAGGGCACGAAGGCGCTCATCGAGGGCCTGACGCCGAACTCGGCGCTGGCCATCGCCGCGTCGGGCTATGCCGACCTGGACGACAAGGAATTCGACCGCGAGTTCGCGGGCATGTTCCCGCCCGGCTCCATGACCAAGGGGGTCTGACCCATGGCTGACTACCAGCCGATCGTCTCCGGCGGCGCGAAGCCGTGGACGGCGACCACCTCCGGTGCCGTCACCGGTGGGCGCGTGCTCGTTTCGTCCGGGAACGGCACCGTCGCCCACGCCGCTGGCGCCTCGGCCGTGTGTGTCGGTGTCGCCGCACACGACGCGGGCTCCGGCGCAAAGGTGACCGTGTGGCCGCTCGATGGCGTTGTGCACGAGCTGGAGGCGTCCGGCGCGGTCACGACCGGCGCTGGCGTGCAGAGTGACGCCAACGGTCAGGTGGCTACCGTCACCACGTCGATCGCTGCGGGTTCCGCCGCGGGCACGCTCATCGGAACCGCGCTCACGACGGCTGCAGGATCGCCACTCAAGCTTCGAGTGCAGGGCCGCCGCTGATGCCAAGTCCTCAGGGAAGCACCTGGCGCAACACTGTCGTGGGTCCTGAGTGGGGCCACATTGTCCGTCGCCTCACAGTCCTTCAGGCGGGCGTCGAGGCTCACGAGGAGTCCTACGAGCCCACCACCTTCGCCACCCTGACGGGCAAGATCGCCGACGCGCTCGACGCCCTCGGTGACGCCGAAGTCGCTGCAGGTTCCAGCAGCAACGACGGCTACCCGGTCTGATTCCCCGAGAGGAGATAAGCAGTGCCCACTACCTACCCGGCAGCTGCGCCCACCCTTTCGGGCGACACGCTGTCGATCAGCCGCTTCCTGCAGAACCCGACCGCCATCGGCCGGATCCTGCGGACCTTCACGAACCTGCGGTTCGTCTCCGACCAGATCCTCACCCAGCGATTCCGCTCGAGCGGCGGCGCGGTCACCTACGAGCAGTCCGAGCCGTTCGTCTCGGACCGCACCGTCGAGGCCGTGGCGCCCGGGTCCGAGTACCCGTTCGCGTCGCTGCCGACCGGAACGGCCGCGGTCGCCGCGATCGTCAAGTGGGGCCAGAAGACCCGGCTCACCGACGAGGAGATCGCCCGCTCGGTCTACGCCGGCCAGGCGATCTCGCGCAGCATGCAGAAGGTCGTCAACTCGATCATCCGGCAGGTCGACGCCATCTCGATGTCGGCGATCCAGTCGAACCTCGCGGACACCGCCACCACCGGCATCTGGGACTCGGCGACGCTCGCGACCCGCAAGCCGCTCGACGACATCCTGCTCGCCGTGCAGCGCATCGAGGACCGCAACCAGGGCTACCGCCCGGACACCCTGGTCGTGTCGCCGAAGGCGTACACGTACCTGATGCTGAACGACACCATCGCGACGCTGCGGCGGCGTGAGGCCACGGACAACCCGGTCTACACCGGCATGATCGAGACCGTCGCCGGTCTGACCGTGCTGAAGACGCCGGCACTGACGACCACCGCGCTGGTGCTCGACTCGAACATGCTCGGCGGCATGGCCGACGAGGTCGACGGCGCGCCCGGCTACGGGGTCGCGGACCTGGCCGTGCAGATCAAGTCCATCCGCAAGGACGACATCGACGCCTGGGACCTGCAGGGCCGCCGCAAGACGGTGCCGATCGTGCAGGAAGCCGGCGCCGGCGAGGAGATCACGGGAGTGGTGAGCTGATGAGCCACGTGGTGACGGCGCCGTACGTGACGGCCCGAGTGAAGGACGACTTCGGTTCGGACGTCGTCCGGGAGTTCTACGCCGGCGGTGTGCTGCCGAAGCAGACCCACTCCGACGACATCGACAGGCTGACCCGCAAGGGCATGATCGCCGAGCAGGGTTCGGCCGAGGCTGACGCGGCCTCGCCGGTCGGCAAGCCGGTGCAGTTCGACAGCGCCGGCATGCCGAAGGCCGACGCGCCGGCCGACAGCAGGAAGCCGGCACCCAAGCCGGGACCGAAGGCCCAGTCGGCTGACCCGAAGGCCTGACCGTGGCGGACCTGTTCGACCTCGGGGACCTGCCGTCCTGGCTGCAGGTCCCCGAGGTCGACACCGAGACGGCGACCCGGGTGCGGCGCTACGTCAACGGCTGGCTGCAGGACGCGGCCGGCCTGGACACGTGGCCGGATCCGATCCCTGACCGGCTGTGGGCGTGGGCGATCGAGCTCGCCGGGATCGTCATCGACAACCCGACGGCGAAGTGGTCGGAGACGATCGACGACACGAGCGTGACTTTCGACCGCGGCCCCCAGGGGCGTCGCCGCGAGATCCTCACCGCTGCCCGTCGCGCGTACAGCACGGCCGGCCAGCCGCAGTATTCGTTCCCGGAGCCGGACTGGTCGTGGACGTCCACCACGACCTCGACGCTGGAGGCGTGATGGGCGTCCCCGTGCTCGCCGCGCCCGAGCGCCGCTGGGAATGCCCCAACTGCCCGGCAGAGGACGTCACCCGCGAGGCGCAACCGCACAGCCGCTTCCACAACTGCCCCGGCCTGGCGGGCCTCAGTGCGCCGATGGTGCCTGCGGGCACGAAGGCGAAGGTCGAGGCGGTCGAGCGCGAGGACTACATCGGCGCCGAGGACGTGCAGTACGACGGAAACGGCCGCCCGATCATGTCGGTGGTCACCGAACGCTGGGACGGCAGCAACGACGTCGCCGTCCTTGCGCCTACAGCGCACGGGAGGCTCGGATGAGCACGCCGACTTCGGGCGGGGCCGCGTTCAACCCGGCCGTCCGCACCGAGGACAACGCCCCGGCCCCCGAGCCGGACGACGAACAGTGCGACACCAGCAACGAGGCCGATGACGGCCAGACCACCGGAGAGGACGGGTCGTAATGGCCTTCGGCAGCTCGAGCGCAATCTTCCGCGAGTGGATCATCCAGATGCTGCAGGTGTCCGGCACCGGGTACACCGGGCTGGACTCCGACACGGTGAAGCTCGCCAACTTCGGGAACACGGGAACGCCCGACAAAGATGCCGCAGTCGGCAGCACCGGGTTCAACACCGGCGCCTGGGTGACGGGCAACGAGGTCGTGGACGCGACGAACTGGCCGACCACCGGCCTGGCGCTGGCGTCGAAGACGTTCACCACCCCGGCGACCGGTGTCGCGATGTTCGACGCGGCCGACCGTGCCGGGTCCGGCAACGTCACCCTGTCCGGTGTGTACGGCGGTCTGGTCTACGACGACACGATCTCCGGAGGCTCCGTCGCCGACCAGGGCGTCTGCTACCTGGCCTATGGTGGATCACAGAGCGTCACCGCAGGGACATTCACGGTGATCTTTGCCGCCAACGGCATCATGAGGGTGACGGTTTAAGCTGGCAGTACCTGGTACCTGTTCATGCGTTGTCGTACACTAGAAGCATGGCGACGTTCGACGACATTACAGGCCAGAGGTTCGGCAGACTGACCGTCACGGAGCGTGCTGAGAATCGCAACGGCGTCGCATGGTGGAAGTGCACGTGCGACTGCGGCAAGGTAACCGAGGTTCGCGGAGCGGTACTCCGCAATGGCCACACGAAAAGCTGCGGATGCGGCTCAGCCATCAAAGCCAAGCACCGCCTCCGCAAATCCCCTGAGTACACGGTCTGGGTCAACATGCGAGGCCGCTGCAACGACCCGAACGACCACAGCTATGCGGACTATGGCGGCCGAGGCATCCGGGTCTGTAGCCGCTGGGAACAGTCGTTCGAGAATTTCTACGCCGACATGGGTCAGCGCCCATCGAAGAACCATCAAATCGAGCGGACCAACAACGCCGGTCCCTACTCGCCGGACAACTGCCGGTGGGCGACGCGCATCGAACAGTGCAACAACCGCCGATCGACCGTGCTGGTCGAGTGGCGCGGCATGAAGCAGACGCTTCCGCAGTGGTGCCGCCAGGTCGGCCTGCCGCACCGGACGGTCTGGCACCGGATCAACAAGGCGGGATGGAGCGTCGAGCAGGCGCTGACCACCCCGCTTCGACCATGGGGGCCGGGAAAGCCTCGCGCCTAGGAGGCTCGGTGCCCATCGCGGTCAAGAACTTCGTCCGCTTCAACCAGTCGGGTGCGCCGACGGCCGCGTTCACCCGCGGCTCGCAGGTCGGTGTCCCGACCGGCACCTCGCTCGCCAGCCGGTCCACTCTCGGCTCCCCGACGGCGACCGAGACGTTCACCGTCACCCACCCGGTCGCCGGGGCCAGCGCCGAGCTGGACGTCAGCGTGTGGCGGCACATCCGCTTCACCGACACCATCACCCCAGCGCCGGGTTCCGGTGTGACCTACCTGTTCGAAGAATGCTCGTTCGAGGGCGTCGGGAACTGGTGCGTCGAGGTCGACGGCGCCGGCGCGACGGCGGACGTCATGGCGCCGCTGGTGGTGTTCAACCGGTGCAACTTCGACGGCGGCAGTGCAGGCGCCACCGACAAGTGCCTGCTCGGCGGCTACTGCTGGGTGATCGACTCGGACATGCGCGGCGCGGAGGACGGCTGGTCCGGCTGGTACTACAACGTCGGGCTGCGCTCCAACTTCGTCGCGTACGGCGCCACCGAGGATCTGCACTCCGACGGTGTGCAGTGCACCGACATCGGCCGGTCGACGTTCTACGGCTGCTGGATCTCCGCCGGCACGGGCCCGGGCGCGTCTCAGGCGTTCCGTGTGGGCACCGAGGCCGGGGCGGCGCAGGACATCGACGTGCGGTACTGCGGCCTCGACCGGGGCGGGTACGCCATGCAGTTCCGCGGCGACTCGGGCGCCGGTGACATCACCAACGTCACCGTGCTCGGGTGCCGGTGGACCCGTGAGCACGCGTTCGGCCCGATCGACGTCGAGCAGACGACCGGTATCACCTGGACCGACAACGCCTACGTCGACGGTGAGTCGATCCCCTCGCCGTAGGAGGCCTGCGTGGCGGCTCCGACGCTGACCTCCAGTACGAGTTCGGACTACACGGACAACGCCGCGGTCAGCGAGGTAACCGGCACCCTGACATGGAATTCGGGCGACCGGATCCTGGTCGTGGCGATGACCGAGGATCAGAGCTTCACCCTGGCCACCCCGACTGCGACCGGGCTCACGTTCACCGCGCTCGGCTCCGCTGTCACGCCCAGCAACTCGTGCTGGCTGCACGCGTGGGAGGCGACCGCTGCGGGTTCCGGCTCGTCGGCGGTGACCGCGACCCGCTCCGGCGGGACCGGTGTGGCGATGCGCGGCATCTACGCGTTCGCGTACGGCGGCTCCACCGGCTTCGTGCGGACCAACAAGGCCGGGGTGAACGCGACCGAGACGGTCAGCGTCACCCGCACGCTGGCGAACTCGGCGATCGTGTTCTGGTCGGCGGACTGGTCGGCGTCCGGCACCGGCGGTATCGGCTGGACCCCGGCCGGGCAGACGCAGCTGATCGCCCAGACGAACACCGGCGCCACCGCGGTCGTCGGACGGTGGGACGACCAGGGCGCCACCGGCACCACCGCCTACGGCACCACCGGCCTGGCCGGCACGGCGTTCACCGTCGCCGCCGTCGAGGTCCTCGGCACCGCCCCGTCGGGCACGGACGCGAACGCCACCGAGGCCACCGCCGCGGGCGCGGCCCAGTCTCCCGCGGCGTCGCCGGCGGGCAATGCCGCCACGGCCGCGGCTGCGGGTGTGGCGAACAACGCCACGACGTCATCGGCCGCGACAGCCTCGGCCGGTGAAGCTGCGGCGGCCGGAGCGGCGTACGACGCGACGGTGAGCACGCCCGGCGGTGGCGGCGGCGAGCAGTCGCTGTTCACCAGCGAGACCCCGGCGGGGAGCTTCTCCGACGGTGCGCCCGGCATCACCACCGCCACGACGGTCCGTTTCGCGCAGGACGGCGAGGTCACCGCTGTCGCGTTCTACGCCAGCAGCAGCGTCTCCGGTACGTACACCGTGGCCCTGTACTCGGTCGACGCGTCCGACCCGGGAACGGGCACGCTGCTCGGCAGCGCGACGATGGGCGTAGCGCCGACACCGAGCGCGTGGAACACGGTGCCGATCACCCCGGTCCCGGTCACCGCCGGTGTCCCGTATCGGGCGGTCATCTTCTCCGGCGACGGCCGTTACGTCACCACGTCGTCGTTCTTCAGCTCCGACCTTGTCAACGGGGACATCACCGCCGACGCCAACGGCGACACGGTCGGCGGCTTCACCATCTTCCAGGGCACGTACCGGATCGACTCGACGCTCGGCTACCCGAACTCAGCCGGCGGCGGCTCCTGCTACTTCGTCGACGTCGTGTTCGCAACGGTCGGCGCGGGCACCAACGCCCCCGCCACCGAGGCCGCGGGCACCGGTACGGCGCTCGGCGTCTCCACCACTGCCACGACCGCCGCGGCGGAGGCTCCAGGGTCGGGCTCGGCGTTGGGTCCGGCGGCCACCGTGGCCGGGCTGCCGTCGGTGCCGTCCGGCTCCGGCGCGGCCCAGAGCCCGACCGTCGCGGCGGCCGCCGCAGGCGGTCTGGCCACGGCGGCCGGTACGGCCGAATGGGACGCCGGGTCGAGCATCAGCCTGGACCTGATCGCCGACAACCCGGTCGAGGCAACCGGCGTCGCCTACGCCGCGACGGTTTCGACCACCTCCGCCACCACGGCGAACGCCACCGAGGCCACCGCTGCCGGTGTCGCCGCGAACGCCACCGTGTCGACCAGCTCGTCCGCGAGCGCCCCGGCCACCGAGGCCGCCGCGGCGGGCGTCGGGTACGGCCCGGCAACGGCACTCACGGCAGCGGCCAGCGCGGCCGCCGCCGTCGGTGTCGCTTCCGGCGCCACCGTCTCCACCTCGACCGCCACCAACGCCCCCGCCGTCGAAGCTGCGGGCACCGGTACGGCAGCCGACCCGGCTGCCGCGGTGCAGGCCTTCGCGGGAGTCGCCGCCGCCACCGGTACGGCGCTCGACCCGAGCGTGCTGATCGGCGGGCCCGGCTCGGCGAACGCCGGTACGGCGCACGGCGCCGGTGCCGCGTTCTCGGTTCGGCCCAGTAAGCGGATCCCGCGCCCGTTCACCGGGGCCACTGCCCGCCCTTACGCCGGAGTCACGCTCAGACCGTAGGGAGGGCACGCCGTGCGGCTGTACGACACGATCACCCGCCTGCGCGCCCCGCTGGTCTCCGCCGGGTACGGCAACACCAAGCGGAACTGGGCGGCCGCGACCAGCACCGAGTTCGTCGTGCACTGGTCGACGAAGTCGGTGACCGAGGTCGTCGGTGACGAGGCCCGCACGGTCACCCGCGGCAAGGTCCTCGGCGGCCCGGACCTGGACCTGGAAGCCACGGACCGGGTGCTGTACGACGGCGACCTCTACGAAGTCGACGGGGACGTCATGAAGTCCCCGCGGATGGGCCAGCTCCACCACGTCCGCGCGATGCTGCGCCGCATCACCACCACGGGGGCGTGATGGCGTACGCCGTGCTGCCCGACATGGAGCAGGAACTGGTCACCTTCCTCGCCGCCCACGCCAGCCTGACCCCGCTGATCGGCGACCGCGTCTCTACTGAGTTGGCCACCGACGACGCCTGCCTGCAGGTGACCGCCCTGGGCGGGACGCAGCCGTGGCCGTGGGAGGCCACCGTCGAGTTCTCGCTGTCCGCGTGGGGCGGCGACAAGGGCGAGGCCAACCTGCTCGCCCGGACCGCAGCCGTGGCCGCCTACGACCTCGTCGGCCAGGCCGTCACCGGCGGCCGCGTGATCGGCGCCGACGTGCGTCTGGCGCCGCTGTGGTCGCCCGACGAAGAAACCAACCGTCCGCGATATCGCACCGATGTCGCGTTCGTCGTCATGCCCTGACAAGGAAGGACACCTCCGTGGCCGAACGCCAATTCGTGGTGGTCGAAGACATCCCCGTGGGGGGCGTCCTCGCCTACACCCGAGGCCAGACCATCACCGAGCAGGCCGTCAATGACAACGGCTGGCAGGACCACGTCGCCGTGGCCGGCACCAAAGCCGCCGCGGAGGTCCAGGCCGAGATCACCGGCCGCGACGCCAGTGAGTTCCAGACCACCGCCTCGCGGAGCTCCGGCTCGACGGGCACCAGCGAGAAGGTGAGCTGACCCGTGGCCATCGCACCCATCACCTCGGCGCTGATCCAGACCGGCCCGGGCCGTATTCGGTACGCGCCGCTGGCCACCGCCATCCCGACGATCACCCCGACCTCGTCGAGCTACTCCGCCATCACCTGGACGAACTGGCTGGACCTCGGCTCGACCGACGCGGGTATGACCTACACCGAGGCGACCGAGACCGCCGACATTCGGGTGGCCGAGTCGAAGTACCCGGTCCGCACGGTCACGACCAGCAAGTCGTCGCGGATCGCGTTCACCGCCCAGGAGGTCTCCGACCTGATCTGGAAGCTGGCCATGAACGGCGGCACCCTGACCGCCTCCGGCACCACCGGTACCAAGCAGACGGAGTTCTCGCCGCCGCTGGCCGACGCCGAGGTCCGGGTCATGTTGTCGTTCGTGTCGAACGACAACCTGGAGATCCTCGTCTTCCCCCAGGTCTTCCAGGTCGGCGCGGTGGAGTTCGTCCGCGGTGACTTCGAGACCAAGGCCGGACTCCCGATGGAGTTCAACGCCGAGATCCCGTCGTCCGGCTACACGGTTCCGTACAAGCGGTTCACCACCGGCGCGCTGTCGCTGGGCGTGTAGCTCTTCTGATCGTGCGGGGCCGTGCTTCCTGGCGGCGGCCGGTCCCGCACTCCAGCCGCCAGAGCCGCCAAGAGCAGGAGCACCACCGTGAAGCTGGGCAGTTTCAGCGCCGCCGTCAAGGAGTTCGACCCGGACGTCGAGCGCGACACCTTTGACCTGTTCGACGAGGAGTTCACCGTCGAGGGCGTCATCCCGCCGATGCTGATGGTCCACCTCGGTGCGGCCATGGCCGGCAAGGCCGGGCAGATGGAGGGCAACGCCGCGATGTGGCAGGCCCTCACCTCCGCCCTCACCAAGCCGGAGCACGAGGGCCCGGACGGCGAGACCGTCCCGGCGGACCCATCGCAGTTCCGGAAGTTCTACAAGCTGGCCGTGGCCAAGAAGCTCGACGACGACAGCATCATCGACCTGGTCTGGACCCTGGTCGGCGCACAAGTGGGAAAAGCCGCCGAGCAGCCGCCCACCTCGCCGCCTGGGCCGCATCCCACTTCGACGAGCTCGAGCTCCTCTGCCTCGGATACCCCGGACTCGTCGGGGCTGGTGTCGGTCGAAGATCGCATTGCTGGCCTGAGCTGATCTCCGCCCGGCTGCTGCTCAACATCGTCCACGGCCACCTCGCCGAACGGGTCGAGGACTTCGGGCAGTGGCTCGAAGGCCCCATCACCGCAGGCGACCGCCGCCGCGAGGCCGCCATCCAGAAGACCTTCGCCGGCCGCATCCGGTCCTGACCAGGAGGTGGTGACGGTGAAGCTCGACAACAAGCCCAGCGACCCGCGGGCCCTGCGCGACCTCGCCAACAGCCCGCAGGTCCAGGCCGTCTGCGAGGCCCTGGCCAAGGACATCCAGCGCGACGCGCGCCGACTGGCCCCGAAGCGAACCGGTGCGCTGCGCCGCAACATCGTCGTCGAGGAGATCACCGACCTCGAGACCGGTATCGAGGGCTTCGCCGTCGGCTGGTCCGACCGGGGCTGGTACGGCTGGCTTGTCGAGGTAGGCACCGAGGACACCCGCGCGCAGCCGCACCTGGTCCCGGCCGCGATCAAGAATGGCGTGACCGGCCGGGGCGGTGCGCTGTGAGCGTCCTGCGGCGCGGCTACGTCCCGGTCGAGCCGGACATCACCGGCTTCGACGAGAAGCTCCGCGAAAAGTTCCAGCGCTCCGACCCGGGAGGCAAGGCCGGTAAGCAGCTCGGCGGCCAGCTCAACCGCGCGCTGAAGCGCGTCGACATCGACGCCATCGACATCAAGGGCGACCCGAAGAAGGCCCTCGCCGCGATCGCCGTCACCGAGGCAAAGCTCCAGGCACTGTCCCGCAACGCCTCCACCGTCGAGATCAAGGTTCGTGCCGAGCAGGCGCTGAAAGAGATCGGCCGGTTCCGGAAGACCCTCGGTGACATCGGCGAGGACGAGGCCCCCGATGCGGCCAAGGGATTCGCCGCGCGCTTCTCCGCCAGGCTGGGCCCGCTGCTGGCGTCCATGCCGATCGGTGGGCCGATGTCGACCGCGCTGGTCGGTGCCGGCGTTGCGGCCGCACCGCTGCTGGGCGCGGCCGTCGCGGGCGGGATCATCGGCGGTGTCGGCATCGGCGGTGTCGTCGGTGGCATCACCCTGGCCGCGAAGGACACCCGGGTCAAGGCCGCCGCGAACGAGCTGGGCGACCGGCTGGAGCGGCGGCTCTACCGCGCTGGTGGGGCGTTCGTCGGCCCAGCCATCCAGGGAATCGACCGGGTCGAGCGGGCACTGGACGACATCGACATCGAGGGCATCTTCGCGAACTCGGCGAAGTTTGTGGACCCTCTGGCAACAGCAGTTTCATCGCTGGCGGTTGACCTCGGTGGCGCGTTCGACGACCTCATTGCTGTCGGCGACGGCCCGGTGGACGAAATCGCCGACGGCATCGCTCAGATCGGCGCTGCGGCCTCGGAGGGCCTGGGGAGTCTGGCGGACAACAGCAAGGAAGGCGCGGACGCGCTCGCGACCGTCTTCGACCTGATGGCCTCCGGCATCCAGACCACGTTCAATCTGGTCAACGTCTTGACCGAGCTGTATGGCATCGGTCAGAAGATCGGCGCCGACATGGCGCTGCAGGCCGCGCTGAAGCTGACCGGCGCCAGCATGGACGCCAACACGTTCTCCGCCCAGCGCACCAAGACCGCGACCCTCGACCTGAGCGGTGCCCAGATCGTCGCGGAGAAGAGCGCCGAGCAGCTCAAGGAGGAGCAGGACCAGCTCAAGAACGTCCAGACGGCGCTGACGTCCGCGCAGGACGCGCTGTCCCGCAGCCTTGACAGCTTGGGCGGCAAGAACACCACCGCGGCCCGCAACGCCGACGCGCTGCGTACGGCGATGGACAACCTGTACGGCGCCACCCAGCGACAGGCCGACGCGAACGTCTCCTACGAGGCGTCGTGGGACGGGCTCAGCGCGTCCGTGAAGGCCAACAAGCGCTCGCTGGATGTACACACCGAGTCGGGCCGGGCGAACCGCGAGTCGCTCAAGGCGTTGATCGGCAGCACCAACGAGGCGTACCTGGCGGACATCAACGCCGGTGTGGCCATCGACAAGGCCCGCACCAAGCACGAGAACCGCATCAAGGCGATCAAGGAAGAGTCGCGCCGGCTCGGCCTGAACGAGAAGGCCACAAAGGAGCTGATCGGCACCTACGGCCAGATCCCGAAGAAGAAGCAGACCGACCTGATCCTCGGCAAGGTCGGCGGGATCGTCAAGGCGCTCGAGAACCTGTACATCACGCAGCGGGCCATCGCCGAGGGCATCCCCCTGGCGTCCGCGCGGGCAGCCGTGAAGGAAAAGGGCGGCCCCGCGAAAATGTTCGGCGGGTACGCACAGGGCGGCCTGTTCGACGGGCGGCTGCCCGGCGCCCCGTCGAAGGTCGACAACCTGCGCGGTGCCGGCCCGGATGGCAAGCCGTTCGGCCTGGCCGGCGGCGAGTTCATCGTCAACGCCACCCAGACGGCCAAGCACCGCACCGTGCTGGAGCGGATCAACGCCGGTGAGGACGGGTTCGCCGCCGGCGGCTACTTCCCGCCGGTGGACACATCGACGCGGATCCCGTTCCGGACGGACGTGTCGAAGGCGTTCGTGATGAGCCTGGCCGACGCGAAGTCCCGCGTGACCCCGGCGATCCCGTCCGGCGGCCGCACCTCGGACTTCATCGTCGCCGCGGCCAAGGCGATGGTGCCCGGCATTCGAGTCATCAGCAAGGACCGGCCCGGCGCCCGCACCCTGTCCGGCAACGTCAGCTACCACGCCCGGGGTCGAGCGGTGGACTTCGAGCCGTCGGAGAAGCTGGCCCGGCTGTGGAACGAGCGCTACAAAGCCCGCACCAAGGAGTTCATCAGCCCGTACCAGCAGTACAACATCCACAACGGCCAGCGGCGGACCTGGACCGGTGCGGTGTGGAACCAGCACAACTTCGCCGGCGGCAACGCCCACGACCACATCGCCATGGCCAACGGCGGCGTCATCGGCGAGCCGGTCATGGGCATCGGCCGGTCCGGCCGCAGCTACTCCTTCGGTGAGCGCGGCCCGGAGACGGTGACGCCCGGCGTCGGTGGCGGGCCCGTGCACTTCCACTTCCACGGCCCGGTCGCGTCGAAGAAGGCGGCGCAGACCATGGTGCTCGAGGCGTACCAGGGCCTCGTCCAGGCACGGAAGATCCCGGGCCGATGACGGTCCGCGGATGGACGGCCGCGTTCGACTGGTCCCGCGGCGGCACGTTCGCCGGCGCGAACGAGGACGTGTCGTCGCTGGTGACGTGGGACGACGTCGTCATCGAGGTCGGCCGCGGCACCAGCTCCGCCGCCAGCAACATCCCGGCGAGCACGCTGGACATGGAGCTCGACGACAGCGACCTGATCCTCGCCCCCGAGCGGTCGACCTCGCCGCTGTACGGCAAGGTCGTGCCGGGCGTGCCGTTCAAGTTCGACCTGACCGTCTCCGCCGCCACCACCACCCTTTACTCCGGCGTGCTGTCCGACCTGCAGTACGACTCCACCGACCGGCGGATGACCGTCGAGGTCACCGACGCGTGGGGCAAGCCGTCCCAGCAGAAACTGTCCACGACCGTCTACCAGGGCCGGCGCACCGGCGACCTGATCGGCGTCATCCTGGACGCGATCGGCTGGCCGGCCGACAAGCGCCAGCTGGACGCCGGGTCCACCGTGGTGCCGTTCTGGTGGGAGGAAGGCACCGACGCGGCCACCGCGGTGCAGAAGCTCGTCGACTCCGAGGGCCCGCCGGCGATCGCCTACGTGCAGGCCGGCGTCTTCGTCTTCAAGGACCGGTTCCACCGCATCACCGACACGGCCAGCCTGGTCAGTCAGGGCCTGTTCACCCGGATCTACCCGGAGGGCACCGGCCCGGGCGGCGACCTGAAGATCGCCGCCGGGTCGATCAGCTACAACCACGGCCTGGCGAACATCGTCAACACCGCCAACTTCTCGGTCGACGTCCGGCAGCCGGCGCCGCTGGGCGCGATCTGGTCGCAGAGCACGCCGCTGTCGGTCCCGGCCGGGCAGACGGTGGTCATCGACATCGAGGCCGGTGACGGATTCATCGGCGCGCTGGTGCCGGTGCGGACCACGAACGACGCGATCGAGGACGCCGAGCCGGACGGCGACTACCTGCTGGCCTACGGGTCGATCGCGTCGATGAGCCTGTCGCGGACCTCCGGCCAGTCGGCGCTGCTGACGATTGTCGGCGGCGGCACCGACGCCCTGCTGACGAACCTCCAGGTCCGCGGGAATCTGCTGTCGGTGGCGCAGACCGTGCAGGTCTCCGCCGCGGACACGTCGTCGCAGCTGACCAAGGGGATCTTGACCTGGCCGGGGAGCCTGCCGTGGGCGAACCAGTACGACGCGCAGGCGATCGCGCAGCGGATCGTGTCGACGTACGCGACAGCAAGGCCGTTGATCACGTTCACCATCGACGGGGTCATCAGCACCGCCTACCTGCAGCAGTTCGCCGCCCGGCGGATCTCGGACCGGATCACGATCCGCGACGACATCCTCGGCGTGAACGGCGACTACACCATCGAGAAGATCACCCGCACGGTCAAGGGCCTCGGCGCCAGCAGCAGCCTGCTGACCATCGTCGCCGAGCCCGTCGCCCCGGTCGGCAGTGCCAATCCGTTCACCTTCGACGTGGCGCTGCAGGGGTTCAACCTCGGCACCTTCGCGGCCGATGGTCTCGACAAGCCCACCACGCTGTTCCGATTTGATACCGCTGGGGTCGGCTTCAATCAGGGTCGATTCGGGGCCTAGGAGATCACATGAAGGCGCTCGCGTACCTGAACCATTCGAGATGGGTGGTTGATTGCCCCACCCCGGGCTGCACCGACGCCCGCCTCGCCCACGACGAGGCCGGCCGCCGGCTCACCGAGGACGTGTGCGCCAAGGGCCACCCGTTCGAGATCGTCATGCCCCCGGCTCAGGTCGAGGCACAGATCGTCGCCGCGGTCGCCGACCGGGCCGACGACGCCGACAAGTCCTGGTACCCGAAGGGCCACGTCCGTGCCGCGCTGGCCGGGCTCCCGACCGGGCAGTCCGTTTCTGATCTCGTCGCCGAGAACGACGAGGTGGCCCGCTACCGCGCCGCCCAGGACGTAGCCCGCCGCGACCAGCTGGCGCAGCTGCTCGTCGACCACGGCATTGAGGTCGACGACGACGGCAACTTCAAGGGGAAGATCTGATGGCCTACAGCACCCCGCTGACCGCGGTCAGCTCCACCGCCCTGACCGCGGCGCAGTGGAACGCCTCGGTGCGCGACAACATCCTGGAGACGCCGGCAGCGAAGTTCACCACCGCAGGCCGCATCTTCGTCAGCACCGGCGCGAACGCGGGCGCCGAGCGGGCCATCGAGTCCACCACCGTGTCGACGTCTCAGACCACCACGAACACGTCCTACACCAACCTCGCCACGACCGGGCCGGTCGTCACCGTCACCACCGGCACCCGGGCGCTGGTGTTCGGCAACGCGTTCATGTCGAGCAACTCCATCGGGCAGAAGAGTTGGATCTCCTGCGCGGTGTCCGGCGCCACCACCCTCGCGGCCAGCGACATCATCTCCGGCGAGTTCCAGGCGTACGGCTCCAACGCCGAGTACCGAGGCGGGTTCGCCACCCTGTTCAAGGCGCTGAACGCCGGGTCGAACACCTTCACCATGCAGTACCGCGTCTCAGCCGGCACCACCACCTACCAGGACCGGGAACTGACCGTCGTCGCGCTCTGAGGAGATGCCCAATGGCCGCCACCATTCCCGAGTACGTGGACCCGCTGCTGCGCCGCCAGCGGTACGCCGCCCAGATACTCGGCTCCGACGTGATGACCGCCGACCCGCAGGCGTACGCCATCAACGTCAGCCTGCTCGCCATCATCGGCGTGCTCATGAAGGCGCTGAACGACAAGGGCGTCGTCACCGACGCCGAGTGGCTGGCCCGCCTGGACGTCGCGCTCGCCGGCGACTGGCCGGCCTGGATCACCCAGCAGCAGATCCCCAATCCCTGAAGGGACACCCCCGTGGCCCAGTCGCCCGAGTATCCCGACCTGAAGTGGGTCGTGCCGCGCTCGTGGACGAACGCGAACCGCAGCTCCGTCCAGCTGATCGTCATCCACACCACCGAGGGCAGCGCGCACGGCCAGTCGGCCGAGGACGGCGCGGCCTACGACGCCCGTCGCACCGACGGAACCAGCGCGCACTACTTCGTCGACAGCACCAGCGTCGTGCAGTGCGTCCGCACCAACGACCAGGCCCACACCGCCCGGGCGCAGGGCAACCGCCGCGGCATCCAGTACGAGCTGTGCGGCCGCGCCGGTTCGCAGGACTGGAAGTCCGCCTACAGCCAGGCGATGCTCGCCCGGGCCGCGAAGCAGGCCGCGCGCGACGCCCGGAAGTGGAACATCCCGGTGCTGCACCTGACCGTCGCCCAGGTCCGGGCAGGCGTGAAGGGCTTCTGCGGCCACCACGACATCACCCGCGCGTTCCCCGCCGACGGCGGCACCCACACCGACCCGGGCACGAACTTCCCGTGGTCGCAGTTCCTGGACATGGTCCGGGCCGAGCTGGCCGGCAAGCCAGCACAGCAGGAGGACGAAGTGGCGCTCGCGACCGACAAGATCAAGCTGACTACCGGCTCCGCGAAGGAGCTCGGCGGCGACTACAAGGCCGGCACCGAGATCACCGGCGAGACCGCCCTGAACCTGATGTTGATCTACGCGGCCCGCGCCGCCGACGACTCCGCCGCAGCACTGGTGGCAGCTAACGCGGCGGTGGCCGCCGTGGCCCGGCTGGCCGCGAAGGATGCCGTCGACGAGCAGGCCCTGGCGGCCGTGCTCGCTCCGGCCGTCACCGCGCAGGTCCTCGCCGGGCTGCCTGCCGGCTCGGATCAGGTGACTCAGGAAGAGGTCAACACCGCCGTCACGACCGCGTTCCGCAACGCGTTCGCGAGCTGACCCCGGTGGCGCTGCTCCGACGGGTCGGCCGCCGCGGGGCGGCGCTGCTGTTCTTCACCCTGCTGGACTTCGTGTACGCCTACGCCCTGTTCACCGCGCCCCGGCCGCTGACGCCGTTCTACGCCTGGATGGACCAGATCATGCCGCTGGCATGGTGGGCGGGCTGCTGGGCCGCCGTCGGCCTGATCTGCCTGGTCTTCGCGTTCGCCATCCGCGACACCGCGGCGTTCATGGCGGCGGTGGCGCTGAAGGTCGGCTGGGGGCTGCCCGCGTTCTTCGGCTGGACGAGTGGGCACGTCCCGCTCGGGTACATCTCCGCTGTCATCTGGCTGGCCTTCGCCGCGTTCGTCTACCTGATCGCGGGAGGGATACCGCCTGCGACCCGATCGGAGAGGCGGTGGCTGTGGACCCGCTCCTCGGTCCCCTCCTGACCCTGGTCGGTGTCGTCGCCGCAGCCTATTTCACCTACCGGGTGTCGAACCGCAAGCTGAAGACCGACTCCGGCCAGCAGATGATCGACCAGCACCAGGAAGACATCAAGGAGTTGCGCGCCGACCGGGCCAGCGACCGGGCGAGGATCGCAGCCCTGGAACGGGTGCAGCGGGTCCAGGGCGACTACATCGGCGAGCTGCGCCGGCACATCGCCGACGGCCGCCCACCACCACCACCGCCCTATCCGCAGGGGCTCATCACCTAACGCCCGCTTCACATCTCCGGCCCCGATTTATAGTCGCGGCCGTTTCCCTTGCATTCCAAGATCGGAGTTCCCATGCAGGTCTACGGGAAGTTCATCGTCAGCTTCTTCTACGCGGTCGCCGTCGTGGCCGTGCCGCTGTTCTCCGGCGACAAGCACATCGACCCGTCCGAGGGTGTCGCCATCGGCATCGCCGTGTGCACCGCCGCCCTGACCTACCTCGTCCCGCTGGCCCCGTCCGCGCCGTGGACCAAGACCGCGATCGGCGCGGTGCTGGCCGGGCTCCAGGTCGCCACCACGGTCATCGTCGGCGGTGTGGACTCCAACGACGTGCTGCTGATCGCCTTCGCGATCCTGTCGGCGCTGGGCATCACGCTGGCCCCGGCACTGTCGCCGCGCACGGCCGTCGCGGTCGGCTGGGGCGCTGACACCTCGACGCGGGTCTGATCCGGTGACCCGCGAGCTGCCGATCATGGCGACCTCCGAGCCACCGATCACGGTCTACGTGGCCATCGGCAACGACGGCGACAGGCTGTCGCAGGGCCGCTGGATCTCCTACCACGACAACGTGGTGGAGATGATCGCGCTGTCCGGCACGCGGATCATGGCCGACTGGTACTCGTCGCCGCTGGCCGGCTGGCAGGGCCACTGCTTCTGCATCGAGGTCAAGGTCGGCGTCATCGACCGGCTGCAGCAGGAGCTGGCGACGATCGCCCAGGACTTCGGCCAGCCCGCGATCACGTGGGCTGAGGCGCCGAAGACGCACTACCTCGGATGATCGCGCTCGGCATCGTCCTCGCTCACCTCGTCGGGGACTACCTGCTCCAGTCGCACTGGATGGCCTGTGAGAAGACTAAGCGCTGGTGGCCAGCGATCGCGCACGGCCTGACATACACCCTGCCCTACCTGCTCGTCACCCAGTCGCCGTGGGCGCTGCTGGTCATCGGCGGGACGCACATCGTCATCGACCGGTACCGGCTCGCCCGGCACGTCGTGTGGGCCAAGAACCTCATCGGCCCGAAGGTGTTCCGCGCCGATCACACGCCAACCGGCTACCCGGCCGGGACGCCCGACTGGCTGGCCGTCTGGCTGCTGATCGTCGCGGACAACACCCTGCACCTGCTGATCAACACTGCCGCCGTCGTCTGGCTCTGACTAGGTCAAACCACCATGAACGCGGGAAACGGCGCCGTGTCCCGTGAGTGAGACGCCCAGGCCCTGACGGGGTGCACCGTCTCGCGCCAACAGAACAGGCCCACCTTGCCTTCGGGCAGGGTGGGCCTGTTTCTTGCTGTCTGCACATTGCAGATGGCTCAGGCTTCAAACCTGGCCCGGCGCCGACGGGCCACGACGACGCCCACCGCTCCGGCCAGCAGCAGCAGTCCACCGGCGGCCAGCGGCACGCCCGGCCCGGTCACCGGCAGCTGCGGCCCGGCGTCGACCTGCTCGGCGACCGGGACCGGGGTGCTGCTGGTCTTCGAGGGCTTCGGCTTCGGCTTGCTGCTGGTCGACGGCTTCGGCTTCACCGACGGCGACGTGCTCGGCTTCGGATCCGCCGGCCGTACGACCGTGCCCTCGCCGTCGCAGCCGAACCCGTCGCCGTCCGCGTCGAGCTGCCACGGGTCGACGGTCTTGTCGAACAGGGTGACCTGCCAGTCGACGTCCGGGCAGTCGACGTCGGCCGCCCCGGGGTGATCGACGCAGAGGGTGACCTGCCCGCCGGTGTAGCGGTAGGCGGCGCACGGTGCTGCGGCTGCGGCCTGTGCGGGCGCCGCGAGGGCCAGCGCGGCGAGCGCGCCCACGGCGGCAGCGGCGAGAGTTCGGGGAGTCATGCGGGGCATCGTATCGGTCGCCTCGCCGCCCCGGTCACTCCTCGTCGATCAGCTCCGGGCGGTGCTGGCGGACCCAGGCCTCGACGTCCTCGGCCAGCCAGACGTTGCCCATCTCCAGCTGCGCGATCGGCTCGGGGAAGTTGCGCCGCTGGGTGATCTGGTAGACCCGCGCCCGGCCGATCCCGCCCAGGCGGCGGCCGATCTCGGCCGGGCCCATGAGCCTGATGTCCCTACGCGCTGGCATAGCCCGCACGCTAGAGATGATCACGCTAAGCGCATGTGTATACACGCATAGTCTATCCGCACGCCGTATCCGCGCGTATAGTCCCGGGCTGGAGGCGGCGGCTAGGGCCGCGAGAGACTGTGGCCGTCGCCTCCCTTCCAACTCGCGGGAGGACGCCCATGACCGGCACCGGAGACCTGCACCCCATCGGCCCCGACCTGCTGCGGCACAACCGCCGGGTCATGGCCGAGCGCATCGGCTGGCCGGACGGTGCGGTCCAGGCGTGCGACTGGCTCCAGGACGCCTACCCGGACTGGATCCCCGGCTGGCAGCCGGAGTCGACGATCGCCGGGTTCGAGAAGCCCGCCGGGTTCTACGCCTCCCGCTGGCACCGGCGGTCCAACGAGCCGGCCGCCTACGGCGCCGACATGCTGGAGCTGGCCGTCGCCATCGAGACCTGGCCGTGGGATCAGGTCGCGGCCTACCGGCCGCAGAGCTAGCTGACCCCGATCACGGCGCACTCGATCGACCCGGCCGGTGCGGCGTCGAGGATGGTGGACTCCTCGGTCCGGGCGGTGTCACCGGGTGCGATGTTGCGGACATAGGCGGTGTCGGTGTCGAGCCGGCTCCCGGATCCGTCGCGGTACTCGATCTTCACCGTGGCGCTCTTCGTGGACTTGCTGACGTTCTTCACCGACAGGCCGACGGTCGCCGTCGCCAGTGAGCTGGTGCCGGTCGCCTCGCAGCTGGTCACCGTGGTGTCGAAGCTCGCCGACGCGGGGCCCTCGATGCGGTTGATGATGCCGACGAGGATCAGCACGCCGATGAAGGCAATGAGCAGCATCAGCACCACGCCGGTGCCGGACGTCCAGAAGACCAGCTTCGAGTTCGGCGGCTTAGCCGGCGGACCGGCGGGCGGGTACGCGACCGGCGGGGTGTACGGCTGGGCGGGCTGGTGCTGCGGCGGCCAGTACTGGTTGGGCTGGGCCGGCGGCTGGTTCTCGGGGTGGGTCATGGTCCGTCCTTCGTGTGAGCAGGGGGTTTTCGGCCGCGAGGACCGAAGTGTGGGCGATGGATAGTGATCTAGCAACGGTGTGTCACTGATCTGTCCGTATGGGTGATGACCGGATCCGGTCGGCGGATGACCGAACGTCTGATGAGTGCGGTTCACGCACTCCTAGTCCGATTCGGCAGTCGTCACGGTGGATGCATGCTGCGGTTACAGGCGGGTTAACTCAGACATCTCGCGGCCACTCCCACCTGCGGAAACGTGAAGGAAGCCCATGACTCTCGCCGTTATATTCATCCCGGCCGCCGCCCACCTGGCCACCTACGCGTCGCAGTGCCTCGAGTACTGCGCCGAGCGCGGCTATCAGGTGGCCGGAGTCGTCACCAGCGACTGGGCCGCTGCCGCCGGGATCGTCATGTCCCACGGCGCCGGCGTCCTGGTCGTCGCCCGCCCCGACCACCTCGACCCCGACCGCGAGCCCCGGACCGAGGTGGTCGATCACAGCACCACCCCGGTCGCACCGCCACGCAACGCCGGGCCCGTCCCGCACCGGCAGCGCAGGCCGAACCAGATCTAGGCCGCACGCAACCCGGCCACGGCGCGCTCCAGCGCCGCGTCGCCGACCTCGACGTAGATCTGGGTGGTCGACGGCGAGGCGTGGCCGAGGAGACGCTGCACCGCCAGGATGTCCCGGGTGGCCTCGTACGCCTCGGTGCCGAACGTCGACCGCAGCCGGTGCATGTGGACACCGACCAGGCCGAGGACCTTCTGCAGCTGGTAGTTGCCGCGGTGGCTGACCTGCTGCCGCGTCAGCCGCTGCCCGCGCCGGTCCAGGGTCAGCGGCCCCGGCGGCAGGTCCTGGGCGAGCGCCCACACCAGCGGGTGGGTGGGCACGTACCGGGGCTTGTCGCCCTTGCCGTGCAGCAGCACCCGCCGCTCGGTGATGTGCTCGCGGTCCAGGTTGGCGAGCTCGGTGCAGCGGGCACCGGTGAAGCACGACGTCAGGAACCAGTCCCGGTACGGGCGGGCGGCCCGGGCCAGCATCTCCAGCTTCTGCTGCTCGGTGACCGGGTTCGGCCTGCCGCGCGGCGCCGAGACGTGCGGCAGCGCGGCGGCCGGATTGAAGTCCAGCCGCGGGTCGGCGGGGTTGCAGGCCCAGTCGTAGAAGCCGTTCGCGGCGATGCGGCACAGCTTGCGGTGGGCCTTGCCGTGGCTGTCGGAGAAGATCCAGGCGTGCAGCTCCTCTTGGCAGGCCGAGACCAGGCCGTAGGGCAGCTGCCGGTCCATCCGCCGCAGGATGTCGGCGTAGGTGTCGCGGGTGCTCTCCGCGCGGCCGAGGTCGGCGAGGTGGCCGAGGTAGGCGGCAATCAGGTCGGTCATCGGGCCGCCATCTCGGCGCGGACCTGCTTGGCGGCGGCCAGCAGGTTGCGGATGTTGGCGAGCCGGTCCTCGCCGGTGACGTCGTGGATTCGATCGTTCGCCACATCGTCGACGAGCGTCAGGATCAGGCTGTCGCTGGGGTAGGCGCCACCGATGAGGTCGGCGTAGTAGGCGACGCTGCCGTGGGTGCGTCGCGCCGGTGCGGTGGTGGGTACGGTGCTCATGGGTCGCCTCCTGGGGCGATCAAGGACCCTGGGTGGTGTGTCCGCACTGGCCCGGGGTCCGCTTAACGGTGGTCACTCGATCGTGGTCGTAGGTTCACTCACGCGGGAATCGGTCGAACTCCTGGCCCTGTCGGTGTCGGGCGCCGCTTGTTGAACGGGACGGCCGATACCGGCCGGACGGCGTCGCGGCGCCCTCCTCCGAACGGGCTGCCGCTGGTGGCCACGTGGCGGTGGGCGCGGACGTTCGGCCTGGGGGTCGTCACTCGGAAGCGGTCGGTCGAAGGTGCCGGTGGGCAGGAACTATCGTTCAGCGCAGAACGCGCGCTGCTCCTTCCCGCGCCCTGGGACGAGCCGATCGGCCTGGGCAGTAGGTCGATGGCCTCGACCTCCAGGACTCGCGCGATCGCCTCCAGATCGTCCAGGTCAAAGGCGGTCTCCCCCGTCATTCGTCGGCTGATGGTGCTCTGCTTGATCCCCGTGCGGCGTGCCAACTCGGCTGCGCTCATGCGACGGCGAGCAAGGAGAACGCGGATCTCCTCTGCGGTGCCCTGTCGGAGCCATCCCGACGCACCGTTAGCTTCCGTACTCATGGAGAGATGATGACCCGCCCAGCGGGTCAGGCGCAACCCCTGGATATGCCAGACCGATTCCCGACATGTTTACCCGCCTAGCGGGTTGACGGCCCGCCCGGTGGGCGGGTAGAACTGTCCCATGCCAGAAAACAACCCGCTCAGCGGGACACGTGAAGCGGTGGCTGGCGCCGTTCGCATCGCGATGGCCCGAGAGAAGATGTCGGGCCGCGCGCTCTCCGAGCGGATCGGCATGCCGCAGTCCGTGTTCTCCCGCCGCATGTGCGGCGACGTCGCATTCACCATCGACGAACTTGCCCAGATCGCCGCCGCACTCGACTGCCCGCTCACCGAGTTGGTGGGCGCGGCCACGCCAGCCACGGCCGGTGCAGCATGACCACGCACCCGCCCGGCCAGCCCGACGGCCCGACCGGCCCCGGCCGCCTGCCGGAGTTCGACGAGGTCGACCACTACGCGACCGGCGAGCCACACCAGCACTCGACCCCGCCCGTGCCCCGCATCGGCGAGATCATCCGCGACAGCGAGCGTCTCCTCGCCCAGGCCCTCGCCGTGCTGGAGCGCGGTGTCGACCCGGCGTCGATCCCGCACGGCAACGCCGACCTGGTCTCCTTCTGGCGGGACTCCGCGGGCTTCCACATCGAGGCGGCCCTGCGTGACCTGGCCAGCCTGGCCGACGTCTCGCTGCCGCCGGTGGGCTCGGCCGTCAGACCCCCGGCGGTAGCCGGGAAGGAGCCGACGCCCGGCTCTGCCGCCGCGCTTGGCAGAGCGGCGCGCGAAAGCACCGAGGGACTGACCGCCCCCGGTGCAGGCACTAGCTCCGACCCCTCGCCCGGCAGCGGTGCCCCCGTGTCGCCGCCGGCGCGAGGGGTCGGGCCCGAGCGGGGCGAGGTGCGGGTCGACATCGTCCACGTCGGCGTCGACCCCACCGCCGCTCAGCCCGACTTCGCGAAGGCCGTCAAAGACGCGCTGGCCCGCGAGCACGCGAGGGCTCGACCTCGCGGGACGAGCTGATGAGCGGCAACAAGAAGGGCGCCCCGCCGCCGTCGAAGCCGCCGCGCAAGCCGATCAACACCCGGCCGATCGGCAAGCCGCCGATCTCCGGCCGCTGACGTAAGACGGGCCGCCCCGGCTCGACTCCGGTGCGGCCCGCTCACACCGCCCGACCACACCCTACGAAAGGTCGAACGACGTGATGGCTCTGAAAGTACCGTCGCCGGAGGACGCCACCAAGCGGGCTGCGTACATCGCCGACCTGCGTACCTTCGCCGACTTCCTAGACCGCAACTCCTGGGCGCCACTGCCCCACTACCCGCAGGTGCAGGTTGACCTCGAAGCTCCGGACGTCTGGGACGGCGGCCTGGCCGGACTCGCGAGGCTCCGGCAAATCGCCGCCAACTTCGGCGAGAAGCCCGACGAGCACACTGACGACCGGACTTCCGTGATGCACCGGTTCGGCGTCATCGAGTACAAGGTCATCACGTGGCACAGGTCCGGCCGTCCGGTCGAGGGTGGCGAGCGGGAGGCCGAGCTGAAGCGGCTACGCGCCCGGGTCGCCGAGCTGGAGGCCACCACCGACCCCGACGCGACCGGGCTGGCCTACTCCCGCACCGACTCCGAGGCCGACGACCCGACGCCGGTTTCGCCGGCCCGGGTGCCGCTGCACACCGGCTCGGTCGTCGACGGCGGCGAGCTGATCACCGACAAGGCGGCGCAGTGATGGCCGAGCCGTGTCGCTACAGCTGGCTCGTCGACGTTCTCGCCGCGCTGGACCGGACTACGCCGGAGCCGACGCTGTACTGCCCCGAGCCCGCCACCTACTCCACCCCGATCGTGCGTAAGCGGCCGGGCCAGGAGGTCGAGGTCTGGACGGCGCTGTGTGACGCCCACGACGAGGCCGCCCACGGTCTGCCGGGCTACGGCAACCGCTCGGTGAAGCTCAGCCGCCCGAGGGTCAGCCCGGCCATGTGACCCGGGGCTCGGCGGCTACCTCCCTGGTCGCCGATCCCCGCCCCTGCCGTCCGACTCCGGCCACCCGCTTCGGCGGAAGAAGGCGGACGGCACCCCCGGCCCGGGGTCGTGGGACCGCCATCGCGCGGCCCCGGGCCACCTCCCTGACTTCACTCCCGAAAGGTCCACATAGTCATGACCTCCCTGTTCCCGTCCCGCTACCGGGGCCGTCACCGCGCCCGCCGTCAGCGCCCGCTGCTGGCCGCCCTGACCGCCGTTGTCGCACTGCTGACCGTGGGGCGGTACGCCCGATGACCGCCCCGGAGATCACCCGAAAGCCGTCGAGCCGCATGGCCGAAAAGGTCGGCGAGTTCGAGCGCATCCTCATCACCCACCCCGGATTCCCGATGACGCCCGGCTATGGCCAGCACGGCATGGACCTGCGTTTCGCGCTCGTCGGCGAGCTGGGTGCGACCCAGTTCCTCATGTTCACCGACTGGGTCCCCGGCAGGGTTGGGCGGCCTTTCGGCGAGCCTCGCCGGTCGAGCGGCAGCTTCCCGATGGCGGCCGACCTCGGCTACCACTGGAAGACCGACCCGCACAACGGCGAGTACGACGGTTTCGGCCGGATGGACGAGTGCGACTTCTTCGCCGACGGCTGCTACTACGACGGCTCCGGCCTTCGCGCCGACCCGGTGATGCAGCGGTTCATCAGCGACGGCCTGGACGCGGTGTGGGCCGACCTGGAGGCCGAGTACCACGCCATCGCGGAGTGGTCGAAGTGACCGCCGACGCGCAGCAGTCCGCGCTGGCCGGGCAGCTGGCCGACGCCGCCCAGGACCGCACCAAGCTCCTCGCCGCCCTCGCCTGTGAAGCTGCGAAGCCCGGTGTGAAGTCGGGTGCGAAGCACATCACCGGCACGTTCATCGTGGTTCGGCAGGTGCACGTCAAGGGCCTCGGTGAGGTCGTCGACGTGCCGGTCTCCGGCCACCGGTTCGCGTGGGTCGCCCAGCTGTGGGCCCACCACCGCGAGCGCCAGCACGCCCACGAGGCTGGCGGCCACTACACCGTGCGGAGGGCCGACGCGTGAGCAGTGTCAATGCGCTCCATGTCCGCCGCATCCTCGGCCGCACGAACTGGTCAGCGCCAATCCCGTTCGGCCCGGACGGGTGGGCCTTCAAGGCGCTCGACGGCAGCGCCTCGGTGATCCTGACGGTCGCCGATCACGACGGCGAGCAGTGGGTGCACGCCTCCATCGCGCGCCTGTCGCGGATGCCTACCTATGACGACCTGAAGCTGCTGCACGGCGCCGTTTTCGGCAACGGCTGGGCGTACCAGGTGTTCGCGCCGCCTTCGGACCACGTGAACATCCACGAGCACGCGCTGCACCTCTTTGGCCGCCTCGACGGCAAGCCCGCCCTGCCCGACTTCACCGAGGGGACGGGGTCGATATGAGCGCCCGGCACGCGCTGTCCGGGGCCGAGGCGGCCACGATCTGCCGCAGCCTGGAACGCCAGCACATCCCCGTCCGGGTCGCCGTCGACGAGGCCGAGACCGTGCACATCTGGGCCCAGCGGACCGTCACCACCCGCGAGGAAGTCACCGTGCTGGCAGCCGTCCTCGCCTGGACCGACGCCCGAGTGGCCTGGCATGAGGCGGTGGCGTGATGGACCTGACGACCATCCCGGCGCCCGGAGTTCACGACCTCACCGACGATGAGTACTTCACCGGCGAGCTCGCCCGGGTCAGCCTGTCCAGCACCGGCGTGCGGGAGCTACTCGTCGCGCCGGCCAAGTTCCGCTGGAACCAGCAGCACCCGCAGCCGCCGAAGCGCACCTTCGACGTCGGCCACGCCGCGCACCAGCTGGTCCTCGGTGCCGGGCCGGAGCTGGTGCTGTTCCCCGGCACCGGCGCCAACCCGGAGGCGTGGCAGAAGAAGGACGACATCGCCGCCGTCGCCGCCCTGCGCGCCGAGGGCAAGGTGCCGCTGCGGCGCTCCGACTGGGACGCCGTGCACGCCATGGCCGAGGCACTGCTCCGGCACCCGCACGCGCCGAAGCTGCTCAGCCGCGGCGAGCCGGAGAAGACGCTCGTCTGGGTCGACGAGGTCACCGGCGTGCCGTGCCGGGCCAAGGCCGACTGGCTGCGACCGGACGGGATCGTCGACTACAAGTCGGCCGCCGACGCCAGCCTGACCAGCCTGCGCAAGACGGTGTGGAACCTCGGCTACTTCGTCCAGGCCGCGTTCTACCTGCGTGGCTTCCGCGCCTGCTTCCCCGTCATCGAGCCGTTCTTCGCGTTCACGGCCCAAGAAAAGGACGCGCCGTACCTGGTGCAGACCTTTCAGCTGCCCGAGCGGTACCTGGCCATCGGCGACCGGCGGTGCGCCGAGGCGCTGGAGATCTACCGCGACTGCGCTGCCGCTGACATCTGGCCGGGCTACCCCAGTGACGACATCCACGAGATCGAGCCGCCCGCCTGGGTGCGGGACGAGGAGTACTGATGACCGAGCTTGCCCTACGCCCCGATCAGACCGCCATGGAAGCCCACCCCGGCCACGACGCCGTGGCCCGGCTGGCCGGCTGGGCCGAGACTGCCCGCGCCGCCCACCAGATCGCCACCAGCCTGGTCAAGACCAGCTTCGTCCCGGCGCAATACCGCGACAAGCCGCATGAGGCCGCGGCTGCCATCCTCGCCGGTGCCGAGATGGGCATCCCCGGCCCGATGGCTGCGCTGCGGGCCTTCCACCCGATCAACGGCACACCCACGCTGTCCGCCCTGGCGATGCGCGCCATCGTCCAGTCCCACGGCCACGAGCTGCGGATCGTCCACAGCGACGACACCCGCGCCGAGGTGGCCGTCCGCCGCCGCGGCGACAGTGAGTGGCAGATCTCGGTGTGGACGATCGAGCGGGCCAAGCTGGCCGGCCTCGTCGGCGGCAAGAATCCGAACTGGAAGACCAACCCGGCCGCCATGCTGGTTGCCCGGGCCACGTCCGAGGGCAGCCGGTGGGTGGCGTCGGACGCCCTGATGGGGATGCCGTACAGCGCCGAGGAGTTGCAGGACCAGCCGGAGCTGACCGGGCCGGTTGCGCCGGCTCCGGCAACGCGTCGGCTCAGCCCGGCCGACCTGGATGATCCCGCGCCGGTCGACGAGCCGCCGCCGGGCATCTACCTGTGCGGGTTCGAAACGCCTGACGGCAAATGCAACCGGCCCGACGGCCACGCTACCGGGCCGGAGCTGGACGGCTACGACGGCCACGACGTGGTGCCGAACGGTGGCGACGATGCCTGAGCCGATTCTCGACCACGCCTGGCGGCCACCGCACAAGTGCGTGCGCGCGGGCACCTCGGCGCCGGCGGCTGAGCGGCCGTGCGAGTTCATGAACTGCCGCCGCCCGCGTGCCGAGCACGCCCGATGGGCAGGCCGCCGGTGAGCCGCCAGGACCCGGGTGCTGCGACCGGGCAGACGCCGTACGACCTGGCCCGCTGCACCTGCGGCTGCCTGTCGTCGCTGCACAAGCCCCACGACGTCACCGGCGTGCGCGGGGCGTGCTCCAACTCCAACTGCCCCTGCCGCACCTTCACCGAGGAGGTGAGCGACTGATGGCCGCCAAGTCGATCCGCAACCGCGAGGAGTACTGGCGCGCCCGGACCGCCCGCAAGCAGCACCGCTGCGAGGACTACGTCTGCGAGCACCGCATCGAGCCGGGCGAGCGCTACATCGAGCTGAAGCTGCCGCCCGGCGGCGACATGGGCTACACGAGCTGGTCGCTGATGCGGATCTGCGTGACCTGCGGCTGCCGTTACCACCGCCACATCGTCGAGCAGCTCGGACTCGTCGAGCCCGCCCTGAACGGAGCAACCTCATGAGCATCCTGCGCCGGGCGGTCCACTGGTTCGCCGGCCCGATCCACGTCGAGTTCATCACCCCGCCCGCCGACATCGTGCCCGGCTTCCAGCTGGAGGACACCCCGGCCGCCGTCGGGCTGGAGCACCAGGCCCGCCACACGGCCGCCCTGCGGCACATCCACCGCACCCTGCTCGCCGAGTCGCTGAAGGACCCGGGCCTGCGCTGCACGGCGCTGGTGGACTTCTGCCTGGAGCTGCGGTCGACGTTGCAGCCGTCGGTGCCCGGCTCGGAGGTCCTGCGCGAGGTGCCGCCGGTCGGCATCCGCTACAAGGCACCGGTCATCCCGGGGCGGACGCCGTGACCGCCTACGCGCTGCTGTGGCAGCTGGTGAAGCACGTCCTGCACGGGCGCGGCCGGGACGAGGTGTTTCTCCACGTCACGGTCGACGCCGACGAGGCCGACGACATGGTGATCCTCAGCGGCCAGCTGGACGACGTCAGCTGGACCGACAACCGGGACGCCTTCATGGTCCTGTCGGCCACGGACCGGGACGGCCTGTTGTGACCGCCGCCCTGCCGTGCGTCTGCGCGCACCTGAAGCCCCGGCACGCGGGCGAGACGTACGCCTGCCGGGACTGCGAGTGCCGCCGCTACGAGCCGAACCTCCAGGCGGCGGCGCTGGACGAGGACACCGCCGCGATCCTCGTCAAGGCCGGGACGATGCCGACCGGGTCCACCTCGGCCGAGGTGCGCCACGCCGAGCAGGAGATGGACGTGGTGCGGGGATCGTTGACCGAGCTGGCCGCCCTGTACGACAGCGCCACCGCAGAGACGGCACGCGTCGAGCAGGAGCGCGACGAGCTGCGGGCCGCGCTCGACAACCTGCCGTGCGGCGACTGCTGGGGACTCGGCGTCATCCCCGCCGAGGCGTTTGGCTGCGACGCCGACGGCGCTCCGGAGCGCGACGAGGAAGCACCGTGCCCGGAGGGGTGCGAGATCCCCGCCTGGCTGCGGGCCGAGCGCAACGACGCGGCCGACGACGCTCGCCGGGCAGACCTCGCCGAGGCCGAGCTGGCGTCCGCTACCGCCGAGCTGGAGCGGCTGCGCTACAGCGGCTGGATCGTCGCCCGCGACGGCGGCCGGACCTGCGGCAGCTGCGGCCAGGAGATCCGGCGCGGCGAGGCCTACACCGTCAACGCCACCACCGACGAGCTGACCCACGTGCACTGCAGAGAAGGAGCCACCGATGCCTGACCCGATGATCACCGCTGCCGCAGAGGCCATAGAGGACGAAGCCGTCCCGCGCATCGGGCGCGACCTCGGCACCATCCACCGCGACGCCATCGTGAGCGCCGGAGTGGCCGCTGCGCTGCGGGTCATGGCCGACGAGATCGATCGTGGGCCGACGTTCCCGCTGCCGCCCTCCGTGATCTCCGCGCTGGTCCGTGAGCGCGCCGACGGGCTGGCGGCCGCCGATGGCTGAGCTGACCGCGACCGAGGCCCTGATCGCGCTGCTCGCCGACATCCGCGACCGGCACGTGCTCGAAGACCCGGAGACCTGCGCCCCGTACCTGGACCTCGTCGGCGAGGAGGGTCGTGCCGACGTCAGCCGGGCCGTCTGGGCGATGGCGAACGAACGCCCGCCGTGGTGCTGGCTGCCGCCGGACACCCTCGTCTGGCACCTCACCGACCGCGGCCGCGAAGTCCTGGACCGAGGTGCGCTGTGAGCAGCCGGGCCGGGACCGTCGCCCGGCGCAGGCAGGCCGCCGACCGGCCGCTGCGGCTCGGCATCGACTGCCAGCCGTTCTACATCCCGCTGTGCGCCAACCGGGTGTGCAAGGCGCCGTTGGCCGACGCCGCCGGCAACCCGCGCTGGGACCTGCTGGAGGGCCGCTTCGTCTGCCTCGGCGGCTGCACGGTGGTCCGGGCTACCACGGCACGCAAGGCGGTGCTGACGTGATCGACCTGCTGGACCTGATGCTGCTGGTGGCGCAGACGCCGTGGTGGCTCGGCTGGCTGCTCATCGTCGGCGGGCTGTGCGCGCTCTCCTGGCTGGCCGGGGCAGGCATCCGGTGAAGCCCCGGCACAGTTACCGCCTCAGCGCCAAGCAGCGGGCCAACGCCGCGCTGTGCGGCCTCCCGCTGACCGAATACCTCGCCCTGAGCCGGTGTGAGCGCAAGGCCCGGCTCAGGGCCGCCAAGAAGGGAGCCCACCGTGGCTGACCGCATCAAGCGTCTGAAGTGGCGTATCGCTTTCACCGTCAACCGCCTGCGTGGCCAGTGCTGGGCCGACCTCGTCAGCTGGGTGCTGGACTCCGAACGGACCCGCGACGAAGGGCTGAAGGCCCGCCTGCCATGGCGGCCGATCCCGCAGGGCTGCCGCAAGGATCTCGCCCGCACCGGGGCCTGCTACTGCGGCAAGCTCATGTCGCCTGAGGTGCGCAAGGCGGCCCGCCGTGCCTGACCGTGACCGTCACCCGCTGGGCAGGCGCTGCGGCGAGCTGGTGCCGCTGGCGATCCTGCTGATGCCCTACGCCCTCGCCCGGCACGGCTGGGCCACCTGGCGGGAGCGCCGCCGTGGCTGACGTCATCGCGCTGCCCAGGCCCACCCGCACCGACCGGGACAGCGAGCTGGACCTGCCGCCCTGCGACCGGGCATGGCCCGGCCGGTGCCACCCCCGCAGCGCCGTCCACCGCTGCTGGACCTGGACCGGCTGGCCGCACGTCTGCCGCTGCACCCGCTGCGAGGTGAGCCGTGGCTAGCCTGCGCAAGCTCAACCGGCGGCTGGCGCGCTGGTACCGGTACGCCCGGCGGACCTACTGGAGCCCACGCGTCACGCCGCCGACGTGGCAAGGTCGCCGTGCCTCCATCGCCTTCGGGCACCGCCGCGCCTGGGATGCTCGCGAGAAGGAACGCGAGCGGCGCCAGTGCCACACCCTGTACGGCCCCGGGATGGACGACGGGCCCTGCGACTGCTTCGACTGCACCAGCCCTGACGACTACCGCTGCTGCGACGCAGGCGATGACGACCACCCTGGCCCGTGCGTCACCACCTGCACAGGCTGCTACGGCGCCGGACGGTGCCCGTACTGCGGCGGTGAGGACGACCTCGGCTGCAGCGAGTGCGACGGCTCCGGCTCGTGCCCGGACTGCTGGGGCCAGGGCGAGCACGTCGAGGACGTCTACATCGGCCCGCCCATCGTCACCGTCGACACCGGCGGGCTGACGTGAAGACCCGGCCCGCGCCGCACCCGTTCGTGGCCGACCCGGAGCTGCCCGCCGACCTGAACGGCGTGCAGGTGTGCGCCCGCTGCCACCTGCTCGGCCGGCCTGACGACGCCCACCACGCGATGCCGGACGTGCCGCACGACGACGCCCAGCGCCGAGCCGCCGGCGAAAAGGAGGACAGCTAAGTGGACATCGACACCCTGACCGGGCCCGCCGCGCCCGTCGAGCACTGCGGCAGGCCGATGCGCTGGAAGGGCACCTCCACCTCATGGGAGGGCAAACCCGGCCACGGGTTCGAGCTGAACTCCACCGACTGGACGTGCGACTGCGGCGCGACCCTGCACGTCGAGATCAAGGTGCCGTCATGACGGCCCGGGTCGGCGAAAGGGACGACGTGGAGAACTGACCGACAACGCCATTCCGTTGCATTCCTGTCACTCGCAGGAATGGGGCGCAGAACGTGATTATGAGCACGAGGTGAATAGTGATCCATAAGACACAGCATTCCGGCGCGGCGGTGATCCACACGCCGCGTGAGCTGGGAGGATTGGGTGCCCGAGAAATGGCGCTTGCGACGCCAAGTCCCGGGACTAAGGCCCCCATCCGAGCTAGCGGAAGGAGCCCTGGCTCCATGTTGCCATGGCATCGCACGCTGTCGCGTGCCAAGTACCTCGTGTCGCCCACCGTCACTCAGGCGAGTGTCCGATGACCGACGTTCGAACGGTCGTCATCCCCGAAGAGCTGGCCGCCTCGGTGCAGCACCTCCGGAACCTCGAAGCCTCGATCACCAGCCTGCGGGCGAAGATGGATCGTGTCGATGCCGCCCGTCTCGACACGGTCGAGCAAATCGCCACAGCTGCCACACGGCACGCCAACCGTCGGGACGCCGTTGCGCTGCTGGCCCTGTACGAATCGCTGAACTGTCCCGGCTTCACGACCGCCTGGGTCCGGAACGGCCTGCCTCATCCTCAGCGAATGCGCGCCGACGTAGCGGCCATCGCGCGACACCGGCCGAACGATCCTTCGTCCGGCGGATGGGTTGGCGAATGGACCGTGGACGGCCATGGTTGGCCCGGGCGGATCGAGGGCAATTACCCCGGCCGCGGCATGCCCGTGGTGTACGTGCTCTATGGCGCTGACGCCTCACCGGTCTACTGCGGGAGCAGCGAGCAGTTCCTCGTCCGACTCAAGGCTCATCACCGCGACGGCAAGGTCTTCGTGGCGTGGCGGGCAGTCCCCTGCCGTAGCCGTGAGGACGCCTTCCGGCTGGAAGATCAGCTCCTGAGGCAGCACTGCCCGCCACTGAATCGGCGGGCCGGCCGATGACATGGTTCAAGATCGACGATTCGTTCTACGACCACCCCAAGGTCTTTGACGCCCCCGACTGCGCCCTGGCGCTGTGGTTGCGCGCCGGCACCTGGTCAGCCCGAAACCTCACCGACGGTCTCGTGCCCCCCGGAATGCCCGCACGCCTCTGCGACGACCCGGAGCGAGCAGTCAAGGAGCTTCTAGACCGCGGGCTGTGGAAGCGAGCGAAGGGTGGATACCGGTACCACGACTGGCACGACTACCAACCGAACAAAGATCAGGTCGAAGCCGAACGAAAAGCGGCACGTGTTCGCATGCAAAAGCTGCGCGAGCAACGTAAAGCAGCAGGTCGAGCCGTAGATGGTTCGCCCGAACGTTCCCCGAACGATGGGCGAACGTTCGGGCGAAGTTCGCAACCCCCGACCCGACCCGACCTAAGTACTTCTAGGGGGCGCTCTAACAGCGCTACTAACGACCGCACGCCCGCAGCAGCAGAGCCCCCTCCCCCGAGATGCCCCGAACACGAAGACCGACCCAGCTCCGACCCGTGCGGCCGATGCGCCGACGCGCGCCGATCCCGGGAGCGCTGGGACCTCGCCGACTCCGAACGCCGGCGCAACGCACCGAAGTGCCGCAGCCACCGCGGCCAGCCCGCAGACAACTGCGCCCTCTGCCGATCCGAAGCCCTGGAGGCCCAGTGATCCCCCTGCCCCCCGATCGCGAGCTCGGACCCACCCTGCGCCGCCTCCGGCTCGACGCCGGACTCACCATCCGCCAGCTCGCCCGCCGCGCGCACATCTCGCCCAACGGCGTCCACAAGCGCGAGGCCTGCCGCGCCGGATACCTGACGATGCTCGCCCAGCACGTCGGCGTCCTCGGCTTCGCCGTCGCCCTGGTCCCGCAGCGCCACCCCGGCGCCCGCGACACCGGAACGGGGTGGCCGGCGTGAACCGACGCGTGCAGTTCTTCGCCTGCCACCGGTGCGGTGCCAACAACCCGGACTGGCTGACCTTCGGCGTGGGTGGCGGCGGCAAGCGCCACTACTGCCTGCACCACATCCCGTGGCCCACTCGCGTCCGGATGTGGCTCCGTGAGCGGAGGGACCGATGATCCGGATCAGTGACCCGGCCAAGCTCGGCCAGACCCTCGGCACCCTGCGCATCACCAACGGCTGGACACGCGCCGCCCTCGCCCGCGACCTCGCCGGACGCAACGGCAGCACCCACGAGACCGCCCTGCTCAACCTGTGGCGCTGGGACACCGGCCGCAGCCACCCCGACACCCACAGCCTCGGCCACTACCTCGCCGCCCTCGGCTACGACCTGGCCCTCATCCCCCGGGAGGACGCGTGAAGACCGCACTCAAGTTCCTGCTGATCCTGGCGGTCGCAGTGGCGGTGATCTTCGGCATCGTCTGGTGGGGCGCATCCGTCCTCGGCGACTCCCAGCGGGAGGCCTGTGAACGCCTCGGCGCCCGGCCCGTGAAGACCGGACACGGACACTTCCTGTGCGTGGCGCCCGACGGTCGGGTGGTCGGCCCATGACCGCCAACACCTGCGTGATCTGTGGGCGGCCGACGCCGGACGGCTACGTCGACATGCCGTGCTGCAACCGGGCCGCCGGCCAGCTCGCCGCGATCATCGAACTGGCACCCGACGCGAGGGCCGTCGCCGCCGGGCTGGTGCGACGCGGCCGGGGAGGCGCGGGCGGCAAGCCCGGATCGCGGCCGCCGCTCAACGACGGCGCTACCGACGTGGTCGACGCCGTGCAGAACGCGCTGACGACGCTGGCGCGGGACATCGCTGAGACGCGGGGGCCTGGGAGCGTTTCTAAGCGATCGAGATCGCGTATCCAGCCCGACCCCCTCGTCAGTGCCGCCAAGGCGCTCAGCGGCCAGCTGGAGTGGTTGCGTCATGCCACCGATGCGCAGGGCCAGCCGTACGCGGTGGCTGCGTTCGCGGAGATCGCCCACTGCGCCGGGCGGCTGCGCGGTCTGGTCAACGGGCCGAGCGAGCAGAAGTATCTGGGCCCCTGTGGGGCGGAAGTGCTGGCCCCCGTCCCCGGCGAGGAGTTCCGGATGGCGCAGCTCGACACCTGTGACGGGGACATCTATGGGGCGCGTGGGGCCTCACGTGGCCGCTGCCGGACCTGCGGGGCCGAGGTGGCACAGGACGACCGGCAGGCCTGGCTCGACGGCGAGGTACGCGCCCACGCCTTCCGCGCCTACGAGATCGCCCAGGCCTACGGGGTCAACGTCAACACCATCCGCAGCTGGGCCACGCGCGGCCAGCTCGCCGAACACGGACGCGACCGCGACGACAAGCCGCTGTACAACGTCGGGGACGTCCTCGACCTGGCCGCCGCCGACAAGGCGCGACTGGCTGGCGAGCAGGCCAAGCGGGCACGACGAGCGGCCAACCGGGCCGCAGAGAGCGAGGACGCAGCATGAGCGACATCCCCGTCATCCACACCACCGAGGCCGAGCTGGCCACCGACCGGTTCTGGTTCGAGCACCTGGCGCCCATCGCCGCGGCGCACGGCCTGCCCGCGCCCGAGCAGATGACCAAGGACGCCACGGACCCCGGCGCGCACCTGCTGCTGGCCCCCGACGGGCAGCTGCTCGCCATCGTGCGCACCGACCGTCCGGCCTGCCCGACGTGCGGGCGATAGCCAGCGTGTGACCTGCGGCGCGGCTGCTTGACCGGGCCTCGGCGCGCATGGTGCAATGCGGATCTTGTGGCCGAAGGTGTGCCCAAGACCCAGACCACGACCCAGGCCCCCGTTACTAGCGGGGGCCTTCGTCGTATCCAGACCCGGGTAACGGGCCAGGGGGAAGCGGCAGGGTGGGCAATGCGCGGCCTGCCCTGCCGCACGGCCCGAGGCGGTGAGCCATGCCAGGCACAGGCAGCCGCCAGGACCGCGGCTACGGCCCAGCCCACGAGAAGCAGCGCAAGGCGTGGGCACCCAGGGTCAGGCGAGGCGAGGTCGACTGCGCCCGATGCAAGCTGCGCATAGGACCACACGAGCAGTGGGACCTCGGGCATACCGACGACCGCACCGCATGGAGCGGACCTGAGCATGTGGGATGTAACCGCCGAGCCGGCGCTGCCAACAGCCACGCGGTGCGCAAGGGACTCAAGCACAGCCGCGCATGGTGACACAGCGTGAGATTACGCAGGGCTATCGAGCACTGGGCGATGTCCGAAAAAATCTAGATCGACTGGTCAAAGGAC
>Ga0164241_10000954_pt1 | contig 41349 bp, 33 predicted proteins | sample OricomyardsoilBY_FD_108780 | JGI IMG/M metagenome (GOLD analysis project Ga0164241, IMG submission 108780) | Backyard soil microbial communities from Emeryville, California, USA - Original compost - Back yard soil (BY) | ecosystem: Environmental > Terrestrial > Soil > Unclassified | place: USA... | reverse complement strand
GATATTTTAGATTTTCCCGACCAGCAAAATGACTTTACCCCTAATTACGCAGGTTTTTGGATACGTACGGGTGCAATTATTATTGATGTACTAATTATAGCTATTCCGCTTGGGGTTGCTACGGCATTGTTAGATTATAATACCACCAAAAATTCGGCATACTACTTTGTCATTTTTGCTATTTATGTATGTGTTATTGTGTACTTCATTCTTCTGGATAGCTCTTCATACCAAGGCACCGTTGGTAAAATGGCAGTAGGCATAAAAGTGGTAGATGGGAATGGCAACCGCATATCAGCGGGCAGGGCTACCGGACGTTTCTTTTCGCGCATCTTAAGCCAATCAATATTATATATAGGTTATATTATGGTGGCGTTTGATAGTCGTAAACAAAGCCTGCACGACAAAATAGCCGGCACCTTTGTAGTATACAAATAGCAAGGCTTATATTAACCCGCGCGATTTTAACTCTATGTACTTGTTTACTGCATTCACCGTTAAATCTTGCGGCTTGGTAAGTATGCTGTATATGCCGTATTTTTTAAGTTCCTGAACAAGCTGCTGCTTTTCGTAAATATACTTTTGGGCAATACCTTGCGTGTATATATCCTCTAGGTTTTTTGCCGGTTCCGATGCTGCATTATTAATTTCCGTGTTCTCGAAAAATACTACCACCAGCAAATGCTTCTGGTTTATTTTACGCAGCATAGGCAATACCCTTTGCAGGGCATACTGGCTTTCGAAATTGGTAAAAAAAAGTATTAAGCTGCGCCCCTTTACAAGGTTACGCATGTTTAAATACAACAACTCGTAATTAGCTTCTACAAAACGTTCTTTTTCTTTATAAAGGGCATCCAGTATTTTTTTAAGTTGCAGCTTCCCTCTGTCTGCTATTAGTGCCGAACCTATTTTATCCGAGAAGGTAATAAGCCCTGCCTTATCTTGCCTGTTAAGCGCCACATTTGATATTACTAACGATGTATTAATGGCATAATCTAAAAGGCTTAACCCTTCAAAGGGCATTTTCATAACACGGCTTTTATCAATTACTACATATACACTTTGTGCTTTTTCATCTTCGTATTGGTTTACCATCAGGTCGGCACGGCGGCTTGTGGCTTTCCAGTTTATACTGCGGTAGTCGTCGCCTTTTACATAGCTGCGTATTTGTTCAAACTCATAACTGTGCCCAATGCGGCGTAGTTTTTTAATGCCATGTTCAGTGGTATTACGGTTAAACCCTGCCAGCTCGTACTGCTTCATTTCAATAATGGATGGGTACACTGCAATGGTTTCGTTTTGGGCTACCTGTAAGCGGCGCTGCACTAAACCTACAGCACTTGCAATTAAACAATGTAATGTTCCAAACTCGTACTCGCCACGGGTTAGGGGTTTAAAAGTATATTCCTGGTTTTGCTTGCTGCGAGCATCGACAGTAAACGAGATATTGAAATTGCGGATTTGTAGTTGCTCGGGCAACTCGTCAAGTAGTTTAGCTTGTAGTTTTATAGTGCTGAAATTGGTAACCACATAGTTAATAATTACCGGGTGGCCAATGGATACAATGTGTGCAACTACGCGGTTAACCTGTAGTTGTATGTTGCTGCTAAAAAGCAATACTGCGTCGGCAATGGTTAGTACCAACAACGTAACAAGTGCTACTACGGCCAACGGTAGCAGCCATGCAAAGGCATAGCTTACAATAAAGCTGAACACAACAATACCCCAAGCGTAAAAAAACCGGGGCGTTAGGTAAATATTTTTAATGTTTTTAAACATTAGCGCGGTACCTCAATGCCTTTAATAATTTGCTTAATTACATCTTCAGCCTGCATGTTTTCCATTTCGCGTTCAGGTGTAAGTATTATGCGGTGGTTTAGCACTTGCGTAGCAACAGCCTGTATATCATCAGGGGTTACAAAATCGCGCCCATTAATACCTGCATAAGCTTTACTGGCTTTCATAATAGCTAACGAGGCGCGCGGCGATGCGCCCAAAAATAAATCGCCGGTATTACGCGTTTGGTGCACTATCTGCGCTATGTATTCAAGCAATTCATCTTTTATATGTATGTTACGTACGGTTACCTGGCAGCTCTGTAACTCCTCGCGCGTTACTACCGGAAACACCTCTTTGGCAATTTCCATATTAAAATCTTCCCTAAAGCGCCTAAGTATATCTTTCTCCTGTTCAAGGGTAGGATATTGCATTTTTATACGAAACAAAAAGCGGTCAAGCTGCGCTTCGGGCAGGCGGTAAGTGCCTTCTTGCTCAATGGGGTTTTGCGTAGCTAATACTATAAACGGAAACTCCATTTTATACGTGTGCCCGTCAACGGTAATTTGCTTTTCTTCCATTACCTCAAACAAAGCTGCCTGTGTTTTTGCTGGGGCGCGGTTTACCTCATCAATTAATATAATGTTCGAAAAAAGCGGCCCTTTATTAAATACAAACTCCGAACTTTTAAGATTGTAAACATTTGTACCTGTTAAATCGGTAGGCATTAAATCGGGCGTAAATTGTATGCGCGAAAAACCAACCGAAAGTGTTTGGGCCATTAATTTGGCGGTTAAAGTTTTGGCAATACCTGGTACACCTTCCAGTAATATATGGCCGCCTGTAAGCAAGCCCACAAGTACCAGGTCTATCATATCATCCTGGCCTATTACCACTTTTTGCACTTCGCGGCGTATTTTGCCGGTTATGTTTTCTAAATGTTGCAGGGCTTCGTTTACAAGAGGTTCAGTTTGTAGTAATTCCTTTTCGGTGGTGTCTTCTAATGGCGTTTCGTTTTCCATAATGTTTACTTACAGTTTGTATAAAAATTTTCAATAGCGTTATGCAAATCAATCAGCGATTCCTCGCCAATATCATACGACATGGCAATCCTGTTGTATAAATTTAATATTTTATGAATATCGGTAACCGGTACCTGCGATTTTTTAGATAACGAAATAATTTGCTCCTCGTTATCGGCATGCAATGTTATGTTGTATTTGTTGCGCACAAAGGCATTAAAATACTTCATTTTATGATGGGCAATACCTACGTGGTTGGCATTGGTAAAATATAGCGAGCTGATGGTGTTAATGTACGATAGTGAAGTATTGGTATTAAGTTCCACTACATCGGTTACACGCTGGCGCCTGCGCGCCATAAATACGATATACAAAATAGCACCCAATATTATTAAGTACCAAGCATAGCGCAGGCCGGGTTGGCTTAATATATAACTTAGCGGCGTACCATTATCGTTATCTTTTGAATTATTGCTGAATTTTAAAAGCTTACTGTATTCATCCCAAATAACAGGGCCATTGTTGAGGTGCGAAAAAACTTTATCGGCATACTCAAGCGCATTGCTATCGCGCATGAAATAGTTTGTAAAAACAATGGGCGTAGTATATAAATAAAACCTGCCCTTACCATAAGGCACCGATGCAAAGTTGGTGTAGTTTTTACCAATGTAGCCCATTTGGGTAAACGTTTCAGAACTTTGGCAAAAGTAACTTCCATTTATGCACGACCATTCATAATTCACGGTTTTTCCATCGGCAACGCATTTGTACCGGTATCCCGAATCGGTTTCTAATGCAGGGTGGTAAAAATTAAGCACACCTACCGAATCGTTATAATTAGTGTATCCATCCCATCCATCGCAGCCATCATCATATATTTCGCTTATTACGCTAATAGGTACGTAATTACTGGCTATAAAGGCATTGTTACCGCGTTGCACAAAGTCTAAAATTGCCCGGCTATCGGCGGGGTTCATATACATGTTTGCCCCAATAAAAACATAGTTGTTAGCGGTATCGTATTTGGCTGTATCGCCTAATACATCGCGCAAAGGCTTATCAATAATAATGGTTTTGGGGTGCTGCAATTCAAGTAGTTTATAAATATATGCTGTGCCAAAAGGTTCGGTGCTTTTTACTTTATAGTCTTCTACCCAGCTATGTTTTTTCTTATCGCTACCACCAAAAAATAAGTAAACTATGCCCAGTATTACACCGGCCACAGCTATAATTATACCTATGTTACGGTTACCTTTCATTTGCCGTAATTATTAAGTATGCGGTTAAATATGGTTTCAACTTGTACAAACATGGCACCATCAGGCTCTATATCGCCATACCAAAAACGCTCAAATAAATGGGTGCCGGCTTTAATGTCGGCGTACTTAGGGTTGTTGCGTAATTCGCGCAGGTATTGGTTATTGGTTTTATCTTTTTTCCATTTAATAAGGCCTTGCTGCTTATATTGCAAAATCATCAGCAAGTAATAATAACGTGTGGCTAATTTATAATTGCCATTGGCAATAGCCTCGGCAAGCAATTTGCGTAATACATCTTTTTCGGGCAGCTCATCTTCATTTAATGTAAGCTCGGGTCCGGCAAGTTTATTATCTAAATTTCGCGAACGCCTTATATCTTTAAATATGGCAAAAGCAACTAAGCCAATTATAAATGCAGCAATTAACAGCAAAATTGTTTTTGCCAATAGGCTATTAATAATCGGCAGTTTAAAACTTTTACTTGTATCTTTTTTATCGCCCTTCCCTTTTTCTTGTTCTTTCTTTTCTTCTTCCTCGTAATTAACACCTTTGGTTAGCTTCTCCCATTCCTGTTTATCAAAGTGCCTTACATTTATACTGTCGTTAAAATAAGCAGCCCTATCGGTATTAACTATTTGGTTGGTAGTATCAGGTTCATAATAATCTTCGTCATCGTAATCTTCATCGTTTACAACCGTGTCCGTTATAACTTCGTTATTATACAATTCATCTGCTTGCGCGTGCAAACGGTGTAAGCCTGATAAGCAAACCAATAAAAATATGGCCAATACTTTTTTACGAAGCATAGGCCGATGGGGGAGTGCTTAACATTTGAATGCGTTGTTTTAAACCTTCGGCAGTAACCACTTCATTGGCTGAATGGTATAGCAGGGCAATATTTACAATGGCGTATGCCTGCACTAATAATATAATGAAACCCGATATAGCAAAGCTTATAAAGTTTACAATATCCTGCAGGTATTTTAAATCGGGGTTAATGTTCATCCGCACTTGTTCAAAGTACAAATAAAGCAGTGGCGAATTTAGTATACCCGTAAATACTATAGTTATAATAATGAGCATTAAAAACATGGCAGCTATTTGCTTAAAGTTGCCTACTATTATTTTAAATAAACTGCCCAATGCCACTATAAAGAAAACTGCGTTAACCTGGGCTATATAATTAAGCAATAGTAAAAACGGAATAACAAGCACAAAAAGCATAACCCCAATGCTACTGGTTGAATAAATAGCAAAGTGAATGGCCAAACCCATAATAATGGAATTGGTAATGGCAATAATATAGTAGGCCGCACTGTGTTTTTTGCGTACACCCGTAGCTTTTACAACTATATGGTTAACGGCAAAAAATACTAAGCCAGTAACTATGCCACATGCCACTACGTAGCCAATATTATTATAGTTATATAATGTAAATAGACGTGCAATTAATATAGTTATCCAGCTACCCGAATCGCGTATTACGTATGCGCCTGTATTTACTTTAAACAGGTAATATACCGCCGATAAAACCATGCTGCCTAATAAAAGCAGGCCTACTGTACCTCCAAAGTTTTTTTGGAAAAGGAAGAATGTGTCCTGAAAAATATCGGCGTTGTTTTTAATGCTGTTGAATGCTACTGCAACCTTACGCGTTGGGCTAAGCCTAACAATACCCATTGGCACTTTAAAACCACGCTTGGCTTTTAAGTAAGGGTATATTATAAAATACCCAACAATAAAACCCAGCGAAAGAAGTATGAAAAACAAACGTATAATGACGGGTATTTCGGTGTAGCGGGTTATAAAGCTTTCAACAAAACCGGCCATTATAAAAATGGGTACGGTACCTATTAATAATTTTAACGAGCGGGTACCCGATACAAAAAACGATTGCATGCGCGATAGCGTACCGGGTATAATAAGGCCACGCGCCAAGGTAAGCCCTGCGCCGCCTGCTATTACTATCGATGAAATTTCGAGCGTACCATGCAGCCAAATAGCAAGCATAGAGGTGCCCAACAGGTTGTGCTCGTAAAAAAAGTATTGAAACGCGCCAACCATTATGCCGTTGTACAACAGCAGCCCCAGTGTGCCAATGCCTGCAATTAACCCCGATGTGTAGGCGAAAAATGCAACCCGTATATTATTAAACGTAATTTGGAAAAACATTTCGCCCTGCACCCCTTGCTTATATACAGCCATAGGGTCGCCGCTGTTAATGTTTTCTTTGGTCATAGCCACATAGCTATCGCCCAATATGCTCGAAACAAATTGGGGGTCGTTAGCGCTTGATATAACCCCTATTAATACCGATGTTAAAAAAACTGCCAAAGCAATCAATAGTTCAACCCGGCAATGTATCACCACTTGCGGTAACTCTTCTTTCCAAAAATCGGTAAAGTTGGCCCACTTACTTTTTTTGCGGGTATATATTTGCGAGAAAAACTTCATGCTCGTTTGATTCAAATACACGGTTATAAACCGGTACGAAAAAAACGTGCGCGCATACGATAAGTCATCAACCAATTGTACAAAAAGGCTGCTTAGTTTGTCGGTATCCGTATGGCCTGCCTGCAGCAACCGTTCGGATTCCTCCCATTTTTCTTTATTTTGGTCAATGAAACTCGATTCTTTCATATCTATGCACCGATAAATATATAATAAACGCCGATTATGAAAACAATTTCCGTCAATACTACACAAAATGTAGCAATTGAATACGAGTTGGCCCTGCTGCGCGACAGAATTTTTGCATATATTATTGATATGCTAATATTTACAGTAGCATACTCGGTGGTAGGGGGCATATTACTGGCATCTATCAGTGGCTCGGGTGCGCAGCAAGTGGTAACCTACGCCCTGTGGCTGGGTTTTGTTTTTTATTCATTAGGTATGGAATACTTTATGAATGGCCAATCATTTGGTAAAAAAGCCCTGAAACTTAAAATCATTAAAATATCAGGCGAAGAAGCGGGGCTTTCAGATTACATAGGCCGGTGGGCATTTAGGATGGTAGATATTTATTTCTCGTTTGGCTCCATAGCCTGCATATTAATAGGGTCATCGCAAAAGGCCCAGCGCATTGGCGATATAGTGGCTAACACAGCAGTAGTTTACTTGCGCCCCTCGCGCGATGTATCTATCAGGCAAATAGTAAACTCGTATAACTCACAAAACTATCAGGTAACCTACTATGAGGCCAAAAGCTTTACCGATAGCGAAATGCTGGTACTTAAATCGGTAATTGAGCGTTGCGACAAATACAATAACGATGCCCACGAAGAGGCCCTGCTACAGGCTGCTGAAGTAATAAAGCAAAGGTTAGGCCTTGAGGGCCGTATTTACGACAGCCGAGCCTTTTTAAAAACTATATTAAACGACTATATAGTACTTACCCGTTAAGTGCTTGGTTATCCAAAATTGACAAAGCATTCATGGCGGCATTTTGCTCAGCTACCTTTTTGCTAAACCCTTCGCCCGTGGCAATGGTTTCGCCGTTAATTTCTAAATTAATTACAAAGTAGGCCCTACGGTTGCGCATGGTTTCGCCGGCAATTTTAAAGTGTATGCTTTTGCCTTCGCGTTGTATGTAGTGGTATATACGGCTTTTATAATCGGTGGTGGTTTCCAGCAGTTCATCTACATCAATCAGGTTTTGCAATATGCGCTTTTGTATAAAGCGTTTTGTTTTATCAAAACCCGCATCTAAATATACTGCCCCAACTAATGCCTCAAAAGTATTGCCTGCAAGGTCCTTACTTACATCGGTCATACTTTTGCGGTTAAAGTTTAGCTGTTCAACCAAGCCAAGGCGGTTGCCCAACTCGTTCAGGGTTTTCCGGTTTACAATTTTGCTACGCAATTCGGTTATAAAGCCTTCCTCTTTATATGGGTATTTTTTAAAAAGAAATTCGCATACAATGGCGTCTAATATTGCATCGCCTAAAAGCTCTAAGCGTTCGTTATTATCCTTAGGTTCGTTGTAAACCGAGCGGTGCTTAAACACTTGCGTGTACAGCTTTAAATTACTGGGCATAATGCCTGTAACCCCTTTTATATAAGCAGCCAATGCCTTGTCGGAAGAAAGAAGTGTATTGTAAAATTTACGAATCAAATAGAACAGTTAAAAGGTATAAAGGGATAAAAGGTTAAATGGAATATTTGCTTTAAAGCTTCTTTGCAGCTTTTTGAGAACGTTCAACAAATTTGATATAGTTAATCAGTTTTGCCAAAAATTATTTCAAGTTCCTGTAATAACTCATTGCGAACATTCTCATCTACTAATTTTCTCCGTTTGCATTTGCCCAACCATGCTTTACATTCCAATACTGAACCGCGTGCATAGAAATAAAAATTTCTGCTTTCACCATAATGATGCCTTCCATATCCCTCTGCAATATTTGCTGAAATTGAATCGGCAGCGCTGGTTATTTGCAAACCCATTCCTTTTTTCGTAAAGTAATCCCAACTATTCACTAACTCCCATATTTTATCCGAAAACAACTCTGCCATTTGATAAACCTCAAGGCTCTCAAGTTTATATTCCATAACATCGGAGGATTGTATTCACTATTAACCCTTTAAACTTTTTACCCTTTAGCCCTTTCAGCCTTTATACTTACTAAAGATAACAGTTGCATTGTGTCCGCCAAAACCAAATCCATTACTTAAAGCCGCATTAACAGTACGCTTTTGTGCCTGGTTAAAGGTAAGGTTCAGCTTGGGGTCAATTACGGGGTCATCGGTAAAGTGGTTAATAGTAGGGGGTACTATGTCTTCTTTTACCGCCAATATACTCGCTACTGCCTCAATGGCGCCTGCAGCACCCAGTAGGTGGCCCGTCATGGATTTGGTAGATGATATGTTCATGCTATAAGCATGTTCGCCGAAAACTTTTTTAATCGATAAAAGTTCCGCAAGGTCGCCAAGCGGTGTGCTTGTACCATGTACATTAATATAATGAATATCCTCGGGTTTCATGTTGGCATCTTCCAAAGCTCCCGTCATAGCTAAAGCTGCGCCTAAGCCTTCGGGGTGGGGTGCAGTTAGGTGGTAGGCATCGGCGCTCATGCCGCCGCCCAGCATTTCGCAATATATTTTGGCGCCGCGGGCAAGGGCATGCTCAAGCTCTTCCAGTACAATAGCTCCGGCACCTTCGCCCATTACAAAACCGTCGCGGTCTTTATCAAACGGGCGCGATGCGGTTTCGGGCGAGTCGTTACGCTCGCTAAGTGCTTTCATGGCGTTAAAGCCACCTACGCCACCTTGGCTTATCGGTGCTTCCGATCCGCCTGCTACTATGGCTTTACATTTACCTAAGCGTATCAGGTTAAAGCCGTCCATAAAGGCAATGTTAGCCGATGCACACGCTGCAACAGTGGCGTAATTAGGGCCACGTAAGCCCCATTTCATCGATATATGCCCTGCGGCAATATCAATAATCATTTTAGGTATAAAAAACGGGTTGAAACGCGGTATGGGGTTTAGCGCCAGGTTGGTAATTTCTTCAATAAACACATCTAAGCCGCCAATACCCGATGCCCAAATTACGCCCACTTTATCGCGGTTTACGCCTTCGGCATCAAGCCCCGAATCTTTAATGGCTTCGCTGCTGCACACCATGGCAAACTGCGCAAACCTGTCTAAGCGGCGCACTTCTTTTTTATCAATAAAAGCCGATGGGTCGAAGTTTTTAACCTCGCATGCAAATTTGGTTTTGTAGTTGGTGGCATCAAAACGGGTAATGGGGCCGGCACCGCTAACCCCTTTTAATAAGTTGCCCCAAAACTCATCCACGTTATTACCTATGGGAGTTAAAGCGCCTAAGCCGGTAACTACAACCCTTTTCAAATTCATGCGCAACACATTTATTCTGTACCAAAAACCACTAACGCTTAATAGGTTTTTTCATTGCCATTTAAGCGGTAGTAAAATCAATTATGGCACTAAATAAAAACAAAGTGGCAGACTTTTCAGTCTGCCACCTTCCAATTTTTTTTAAATCTCTTATTTACTGATCGTTTTTTCAAGGTATTCTATAGCCTGGCCCACTGTAGTAATGGTTTCGGCTTGCTCGTCAGGTATTGAGATATTGAATTCTTTCTCGAATTCCATAATTAACTCAACCGTATCTAACGAATCTGCTCCGAGGTCGTTGGTGAAGCTTGCCTCGGGGGTTACTTGGCTTTCCTCAACTCCCAACTTGTCAACGATGATTTTTTTTACTCTTTCTGCGATGTTTGACATGTTTATTGGTTTTAAATGTGGTGCGAAAATAAAAACATAACCCGCCTTGACAAAAAAATAATTGATATGTTAAAAATCAGAAGCCCCCAAATGTTCATAAGCATGTAATAAACAGCAAGTAACGAGTTGTGCTTTAGGCTATGATATATATAAATTGTAGTGCTTTGTGTACAGTTTTTAAAGCTTGTTTTTAGCTTATGCCGCCCTTTGTAGCTTAATTGTAACTTTAGGGCACTATAAACTACTGTGGCCGAAAAACGCATAAAAAACGAACTGGATACCGATTACCGATTAGCGGGCATTGCAACATCGTTAAAGGAGTATAAATTGTGCTATCATTTAAATCAGTTATTAGGTTGCGATTTTAGAAAATTAAAAGACCTGATTTTTGAACCTAAAGACCGCACCCGCAGTACGCAGTTTAGCGTAATAAAAGCGGGCGATGATGCCGACAAAAACCAGTTTATAGTTTTTAGCAATAAAAGTAGTGGCGAGTACCTGTTGCCCGAGGTTAGTAACTTCGATTACATAATACAGGTTTGGGGTAAATACGATGATGAGGATATGCGTTTACTGGTTGAGGCTATTAAGCAGTTTCCGGAAGTGGTAATGAGTGCCGAAATACCGGTTAAAAAAATAAAATCGAAAGAGCGCTTGGTTTATGAAGAAGAAAAACCTGCGCAAAAATTAATAACTACCAAAAGGTTTAAATAACGAGGGATATAAATTATGAAAGTAAGGGTTAATAAAACAAAAATTGTAGCTACTTGGGGGCCATCGTGCGCCGATATAAATGTAATGGAAGAAATGGTGCGCTCGGGCTTAGATGTGTACCGTTTTAACATGAGCCACGGCACGCACGAAGTACACTTAGACGGCTTTAAAAAAGTGCGCAAAATAAATGAGGACCATAACCTGAACATTGCCATACTTGCCGACTTGCAAGGCCCCAAAATACGCATAGGTAAAGTGCGCGATAATATGGAAGTGCTGGAGAAAGACCAAGTAGTGGAAATAACCAATAAAGAATGCATCAGTACCTTCAAAAAACTATACATCAGTTACAAAAATTTACCTAAGGAAGTTGAGCCCGGCGATGCCATATTAATTGATGACGGAAAAATTGAGTTAAAGGTGCTTGAAAGTAACGGCCGCGATAAGATAACCGCGAAGGTTATAATTGGCGGAAAAATAAGCAATAACAAAGGCGTTAACTTACCCGATACTAAAACTACTGTACCCGCCCTAACCGAAAAGGATAAGCGCGACCTGAAATTTGCCATAGAAAATGGTGCCAACTGGATTGCCCTGTCGTTTGTACGCAGCCCGCAGGATGTAATTGAACTGAAAAAAATAATAGGTAAAAAAAATAGCTTTATGAAGGTAATGGCCAAAATTGAAAAGCCGGAAGCCTTAAAAGAAATTGACGAAATAATTAAAGCTGCCGATGGTATTATGATAGCCCGTGGCGACTTGGCTGTTGAAGTACCGCAGGAGCGTATGCCTTTAATACAAAAAGACATTATTAAGCGTTGCATTAAATATGCTAAACCCGTAATTGTGGCTACCCAAATGATGGATAGCATGATTGAAAACCCTAACCCCACACGTGCCGAAATTACAGATGTAGCTAATGCCGTAATTGATGGTGCCGATGCGGTAATGCTAAGCGGCGAAACCAGCACAGGTAAATACCCCACCAGGGTAATACAGGTAATGGAAAGGATATTAACCAATATCGAGCACTCGGGCAGCATTTATGATAAGGAATTAAAAGCGCATAAAGCATCAAGCAGCTACATAAGCGATGCTATATGTTATAACGCTGCACGCATGAGTAGCGAACTGAACGCCAAAGCTATAATTGGTATGACATTTAGCGGCTACACGGGCTTTATGTTAAGCAGTTACCGCCCCAAGGCCAACATATTTATTTTTACTGAAAACCGCGATTTGTTGAATGCCTTAAGTATATGTTGGGGCGTACGTGCCTTTTACTACGATAAGTTTGTGGGTACCGATACCAGCATACGCGATGTAATACGCATATTAAAAGAAAACAACCTGCTTAAAAACGGCGATATTGCCGTAAACATTGGCAGTATGCCACTTGCCCACCGCGGCCGAGCCAACATGGTAAAAGTTACACAGGTTGAGTAACAGAAAATGTCTATATAGAGGCACAAAGTATTGTTCCTCAAAAAGTAATTACAAATTAATGCCACCGCTAACCTCAATACGTTGGCCGTTAACCCAACCGCCGGCATCGCTGCACAAAAATGCTACTACACCACCCACGTCATCGGGCGTGCCAACACGGCCTAATGGGGTAACGCTGCTAAGGCGTTCTTTAGCCGCAGGGTTGTTGCGTATAGCTGCTCCGTTAAAGTCGGTTTCAATAGGGCCCGGGGCTACTACGTTTACGGTAATTTGCCTGCTGCCCAAATCCTTAGCTAAATAGCGCGTTAGGGTTTCAACAGCGCTTTTCATGCTGGCATAAATATGGTAACCCGGATTAGCAAAACGCGTAGTGCCCGACGAAAGGTTAATTATTCTTCCACCATCATTCATCATAGGCAATGCATATTGCGTAATAAAGAAAACTGCTTTGTAATGCACGTTGTAAAATTTATCTACATCCTCTTCAGTAGTATCGGCAAAAGCTATGGTTTGGCCCATGCCTGCGTTGTTTATCAAAAAGTCGAATTTATCAGTATTAAATTCCGTTTGTAATGTTTTGGCAACAGTATCCATAAATGGTTTAAGCGAAGCCGCATCGCCTGCATCTAATTGCAAAGCGGCTGCCTTCTGCCCCATGCCTTGTATGGTTGAAACTACTGCATCAGCCTCTGTTTTATTGGTGTGGTAGGTAACTATTACGTTATGTCCATCGGCGGCTAATTTCAGCGCCATGTTTTTTCCAAGCCCGCGGCTTCCACCTGTTATCACTGCTGTTTTCATGCTATAATATTTTTGCAAATATGCAGTTAATTAAAACTATTATTTACGAGAAATTATTTAGGAATATGCTGCAGAATAGGTTATAGCATTGAATTTATTCATAGAAGGACTCCCCTCTCCTATATTAGGAGAGGGGTAGGGGGTGTGGCCGAAAAAGAAAACATAAATCAAAAGTGTCCGCAACGTTGCGGACACTTTTTGCAGTAGTTAAAATAAAACACTGTTATGCGGTTATTTTGTTTGTTAGTTTCACTATTAACCTTTGCGGTAAGTATTCAATCTTGTAAAAAAGATCCCGCTACCAATACAAATAAGAAAATAGATGTAGTGGCTCAAAACCTGCAAATAGCATGGGGTATGGCTTACCTGCCTAATGGCGATTTTTTGTTTACCGAACGCATAACAGGTAAAATTTATACCATTAAAAAAGGCGAAACCGAGCCCGTTGTTTTATTGCAGCGCAGCATTAACCCCGATGGCGAAGGTGGCTTATTAGGCTTAGCGGTTGATCCTGACTTCAACCAAAATCATTACATTTTTGTTTACGAAACAACCAGTGCTAACCGGGTAGTTCGTTTACTTTACAACAACAACACATTAGTTGAGGATCGGGTTATTGTGGACGGAATCCCTTCGGCTACTTACCATAATGGTGGCGGGCTAAAAGTTGGTCCCGACGGGTATTTATACATAGGCACCGGCGATGCACGGGTGCCTGAAAATGCACAGGATAAAAATTCGGCATCGGGTAAAATATTGCGGGTTGACCGAAACGGTAATGCTGCCCCGGGTAATCCGTTTAACAATAAAGTGTGGACTTACGGACACCGCAATGTGCAGGGCTTTGCATGGGATAATAACGGGTTAATGTTAGCCACCGAGCATGGCCCAAGCGGCGAAAACGGATGGTATGCACATGATGAAATAAACCTGATACAAGCGGGTAAAAATTATGGCTGGCCACTGGTAATAGGTGCCCCGCATGTAGATACATTAGTGGATCCCGTTTATCAAAGCGGCGATGACACATGGGCGCCATCGGGTATTACTTTTATAACAGGCAGCCAGTGGGGCACGTGGCAAAATAACTTTATTTATTGCGCCCTTAAAGGCCAACGTTTAATACGCTTTACAGTTGATGCAAACGGGAACGGCACTATGATAACTGATACACTGCAAAGTGTTTATGGCAGATTGAGGAACATTGTTGAAGCACCTGATGGCTCGCTTATTTTCAGTTCATCCAACACAAGCGAAACGCAAACCCTGCCCGATGATGATAAAATATATAGGATGTACAATTCTGCACAATAACCGCTAATAGGTTGCCATTTGCTGCTTTTCAGCCATGTTTCATTAGGCTTTTTATATTTGCAGCCTAAATAAAATATTACGATGGCAATAAATGTTGGCTTATTAAAGAAGATTTGCGAAGTGCCCGGTGTACCCGGCCACGAACAAAAAGTAAGGGAACTGGTTACTAATGAATTACTTGGTGTGGTTGATAGCCTTACTACCGATAACATGGGCAACTTGATAGCTTTAAAAAAAGGCAAAAGCAGCGAAAGAAAAGTAATGGCTGCCGCACACATGGACGAAATAGGCTTTATTATTAGTCACATTGATGATAACGGCTTTTTGCGGTTTCACCCGCTGGGTGGCTTCGACCCTAAAACACTTACCGCGCAAAGGGTGGTAGTACACGGCAGTAAAGATTTAATAGGTGTAATGGGCACTAAACCAATACACTTAATGACCGCCGAAGAACGCGGCAAGCCCCTGCACCTTACCGATTACTTTATTGACTTGGGTATGAAAAGAGATGAAGTGGTTAAGTATATTGAAGTAGGCAACGTAGTTACCCGCGACCGCGAATTGATTGAAATGGGCGATTGCGTTAATTGCAAAAGTATCGATAACCGTGTGGCTGTATTTATACTTATTGAAGTATTGAAAGAGTTGAAGGATAAAGAAATACCTTATGATTTTTATGGTGCATTTACCGTGCAGGAAGAAGTAGGCATCCGTGGCGCACAGGTAGCAGCCCACCATATTGATCCGTTTTTCAGTTTTTGTATTGATACTACCATAGCTTTTGATACCCCGGGCAGCAAACCCGAAGAGGCTGTAACTAAACTGGGCGACGGTGTGGCTATTAAGGTAATGGACTCATCAGCTATTTGCGATTACCGCATGGTAAAATATATGAAAGAGCAGGCAAACAGTGCCAAACTAAAATGGCAGCATGAATTGTTGCCTGCCGGTGGTACCGATACTGCGGGTATGCAACGTATGGCTACTTATGGCACTATTGCAGGTGCGGTAAGTATACCAACTCGCCACATACACTCGGTTATTGAAATGGCCCATAAAGACGATGTAAAAGGTAATATTGATTTACTAAACTTATGTGTAAGCAACTTAGATAAATACGACTGGAGCTTTAAATAATTTATTCCATCTAACCATATTTAAAAGGCTCCGGTAGGAGCCTTTTTTTGTTTTAGTGCTTGGCTAACGAATATTACTATTTAGCACACTCGTTTTTTATAAATTCCATAATAATTTTTTCTTCGGCCTTAATTACCGGGCTGCCGGGACTACGTTTTATGTGTCGAAATTTATCGAGGTACTTATCCAGCTTTCCCGTTTCAAATTCCTCTAACAATTTAGGGTGCACGTAATACTTTTTACAAACGGTGCGGGTGTTACCCAATTTACGGGCCACAAAATCTAAGGTAGCAACTATGGTTTTTGCAGTTTGTGTTTTGTTTTCGCAAGGTTCTGTTTGGGCTAAAAACGATGCAGCCGAAACGGTACCCCACCAAGTCCTAAAATCCTTGGCTGTAAAATCATTGCCCGTATGCTCGTTAATATATTCGTTTATCAAACCCGAATCCAATGCATGCCTTTTGCCCGCACTATCATAGTATTGAAACAGTTCTTGCCCGGGTATGTCCTTCAGTTTTTTTAATATGCGCGCTAATCTGCCATGGGTTAATTTTATTTCCTGCTGCACACCCTTTTTGCCTTTAAATATTATTTCAAGTTTATCGCCATTAATTTTTACATGTTTATCTCGCAGGCTGGTAAGCCCGTACGATCCGTAAAGCCTTGTATAAGCCGAGTTACCTATGCGGATAAATGTTTTGTCCATTACAGCAATGGCCATGGCCACTACTTTTTCTTTTGCCATACCTTTTTTGCGTAAGTCTGTGCGCACTTGCTTTCTCAATTTGGGCAAGGCTTTGGCAAATTCCGCCATGCGGTTATGCTTGCGTTCATTACGCATAGCCGACCACTTAGCATGGTATTTATATTGCTTTCTGCCTGCCGCATCATAGCCGGTTACTTGCAGATGCCCATTTATTTTTGGGCTTATCCATACCTTTGTCCAAGCAGGCGGTATTACTAATGCTTTTATGCGCTGTAATATTTCTTTATCGGTTATTTTTTTGCCATCGGCGTGGTAATAATTAAATCCCTTACCGGTTTGCTTGCGGGTATAGCCAGCTTCCGAATCATTGGTATATACCAACTTTGCTTCCTTGGCGCTTTGTTTAAGTATTTTTAAATCTTCAGGGCTTACCATGTTAGTTTTAGCATACTGATTAAAATATTGCGCCGCAAAAAAAAGCCCCAACATTTAAGTCGGGGCCTTTCGCATTCGTGCGCTATGCACGTTTACAAAATCTTTCTACAGTTTATTAATCCACGAAACTAACTCTTCGCGTTTTTTACCGGTTTTTTGCTGTAGCCTGCCAAGTAATTCATCTTCTTTACCTTCTGTGTAGGTTAAGTCGTCCTCAGTTAAATCGCCATAAGCCTGTTTTACTTTGCCTTTAACTTCGTTCCAGCGTCCTTTAATTTCTAAGCTATCCATCATTATATGTTTTAAGGTTATCAGATACCTTATTATTAAAAACAAATTCCAACCCATTTACGGAAATATCGGGGAAGCTGCTACCTAATTTGCATTATCCACCAATTATTTCCCCACCATTGGGGTGCAATATTTGCCCCGTCATATAGCTGGCATCATCGCTTGCTAAAAATACATAGCATGGCGCTACTTCGCTTGGTTGTCCGGGCCTGTCCATGGGCTGGTCTTCGCCAAACTTTGCCACTTTTTCAGCAGGGAAAGTTGCAGGTATCAATGGTGTCCAAATTGGCCCCGGCGCTACGCCATTTACACGTATGCCCTTTTTAATTAAGTTGCCGCTAAGCGCACGTGTAAAACTTACTATAGCACCTTTTGTGCTGGCGTAATCCATTAAATGCGGGCTGCCCCTGTATGCCGTAACCGATGTAGTATTTATAATAGCGCCACCCTTAGGCATATATTGTAACGCTGCACGGGTCATATAAAACATCGAGAATATATTCGTTCTAAAAGTTTTCTCTATTTGGGCGTCGCTAAGTGTTTTAAAGTGCTTGCTGTAATGTTGTTCGGCGGCATTATTTACCAGTATATCAATTTTACCATATTCCTTTTTTATACTGTTAATTACCTTTTTGCAAAATGCCGATTGTCCAATATCACCCGCAAACAAAATGCAATCGCGTCCTTCGGCCAACACTAAATCACGCGTTTCACGCGCATCTTTATGTTCTCTCAAATATATAATGGCAACATGAGCCCCCTCCCGGGCAAAATGTACTGCTATGGCTCGGCCTATCCCGCTATCGCCCCCGCTTATTATAGCTATTTTATCAAATAATTTACCGCTGCCTATATACCCCGCTCTTATATATTCAGGCTGGGGGTTTAGTTTGTATTCAATGCCTGGCTGCTTTTTTTGTGCCTGCGGTGGCATTCTTTTTCTTTTGCCCAATGCTGGTACCTTATCTGTTTTCGAAGTTGCCATAAAATTTATTTATCGCGTAAATCAATTTTTTCCAAATCGGTATTGGCGGGGCCCGTTAGCATGGCACCGGTGCATGAAAAGCGGGAACCATGGCAAGGGCAATCCCAACTTTTTTCAGCAGTATTCCAATTCACCGAACAATTAATATGCGGGCATGCGGGGTTAACCGCGAATAATTTACCTGCTTCATCTTTATAAAGGGCTATCTTTTTCCCGTCGTAGGTTACTACTTTTCCTTCACCACGGCTTAATTCAATCAGGTTGTATAGTTTTTCGCTGCTCAGCCACCCGCTTACTAAGTTCTTGGCAACGTCGGCAGTCTCTTTAGCTGCATTTTCAAAACCCGCTATAGGCTTTATGCGAGCAGGGCTAAATAAATCTTTGTATTCGCTTTTACCTTGTACAATTAAATCGGAAAGTATTAAGGCGCTTGCTGTACCATATATTAAACCATTGCCGCCAAAACCCGTGGCAGCATATATATTATTAGCATTGCCGGGTAAGTGGCCTATATAGGGCAAACCATCAGCAGGTTCATAATACTGCGATGACCATTTGTAATCTACCGATTGTACATTAAAAAACTGCCGGGCATAACTTTCTAATTCCCGAAAACACTTTTCAGTATTTTTTTCGTGAGCTGTTTTATGGTCCTCGCCACCAAATATCAAATACTTTTCGCCATTAATTTCTTGGGTGCGGTAATAGCGGTATGGGTTGTACATATCATATACTAAAGCATTCGGGTAATCGTCCGTCCGTAGCTTTATTGCCAATACATAACTACGGTAAGGTGCGCAAGTAAAATTTAAAATGTTTACACCCGGTGGTATATGGGTAGCGTACACCAAATGCCGGCCTTTTACTTCGCCGCACGCCGATGTAACCGTGGCCATTTTTCCGTCACTTTCAACGTGTGTAACACGGCAATCTTCTATAATAATTCCTCCTATACTTTCAAATACCTCGGCAATACCATGTAAATATTCAATAGGGTTAAACTGTGCCTGCTTATCAAACACAATCGCTTTCTGAAAAGGTATGGGAATTGGTATTTTATCGGCAAAAACTACATGTTCCTTTACCTCGTTTGCCGAGTCGAGCAACTTTTGTAATTCATCTATCTGTGTATCAATTTGTGCAAATATGTAACCCTTTACTTCTTTAAAATCGCACTCAATATTATGCTCGTCAACATTGCGTTTTATCCACTCAATGGCATTGCGCGCCGCACTGGCTACCAGTTGCGCATTTTCTTTACCAAAATCATTTGCTATTTGGTAATATGGGGTATCAAGTATGGTATTTAAATGGGCGCTGGTGCCACCTGTAGTGCCAAAGCCTAAATTATGTGCTTCAAGCACTATACATTTTTTACCTGCTTTTTGCAGTTTTAATGCGGTGCTAATACCCGTAATACCGCCCCCAACAATTACCACGTCAAATTCATTAGTAGGCAGCTCGCCGGCTCGTAAATTGTTTTGCGGTACATAAGCAAGCGTTCGGCTTTGCCACGCGCTTGTACAATATCCATCACGTTTCATAATTCATAGTATATGATATGGCTTGCTACATGCAAGCATATTAGTATCACTTTTGTGCGGCCTTCTTTTTGGCAGATGATTTTGAACTCACCTTTTTAGAAGCTGTTTTCTTTTTGGTCGGTGATTTTTTAGTCGCACTTTTTTTCGAAGCTGCTTTTTTTGCCGGTACTTTTGCCCCTTTTTTGCGCGCTTCCGAAAGGCCAATGGCAACCGCCTGCTTTTGGCTGGTTACTTTTTTGCCGCTACCCGATTTCAGTTCCCCTTCTTTCCATTCGTGCATTACTTTCTCAACCTTATCCTGCGCTTTTTTACTATACTTAGCCATAACTTAGGTTTTTATTAAATACCTGTATGCAATTACTGTACCTTTAGGTTGTACGTAAGCGCACGGTGTATTACAAGGTTATTTTGAGGAAGATGTGCCACGTAAAGCCTGTACTTGGCAGGGAATAGTGTTTTTGATAACCAATAAATTGAATATTATGTGGAATGAAGAGAATTTGCCCGAAGGAGGCAGTGCCCTAAAAAGAACCTTTACTTTTAAAGATTTCAGCGATGCATTTGCATTTATGACACGTGTTGCCCTGTTAGCCGAAAAGCACGACCACCATCCGTATTGGGTAAACGTATATAACCGGGTAGAAATAACCCTTAATACCCACAGCGAAGGCGATACCATAACCGAGAAAGACCGGAATATGGCTGTTGAAATTGATAAGCTGGTGGGTTAAGATTGATAAAAAGTTTCTCTTAATCTGATCAGCAATTCACTTGCTATAAGTTTATCGGCTTTTTCGGGTAAATCGCATACAGCGTACAGATGTTGAATGGAGTCTATTTTTTCATCAGCTTTTGCGACTAAATCTTCATACATAAATTCGCCTCTTCGTATTTTTAATAGCAATTGCCTATCCGGGCGACGAACGTTTACTTTCTTTTCTTTGGCTATTTCCTCGGCCATATTTAAAAGCCTAAAAACATGCATCATGTTTTTAGCATCATAGTTTTTACCATGCTCAAGGGTTGACTGGTATCTTTCTTCGTTTCTGTTATCAACCCATTTCCAATATTCATGATATTCTTTACAGTATTTAGAATATCCATCTTTATTAAAGTATAACGAAGTAAGAGGCTCAATTCCTTTGGGTACACTACTTAACGAAACTTCATTCGCATTTACCCTCGACATAATCCCTTTTAAGGTAACGGCTTGGTTAAATTGTTTCCTATGAAACAAGGCATACATGTCGCGCATATGCGTTAAGCTAACTAATCCGCAATCTGCCTGGTCATAATTATTGTTTTGCAACCATTGGTGAACAGTTATAGTTCCTTGCCCACTTATTACGTAACAAAAGTGAAGAATGGTCTTTAACTCTCTTTCTACCGGGTTAACAATTTTCTTGTTTAAACCTTTAGCACGCTTAATTTGTGTAATGGCGTAACCTGCAAAAGTATCCTTGCACATTTTTGATAAGAACAGTTCAGGTTTAACTATATCCAGTAAAGGGTGTTTGTATAAAACGCAATCGCTGGGCGTGCAAAGCAGTTCTATAATATTCGGATTGTTCTTGTACAACAAGTCAATAAAACGTCCTAACTCATAGTATACAACATCATTGCTTATATTATTTACCTGTTCGGTATACTCAAGCGAAAGAAATTCATTTTTAGGCAGTAAAAAAACACCTTTGTAGTCAACGTCGCTGGTGGGTAAATTTAAGCCATACGCATTGCTGCCACTAATGCAGTTTAGTAGTAAATGCTGTTTGTTGGCTACTAAATATTCAAAAGTCATTCGCTTGTATTGTATTTCTAAAAAACGTGTTCAAAGGCTCTATATGTGTGCGCTTATCAGCAAGCCTTTCTTTATTCAATTCGCAATAGTTAATTGTTTCTGAAATAAACTTTTGCAGCACCTCAATAGGTTTTATCCTTTTCTTTTCATCGGCATCTTTCTTTATCTCCATCAATTCATCAATTGCGGTTTGAATTTTAGGATCCTCTATTAGTACCTTTAGCAAGTGGAACTGCATAGGGGGTACAGTTTGTTTGTCCAGTATCCATTTTGCGGCTAGTATAGGACGCAAAGCATAGAAATATTTTTTAAGCTTAACTTCTTCACTTTGCAAATCATTATTAAAAGTGTTAATGGTCATACTTAAATAATGGTGGAATCCCGGTTTGGTACAGAAGTAGTTTTCCATCATGCCTAACATTGCATTGTGGAAGGATTCATCAGATTGATATAAAATGGGCGATTGAAGCCATTCATACACTACAGCATTCGATTTACGAAAAAGAAGTAACGATTTTTTAATGTCCCAGCCACTTATATCAAGTACCTCATTTACGGGTAATTCAATCACATCGCGTTGCGTATCAATCGATAAATAATAATTTTGGGGATGGGTGTATATAAAACGCACATCATAATCGCTATCGGGCGATGCAAAGCCCCAAGCCCTGCTGCCCGATTCGCAGGCAAATAGTATCTTAACTTGATTGGTTTGTTCTATTTCCAATAACTTTTCCAGTATAATCTCTCTCATCTTGTATTTCATATTTCAATAAGCTAATGTAAATATATATCGCTAACACTTTGCCGCTTCAATCCTTTATGGCAAATTGGTGCTGAAATTTACAACCATGTATACCACTCAGCAACAACAGGAGCTAAATAAATTAACTGAAACACTTATACATCAGCCGAAATCTTTATCTGATGCCGAAAGGGCAGCGGCTATGCGTCAGGTAATTAACTATCACGACTGGCGCTATTATGTATTAAGCGAGCCATTGATATTAGATGTTGATTATGATGGACTTTTTAAGGCACTTAAACAATTAGAAAACGAACACCCCGAATTGATAACCCCCGATTCGCCAACACAAAGGGTGGCGCGTGCACTAACCAACGATTTTACGCAAGTAGCACACTTAGTAGGTATGCTATCGTTAGATAACTCGTACAATGAAGAGGACTTAACCGATTTCGACACACGTGTTAAGGGATTAACCAATAGTGATACTGTAGAATATTGTGTAGAACCAAAGTTTGACGGCGCAAGCATTGCATTGGTGTACGAAAACGATATGCTGGTACGCGCTGCCACACGCGGCGATGGCGCGGTAGGTGAGGACATAACTAACAATGCCATGGCATTGGCATCTATACCACTTTCGGCTGCATTTTCCAAATACGGGATACATAAAATTGAAATACGCGGCGAGGTAATTATCCAGCGCGATGTGTTTGAAAAAATGAATGCCGAACGTAAATTGAAAGGGGAGAAGGAGTTTCAAAACCCGCGCAATACTGCTTCGGGCTCGTTGCGCTTAAAGGACCCTAACGAAGCTGCTGCACGCAAGTTGGAAGCCATACTATACCATGTTAGCTTTGCTGAAGATAAAGACGGCAAAAATTTATTAACCGGAGGTCTGCAGTCGCACTATCACACTATTGAAATATTATATAACTGCGGTTTTAAAACGCCTATACATGAACTGAAACTTTGCAATAGCGTTGCCGAAATACAAGACTTTTTGCACCAATGGGAACAAAAGCGCTTAACCTTTAATATTGATACCGATGGCATGGTAGTAAAGGTTAATAGCTTGGCGCAGCAGCAACGTTGCGGCACTACTGCCCACCATCCACGCTGGGCTATTGCGTATAAGTTTGCTGCCAAACAGGCGCAAAGTAAATTGTTAGATGTTGAGTTTCAGGTGGGGCGTACGGGTGCTGTAACCCCTGTTGCCAAAATACAGCCAGTGCCTTTGGCCGGTGTTACTATTTCATCCGTATCGCTACATAATGAGGAGTTTATTGTAAGTAAAGACATACAAATTAACGACACGGTAATAGTGGAGCGCGCTGGTGAGGTAATACCATATATAGTAGGTGTAGTAGCTGATTTGCGAGATGGTAGCGAAAGGAAAATTAATTTCCCCAAGCAATGCCCGTCGTGCGGCGAGGATTTAATAAAGCCCGAAGAGGAAGCCGTGTGGCGTTGCGATAATGCCGATTGCCCAGCCCAAACCGAGGAGCGTGTAATACATTATGTAAGTAAAGATGCTATGGATATTGATGGTCTTGGCCGCGCCATAATTATTGATTTTATACAGCGCAAATATTTAAGCACTATCGAGGGTATTTATAACCTGCCTTATGATGAGATATTAACGTTAGAAGGGTGGGGAGAAAAATCAGTAGAGAAGTTAAAGAAAGGTATTGAAGCAAGTAAAGACCGCCCCCTTTGGCGCCTATTAAATGCCTTGGGCATACGCCACGTAGGCACAACCACCAGTAAGGATATTGCCAACCATACTAAAAGCATTTTCGACTTACAGCAAGCTACGCTCGAGGACTTAACAAATATTGAAGGTATAGGCCCCAAGGTAGCACAAAGTATTTTCGAGTTTTTTCAGAACGAAGGGAATATACATTTGTTGCAGGCTTTGAAAAACTATGGGGTTAATACCGAAAGCCGCCCGCAAGATGCATTGGCGAAGAATAATAAATTGGAGGGCAAAACCTTTTTGTTTACGGGTAGCCTGCAACAATTTAGCCGCGACCGTGCGAAACAATTGGTAGAGGAAAACGGCGGCAAATTATTAAGTGGTGTAAGCGCTAATCTAAATTACTTAGTAGTAGGTGAAGACGCAGGCAGCAAATTAACCAAAGCACAAAAAATACCAACCATTACTGTTTTAACCGAAGGTGAATTTTTAAAAATGATTGAGTAGCTACAACAAAAATTTACCCGTAGCTACAATTGCTTGCTGTAATTCGGCAGGTAATGTATCATTGTGCCAAGGGTGTTTGGCGCCGAAATTATGGTTGCCGTTTTCAATAATCATTAGTTGGGTTTTCTTATTCCAATTATGCATCTCATTAGCGTATTCCACAGGTACAGTTTCATCCTTTTCGCCATGTATTATTAAAAAGGGTTTATCCAGTTCCTTTACCGCATCGGGTATATATAACCTTTGTTTATTTTCAAAATAGTCTTCATACATCTGCCACTTAATGGGCATCATTTGCTGGGTTCTGCCGTTGCGTAAATAAATTACCCCATCACGCTTTATGGTTTCAAAGCGCTCAGGTGTCCAAAATTTACCAAACTCATTTACACTATTCCAGGTACATAGCTTTTTTACGCGGCCATCTTCGCGGGCTTTTAATATAGTAATACCGCCGCCGCGGCTGTGGCCTAATAAATTCAATTGCGCTACGTTGCTTTCTTCTTTTGCTACAAACTCGTTACTGCAAACCCAATCAATTACAGCGCCTAAGTCGTCCATTTCAATAGTAAAATTATCATTGCCAAAGGCCTCCAAGTCAACAAAATCCTGTGGGTTCTCAATGGTAGTTCCATTATGCGAAAAATTGAACTTTACTACCACCAAGCCCATTTCCGCCAACTGCATTGCAATAGCGTTAAAAGCGCCCCAATCTTTAAACCCGTTATAGCCATGGCTGAAAATTACAACCGGCTTTTTTGTACCGTTCTGTTGGTAGGTTACATCAGCTAAAAACTGCCTGCCACTTGGGCTGTTAAGTATTACTTGTGGGGAATGCATAATCATGGCCAAAAATAAAAACTATTGTCAAATTGCGGTTTAGGTTTACTTTAGCAAGCGCATGGAATTAAAGCTGGATGACATTAAAAAGCCTATTGCTAAGGAACTGGATGAGTTTGAGGTTCGTTTCCGCAAATCTATGCAAAGCAATGCCCCATTGCTCGATCGTATTACCCATTACATAGTGGCCCGCAAGGGTAAGCAAATGCGGCCCATGTTTGTGTTCCTATCGGCCAAATTATGTGGCGAAATAAACGAGGCAACTTACGTAGCGGCATCGTTGGTTGAAATACTGCACACTGCTACTTTGGTACATGATGATGTAGTGGATGATTCGTACCAACGCCGTGGGTTCTTTTCTATTAATGCACTTTGGAAGAATAAAGCGGCAGTATTAGTAGGCGATTATTTATTAGCAAAAGGCCTTTTGTTATCTGTTGAAAACGGGCAATATAAGTTACTGCAAATTCTATCTAATACCATTCGTGAAATGAGCGAGGGAGAGTTGCTGCAATTAGAGAAAGCGCGTAAACTGGATATTAAAGAGGGTATCTATTTCGAAATCATCCGTCAAAAAACAGCATCCTTAATTGCCTCGGCATGCGCTTGCGGTGCTACCACTACCACAAATAATGAAGAGGACGTAGATAAGGTAAAACTGATGGGTGAAAAAATTGGTATTGCTTTTCAAATTAAGGATGACCTTTTTGATTACGAAGAAGCTGAAGTGGGCAAGCCCCGTGGTATTGATATTAAGGAACGTAAAATGACCTTGCCGCTTATTTATGCCTTAAATAAAGTGGATAGCGCTACCAAACGAAAAATCATAAACGTAATTAAAAACGATAACCAAAACATGGAACGCGTGCGCTGGGTTATTGATGAAGTGCGTAGCAATGGCGGTATGGAATATGCCACTAAACGTATGATGGAATACCGCAATGAAGCACTTGGTATATTAAACACCTTTCCTGATTCGGACGCAAAAAAATCGGTTGAACAACTAATTGAGTTTACTATTAGCCGCAAAAACTAATTATTACTTAACGGTATTGTAAAAAAGAAATGGGTCCCCTCGTCTGGCACCGATGTAAGCCATATTTCTCCGTTGTGGCGCTCTACAATTTTTTTGCAAAGCGCTAAGCCAATACCCGAACCGGAGTATTTATCAATAGTATGCAGGCGGCTGAATATATGAAACACCTGGTCTTTATACTTCATGTCAATACCTATGCCGTTATCTTCTAACTCAAACAACCAACAATCGTCTTTTTGTGTTACCGATACATTGATTATGGGTTTTGTATTATTTCTCCGAAACTTAATAGAGTTACTAATCAGGTTTTGAAATAACTGCCGAATTTGCAGTTCATCGCAATACACTTCAGGCAGCTCGGCTATATTTATCTCAGCCTCTGTTTCATAAGCTGCAGCCTGTATATCGGCTTTCACCTTTTTTAATATCGTATTCAGGTTATGCTTTTTAAATACTTTTTCATTTGCCGAAATTCGCGAGTATTCCAACAAGCCATGTATAAGCGAGTACATGCGGTGGCCACTGCTTATTATATTATCTAAGTATTCAACGCTCTCTGCCGAAATTATATTTTCATTTCGCTTTTGCACTAATTGTGCAAAGCCGATAACACTACGCACAGGTTCGCGCAAATCGTGCGATGCTATGTAGGCAAATTTCTCTAACTCGGCATTTGATGTAATGTACTTTTCAAGTTCAACATTTTTAACCGATAGTTCGTTCAGCTTATCATTTAACTCGTTTTGGGCAATGCGCAGTTTGGTAACATCGCGCACTATTACTACTACTTGCGTGTTGCTTATACTTACTACCCTAAACTCAAAAAATAGTTTCACATCACCTTCAATATAGGCATGTTCGTACGTTTGTACCTGCCCGGTATTAATGGCTTCGGTAAGTAAGCGCATAACCGTATCACAATGTTGCTTAGGTAATACCTCGTTTGCATTTTTGCCAACAAAATTTGCGGTTTCAAATATTTCTTTAAACTGGTTGTTCGGATAAAAATCAAGCACGCGCCCGGTAAAATCCATCAAAAAAACCATATCAGGCAAGCCAAGTAATAATGCTTTGCGCGCATCTTCGCTTTTGGTAAGTTCAGTTTTGGTATCTTTTATCTCTTTTACATCCAGTGTTATATTAAGGCCACCGTAAATTTCTTCGCCATCGTATAGGGGCTTTAATAAAATATGGTAGAAGTAGTTGGCATCGGGAACTTCTAAGTAATAACTTTTGCCGTTAAGTACATTTTGAAAATAGGGTATCAGGTATTGCCAGCTTATACCACCCGGTGTTGATTGGTAAGCTGTTTTACCAATAATTTCTTCCTTTCTAAAATTTTGTTTTTGTAATAATGGTCCTTCTGCCAACGTAAATTTTAAATCTTTATCGAAGGCAATTACGCTACCATTAGGTATGTTTTCAGCAATGGTTTTATACAGCTTTTCGCTGCGCAGCAATTTAAGTTCTGTTTCTTTTAATTCGGTAACATCAATGGTGCTGCTAATAATTTGTTTTACAGTTCCGTTATCATTAATCTGAAAAGGAGTAACGCGCGATAGTAAATATTTAACCGATCCATTACAGTGCAAATATTTGCCTACAGTTGATATTGTTTCGCCCTCTTTTAATGTAGGTATTTTACTAAACAGTTCAATAGCTGTTTCTTTATAGTCAGGAGCGAAGTAATCGAACATATTTAGCAGTCTGTTTGATTCATCATAACCTAGTACTTCACCAAAGTAATAGTTGTGGAATATGGGTTTGCCTAACTTAAAATCATAAATGGAAATATGGTCGGGAATGGTGTGGGTTACCTTTTCAATAAGCTGCCTGCTTTCGCTAAGCTGCTGTTCAGTTTCTTTTAGTGCAGTTATATCCTGCGCTATGCCAAAGTTAATATTGTGCGATGCGCCCGTGCCTCCCCTCATATTCGTGCTTCGGCTTAGTATCCACCGCCAATGCCCGTTTTTATCCAGCATCCTGAATTCAATAGCTATGTATTTTCCATGGTTATCGGTGTTTAATAAAAATTTACTCGATTGTACCAGTTTAGGCCTGTCATCAGTATGTATCAAAGTACTTATAAACTTAATTAAGGGCATACCGTTTAAATCGGCATCGGTATAACCCAATATTCCCAGCAACGATTTGTTTTCATAAATAATAGTGCCGCTTGTGCCATCTACTATGGCAATGCTATCAGGTATAAGTTCGGTTATTTTTTCAAGCAGCAAGTTTTTCTCTTCAAGCTCATGTTCGTATTTGCTTATAATATCGTAGTTGTACGCAACTACCAGTCTGCAGTCTTCACCTCTAAATTTGATGGGCGAACTTTTAGATTCCGTAGTAACAATTTCATTTTTTCCGGTAAGTATACGGGCCTTTACAATTGAGTTGCGTGCTGTAAACGACTGCTCAGATGCAGTAACAGTATCTATTACTTTTTGCCTATCTTCAGGTACAGTGAAATCTAAAAAATTTCGCCCAATTAATTCTTCGGCTTTGTTTAAGCCAAACATTTCAACACATAAAACATTCGCATATTTTATAACCCCCATTTTTTGAATCATAATGGGAAAAGGAGATATATCGACTATGTTTTCAAAGTCGCTATCAGTTGATGAGTAAGGCTGCGATGCTAATGGTTCTTCCACTGAAATAAGGAGATATATAATATTTAGTAAACAGCAATGGTTAAAAATAAGAAATTAGAATTGTTAGCTACCTATTATCTAATATTGCTAATACCTCATCTATTATTTTACGGCTATTTACTAAACGCGGCACTTTGTTTTGCCCTCCAAGTTTACCGTTGATTTCAAGCCATTTATAAAAAGTTCCTGTAGGTGCTATAATTACTTCCAATTCGCTAAGGGCTATGTTATTATTTCGTTTTTGTGCGTAGTTGCTATTCTGCTTTTGCAGTTCACTATCAAGCATTATAGTATAGTCCTGCAAATTGTCAGGTGGGGTAACAAATTCAATTAAAAACTGCATACGCCCTTTGGTTTCAATATTTATATAGTAGGGCGCAACGGTGTAGTCGCCAATAGTACAGCCGAAATATTCATTCGTGGCAGTAAGTGCATTTACAACATTTACTAATAACAAATCTTCGCCAAAGGCGTTAATGTATTCTTGCGTGCGCCCTGTAATTTTATAGGTAAACGGGTTAGTGCCGGTAAAGGTTATTACATCGCCAATTACATAACGCAATAAACCATTGCTGGCGGTAATAACCAATACATACGGCATGTTAATGGAAACTTCTTCAAGCGGTATTACTTTATAATCAGGCTTTTCATATTCTGTAAATGCAATAAACTCGTAAAATATATCGGTGTCGGTAAGCAATAATAAGTGGTTGTCGTGTAACGTATTTTGTATACCGAAAAAACCTTCGGTAGCATTGTAGGTTTCAAAAAAGATAAAATCTTCGCGGGCTGCTAATGCTTTAAACTGTTTTCGGTAGGGTTCAAAATTTACGCCACCATGAAAAAAGAAGCGAACGTTTTTCCATAACTCAGGCAGTGTATTAAAAGGTTTTTGCTCGCGTATTTTATTTAGCACGGCCAAGTGCCAGGTAGGTACACCCACTATATTGCCTACGTCTGCATTCATTACTTTTGCGGGTATATTATCTAACTTGTGTTGCCACGATGCATGTACAGTTAATGCATTATCGGGTACATAAATACTGCGGAAAGGCATGGGTATATTGCGCATCATAATAGCCGATATATCGGCCACTATAATACCCGATGGCGAAAGCGTTTCGTACATACCGCCTGTCATTACAAAATTTTTGTGCGATAATATATCGGCGGTTTTATCGAAATAATGCAGGCGCGATAAACCATAAAAAGTACCGCTTACATGGCTGCGGTTTACTATGCGTTTAGTAATAGGCACTAACTTGCTTTTGCCACTGGTAGTACCTGCCGTTTTGCCAAACCACCGCACACGCCCTTCGGTCATTACTTTCTGTTCGCCTGTAATAATGCGTTCAATGTATTTTTCGTAAAAACTATAGTTGGTTACAGGTACTTGCTTGGCAAAATCTATGTATGATTTTATGTTTTGCAAATGAAGGTCCTTGCCTAAAGCAGTTTTGGACAGCGATTTAATAATTGACTTTAAATTACGCTCTTGCTCCCTGTATGCGCGTTTAGCTGTAAAGTGCGGCGGAAACCAATGTTTAAGATAAAACCTAAATATCAGGTTCTTTAAATCGGGCATGGACTTAATTGTTATTCACTAACTTTTTGAGAAGCGTAACTTTTGCGGTGTAACACAAAGTTTTCGCCAAGGTACACCTTACGCACTTGCGGGTCGGCGGCAAGTTCTTCGGCATTGCCTTGTTTTAATATTTTTCCTTCAAAAAGTAAATAAGCACGGTCGGTAATAGATAGGGTTTCCTGTACGTTGTGGTCGGTAATTAAAACGCCAATATTTTTTTCTTTCAGCTTTATAACAATGCGCTGTATATCCTCAACGGCTATTGGGTCAATACCTGCAAATGGTTCATCCAGCAAAATAAATTTAGGGTCGGTGGCTAATGAGCGCGCTATTTCGGTACGGCGGCGCTCGCCGCCACTAAGTACATTGCCCATACTTTTGCGTACGCGGTTAAGCCCAAATTCATTCAATAGTAATTCAAGCCTGTCTTTTTGTTCCTGCTTGGTTAGCTTAGTCATTTCAAGCACAGCGCTAATATTATCTTCAACCGATAGTTGACGAAACACCGATGCCTCCTGTGGTAAGTAGCCTACACCCATTTGTGCACGCTTATACATGGGCAAGCCTGTAAGTTCATTATCACCTAAAAATATTTTGCCTTCATCGGGTTGTATCAACCCAACTATTTGATAAAACGATGTGGTTTTACCCGCACCGTTCGGCCCCAATAAACCTACAATTTCGCCCTGCGATACATTAACTGACACATCGTTAACTACGGCACGGCCTTTATATACTTTTCGTAAATGTTCCGATCTTAACGTCAGCATCTTTTTTATATAATCTGTGTAATCACTTAAATCAGTGTAATCTTCAATTAAAAGTCGAGCCCGAAAGTAAAATAATACACGGGTTTCTTCGATATCTCGCCTGTATCGTAACCCCATGCAGTATCAAATCGCATAAAGTAGCCCAAAAAGGTGGTACGCAGCCCGGGCCCGAAACCAAAAATAACTGGTGTTTTATACCTTTTTACTTTTACAATAACCGATGGCGGCACCGATGTAGTATTGGGTATTTCTTCATTAAATAATGGGTTATTACTCGAAAAAGGCGATGCGCCCTCCCAAGCTGTACCGGCGTCAAAAAATCCTACTATCTGAAAATTGCGAATAATTTCCGAACGAATAGGTGTGCGTATAAGTGTTGCAAAAAGCGGTATCCGTAATTCCGAATTAATTACTACATACCTGTCGCCGTTACGGGCATTTTGCAAAAAGCCGCGCACAGGCGTTGCTATGGTTTGGAACGCATAATTATGATTGTAATTAATGGGTGTGCTGGTATTAAACTTCTCGAAACCAGCAGGCGATATCCAGTTATCTAACCCACCCATGTAGTATATTAACCTGTTGGTGCCAAACGATGCACCACCGGCTATACGGTTAGCCCAAATAATGTTTTTATACACTTTTAAGTAGTGGCGCAAATCGGCGCCAATTACTACCATGTACACTTTGTTGAATTGTAACAGCGGGTATTCTATTTCGCTCGATAATGATTTGTTTTTGGTAGGGAACTCCTTAAACAATTCGCCAAAAACTTTAAAGCGCGTACCATAGCGTATGTTGGTTGCTTTCTCAATACAATTATCAAAAACATATTCGGCGCGTAACGATACCCAATTGGTTGACCTTGGGGGGAAGTTAAGGCTTACCGCATCCACCGCTTTTACCGCTAATTTATCATTCCGGTAAGCTATTTTAAACCGCAGGCTACTTAGTACATCCAATGCGTATTTTAAATCAACATCTAAGTAAGTAGTTTTAACGCTATAATCAGTATTCGATAATATTTGTGCTGTTGCCGGATCAATTAGTGCAACATTATCTGATTTTGAACCGCGATAGAAAGTGAATTTTTTATCCAATCGCTTGGTCAGATTTTCGTAGGTAATAAAGAATTCTAAATTCTGAAAACCCTTATAAAAAGGCAAACGCACGCCGCCGTATATTTTGTGGTTTTCCAATAAATCGGTAATGCCGAATTTAAGCCCCAGCGACGGGAATGGCGTAGTAAAATAGTTGCCAGTAAAAATTTGATAGGGTGTAATAATGGGGTCGTTATCAAGTTGGGTAACTACCTTATCAACCATAAACTTTACAAAATAAGGGCGCACGCGCGAAAAGCGGAAAACATAGCCTTCTTCTGCAGCATCTATTTTTGCAGCCGAAGCCGAATCCCAATCAAATAGTTTAATACCATAATCAAATTCGCTTTGAAAGTCGAAAGGCCTATTGCCACGATTAGCTTGTATCGAATCGTATTTCGACAAAGGATTCGTTGCTGCCGTTGTATCGTTTGCAGCGGCTATAGGCTTATTAGCTGACTGCGATATTTCCTTACGCTGTTTGTTTATCATAAACTCGGTCATAAGCGCGCTGGCTTTGCCGCTGGTAAGGTTGTATTTATAAAACCGGGGTTTGTTATTAATAAATGTGTAATCAAGCGTCAGGTCCTTAGCAGGTATGGTACTTTGCTGGCGTATATCGCGGGTGTAATTGGTAAACGGTGTGGTAACACCAACAATTTTGAACACCGGGTGTATGGCCGAACCTGTAACTGTTACGGTGGTTAAATCAAGTGCCGAATCGGCGGGTATGCCCGGCGTTACACTAATAGAGTCGGCATCGCCGCTTTCTTTATCCGTGTAATAATAGGTGGTTTCGTTATGGTGGAAAGTGCTTTCAAAATGCCCTACATATCTGTTGCGTATTCCTGTTTCATCGCTCAGGTAGCAAAACAAACTGTCGTTAAAGTTTTGCGGATAGGTTTCATTAGCAAATGGTGTTGAGGTTACCCTGTAAGTTGCCCCATTGCCTAAGTTGTAAAAAAACAGGTCCTGTGTTGGCAAAAGGTTTTGCGATTCATATCTTCCTGCCTTTAAGGTATCATCGGGCCGGTTGCTGCTGAACATAATACCACGTACGCTATCGGTGCTTATGTAGGCAGGGTATAGGTCATCAAAATAATCGTCAGTAATTTTTTGCGTAGTGGTTGATGCAATGGTGTAAAGGTATATATCCGATTGCCCGTTTTGCACGGCGCTCATCACCAATTGTTTCGAATCAACAAACGAAAAGCCGATAACCTTTTGAAATTTACGCACCGGGTTTACCTCAATTTTCTTTGTTTCCATGTCGTAAAAACGAAGGAACGTTTGCGCCCTTTTATCATTAATAAAAGCAAGCCTTTTACCCGATGGGTCCCAAGCCAATAATGGTATCGACTCATCGGTAAATTGTGTATTGGTGCGGTAGCCGCCCCTAAATACTACTTTGGTTTTATTGGTTTCAGTATTAGTAATGTATACTTTGTAACGGCCCAAATCGTTACCGGCATAAGCCACATGCTTGCCATCGGGGCTAAGGCATAGTTGGTAATAGTTATTGTCTTTTTTTATGCGGGCTTTTACTATCGTATTCTCCGATGGCATCGTGGTCATACTTCTTTCAGCGCTGTAGCGTGTATTATAATAGCTGTACCAGTTTTGTAAAGTTTCGTTTAGGTTGGTACCCAATACAAATAAAAAACCATTATCAACGCTGCGGTTTACACGGGTTAAGTATATAATATTACTTACAGCGGTTCGGCCATGTACCTCTTCTAAATAATGCCAAATACTGTGACCCACAAAAACTGCTTCATCGGGCTGTAGTTTATTTAGTTGCCTGTATCGCCCCGTTATCATACCATCGCGCAGGCGGTCTTCCATTTCGCTGCTCCAGCCTTCGCCCAAGTATTCCACTAATCCCAAACGGTACCAATCGGGCAGGCTAAGCAAAACGGTGCTTCGTATTACCTGCCCGAAATTGCTACCCCTAAACAGGTTGGTAGTATATATTTTGGCAAGGCTTTCGCGTATTTGCTTGTCTAAATTGCGGTGGTCGCCGTTAAAGTAAATGAATATTTTATTGTCGGGTATGTTTACCGTACCGCCCGCTGCCTGCCCGGGTTCGTAAATACCAATATTGGTTTGATTAAGCTCGTTAATGTTGTTGTAAACTATTACGTCAATTTTTCGGCGGTATTTATAATCAAGCACCGCCGATATTTTATCCGATGCATCTTCGGCTTCTTTAATTACATACTTGGCTACATCCTGCCCCCCGGGGTAAAAGTAAGTTACAAAATTGTCGCTTTCGTAGTATTGAAAAGGAAAGTCCTTATACTGAACACGGTTTTGCCCAAACACCTCCGTATTAGTTTGCGCACTACTGTAGGTAACTGCCCCGCAGGCAAGCAATAACAGCAGCGTTTTATTTATTATATGGTTGTAAAATTTACTTTTCCTCAAAAAAATCATCGGTAACACTACAAACGTTGTAATAGAATATTTGTTTTGCATTACAGGCCGCCCGTAGGCAGGCCTATCTGTATATCAAACTTAATGAAAATACCCTATGCTTAAGGTACATAAATTCACTTTTAATCCATTTATGGAAAATACATACGTGGTAGCCGATGAAACAGGCCAATGCGCTATTATCGACCCCGGCTGTAATAATGATAAAGAACGTGCCGAATTGGTAAGGGTAATTGAGGCAAATGCCCTAAAACCGGTTAAATTATTGAATACGCACTGCCATATCGACCATTTTCCGGGCAATAAGTACGTATGCGATACCTATGGCCTATTACCCGAATTTCATAAAATTGAATTGGAAGTAATGAAAGGCGCTATGGCCTATCAGGATATTTTCGGGTTTAAGTTAGAAGAATCACCTTCGCCCGAAAACTATTTAGATGGTGGCGATGTGGTAAAATTTGGGAATACCGTGTTTGATGTAATTTTTACACCCGGCCATTCGCCGGGCAGTTTGTCGTTTTACAGCAAAGCCGATAAGTTAGTATTTGGCGGCGATGTATTGTTTTTAGGTAGTGTTGGCCGTTACGATTTACCCGGTGCCGATGGCAAAGTACTATACGAAACCATAACTACTAAAATGATGGCGTTACCCGATGATACCATAGTGTACAGCGGCCACGGCCCCGAAACAACTATTGGCCACGAACGGAAAACCAATCCTTTTTTAAACAAGCAATTTTTCTTTGGGGTATAGCCTGGCCAAACAAAATAGCGAGGCATTTGTTTGTTAAAGTACTTACAGTATCTTACTAATTCAATTCCCCGGCATGAAAAACCTGCTACTCTTCATTTTTACGGTAACCGTATTATTTATTTCGGCGCAGCCGTATGCCGTAGGGCATGTGTCCATTAATTTTAAAGATGCTTCGCGCACGGGTGGCTATGCCATTAATGGCGGCACCACATTCCCCACTGGTGGCACGGGCCGCGATATGGGGGCCGAAATATATTATCCGGCTACAACTAATGGTAATAACGCTGCATTTGCGGCTGGCAGGTTTCCTGTTATAGTTTTCGGACATGGCTTTGCTATGGGTTGGGATGCTTACACTACTTTCTTCGACTCGATGGCACGCAGCGGCTATATTATTGCATTACCGCGTACCGAGGGTAGTTTGCTGCCTGCCCCAAGCCATTTAGATTTTGGAAAAGACTTGGCTAAAATTGCGCAGTTACTTTTGGTGGCCGATACTACAGCCTCTTCATTTTTCTACAACAAATTAACGGGCCGCGAAGCCATTGGCGGGCATAGCATGGGCGGTGGGGCTACCTTTTTATCCGATGCTTATGCGAATGCTAATGTGCTTTGCTATTTTACTTTTGCTGCCGCCGAAACCAATCCTTCAGCAGTAGCGGCGAGTAAACTAACTACTCGCCCGCACCTTATTTTTTCGGGCACTTATGATTGTGTTGCCCCACCGGCGGCGCACCAAAACTTAATGTACGACTCGCTTACCAGCACCTGCAAAACCCAAATAAATATTACCAAAGCTTACCATTGCGCTTTTGCCGATAACAATTTTAATTGTGGTTTTGGCGAGGGTACTTGCATTACTTCGGGGGGGCTTAGCAGCATTAACCAGCAGCAAATAGTACGGATGTATTTAGAGCCTTATCTCGATTATTATTTGAAAGGGGTATGCCCATCCTGGTATAGGTTTCAGGGCTTGGTTGATACAGCTACTATTGCCAGCATTCGCCAAAGTTGTAATAACAGTGTACCCCAAAATGCAGCTATTACAGGCAACAACTCTTACTGCACGGGCGATTCAACTTTATTAACCGCTACCGATGCGGGCTTTAATTATACATGGAGCAATGCCGCCGGTACCGCAAGCATTTATGCTGCACAGGCAGGCAGCTATACAGTTACCGTTAGTAATACTATTTGCCAATTGGTAAGTACCCCGTTTAATGTGTCTGAAAAGCTGTTACCCGCTACTCCTTCGGCTATTATTTCCGATGATACCGTATGCTCGGGCATTAGTAATATTGCTATGAATGTAAGTAACGATACCGCTGTAATGTATAACTGGACTTTGCCGCAAGGCTGGAGTATAAACAGTGGCGATAGCACAGCGGCTATTACTGCTATATCGGGTAACGCAAGCGGAACAGTAAGTGTAAGTGCATTTAACCAATGTGGTGTAAGCGATACGGTAAATGCATATATCGAAGTAGTGCCAAGCAACTTAGGCACACCCGGCAGTATAACCGGCGATACCATATTATGTGCAGGCGAAACAACCGCGTACAGCATAACACCTGTTACCGGTGCGGTTACATACGTATGGGCTTTGCCCAATGGGTGGAGCGTTGCGACTAATACCGATTCGGTGTGGCTGCAAGTAAATGCCTTAAATAATTCGGGCCAGGTAATGGTTGCTGCTGTAAACGGTTGCGGGCAAAGCATACCTGCCGTAGTAAATGTAACCGTTGCTATTGTTGATACGCCTGTAATTAATACCAGCTCCGATACACTATTAAGCAGCGTTACAGGTAGCAACTATCAATGGTACTACAACGGGCAGCCAATTGACAATGCAAATACCCAAACCTATGTGGCCACACAGGCCGGAGACTATAGTGTTGAGGTATTTAATGCCGAAGGTTGCAGTAATACTTCCGGCATCTACAACTACACCATTAGCGGTTTGAATGGGTTATCCCCTCTGGCAATAAGCATTTACCCTAACCCTGCCAATAGTTATATAAACATTAATTACATGGACCTGCAATCTGCCAAGCTTAACTTATTGGATGTTGATGGAAGACTAATCTTTAACCAAACAATCAATACCGGGCAGAACAGGTTGTTATTAGGTACTATTGCCAAAGGTATGTATGTAGTTACAATAGAAAGCACAAAGGGCTTACAGCGAACTAAATTAATAGTACGCTAATTGCAATATTGAATGCAATAAAAAAGCCTCCTGAAATTAATCGGGAGGCTTTTTTTGTATGTTTTAGTTTATTTATTAGTTAGGTTCAATCGGTTTTAATCCGCCACCTTTCTTTTCATCTTTACTGTCGCCTTCTTTTTGCGATGGGGCAACATCTTCTTTTACCTTTTTAGCTTTCTTTTCCTTAGGGGTATCATCAACTAACGAAACACCTGAATTGTTCTGCCCCGCTTTTTTACCGCCTTTAGCAAAGTCGAATAATAGCGAGAAACGCAAGGTATTATCAAGCGGGTTGCGTTGTATAGATGTAGGTATAAGGTACGAAAAGTTTAAGCCTACAATGCTGTACTTAACCGTTAAACCTGCTGTAAGAAACTGTCGGTTACCTTTAGTACGCGGCTCGTAAAAGTAGCCAAAACGTACCCCAAACTGTTTGTTGTACATGTATTCTAAACCAACGCCAACCGAAGTTTCATTTAATTCTTCTTTGCTGCGGCTGCCTTTTTTGCGTTTAACTTCGCCGTTTTCATCAATGTACATAGTGCCCGGCGCATCGCCGAATGAAGTGAATACACCACCAAATCCTTTCTGTTTCCAGTCGGCTACACCATCTGTATTTTTATCGTAGTTCGGGTTTACTACCAGCTGGCCGCTGTCTTTAGGGTCAAGCGATTGTATTTGATAAGGCTGTGGTGTAGGTACTAATAGCCTGTTTACATCTAAGTAAACACCAATGGCATTTTTAGGGTCAACATTTAAGGTATAGCCCAAACCAATACCTAAGTTGGTAGGTATGTAGTCACTATTTTTGGCATTGCCTGTGTACGATATTTTACTGCCTAAGTTAGAAATATTCATACCTGCTAATAAGTCGTGTTTTAATTTGCCTTTGCCAAATTGCTTTTGGTACATCCACGATATATCGGCAGCGCCTGCCACGCCTGGCTTAGTAGCCACGCCGCTTACACCTACATTACTTAAGTTGGAATATATAATACGCAATGTTAAAGCTAACGAAAAGTTATCGCTCAGTTTACGGGCGTAGCCCGCATCAAAACTAAACTCATTGGGTTTAAAATCGCCTAAAGTTTGGCCTTGCTCATCGGTAAATGTTATGTTACCTAACGAGAAATATTTTAAACTAACCTGTACGGTTTGCTTTTCTTTTACCTTGTAATAACCTGCCAGGCTACCCATATATATATCATTAACCAATGATTTTAACCAAGGGGTAAACGACACGGCAAAACCAAAGTCTTTTTCCATAAATGCCATCTTGGCGGGGTTAACAAACACACTGTTAATATCGCCCGGGGTAGCAACCCCTACATCGCCCATACCGCCTGCGCGGGCATCGGGGTTAATACGTAAAAAGGGCACTGCAGTAGTTACGGTATTTATAACTTGACCGTCTTTAACTTGGTTGGTTTGGGCTAATACGCTGCCCGATAGCAGGCATAATACTACAATCGCTAATAACTGATTCTTCATAAATTAGATTGAATTCTTGATAAGAGTTCTTTTTGTTAATACAGGTAGATATTTTGCGATATAATAGTTTTGATGGTTGGGGGTAAATCTATCTTAAAACAACCAATTTTTCAAATTTGTGTGCGCTCTCGCCTTCCGAGTCGCGAACGTTAATTTTATATACATATACACCTTTGCCTATGGCATCGCCGTAATCATCGCGGCCATCCCACTCAATATCGTTCACCCTAAAGCCTTCGCAGTGCACTTCGCGGGTTATGGTTTTTACCACCTTACCAGATATGGTGTATATCTGTATCACCACATTTAAGTCGTCGCAGGGTTTATTATGCTCAAACATAAACTGGGTGCTGGTAGTAAAGGGGTTAGGGTAGTTAAATACATGGGTTAAGGCTAATTTGGCATTGCTGGCTACTATAAATTCGCTGTATTCTTCAGTCGAGTTGTTTTGTATATCCCAAGCTTTAACTTTTAAGGTGTGCCTGCCTTCGGCTAACTTGCTATAAGGGTATTTAATACTGCCTTTTTGGTAATTATCCAATTCGCTTTCGTAATAATCGTTCAGTACCACTTTGTTTTGGGTATTATCATCAAGCGTTGCGGTTAGGTCGTGGCCTATGCCATTGCCTGCGGTGTTAATACCGCTTTCATCTTCCATTTTAACCAGCAGTACCGGCGATTCGTTAGTGGTGCCGCCGAATACAAACTTTTCATCGTTCATATACACGTTCATTTTGGGGCCGTTGGCATCGGCATTAAATGTATCGGCAGCGCCACCAATAATTATGTTGTTAGTATAGCCATGCGCATCGGTAAAGTTGCCGTTATCGGCATAGTAGCTAATGCGGCCATTGCCAAATTGGTAGTCAATATCTTTAGGTACTATAAATGTAAATGTAAACTGGCCGTTGGTGACACTTGCCTTACCCTTAAACAACAGGTTTTTGTACAGCTTAAAATTAATTATTTGCGGGGCATCGTTACCCAAAGTTTGCAGGTTGGTAATTTTATCGTACACAATGGGGTACACCACACCAGTAAATCCACTCATTACATTGTTATTATCGTCCCGCACTTCGCCTTTAATCGTAATGCGCGATAAGGCTTTAAGGGTATCGTGCACAGCAGTAATAGGGGTGTTGTTTACCTCGGTAGTAACCACATTATAACGTGGGTAGTTTAGTTGCAGGGCAGGGTCGCCAAGCAAGGTAAACTTGCGGGTATTACTAATTTCAACGGTAATATTGTTTTTTGCCTCCATTAATACTTCGCCCAATGTAGGGTCGCGGTTCTCGTACGGTGTAAATATGTAATCAAACACTTTGCTGTTAAGGGCCTCGTTGGCATATTGGTACACCAAGCGCACCGTAGTTAACGATGCAATAGCACCGCCGTTGGCATTTACCACCAGCCATTCGCCGGCAGTACGGTCGGGTAAATCGTATCGGCTAAACTCGCAGGTGGCGGTAATAAATAACGGTAAGCGTTCCTTGTTTTCCAATTTCACTATATCACTCAGGTTAAAGATACGTTCGTGCGCCCAATTAGTTTCGCCGCCGTGGCCTACCCAGTTAATAACTAAGCTGCCGCTGTTAATACGGTTAAGTATAGCAGTATTTACATCGGGGTAGCGGTCGCCGGCAGGTGTAGGCTGCTGCTTGTAAGCATCTAAATATATTTTATCGAAGTTATAAGCGGGGTGGTTGCTTCGGCTGCCTTCGCTAAGGCCATCGCTGTAAGTTTCAAACACAGTACCCCCTTCATCCAGGTCATCGGCTATAAACGTTACCATATTGTGCCAGCTGTTGTTAGCGGTTATTTGTACGCATTGCGGGCCTTGGTCTTTAGGGCGTTTGTAATTTTTAATTTTGTTTACTACATCCCATGCCTCCTGCGTACTGCCAACTGGTAAGCGGCCTACACCAATATCCATTTGCTGGCTGGTGGTATTAATATCGCCGCCCTCATTTACATCCAGCAAGCCAAAAAAATCGTCCGATGTATAGGAAGATGTTGACGAGTTAGATTCGTAACTTTGGTAAG
>Ga0164241_10000953_pt1 | contig 41365 bp, 35 predicted proteins | sample OricomyardsoilBY_FD_108780 | JGI IMG/M metagenome (GOLD analysis project Ga0164241, IMG submission 108780) | Backyard soil microbial communities from Emeryville, California, USA - Original compost - Back yard soil (BY) | ecosystem: Environmental > Terrestrial > Soil > Unclassified | place: USA... | reverse complement strand
TTGCGCGACCTCGAGACCATCCAGATCGCGGTGACCGCGGCCGAGATGGGCATCCTGGTGATGGGCACGCTGCACACCAACGGCGCCGCGCAGACGGTCGATCGCATCATCAATGTGTTTCCATCGGACAAGCAGTCGCATGTGCGCACCATGCTGTCCACCTCGCTGCGCGGGGTGATCTCGCAGCAGCTGCTGCAGCGCGCCGACAAGCAGGGCCGCGTCGCGGCGCTGGAAATCATGGTGAACAACTCGGCGGTGGCCAACCTCATCCGCCAGGGCAAGCTCGACCAGCTCGAGAACACCATGCAGTCGGGCGGGGCCAGCGGCATGCGCACCATGGACACTTCCATCCAGGCACTGCTCGATTCGCGCCAGATCTCGGGCAAGGAAGCCTACAAGAAGGCCATCAACAAGGCCCGCTTCGAGAACGTGAAGGACATCGGCTAGAGGACTTCGGTTGAGCACGGCCCGCCAGATTCTCGTCACCCACGCGCTGCCCTACGCCAACGGCCCGCTGCACCTGGGACATATCCTCGAATCGGTGCAGACCGATGTGTGGGTGCGCTTCCAGCGCCTGCGCGGCAATGACTGCCTGTTCGTCTGCGCCGAGGACTGCCACGGCACGCCCATCATGATCAAGGCGCGGCAGGACGGCATCACGCCGGAGCAGCTGATCGCCTCCGCGGCGGCGGACCACCAGCGCGACTATGCCGGCTTCAACATCGGCTTCGATCACTTTCATTCCACGCACTCCGAAGAGAGCCAGCGCTATTCCAACGAGCTGTACCAGCGGCTGGTGCGGCGCGGCTCCATCGTCCGCCGCACCATCCGCCAGGCCTATGACGAACAGGCCGGCATGTTCCTGCCGGATCGCTTCGTGCGCGGCACCTGTCCGCGCTGCGGCACGGCCGACCAGTACGGCGATTCCTGCGAGAACTGCGGCGCCACCTACTCACCGGCCGACCTGAAGGACGCCATCTCCACCGTTACCGGCACGAAGCCGGTGCTGCGCGACTCCGAGCACCTGTTCTTCAAGCTGGGCGATTACGAACAGGACCTGCGCGACTGGCTGGCCACGCATGGCCTGCAGCCGGCCGTGCGCGCCAAGCTCGATGAATGGTTCAAGGTGGGCCTGACCGACTGGGACATCTCGCGCGACGCGCCCTACTTCGGCTTCGAGATTCCCGACGCGCCGGGCAAGTTCTTCTATGTCTGGTTCGATGCGCCCATCGGCTACATCGGCAGCTTCGCCGCGCTGGCCGCGAAACGCGGGCTGGATTTCGACGCCTACTGGAAGGCCGGGGCCACCACCGAACTGCATCATTTCATCGGCAAGGACATCAGCTATTTTCACACGCTGTTCTGGCCGGCCGTGCTGCATGGCGCCGGTTACCGCCGCCCCACGGGCGTGCACGTGCATGGCTTCCTCACCGTGAACAGCTTCAAGATGTCCAAATCGCGCGGCACCAATATCACCGCGCGTCGCTATCTCGACCTGCTGCCCGCCGACCATCTGCGCTACTACTTCGCCGCCAAGCTGGGCAATGGGCTCGATGACATCGACCTGAGCCTCGATGACTTCACCGCGCGCGTGAATTCCGACGTGGTGGGCAAACTGGTGAACATCGCCAGCCGCTGCGCGCCCTTCATCGAACGCGCCGGTGGCCGGCTGGCTGCCAGGCTGCCCGATCCCGCGTTGTACGCGCAGTTCGCCGCGGCCGCCGAACCCCTGGCCGCGCAGTTCGAAGCGCGCGACTTTGCCTGCGCGATCCGCGAAATCATGCTGCTGGCCGACCGGGCCAACCAGTATGTGGATGCACAGAAACCCTGGATACTCGCCAAGGATCCCGCGCGGCTCGCCGAGGCACAGGCCGTGGCCACGCAGGCCATCAACCTGTTCCGCGTGCTGATGACCTATCTGGCGCCGGTGCTGCCCGGCATCGCGGCGCGCGCCGGCGAATGGCTGGGCGCCGCTGCCCTGGCGCGCTGGGACGGCGTGCGGCAGCCACTACTGGATGCCCCCATCGGCAAGTATCCGCAGCTGGCGGCGCGCGTTGATCCGGTCGTCGTGAAGCAGCTCGTCGTTTCCCCTCCCACCGCCGGCCCGGTTGCGGCCCCCAGCCAGGACAAACCCGTGATCAGCATCGATGACTTCGCCAAACTCGATCTGCGCGCCGCCAGGGTCCTCGAAGCCTCGCGCGTCGAGGGCTCGGACAAGCTGCTGCAGCTCAAGCTCGATCTGGGCACCGAACAGCGCAATGTGTTCTCGGGCATCGCCGCCAGCTACAAACCCGAAGATCTGGTGGGTCGCCACGTGGTGATGATCGCCAACCTCGCGCCGCGCAAGATGCGCTTCGGCGTTTCCGAGGGCATGGTGCTGTGCGCCAGTGGCGCAAAGGAAGGTGGTGAAGGGGTGTTCCTGCTGTCCGCCGATGCCGGCGTGCATGCGGGCATGAAGGTCACCTGAGCGGGTGAAGCCCGACAAGGTCATTGCCCTGTATTCAGCCCTGCGCTCTGCCAATCCCGACCCGCAGAGTGAACTGGAATTCCATAGTCCTTTCGAACTGCTGATCGCGGTGATCCTGTCGGCGCAGGCCACGGACAAGAGCGTCAATCTCGCCACGCGCAAGCTGTATCCCAAAGCCAATACGCCGGCTGCGATCCTCAAGCTCGGCGTCGCAGGGCTGTCGCCCTTCATCCGCCACATCGGGCTCTACAACGCCAAGGCGAAGAACGTCATCGAGACCTGCCGGCTGCTGCTGGAGCGGCACGCCGGCGAGGTGCCGCACGATCGCGCCGCGCTCGAGGCCCTGCCCGGCGTGGGCCGCAAGACCGCCAACGTGGTGCTGAATGTGGCGTTTCGCGAGCCCACGATGGCCGTCGATACGCACGTGTTTCGCGTCGCCAACCGTACTGGCCTGGCCCCCGGCGCCACGCCGCTGGCCGTGGAGCAGAAGCTGCTCAAGATCACGCCGAAGCAGTTCATGCAGCACGCGCATCACTGGCTGATCCTGCATGGGCGCTATGTCTGCGTCGCGCGTCTGCCGCGCTGCTATGAATGCGCGATCGCCGCGTACTGCGCCTACAAGCCGAAGACGCCACCACCGGCACAAGCGTAGACTGCGCCAGCATGTTCTTTGCCAACGCCGGCCGCGACGAACTGCGCCGTCGCTATGTAAATGCCTGGCGGCGGCACCGCGAAGGCCTGCCGCTCGAACCGCTGGATGCGCAGATCGCCGACCTCATCGCGCTGCATCCTGAATATCACGCGCTGCTGGAATCGCCCGAGGGCGCCGCTCACGATTTCACCGTCGAACAGGGCCGCAGCAATCCCTTCCTGCACATGGGGCTGCATCTGGCCATCCGCGAACAGGTGGCCACGCGGCGTCCGCCCGGCATCGAACTGGTGCACCAGCAACTGTCGCGCGCTCTGGGTGACGTGCATGCCGCAGAACATCGCATGATCGAAGTGCTGGCCGAGACTCTGTGGGAGGCACAGCGCGCCGGCCATGCGCCGGACGAGCAACGCTATCTGGAACGGTTGCGCCATCTGCCCTAGGGTCACTGGAACTGGAAAGCCGCGACTGATCCAGCGTAAATTGCCGTACCCGGAAGCGGTCTGAACCTCCGGGCACAACATCGGGGGCATTCCAGTCATGTACGCTATTCGAATCCTCATGCGCGCCGGCGCATTGGCTGCGCTCGTCCTTTCGCAGCCGCTTGGCGCCCAGGAACTGACCATCACCAATGCCCGCATCGTCGTCGGCAATGGCAGCGTCATCGAGAATGGCTCGATCGTGATTCGCGGCGGCAAGATCGTTTCCGTCGCAGCGGGCAAGCCCGCGCAGACCGCTGGCCGCGTCATCGATGCCAGGGGCAGGAGCGCCATGCCCGGATTCATCGACGCGCATCGCCATCTCACCCTGCGGCCCGATGCCAGGACCGAGATGCAGAAACTGCTGGAAGCGGGCTTCACCACCGTACTGTCGGGCGGTGGCGCACCCGAACCACTGGTCGCCGTACACAACCAGATCGAAAAAGGCGAGATCAACGGTCCGCGGCTCATCCCTTCGGGCAATGTGGTGTTTCTCGCGAACCAGTCGCCGGATGCGGCGCGCGCCGACATCCGCAAGCTCGCCGCGCTGGGCGTGAAATACTCCGGCGAAATGCTGCTGACGCCGGTGCCGGGCCCGACGCCGGGCGACATGGCCGCACTGAACGCGGCACTGGATGAAGGCGCCAAGGCCGGCGTGAAAGTGCAGGTCCACGCGGTCAGCACCTCGGCGATGATGGCGGCCATCGATGCCAAGGTGCCGCTGCTGGTTCATCTGCCCAACAAGGACTGGATCACCCGCGAACAGGCCGCAAAGCTCGCCGCCAGCGGCACGCGCATCCTGTCGGCCGTGGGCACCTGGGCACCCGTATTCGGCGTTTTCGCCAATGACAACAAGCCGCGCGCGCGCGACGGCAAGCCCTGGCCCGATGGCATTACCGACGGCGTGGGCGGCGGCAAGGAAGCCGGCTATGCCATGGTCAATGCCCGCACCGTATTCGACGCCGGCGCCATCATTGGCGTGGGCATCGACACCAACTATGAGACCCGCGCCACGCTGGCCACGGAGCTGCGCGCCATGAATGGCATTTTCTCGCCACAGGATATGGTGAAGATCATGGGGCCGAACTCGGCTGCCTACCTGGATATGAGCGACCAGATCGGCACGCTGGAAACCGGTAAGCTGGCGGATATCGTGCTGCTGGACGGTAACCCCCTGGAGGGCTACTGGAACTGGCTGAAGGCCAGCATGGTCGTAAAGGGTGGCAAGGTCGTCGTTGAAAACAAGTGACCGGCAACGGCACCTGCAAGAAAGCCGAGGGGATGTAATGAAGATTGCCAAGAAGCTTGTCTGGACTGCGGTTGTGGCCGCCCTACCCTATGCCCTGGCTGCCAATGCCCAGACAGTGGCCGACCCCGGCTTCAAGAGCGTGGGCCGTGGCGCGCCCCTGGCTGTCGATCTGAGCAAGCCGCCTCCCCAGCCGAAGAAGGTCCAGACGGTCGACGATCCGGCCATCAAGGCATTCCTGGACCGCGATGCGTGGACGATCGGCCCCGTTGGCCAGCGCACCGGCCGGCCCGGTGGGCCTCCCGGCGCAGGCGGACCGCCCGTTGGCGGCGCGCGCCCTCCCGGGGCTGGCGGCCCACCGGTAGTCCCTGGTCAGCCGCCCCTGGCCGGGCTGTTCGGTGGCCCGGGAACACCAGGATTCGTCCTGATTTCCTCCGGCAAGGATGGCGCGCCACCGCCGGGCGTCAAACCGCTGCCGGTCGACCTCTTCACCACCAAGGATTTCTACCAGGACAGCAAGCTGTGGAGCGATCCGCGCTATTTCCGCTGCAACAGCCCTTATGCGGCCGAGTCGCAGCACGGCGCCAACGGCGCGGCGCTGTCCACCGACCCGAAGAAGGCGCCCTGGGGATTCTGCGAGCGCGACTATCCGCGTGAATCCATGGTCAGCCCCTACCCCTTCAAGACGGCGCAGGCGCACTACGAGGCGCTGCTGGCCGAAACCACGGCGCGCGGCGGCCCCACGAAGCACACCTACGCCACCGTGCCGGGCGAGCTGACCGGACGTTATGGCGTGAGTTTCCAGGGAGGAGACTGGTACGGCAGCATGCGGGTGAACCAGATCCCCACCATCCTGTCGTTGCTGACGCCCGAATATCAGAAGCGCATGGTGGAACTGCTCTACCAGGAAGGCGTCAACGGTGCCTCGCAATGGCCCTCGCAATATTGCTGGCCTGAAGGCTTCATGCGCCGCTTCGACCCGGTGGCCATCCAGACGCAGATCAACAACCACTTCGTGATCGTCACACCCGACGTGGTGCAGATCTCCACGGGCGTGGCGCGCAACTTCGTCACCAACATCTATATCGGCCGCCAGTTCAACATGACGGGCGCGGTGCCGCGGCTGGGCGCCGACGTGCCGCACTGGTATGGCGACACCATCGGCTTCTGGGACAAGGACACGCTGATCACCTGGACCTCCAACATCCAGGGCTGGATGGTGCACGGCAAGTTCGAGTTCTCGAGCAAGCTGCAGACCATCGAGATCTACTCGCCGGCCCGGGATGCCAGCGGCAAACTCACCGGCCTGAACCACGAGGCGATCTTCTACGATCCGGAATCCCTGGTGCAGCCGATCCGCATCGTGCGCACACTGAATCGCCTGGGTGGCATGGACAGCGGCAATCCCTACACCTTCATCGAGTGCGTGCCGAATATCTACCCCGTGAAGGGACATGCGACGGCGGTCACGCCGGGGCAGGTCATTCAGTACGAGATTCCCGACATGTACGGGCGGCCCTGGGCCAAGAACTGGGAAAAGTATTTCGAAGCCGGGATGAAAGACCCGGACCGGGCCAAAGAAGAAGAGATGTTCAATTTCGATCAGCCAGCGGACAAGGGGAAGGGCGGTAAATGAAAATGCCAACGATCAAGCACATTGGTGCGGCAATGGCACTGACCTTGGGCGCGGCGGCGTCCCTGCAGGCTCACCATTCCTTCGCGGCCTATGACATGACCAAGACCATGGTGCTCACCGGCGTGGTGACGCGGGTCAATCCCGATGCCAATCATCTGCAGATCTTCTTCGCGGCGATGAATCCCGAGCGCAAGAATGTGGTGCGCGACAAGGATGGCAAGCCACTGATCTGGTCCGTCGAGATGGCAGGATCGGCCGCCTCGGCCCAGGACGGCATTTCGGTGTCGAGCTTCCCGCCTGGAACCGTGTTCAGTGTGGGCGTGCATCCGCAGCGCAGTGGCGATCCTTCCGGCTTCCGCGAGGGCCCGCTGTTCAAGTGTCCGACCGCCGCCACGGGCAAGGCCCAGCCGCCCAAGCCCGGCGCGCACTGCGATTCGGTGGAAGGCAACACCGCCTTCGGTCAGGGCAAGCTGCCGACGCCGACAACGACACCGGCCAACTGAGACGGGGATGAGTCTGCTGGAAGTCGCCACAGCGATCGATTCGACATCGCTGAGCACCGCCCTGAAATCCGTCAGCTGGATCGTGCCGCTGGTCCAGAGCGTGCACATCCTGATGGTGGGCGTGGTGTTCGTTTCCATCCTGATGACCTCGTTGCGGCTGCTCGGGCGCGTGCGCGCCGATGAGCCGCTGCCGCAGGTCTGGAGCCGCTTCGCGCCCTTCTTCTGGACGGGCCTGGCGTTGATGATCGTCACCGGCGCGCTGCTGGTCATCGCCGAACCGGTGCGCGAATTCATGACGCTGTCGTTCCGGCTCAAGATGATCGCGCTGGCCATCTGCATCGTCAGCGCCGCCGTGTTCGGTCACCGCATGCGCGGCGCCTCGCTCTCCCTGTCGCAGGAGGCGGCGTTGCCGGCGGGCCTGCGCGCGGTGGCCATCGCGACGCTGGCGCTGTGGGTGGCCATCATCTTCCTTGGCCGCGCCATCGCCTATGACGACTCGGTGTGGGGCGACTGGTCGCCGGCCGTGCTGCAGCGGGTCGCATGAGCATGCAGACACAGATGCCCCCCGCGTTCATCCACAGCATCGAGGCGTCGGCTGTCGGCGAATGGATGCGCAGCAACCTGTTGGCCATGCCCTGGGTCAATGCCGCGCACGTGCTGTGCGTGACGCTGGTATTCGGCACCGTGCTGGTGGTCGACCTGCGGCTGCTGGGGCTGCTCGACCGGGGCCGCGCGGTCACGGGCATTTCGCGCGAGATGCTGCGCCTGACCTGGACTGCCTTCGCCGGCGCGGCGCTCAGTGGATTGCTGTTCTTCTCGGCCAACGCCACCACGTACTGGTTCAACACGGCTTTCCGTTTCAAGATGCTGGCGATCGTGCTCGCCGGCGTGAACATGCTGGTGTTCCAGACGGTCACCTTCCGCAGCGTGGCCAGCTGGGATCGCGGCTCGCCGCCACGGGCCGCCCGCGTGGCCGGCGCGCTGTCCATCCTGATCTGGGTGAGCGTGATCGTGCTGGGCCGTGTCATCGGTTTCACCAAGAGCGTTGACGTGTCCGTGCCGGAGAACATCGATTTCGACTTCTCCGCAGGTCCCTGACGGCGCGCGAAGAGCGATGGCCGCGCGAGCACGCGGGCTTGCCGGGTTCGCGCTGATCCTCGCGGTGGGCTCGGCGTGGGCTCAAACGCCACCGGGCACGGCCACCACCCTGCCCCCCGATGTATTGCAGACCGTCGAGAAGCTGCGTGCCGCGGGCCTTGCCGACCGCAACGGCTACGCCATCCTCGAAGATCTGGTGACGCGCGTGGGGTCTCGTCCGGCCGGCACGCCGGCCGAAGCCCGCGCCCGTGAATGGGCCGGCGCGATGTTGCGCGCGCAGGGCTTTGCAAAGGTGCGGGTCGAGCCTTTCACCACAACCTCGTGGCAGGCATCGCGCGAACAGGCGGAAATTCTGGCTCCGTGGCCGCAACCGCTGGTCATTGCCGCGCTGGGCGCTTCGCCTTCGACGCCAGCGGGTGGACTCAGCGGCGAGGTGGTGCGTTTCACCAGCCTGGATGCACTGCGTGCCGCCGCGCCGGGCGCGGTACGCGATCGCATCGTATTCATCGATGAAGCCATGGTGCGCACGCAGGATGGCGCGGGTTACGGCGCAGCCGTTGCCAAGCGCCGCGGCTGTGGAATCCTCGCCAGATCTCTTGGTGCGCGCGCCTGCCTGATCCGTTCCGCCGGCACCAATACCGATCGCTTCGCGCATCAGGGTTGGGGTGGCACCGCACTGCCAGAGGCCCAGGTGCCCAGCGCCGCGCTCGCGCCGCCGGATGCCGATACGCTGGCGCGCGTGCTCCAGCGCAGCAGCGAAGCGGTGCGCGTGCGGCTCGACATCCAGGCGCAATTCTCACCGGCGGCGCCCAGCGGCAATGTGCTGGCCGAAGTCACCGGCCGCGAAAAGCCGCAGCAGATCGTGCTGGCCGCGGCGCACCTGGATTCCTGGTCGCTGGGCCAGGGCGCGCTGGATGACGGCGCGGGCGTGGCCATCATCACGGCCGCCGCGAAGCTCATCAACGATCTGCCCGTGAAGCCCCGGCGCAGCATCCGCCTGTTGCTGGCGGGCTCCGAAGAACCGGTGAACAGCGACAGCGGTGGCAATGCCTATCGCGATGCGCATCGCAATGAAACGCACGTGGCCGCCGCCGAAAGCGATGTGGGTGATGGCCGTGTTTGGCGGCTGCGTTCGCGCGTGGGCGATGGCGCATTGCCGTCGCTGCGCCTGCTGCTGGCTCAGCTTGCGCCGCTGGGCGTTCTGGCCGGCGACAACCAGGGCGGTGGCGGCAGCGACATCGGCCCGCTGGTGGCCACCGGCGTTCCGGTGCTGGCTTTCAACCAGGATGCCAGCGGCTATTTCGATGTGCACCACACCGCCAACGACACGCTGGAGCGCGTGCACGTCGACGATCTGCGGCAGAACATCGCCGTGTGGGCAGTGGCGCTGTACCTGCTGGCCGAGATGGATTGGGATCTGCGCGCGCCCGCCACGGCGCGATAGTCGCTGCATCAGCAGGTCGGAGGGATTCTACGGACGGTTCGTGGATCCCGCGTAGACGTCCGGATCGTGGCGCTCCATGTGGCCATCCGGCGCCTTGAGCGGCGTGAACCCCACCGGCGCATACAGGCCATGCGCATCGCGCGTCACCAGCATCCAGCGGCGCAGGCCCTGCAGCGCCGGATGTTTCATCACGCAATCGATCAGCCACTTGCCCAGTCCGCGGCCGCGCAACTGCTCGAGCACATACACATCACCGAGATAGGCAAAGGTGGCGCGATCGGTGATCACGCGCGCGAATCCCACCTGCCGCGCGCCGTCGAGCAATGCGAAACACAGCGCGCCTTCGATGGAACGGTCCACGACTTCACGCGGAATGTTGGCGGCCCAGTACGAACCCGCCAGAAAGGCGTGTACCGCCGCGCGATCGATGCGCGCCGGATCACAGGTGATGGTGAAATTCTCGCGGCTCCACTGCGCGTAAGACAAGGCCTTCTCCCTCAAACCCATTCATCCTTGAGGCATTTCAGCAAGCTGGCGGGCACCGCGGATTCCGGCACGACCACGCTCTGCGTTCCCGCATCGCCGCTGCGCGTGAGGCGCAGCGTGAATGTATCGGGAGCCGCGGGCGAAGCAGGCGCCTTGAAGAGTTGCTCCACCGCCTGCGCCTCGTCCGTGGAAAGCGACTGGGTATCGAGCTGTCCATGGCTGCGCAGGCGCGCGCGGCTGGTCCCCAACCCGGCCAGGCCGCCGATGCGTTCCATGTGCAGAATCCCCATGGAGCGGACTATAGACCCACGACCTTCCATGCCACATCGACGGCGGCGCGAACGGCTGGCCGGCCCGAGAACAGCTTGCTGGCCGCCGTGCGGGTGCGATTGGCGAACAGCTTCATCGTCATGTTCGGGCTGGGCGCCGGACCCGTCAGGGCCTGGAACCAGATGCGGCCGGCGATCTCCCAGCTATGGCCTTCGAGGGCCATGGCGGCCTGCTGGAAGGCATGATTGGGCATGCCGCTGCTCTCATGCGGATCCATGCCTTTGCGGTACTGCGAGAAGTGACTGGGCTGCGGCGCCAGGCAGTGGTCGGCGCCCGGATCGGCCAGATCGCGCAGGCAGGTATAGCCGCGCGCCCTGGCGCCCGGGCCAAGAATATCGGCGCCGATCAGCCAGTCCGCGGCCGCGACATTCTGACCCGCGCGCCACTGGCGGAACATCGTGCCGAACACATCCGACATGCTCTCGTTGAGCCCGCCCGCCTCGCCTTCATAGGCCAGACCGGCGGTGAACTGCGTGACGCCATGCGTGAGTTCATGCGCGATGACATCGGTGGCGCGCGTGAAGTCGAGAAAAATCTCGCCGTCACCATCGCCATAGACCATCTGGCCGCCATTCCAGAAGGCATTGTTGTAGTCCACGCTGTAGTGGATGGAAGACATCAGCGCCATGCCCTCGCCGTCGAGCGAATTGCGGCCGAAGATCTCGCGATAGAAACGCGCCACTTCCGTGGTCTCGGTGAACGTGCGGCGGGCGGTGTCGTCACCCGATGAATAAGGCTGGATCACCGATCGGCCCGGCAGCACATTGCCATGCTCGCAATCGAACACGGTGATGGATACCGGTGCTTGCACCGCGGCTGCCACGGTGGCCACCGGCAGCGTATCGCGACACAGCTGCGCGACGCGGGTGGTGGCGGCGCGCAGCCCGCGCCACTCGGGTTCGAGTTTGGCCGCGCGGGCGAAGGCGCGACGCTGCGCGGGAGTCAGCTTGCGGTCTTTCGCGAGCCTGGCGAGGACATCGGGCGGAACGATCTGGCATACACAGGCGCGCATTGATGTTCACTCTACTTCGATCGGCGAAGCAGAGTGAACATGTCGGCGGCCGGTGACAACTCAGCTCATCCGCGCCCACTTGATCAGCGTGCCGAAACTGGGCGGCTTGCCATGCATCAGCAGACCGATGCGGAAGATCTTGGCGGCAAACCAGACGGCGATCCATGCCGCCAGCAACCCGACGGCCAGCGACAGCAACACCTGCCATGCCGGCGGCGGCGAGCTCGAGGCCAGCCGCGCCAGCATGGCAAAAGGATTGATGGGCGGGATGAAGCTCATGGCCACCGCGAAGGTGGAGTCCGGACGCTGGCCGATGAACGGCGTGAGAATATAGGGCGTGACCAGCAGCAGCATCACCGGACCCATCAGCGACTGCGCGTCGGCGAGCTGGTTCACGGCGGCGCCGATGGCCAGCATGATGGCCCCGAACACCAGGTAGGCGATGAGGAAGAAGGCCAGCAGGTAGACGATGAGCAGCGGATCGATGAGCCCGAACATCGCGAACTGGGTGAGCGCCAATACGCCCAGCCCCACGTACACCGCCATCATCACCAGCCCGATGCCCAGATGGCCGAGCAGCTTGCCCCACATCAGTTCCAGGGGCGAGACCGCCGCCAGCAACACCTCGACCACGCGGCTGGATTTTTCCTCGATGGTGGAAGTCATCATGCCCTGCCCGCCGATCATCACACCCATGAACAGCAGGATGCCCATGATGAAGGGCAGCGCGCGGTTCAGACCGGGCGAACCCTGCTGTTTGCCGTCCGGGGAGACCATGACGGTGCGTGCGCGGGCCACGCGCGTGGCCTTCTGTATCACCTCGGGATCGAGCCCATCGGCGCGCAGCCGCTCGGTGGTCAGCGCCACCCGCATGGCATCGTGCAGCAACGTTTCGGCGTCCTCGGGCAGGTTGCGCGGCGCGTACAGCGCATAGGTGCCGTACTCGCCGGTGCCGGGACGCGCCACGGCATTGGCGGGAATCGACAGCAACGCGCGGCGCGCGCGCTTGTCGAGCTTGTCGTCGGTCAGCCAGGCTTTCTGCGCATCGATGGCACTGTCAGCCGGCAACTGCTTGATGGTGAAAATCGGTGCGGACAGATCGGGCGTGGCCGGAGCCGCCTGCCCCGCGCCGGGTGCGGCCTGTTCGGCCGCGGCGCGCCGACCGGCCTCGCGGCGTGCCGCGATGACGGCGGGATCCAGCTCGCGCTTGAGTGCCTCGGTCATGCTGTTGCTGCCATCGATCAGCGCGACCTCCACCGTCAGCTGCGCGCCACGCTGCGCCATGATTTTGGGAATCATCACCACCAGCAGCAGGCCCATCACCGGCATGATGAACACGCCGATCAGGAATCCCTTGCTGCTGACGGTGACCAGGAAATCCCGCGCCGCCACCAGCTTGATGCGTTGGAACATGTTCATGCCTTTTCTCCGGCCAGGCCCTGCAGATGCTGGCGCAGGGCGACCTCTGATTCACCACCCTCGCCGCGCACGAAATCGACGAACACGTCTTCGAGCCGTATGCGCGCGATCTCGATGCGCGCCGGCGTCACCCGCGCGGCGACCTCGCGGATGACCGAGGCCGGATCGGTGCCGGCGGCCAGCCGCAGTTGCACATCGCCCTCACTGCGCTGCAGGGACAGGACGCCGGGCACATCGCGCAGCACCGACAGATCGGCATCCGCATCCAGCGGCTCGAACAACACGCGCGTGGGATCGTAGCGGCGCCGCAGTGTGCTCATGGATTCATCGAGCACCTTGCGTCCCTTGTGGATCATCACCACGCGATCGCACAGCTCTTCGGCCTGCGCCATCACATGCGTGGAAAACAGGATGGTGGTGCCGCGGCGGCGCTCGTCGGCGACGACGCTCTTGAGCATGCGCACGCTCACCGGGTCGAGTCCGCTGAACGGCTCGTCGAGAATCAGCAGCTCGGGCTTGTGCAGGATGGAACCGACGAACTGCACCCGCTGCAGCATGCCCTTGGAAAGATCCTCGCATTTCTTCTGCAGGATGTCGTCGAGACCCAGCTGCGAGAGCAGTTCCCTGGCGCGCGACAGCGCCGCCGACTCCGGTGTGCCTTTCAGGCCAGCCAGATATTTCAGGAAGGCGCCGACCTTCATCTTGCGATAGACGCCGCGCTCTTCGGGCAGATAGCCGACGCGATCCTTGGCCTCCAGCGCCGAGGCCCTGCCCAGCACCTCCACCTGCCCGGAATCCGGAAACAGGATGGACATGATCAGGCGGATGGACGTGGTCTTGCCGGCTCCGCTGGGGCCGATGAGCCCGCAGGTCTCACCCTTGGGAACGGCCAGATCGAGCGCGGAAACCGCGCGCTGCGCGCCGAAGCTCTTCTCTACACCCTGCAATCTCAGTGCTGGCTGCACGCGAATCTCCCCCGTGGAATCCATTCCATCGATAGTCCCGCCGCAAGGCAGGGACTTACGAAATTATGCGCCTTACTGCGAGGAAGCGTGGGGCGCCAGCAGCGGCGCCAGGCCATCGGCGCGGCCGGTTATCGGCTCCAGGTGCGGATAGCGCAGGCCATCGCGGTAATTCAGGCTCACGGTGCGGAAACGATCGCCGTTGCGCACGATCAGCTCCACCACCGGCCCGCCACGCGACGCGGCAACGACGGCATCCTTCAGCAGCACCGGGGTGGGCGCGCGGCCATTCACCGCCACCAGCGTGGTATTCACCGCCAGGCCGGCCTGGAAGGCCGGTCCGCCCCACACGACTTCGGTGAGCACGTTCTCGCGCGAAACGATCATGCCCAGCGAATAGCTCAGGTCGGTGCGATGCGCCGAACGCTCGATATCGGCCACCGCCTTGCTGGGCTGAGCGGTGTATACCAGCCGGTAGCCGGCGCGTTCGAGCCCATCGACCACCGGCTGGCGTGTGCCGGTGACGCGCGCGCGCAGCAAGGCATTCCAGTCCGCCGGCGCGATGGCATTGAGCGCGCGCACCACATCGGGCAACTCGTACACCGACACCGGCCCTTCGGTGGCCTGCGCGGCGAAGAAGGTGCGCGAGAAATCATCCAGTGAGCGCGCGCCCTGTGTCATTTCGCGCAGCCGCGTATCCACATCCAGCCACAGCAGCGCGCCCTCGGTGTAGTAATCCTCGGCGCGCTGCCAGGTGTTCCAGGCCAGTGGCCGGCGCGCGGCGATGATGGGCATGTAGGTGGTGTCTTCCATCGACCGCCACTCGCGGCCCGGGCGGCGCCGGTCATAGATGGCGGCAAGCAGCGCCAGCTCATCGCGCGCGAACTCGGCCGACCACAGCCCCGATCTGGCGGCGAGCACGTAGCCGTAATATTGCGTCATGCCTTCGTAGACCCACAGCAGATCGTTCTGCATGGGCGTGTTGTAGTGCGGGGTCCACAGGCGCGCCGGACGGCGGTATTTGCCGTTCCAGGAGTGCGCCAGTTCGTGCGGCAGCTGGTCCCGTCCGTCCACATCCTCGTCCCATGAACGGAAATACGCCGGCGACAGCGAGTTCTCGCTGGAACGGTGATGCTCGGTGCCCACGCCGCCGATCTGATTGCTCAGCGCGACGAGAAAGTCGTAGTGATCGAAACGCGGCGGACCCAGCGCCGCATAGGCTTCGCGCAGCATGGCGCGATGCGCGGCAAGCTGCGCCTCGGACGCGAGCAGATCCGCCGGCTCTTCCGCGAACGCATCCAGCGCCACCGCCGGACCATCGGGCTGCGTGATGTCGTATTGCTGGAAATAACGCCCCGCGAACAGCGGCGAATCGACCAGCACTTCCAGCGGCTCGGCCAGGAAAGTCACATGATCGGCGCCGGCGTTGACGTACTGAGGGTCCGGACGCAGCGCACTGGCGTGCTTCCAGCCGGGCGGCAGCTGCAGCGTGGCCTGCACGCGGATGTCGCGCGCACGATAACCGGCTGGATACAGCACGACCTGGTTCCACTGCAGGCCCAGCAGATTGGGCGTGACGACGACGCGCCCCTGTTCGGCCACCTGCGGCGTGAGGATCTGGAACTCGGCCTGCACCTGCCGCGTACCCGATGGCAGCGTCAGCGTGAATTTGTAGACATTGAGCGGATCGCGGCGCCAGGCAATCTCCTGCCCATTGGCACGAAAGCGCAGGCCCGCCAGCTGCTCGATGGGACCGCGTGGCGCATGATTGCCGGGCAGCCATTGCGGGTAATACAGCTCGAGCCGTCCGGGTCCGGCCGGAATGGTCTCGGTGACGCGGAAGATGCGCCGCTGCACGTCGGTCAGATCGACGGACAGCGCAATGATGCCGGGAAAACTGCGTGCGCCCTGCGGGGTGGCGGCCACGGCGGGCAGCAGCAGCATTGCCGCCAGGACATACCGCAGACCGCGAAGGGCAGCGCGGTTCGACAAACCTCAGCCCTTCTTTGGCATGTACAGATCGGTGAGCGTGCCTTCCAGCGCCTCGGCCGTCATGCCGATGGACTCGGACAGCGTCGGATGCGGATGGATGGTCAGCCCGACGTCCGCCGTATCGGCACCCATTTCGATGGCCAGCGCCACTTCGGCAATCAATTCACCGGCATTGGGCCCGACGATGCCACCACCGAGCACGCGATTGCTGCTGGCATCGACGATGAGCTTGGTGAAGCCCTCATCGCGGCCCAGCGACAGCGAGCGGCCACTGGCCGCCCAGGGGAAGGCCGCCTTGCGGATGTTCAGCCCGTCACGTTTGGCCTGTCCTTCCGTGACACCCACCCAGGCCACTTCCGGATCGGTGTAGGCCACGGAGGGAATCACGCGCGCATCGAAGTAGGCCTTGTGTCCCGCGGCCACTTCGGCGGCCACCTTGGCTTCGTGCGTGGCCTTGTGCGCCAGCATGGGCTGGCCGACGATGTCGCCGATGGCGAAGATGCCCGGCACATTGGTGCGCATCTGCTTGTCGACCGAAATGAAACCGCGCTCGTTCACCGCCACGCCGGCGGCATCGCAATTGATCAGCTTGCCATTGGGCACGCGTCCCACGGCCACCAGCACACGATCGTAGACCTGGGTGCTGATCTGCCCGGCGGCGTCGAAGGTGACGCGGATGCCTTCGGGCACCACCTCGGCCTTCGTGGATTTGGTTCCCAGCATGATGGCCTCGTAACGGGCCTTCAGCCGCTTCTCGAGCGGACGAACCAGATCCGCATCGGCCCCGGGCATCAACTGATCGCCCAGTTCGACCACGGAGACTTTCGTTCCCAGTGCGTCGTACACGCAGGCCATTTCCAGGCCGATGATGCCGCCGCCGATCACCAGCATGCGCTTCGGGATGCCACCGAGTTCCAACGCGCCGGTGGAATCGATGACGCGCGGATCGGCGGGAATGAAGGGCAGCTTCACCGGCTCGGAGCCCGCGGCGATGATGCAGTTCTCGAAGCCGATGAGCTGGCGTTTGCCATCCGCGCCCGTCACTTCGATCACCCGGCTGCCGGCGAATTTTCCGGTGCCGCGCACCACTTCAACCTTGCGCGTCTTGGCCAGACCGGTGAGTCCGCCGGTGAGCTTGCGGATGACGCTGGTTTTCCAGTCACGCAGCTTGTCGAGATCGACCTGCGGAGCGCCGAAGGTCACACCATGGCTCGACATGGCCCGGGCCTCGTCGATCACTTTTGCGGCGTGCAGCAGCGCCTTGGAGGGAATGCAGCCCACGTTCAGGCACACGCCGCCCAGACTTTCCCAGCGCTCGATCAGCACCACCTGCAGGCCCAGATCGGCCGCGCGAAAGGCCGCGGTGTAACCGCCGGGACCTGCGCCGAGCACTACCAGTTGCACGGTGCGATCGGGTTTGGGGCCGGGCGGCATCTTGGGAACGGCGATGGGTTCGGCCGGTGCATGCGCGGCGGTTGTGGTCGCCGGCGCAGCGGGCCTCGGTGCGGGCGCCGCGGCAGCCGGCTTCGCTGGCGCTGCCGCAGCCGGCGCGGACTTCGATGCATCGGCCGGTGCGGACTTCGCGCTGCCCGCCACCCGCGCGATCACACTGCCCTTGCGCACCTTGTCGCCAGCCTTCACCAGCACGGCACTGAGCGTGCCCGCGGCGGTGGATGGCACATCCATCGTCGCCTTCTCGGTCTCGAGCGTGATCAGCGGCGTGTCGAGCTCGATCTTGTCGCCGGCCTTGACCAGCACTTCGACGACGGAAACCTCGTCGAAATTGCCCAGATCCGGCACGGCTACATCGACGTCGCTCAAAGCACACCCGCCAGCAGCGCCACCGGATCGGCCAGCACCTTCGACAGATACACGGCGAAGCGCGCGCCCAGGGCGCCATCGATCATGCGATGGTCATAGGAAAGCGACAGCGGCAGCATGGCGCGCGGCTGGAAGGCCTTGCCATCCCACATCGGCTTGGTCAGCGTGCGCGACACGCCGAGGATGGCCACCTCCGGCGCGTTGATGATGGGCGTGAACGCCGTGCCACCGATACCGCCCAGGCTGGTGATGGTGAAGCCCCCGCCCTGCATCTCGCTGCCCTTGAGCGTGCCCTTGCGCGCGCGGTCGGATAGATCGGCCAGCGCGCGCGCGATGCCGAACAGGTCGAGCTTGTCGGCGTTCTGGATCACCGGCACCAGCAGGCCGTTGGGCGTATCGGCCGCGAAGCCGATGTGGAAATACTTCTTCAGCACCACGTTCTCGCCGGTGGCGTCGAACGAGGCGTTGAACGTGGGATGCTCCTTCAGCGCCAGCACGCAGGCACGCACGATGAAAGCCAGTGGCGTGAGTTTCACGCCGGCGGCCACCGCCTTGTCTTTCAGCTTGGCGCGCTCGGCTTCCAGATCGGTGATGTCGGCTTCGTCGAACTGCGTGACATGCGGCAGGTTCACCCAGCTGGCATGCAGGCGCGCGGCAGAGATCTTCGGAATACGGCCCAGCGGCTTGATTTCCACCGGCCCGAACCTGGCGAAGTCCACGACCGGCACCTGCGGCAATGCCGGGCCACTGGGCGCGAGCCCGCCAGACAGCATGGCCTTGACCCAGGCCTTCACATCTTCGTGGGTAATGCGGCCACGCTGGCCGCTGCCCTTCACACGACTCAGATCCACGCCCAGTTCACGCGCCAGCTTGCGCACCGATGGACCGGCATGCGCGGTGCTGAAACCGGCTTCGCTGACCGGTGGCAGTGAGGCCGGCGCACGCGACACCGGCGCGGATGCCGCAGGCGCGCGGGCGGCGGGCGCCGCGGCAGCCTTGGGTGCAGTTGGCGTGGACGCGGCCGGTGCCGCGGCAGCCGCGCTCACCACACCACTGAGCGTCACCACACGCGCGCCGGCAGAGATTTTGCCGCCCTTCTGCACGTGCACCGCCTCGACCACACCGGCGGCGGTCGATGGCACATCCATCGTCGCCTTCTCGGTCTCCAGCGTCACCAGTGGCGTGTCGATCTCGACCTTGTCGCCGGGCTTGACCAGCACGTCGATGACGCCGACTTCGGTGAAGTTGCCCATGTCGGGCACGGTAATGTCGACATTGCGCGGCGCGGCCGCGGGCGCCGCAGGTGCCGCGGCCGCTGCCGGTGCCGTCGCGGCCTGCGGCGCGGCCGTTGCAGCAGACGCGGGCGCCGCCGCCGCACCTTCCGCGCGCAAGGTCACCACCAGCGCGCCTTCGGAAATCTTGCCGCCCTTCTGCACATGCACGGCCTCGACCACGCCGGCGGCGCTGGAGGGCACGTCCATGGTGGCTTTCTCGGTTTCCAGCGTGATCAGCGGTGTATCCACCGCTACGCTGTCGCCCACTTTCACGAGCACGTCGATGACGCCGACTTCGGAAAAATTGCCCAGATCGGGCACGCGCACTTCGATGGTCTGTGACACGCGATGCCCTTTAGCTGTTGAGCGGGTTGGCCTTGGCCGGATCGACGCCAAGCTTCTTCACGGCTTCGACCAGCACGGTACGTTCGATCGAGCCTTCGTCGGCCAGCGCTTTCAGCGCGGCCAGCACGACGAAGCGCCGGTCCACCTCGAAGTGGCCGCGCAGTGCCGCGCGGCCATCGCTGCGGCCGAAGCCATCGGTGCCCAACGTCACGTAACGGCCCGGAATCCACTGCCGGATCTGGTCCGGCACCAGACGCATGTTGTCCGTGGCCGCGATCACCGGTTGCGTGCGCTCGCGGAACAGCGTGGACACATACGGTGCGCGCGCCTCGCGCTCCGGATGCAGCAGGTTCTCGCGTTCCACGTTCAGCGCTTCGCGGCGCAGCTCGCTGAAGCTGGTCACCGAAAACACATCGGCGGGCACTTTGTAATCCTTCTCGAGGATTTCGGCGGCCGCGACCACCTCGCGCAGGATGGTGCCCGAACCCAGCAGCGTGGCGCGCAGCTTGCCGCGCGAGCCCTCTTTAAGCAGATAGGCGCCCTTCAGGATCCCTTCCTCCGCATCCGGCGGCATCGGAGGCTGCACGTAGTTCTCGTTCATCACCGACAGGTAGTAGAAGATGTTCTGCTGTTCGGCATACATCTTCTTCATGCCGTCGTGGATGATCACGGCCAGCTCGTAGGCATAGGCCGGATCGTAGGCGCGACAGTTCGGCACCGTGGTGGCCACGATCTGGCTGTGACCATCCTGGTGCTGCAGGCCTTCGCCGGCCAGCGTGGTGCGGCCGGCGGTGGCGCCCAGCAGGAAGCCGCGCGCCTGGATGTCGCCCGCTGCCCAGATGAAATCGCCCACGCGCTGGAAGCCGAACATCGAGTAGTAGATGTAGAACGGCACCATGCTCTGCGCGTGGTTCGCGTAGGCCGTGCCCGCGGCGATCCACGAGCACAGCGCGCCTGCCTCGTTGATGCCCTCTTCGAGCATCTGACCCTTGCGGTCCTCTTTATAGGACATGAGCTGGTCGGCATCCTGCGGCGTGTAGAGCTGCCCCATGGCCGAATAGATGCCGATCTGCCGGAACAGGCCTTCCATGCCGAAGGTGCGCGCCTCATCCGGCACGATGGGCACGATGTTCTTGCCAATGTTCTTGTCCTTCAGCAGCGCGGTGAGGATGCGCACGAAGGCCATGGTAGTGGAGATCTCGCGATCGCCGCTGCCATCGGTCACGGCCTTGAAGGCATCGAGCGAGGGAATCTCGAGCCGGGGCACATCGACCACGCGGCGCGGCAGGTAGCCACCGAGCTGTTCGCGTCGCGCGCGCAGGTATTTGATCTCGGCGCTGTCTTCCGCCGGCTTGACGAAGTTGAAGCCGGCGATGTCCTGGTCTGACAGGGAGATGCCCAGGCCTTCGCGGAAGCTCTTCATCGACTCCGCGTCCATCTTCTTCTGCTGGTGCGCGACCATCTGGCCTTCGGCCGCCTTGCCCAGGCCAAAGCCCTTCACCGTGTGCGCCAGGATTACCGTGGGCTGGCCCTTGTGCGCCATGGCCGCGGTGTAGGCCGCGTACACCTTTTGCGCATCGTGCCCGCCGCGCTTCAGGCGCCAGATATCCGCATCGGACATGTTCGCGACCATGGCGGCGGTGTCCGGATGCTTGCCGAAGAAATGCTCGCGCGTATAGGTGCCGCCCTTGGACTTGAAGTTCTGGTACTCGCCGTCCACGCAGCTTTCCATCAGCTGGCGCAGCACGCCGTTGTGGTCCTGCGCGAACAGTGGATCCCAGTTGCGGCCCCACAGCACCTTGATGACATTCCAGCCGGCGCCGAGGAAGGCGGCTTCCAGTTCCTGGATGATCTTGCCGTTGCCGCGCACCGGACCATCCAGGCGCTGCAGATTGCAGTTCACCACGAAGATCAGGTTGTCGAGGCCTTCGCGCACCGGCATGGTGAGCTGACCCATCGACTCGGGTTCATCCATTTCGCCGTCGCCGCAGAAGCACCACACCTTGCGGTCGGATGCGGCCGCCATGCCGCGGTTTTCCATGTAGCGGATGAAGCGCGCCTGGTAGATGGCCATCATCGGACCCAGGCCCATCGATACGGTCGGGAACTGCCAGAAGTCGGGCATCAGCCAGGGATGCGGATAGGACGAAAGACCGCCGCCGCCCACTTCCTGCCGGAATTTCTTCAGGTTGGCTTCGCTGAGGCGCCCTTCCAGAAATGCACGCGCGTATACGCCGGGCGAGCTGTGGCCCTGCATGAACACCAAGTCGCCCGGATGCGCGTCGGACGCGCCGCGCCAGCAGTGATTGAAGCCCACTTCATAGAGGGTGGAAGACGAGGCATAGCTCGCCAGATGTCCGCCGTATTCGGAGGAAGTCTTGTTCGCCTGCTGCACCATGGCCACGGCATTCCAGCGCATGTAGGCCTCGAGACGTTTCTCGAGGACGCGATCGCCGGGATAGGCGGGCTCCTGCCCGGCCGAGATGGTGTTGACGTAGGCCGTGTTCGGCTTGAACGGCAGATAGGCGCCGGAGCGGCGCGCGTGATCGATCAGCCGCTCGAGCAGAAAGTGCGCGCGGCCGCCGCCACCGGTTCGGATCACCGAATCGATCGACTCGAGCCACTCGCGGGTTTCTTCCGGATCCTGGTCCTGGACGTGCTGGAAATCGGTCATGTGCACTGCCTGATCGGCACCCCTTAAACGGGAAAAAAGTCAATAGTGACGCTGTGCTACGATGCCTCAAAGCGCCACTAAAGCGCCCCTTTGGGGACGCGCGCGATGATCCGGTTTTAGCCCTGTTCGGTCAAGCAAACGCACCGTGTCGAATCCACCCCTGCTGCCCCGCGAACGCCCGCCACGGCTGCGTCTGAAACCCACACTTGCGTCCGCCACGGAGCTGGCCCGTTACGATGCCGTGCTGCTGCTGTTGCCGACGGCTGCCCGCCCGTCGCGCACCCTGCCGCAAGCCCGGCGCTGGCAGCAACTGCATGCCCGCGGCGCGGCTTCGCATGGCGACGTACGTGGTGTGACGCTGGACAATGACCGGCAGACATCGGGCGTTCTGGGCTATTGCCGCGAAACGGCCGACCGCTTCGAGTTGCTGCGCGTGGCCGGCAAGCTGGCACAGCGCGCGCTATCCGATCGACCGCATCCGCGGCGCATTGCCATCATCGCACAGCCGTCAAGAGCGCAGCGCGGCGCCTGGCTGGAAGCCCTGTACGCGGCGCTGGCCGCGCATTGTTTCGCGCTGCCCACTGCCAGGAAGCCGGGCAAGGCGGAGGCACGGCTCGAGTCCGTGGATGCCTTCGGCGATGCCACGCTGCCAACGACCCGGGCGGAACGTCTCGCCGAGGCCAACAATCTCGCGCGCCACCTCACCGCTCTGCCGCCCAATGTGCTGGATGCAGGCGCCTATCGCCGTGTGCTGACGCAGCTGGCGCGCCGCCATGGATTGAGGCTGCGCTGGCATGGCGAGGCGGCCCTGAAGAAACTGGGCGCCGGCGCGTTTCTTGCCGTCAGCCGCGGCAATGCGCGCCGCGATGCCGGCATCGCGCACCTGAGCTACGCGCCACGAGGCAAGCGCGCCACGCGACCCGATATCGCCCTGGTGGGCAAAGGCATTCTCTTCGACACCGGCGGCACGAACCTCAAGCCGCATCGCTCCATGCTCGACATGCACATCGACATGGCGGGCAGCGCCGTGGCGCTGGCCACGCTCGTGGCCGCCGCGCAACTGCGTGTGCCACGCGCGATCGACGCCTGGCTCGCCATCACCGAGAACGCCATCGGCCCCAATGCCTATCGTCCGCAGGAAGTGGTGACGGCGGTCAATGGCACCAGCATCCAGGTGATCCACAGCGATGCCGAGGGACGCATGGCGCTGGCCGACACCCTGGCGCTCGCCGCCCGTCGCCAGCCGCGCGCGATGCTGGATTTCGCCACGCTGACCGGCGCCTGCGTCCATGCGCTGACAGAGCGCATGAGTGGGCTGTTTGCCACGGATGCCCGGCTGGCAAGACAGGCGCTGGCCGCCTCCGCCGCCAGTGGCGAGCGGTTGTGGCAGTTTCCCATTCCCGAAGACTATGACACCGACATCGAAAGCCCCACGGCCGACATCGCGCAGTGCGCGCTGGAGGGCAAGGGCGATCACATCCTCGCGACGCGCTTCCTGAAGCGCTTCGTGCCGGATGAGATTCCGTGGGCGCACGTCGATCTGTCCGCCGCAACGCGGCGCGGCGGGCTCGCGCACATTCCCAGCGAGATCACCGGTTTCGGCACGCGCTTCGCACTGACGCTGCTGCTCGATCATCTGGATCAATGAGCATGGATCAGCTCATCCTGCGTCGTCCGGACGACTGGCACCTGCACCTGCGCGACGGCGCGGCTCTGCGTGCCGTGCTGCCCCACACCGCCGCGCAGTTCGCGCGCGCCATTGTCATGCCGAACCTGAAGCCCGCGGTGACGACGACGGCACTGGCCGCCGAATATCGCGCGCGCATCCTCGCGGCACTGCCGGCCGGCAGCGACTTCACGCCGCTGATGACGCTGTACCTGACCGATCGCACCGATCCGCGGGAAATCGCGACGGCCAGGGCCAGCGGTATCGTGCATGGCTGCAAGCTGTATCCGGCCGGCGCCACCACGAATTCAGACTCCGGCGTCACCGACATCCGGCGCATCGATGCCGTGCTCGAAGCCATGGTGGCCGCAGGCATGCCGCTGCAGGTGCATGGCGAAGTCACCGCAAGCGATGTGGATGTATTCGACCGCGAAGCGCGCTTCATCGACGAGGTGCTGGCGCCGCTGCGTGCGCGGCTGCCGCAGTTGCGCATCGTGTTCGAACACGTCACCACGGCGGCGGCCGTGGAATTCGTGCGCGCCCAGGGCGCGGACGTCGCGGCAACGATCACTCCGCAGCATCTGGCCATGAACCGCAACGCATTGTTCACGGGCGGCATCCGGCCGCATCACTACTGCCTGCCCGTGCTCAAGCGCGAGCGCGACCGCGTGGCGCTGCTGGATGCGGTGTGTGGCGGCGATGCACGCTTTTTCCTCGGCACCGACAGCGCGCCGCATGCGCGGCACACCAAGGAAGCCGCCTGCGGCTGCGCCGGCATCTACTCCGCGCATGCCGCCATCGAGTTCTACGCCGAGATCTTCGAACAGGCCGGCGCCCTGTCGCGCCTCGAGGCGTTCGCCAGCGAATTCGGCCCGCGCTTCTACGGACTGCCATTGAACGAGCAGCGCATCCTGCTGCGGCGCGAATCCTGGGCCGTGCCCGATCACTATGCCTTCGGCGCCGATACGCTGGTGCCGCTGCGCGCCGGCGAAACCCTGGGCTGGCGCTTCGCTGGCGCGGCGCACTGAGAACGCAATGAGCGCAACCGAACTGGCATCACGACGCTTCCGCGGCTTTCTGCCCGTGGTCGTCGATGTGGAAACCGGCGGCTTTCACTCGCGCACCGACGCGCTGCTGGAAATCGCCGCCGTGCTCATCGAAGTCGACACGCACGGAAAAGTGCGGCGTGGCGCCACGCATTCCTTTCATGTGCAGCCCTTCGAGGGTTCGCGGCTCGATCCGGCCTCGCTCGAAGTCAATGGCATTGACCCCTGGCATCCCTTGCGACCGGCCATTCCCGAGGCCGATGCCTTGCAGCGGCTGTTCCGCGAGATCCGTACGGCCATTCGCGTCCACGGCTGCCGGCGCGGCATCCTGGTAGGCCACAACGCCGCTTTCGACCTGGGCTTCCTCAATGCCGCGATCGAGCGCACCGGCATCAAGCGCAATCCCTTCCACCCCTTCTCATGCTTCGACACCGCGACACTGGCCGGAGCCGCGCTCGGGCAGACGGTGCTGGCGCGCGCGGCGACGGTGGCCGGCATCGACTTCGACAATCGTTCCGCCCACTCGGCCGCCTACGATGCGGAACGCACGGCCGATCTGTTCTGTCATGTGTGCAATGTCATGCACGACAGCTTTCTGCGCGCCGAGGAAAAGGCGCGCGCGCTGGGCTGGAAGGACGGCGCGCCCGCGCCGCTGGATCTGCTCGAGGGAGACTGATCAGACGCCGAGATTGTCGGCGGCGAATTGCCAGTTCAGCAGCTTCTCGATCACCGCATTGGCGTAATCGGGACGGCGGTTCTGGTAATCCAGGTAGTAAGCGTGCTCCCACACGTCGATGGTGAGCAGCGCCTTCTGGCCCTTGGTCATCGGTAATTCCGCGTTGCTGGTCTTGCTGACGACCAGCTTGCCGTTGTCGGACGCCAGCCATGCCCAGCCGCTGCCGAACTGTGTGGTCGCGGCCGTGGCCAGCTCTTTCTTCAGTGCATCGAGGCTGCCGAAATCGCGCTCGATCAGCTTGCCGAGCGCGGCAGGCGGCGTGCCGCCACCCTGGGGCTTCAGGCTGTTCCAGTAGAAAGTGTGGTTCCAGACCTGCGCGGCATTGTTGAAGATGCCGGCCTTGTCGGCCTTGCCCGCGACTTCGAGGATGATCTTTTCCAGCGGCTGGCCTTCCAGCGGCGTGCCGGCGATCAGCTTGTTCAGATTGTCGACGTAAGCCTTGTGGTGCTTGCCGTAATGGAAGCTGAGTGTATTGGCGCTGATCACCGGATCGAGCGCGTTGTCGGCCCAGGGCAGAGGAGGCAGGGTAATGGATGCAGTCACGAGAATTCTCCTTTTCAGGCGGCGGTCTTCTTGTCCGCCGAGTCGAGCAGTTGTTTCAGTTCACCGCTCTGCAGCATCTGCATGGCGATGTCGCAGCCGCCAATGAGTTCTCCATTGACGTACAGCTGGGGATAGGTGGGCCAATTGGAATAGCGCTTGAGTTCGTCGCGCAGTTCCAGGTCCTCGAAGATGTTCACGGCGTGAAAATTCGCGCCAATGTTGCGCAGCGCCGCCACCGTCTGCGCGGAAAAGCCGCACTGCGGAAAATCCGGCGTGCCCTTCATGAACAGCACCACCGGTTGGGTGCCAAGATGCTGCTTGATGCGTTCGACCACGTTCATGTCTGACTCCTGGACCGCAGTCCTAACTCTTGACGGCCAGCGAGTTGCGGACCGATTTGACGCCCTTCACCTTGTGCGCCAGCTGCTCCGCCGTCGCACGCTGGGCACCGGTTTTCACATCACCCTTCAGGGTGACCACGGCGTTGTAGGTATCGACGTTGATCTGGAAAGCACGGATGCCGGGTTCGGCGATCAGCCGGGCCTTCACGTCGGCGGTGATGGCCGCATCGGCCGCGATCCGATCGGCGGAGCGATCGTCCTTGCCGACGTAGTAGCCGCCCGCAGCGGCCCCGCCCACCACGGCCGCAACGCAGCCGCCGAGGGCCCCACAGGCCAGCAGCAGCCCAACACCAAGTACGGGTTTCATAAATTGAATTATGGGGTTTGCTGCCCTATTCTTCAAACCGCTTCGCTCCAGAAAACATGCTCATGAATCCGCATAATTCCATCGCAGGCGCCATGAACGCCCGTCCACAGACGACCGGATCAATGCCCGGCACCCTTCCAGCCGATCTCGCCGATCAAGTTGCGCGTGCCCTGCAGGAAGACATCGGCGCGGGCGATGTCACGGCCGCATTGATCCCCGCCGACACTTTGGCGCGGGCCACCCTGGTGACGCGCGAGCCCATGGTTCTCTGCGGCTCTGCCTGGCTTGAAGAAACCTTCCGGCAGATCGATCCACTGGTGAAAGTGGAGTGGCTGGCGGCCGAAGGCGACCAGTTGCCGGCCGACGCGGCGCTGTGCGAAATCCGTGGCCGCGCGCGCTCCATCCTGACCGGCGAGCGTTGTGCATTGAACTTCCTGCAGACACTGTCGGGAACAGCCACCGTCACACGCCGCTACGCCGATGTCGTGGCCGGCACGCAGTGCCGCATCCTCGACACCCGCAAGACGCTGCCCGGCCTGCGGCTGGCGCAGAAATACGCGGTGCGCTGCGGCGGTGGCCACAATTATCGCCTGGGCCTGTACGACCGCGTGCTGATCAAGGAAAACCACATCGTCGCGGCCGGTTCCATTCCAGCCGCCATACGCGCGGCGCGGCGCAACAGTCCCGGCACCGAAGTCGAAGTGGAAGTGGAAACGCTGCAGGAATTCGCAATCGCACTGGCCGAAGCGCCGGACTACATCATGCTGGATGAGCTCAGCCTCGACGACATGCGCACCGCCGTCACACAGCGCAATGCCGCCGGCAGTCGCGCGCGGCTCGAAGCTTCAGGCAGCGTGGACATGCACAGCCTTGTGCAGATCGCCGCCACTGGCGTGGACTTTGTCTCGATCGGTGCACTGACCAAACACGTGCACGCCATCGACCTCTCGTTGCGATTTCAGACTCTCTAGAGACGCGGGATCAGGCGCTGACGCATTGGTGCGGTCGCGGGCCGGCTGTCCGCAGCACCGCAAAACCCCACACGGCGCGCCCGCGCGGCCTATGTAGACTCTTGGGTACTGGATAATGCTCTGATCAGGTCGGCGCAGGCGTCTTGGAAAGACGACTGGGCTGCGCAATGCCATATCCCTGCGCGTAATCCACGCCCAGGCTGGCCAGCGTCTGGATGATCTCCTGGTTCTCCGCGAACTCCGCGATCACCAGCTTGCCGGTGAGATGCCCGATCTCGTTGATCGAGCGCACCATCTCGCGGTCGATCGGGTCGGTGAGGATGCCGCGCACGAAGCTGCCGTCGATCTTCAGGTAATCGACGGGGAAGTGCTTGAGATAACCGAACGATGAAAGTCCGGTGCCGAAATCATCCAGCGAGAACTTGCAGCCCAGTTCCTTCAGCGATTTGATGAAGCGGTTGGCCTGCGAGAAGCTGGCGACCGCCGAAGTCTCGGTGATCTCGAAACAGATCTTCGAGGCATCCAGTCCGCTCTTCTGGAACTGTTCGATCACGAAGGGCAGGAACTTGTCGTCGCCCAGGCTCTGGCCCGAGAGATTGATGGCGCACATCGAAAGCCGCTCGCGTTCGTCGGCCTCGGAGACCAGCCAGCGCAGCGTGTTTTCCAGCACCCAGCGATCGATGGCGGGCGTGATGTTGTAGCGTTCGGCCGCCGCGATGAAATGATCCGGCGAGATGATCTTGCCCGCCTCGTCGCGCATGCGCACCAGGATTTCGTAGTGCTCGCCCTCTTCCTTGGCCTGCAGCGGCATGATGGGCATGCGGTACAGCTCGAAGCGCCCTTCGTCGAGCGCCGCGCTGATGCGCGCGGCCCACTGCGTTTCGCGGCGGCGGCGCATCAGCTCGATGTCGTTCTCGGCGAAGCTGTGCACGCGGTTGCGGCCCTGCTCCTTGGCCGCGGCGCAGGCGCCTTCGGCGGCGGAGAGTATCGAGGCCACGTCATCGTTCTCGGCCGTGATGGGCACCACGCCCACGCTGGCGGAAAGCTTGAACACGCGCTCTTCCCACTCGAAGCGGAAGTTCTTGACGGTTTCGCGCATCACCTCGGCGATGCGCAGCGCGTCATCGAGCGTGCTGCTCTCGAGCAGCACGCCATATTCGTCGCCGCCCAGACGCGACAAGGTATCGCGCCAGCGGATCTTGGACTTCAGCAGCGCGCCGATCTGCCCCAGCAGCGTATCGCCCGCGGCATGGCCGCAGGAGTCGTTGATCATCTTGAACTGGTCGATGTCCAGGTGGCACAGCGCGTACGAGCCTTCCTGCGCGCGCGCGCTCTTCAGGCAGCGCTCGATGCGGCTCTCGAATTCGCGGCGATTGACCAGGCCGGTGAGCGGGTCGTGGCTGGCGTGGTACGAGAGCTTGCGGTTCAGCTCGCGGCTCTCGCTCACGTCATGGAACACCAGCACGGCGCCGCACACCTTGCCCCCGCCGTCGCGGATGGGCGCGGCCGTGCTCTCCACATACAGCTCATTGCCGTCGCGGCGGATCATCAGCACCGGACGAGTGGACTTGATGGGCCGCGTGCGGCGGATCGATCCGGTCAGCGGATTCTCGAGCGGCTCGCAGGTTTCCTCGTGGAAGGCGCGGAACACCTCGTCGATGCCGCGGCCCATGGCATCTTCCAGCCGCCAGCCCGTGAGTGTCTCGGCCACGGGATTGATGTAGTCGATGATGGAATCGGCATCGGTGGTGATGACGCCGTCGCCAATGGCCTGCAGCGTGATCTGCGCGGCTTCCTTCTCGCGGAACAGCGCCTCTTCGTAAAGCTTGCGCTCGGTGATGTCCAGCTCGACGCCCAGCAGCCGCTGCAACCGGCCCTGCTTGTCGATGCGGCCCTTGGCACGGCTGATCACCCAGCGATAGTCGCCATTGCGGTGGCGCATGCGGTGCACGCTCTCGAACAGCGGCACCGCGCCCGACACATGTTTGAACATCGCGTCCTGCACGCGCGAGAGATCGTCGGGGTGCACCATGCCGCGCCAGTCGACGATTTCCTCCGGCCCGATGTCCTCGTAGCCCATCATCGCCTTCCAGCGCGGCGACAGGTACAGCTCGTTGGTGTCGAAGTTGAAATCCCACAGGCCGTCGTTGGAGGCCGCATCCACCAGCGCGTTGCGCTCGTCGATTTCAGCCAGCCGCGTGGCGGTGGCCAGCCGTTCCATGCCCGTGACCAGGCTGGTGCCGATGAGCTTGAGCAGCAATTGATAGTTGACGTCCCAGGCGCCGCGCTCGACGGTGCGGACGACCACCAGCACGCCGGCCGGGCGCTTCTGCATGTGCAGCGCCACCAGCAGCACCGAGGAAAAACCCATCGCCGCCAGCCGCGCGGCTTCGGCGGGATCTTCGCGCGTCGGCCGGGCCGTATCGCGATACTCCGTCAGCCGCAGATGATCGAAGCGGGATGCCAGGAAGGGGAAATTGGCAAGCTCCTCGCCTTCCAGCGTTGCGGGACCCGCCGGGCTGGTCTCATCCGCAATCGTCGTGATCTTCTCGAACCGGTCGGCGTTGCCGTCGAGCAGCGCCAGGAAAGCACCATCGGCGGCGGTGGCGCGACGCAGGGTCTCGAGGCTGGCACGGATGACGCCGTCGGAAGTGGGCGCCGCCATGTTCTGCAGATCGACGGCCGCTTTCGTGCACTCGACATCCAGACCCAACCCGGAGCCCGGACGGCCGGGCCCGAACGGACTGGCAAAGATATCCGTGGCGCCAATATCAGCCGGTGAAACCCGGGTTGAGGACATTTCCCGATACTTCCCCTAAGGTGGCACCAGTGTTGCGCAATTGACCCTCTGGCAGCCACGACCTGCAACACAGTTCACTTAAGCAGGGATTTTGTCACATTCTGTAAGGTATTCGATACAACTTATTGCTGCGACTGATGTTTTCGCCAGGATTCGATAATCACCTGACGGTCACCAGTGAGTCTTTCGACGATGTAGCGCGGGCGTCGTTTCACTTCCAGGTAGATCTTTGCGACATATTCCCCGACCACTCCCAGGCACAACAGCTGCACCCCGCCCAGTGCATAGATGGGCAAGGTGGTGGAAGCCCAGCCCGGCACGGCACGGTCGGTGAACAGGCGCACGCCGATCACCCACAGGGCGATCAGCGTCGACAGCACGAACAGCACGGCGCCGCCGGCTGCGATGAGCCGCAGGGGCACCGCGCTGAACGACGTGATGCCGTCGATGCCCAATCCGACCATCTTGCGCAGCGGATACTTGGTGTCGCCCGCCAGCCGCAGCTTGCGGTCGTAGAACACGCGCGCGGAACGGAACCCCAGCTGCGGCACCAGCCCGCGCAGGAACAGATTGGTCTCGGGATACTGGGCCAGCGCGTCCAGCGCGGCGCGGCCCAGCAGCCGGAATTCGGCATGATCCGGCACCGCATCCACGCCCAGCAGGCGCAGCAATCCGTAATAGCGCCGGGCGGTCCAGCGTTTGAAGAGGGTGTCGTCCACACGGCTGCGACGCACGCCGAAGACCACCTCATTGCCGGCCCGGAAAGCGTCGATCATCTCCTCGATGACCGCGATGTCGTCCTGCAGGTCGGCGTCGAGCGAGACCACCGCATCGCCATCCGCGCTGAGCAGGCCGGCCAGCAGGGCATTCTGGTGACCGCGATTGCGCGACAGTTTCACCCCGATCACCCGTGGATCGGCGGCGAGATGCTCGATGACCTGCCAGGTGCCGTCGCGACTGCCGTCATCGACCAGCCAGATATTGCCCGCGGCGATCTTGCCACGCGCCGTCAGATCCTCCAGCAGCGGCAACAACTGACCGACGGCCGCGGCAAGGCCCGCCTCTTCGTTGTAGCAGGGCATGACGATGGACAGACGCATCAGCTCCCTCGCTTCACGAGTCCGGGCGTGGCAAATGTCCAGTGACGGTGCCACGCGAAATTCCACAGCAGCGTGACCACGGTGGTCAGCACCTGCGCCGGCATGTAATGCCAGTGAAGATAACCGTGCAGCAGCCGCATGCCCAGCAGGTTCAGCAACAGACCCGAACCGACCACCAGTACGAAGCGGCGCATGGCGATGCGATGTCCGGTCTGGCTGGCCCAGGTATAGCGGCGATTCAGCAGATAATTCAGCGCCGCGCTGAGCGCAAAGCCTGTTCCGGAGGCGACGAGCGCATCCACCCCGCCCCACTCCACCGCCGTCACCAGCACCAGGTACTGCAGTGCCGTGCACAGGCCACCGACGAGCAGAAATCGCAGGAACTGTCCGCCAGCTGCGCCCGCCGCTCTCGTGCGATGGCCCTCAAGGTGCATAGTGAAACACCTGCGCGGCATCGCCACGCCGCGCGCAATCCGCGGCCGGTGATCCGGAGACCAGGTACCAGTCGCCACGACTGGAATCGCCCACCAGCCTGCGATCCGTCATCGCATCGAAGCAGGGTTGCAGCATGCGCTCCGGCACCAGCAGCTGTCGTGTGGGATCGGCCGCCAGCCAGGCCGCGGCATCGAACATTTCGGCATCGCCCTCGCGGAAACGGCGGTTGCCGAAATTCACGCTGGGCCGATGCAGCTGCCACAGGAAGTGCTCGTGATAGGCCAGCAGGCCCAGTTCGCGTTGCGGCGCGGCCATGGATTCAAGCTTCGCGATGAAATCGCGCGCGGAACGCATGCCATCCATGGCCGGAAACACCCACCAGCCCAGCACCTGCCACGCGAGCAGCATGAACGCGGCCAGCGCCAGATGCGCGCGGCGCAGCCGAAAAATGGCTAGCGCCGCCAGGCCCAGCACAGCCAGCAAGGCCAGCGGCGCAAACCCGGACAGACCACCCTGCTGCAACAACTTCGCGCCACGCGCCGCATCGATCTGCGTGAGATACGCATAGCCCAGCGCGCAGCTCAGCGTGATGAACGCCGTGAAGGCCCACAGCGTCCACTGCACCGCGCGTCGCTGCAGCAGCTGCGGCAACACATAACCCATGGGCAGCACCAGCATGGGCAAGGCCGAAAGAATGTACAGGTCACGCTTGCCGTGACTCACGGTGAAGAACAGCACATACAGCACTGCGAACCCCAGCGGCAGCAGCACGCGCGCATCGCGTTCGCGCAACGCCTCTCGCCAACGCGCAATGACCCAGGGCAGCAGCAGCACCGCCGGCAACCACAATGTGAGCATCACCTGCAGGTAGTACCAGGCGGGCCGGTAGTGATGCCAGGGATCCACATAGCGGCCCAGTGTCTGCACGAACACCAATTCGTGAAAATAATCCGCTACGGCTGGATCGTGCCGCGCGCGCAGCCAGACGGGCAGCAACCAGGCCGCGATGACCGCAATGCAGGCCACGCCGGCCAGCAACCATGCCGGCCACGGCCGCTGCCAGCGCACGCGCGGCCAGCCGCGCCACACGGCGAACAGCCAGGGCAGCAGCACGAGAAAGGAGAGGAATCCCACCACCTTGCTGAGCGCACCCAGACCGGCGGCAAGGCCGGCCCCGATGGCCCAGCGCCAGCCACCCTCGAGCAGCAGCTGGCGCAGCAGGCAGTACAGCGACAATGTGGTGAAGAACACCAGCAGCGCATCCAGTTGCGCGCGACGCGCCTGCAGCGTGAATTGCACGCAGAACAGCAGCAACAGCGCGGCGTACAGGCCGGCTTCGCGATTCCACAGCCGGCGGCCCAGGTCGTAGATCAGCCACAGCGTGCCCAGTCCTGCCAGCAGCGACGGCAGCAGAAATCCGACCAGGTAGGAGCCGGTGACGCGATAGCTGATGGCCTGCAACCAGAACAGCAGCGGCGGCTTGTCCTGGAAATAGTCGCCGCCCACCATGGGGATCAGCCAGTTGCCCCGCGCGAGCATGTCGCGCGCGATCAGCGAATAGACGGGTTCGTCCGCCGGCCAGGGATTGCGCAGACCGATGCCGGCGCCGATCACCACCAGACCCATGCCGAGCACCAGCCACAGCGCGTAACGGCGCGGATCGCGTGTCACGACAAGGCCTCCTGCGCGGTCTCGAACAGCTCGTGCAACTCACGCTGCATGCGCTGCTGCCAGGCAGCCAGCACCGCCGGCTCGCTCAGCGCCACGGACTTCTCGACGTACACCGGCTTGCCAATGGCCACGACGATACGGCTGAAGGGCCGGGGCAGCACAAAGCGATCCCAGCCGAAAAACCAGGCACGCGAAGCCGCATAGGCCATGGGCAGCAACGGACGGCCCGCGATCTGCGCCAGCAAAAGTGCGCCGGGCTTGAAGACAAACGGCGGACCGGTGGGCCCGTCCGGCGTGATCACCGGCGACACGTTCTCATGCACGAGAAGCTGGTAGTAATCGCGCAATGCCCGGGCGCCGGTGCGCGTGGATGATCCGCGGATCACCTGCGCGCCGAGGCGGCGCGCCACCATCGCCGGCACTTCGCCATCCACGGACGGACTGACGAGAAACCCCAGGCGCAGGCCGCGCGGCATCTGCAGCAGCAAGTAGCGTCCGCAGAACAATTCATGCTGATGCCAGTAGCAGGGCAGCAGCGAGGGCGCGCGGGCCAGCGCGGCATCCAGATGTTCCTGCCCCACCACGCGCACGAGGCGGCAACTGCCCCACCACGCCTTGAGCAGCAGCAGACACAGCGGCGCGAGCAGGGCGTACAACGCCCGTCGAAACGGGGTCAGCCGGCGCCGTGAAACGCGCTCTTCGGGTAGAATTTCCGGCTTCATGATGTCTGAAACTCTCCTGCCACCCGAATCCGACCAGCGCTTCGACGTCGGCTCGACGGCAGATTCGCTCGATCGCATGCGCACGATCTACGCCCAGCTCGGCGATGCCTATCGCATCTACGCGCCGGGCCGCGGTTCGCACACCTGGGTGTTCAATCACCCCGACGACGTGCGCCGCATCCTGATCAACAATCATCGCAACTACGCCAAGGGCGTGGGCTTCGACCGGATCAAGATCCTGCTGGGCAACGGCATCATAGTGAGCGAGGGGGAGTTCTGGAAGCGTCAGCGGCGCATGATGCAGCCCTCCTTCCACCGTCGCATCCTGGCCCAGTTCGACCGCCTCATCGCCAGGGCCAACGACAATCTGCTGGCCCATTGGCAGCACAAGTGCGATCGCGGCGAGCCGGTGAATGTCACCGAAGACATGAGCACCATGACGCTGGAGATCGTGCTGGGCGTCATCTTCGGTGATGACCTGGCCACCATGCGCCATGACAATGGCGACAATCCCTTTGCCGTGCTCACCGACGAATCCGCGCGCGACCTGCGCTTCGCCTACCAGTTCCGCAAGCTCACGACGCTGATCGGCAAGGTCGTGGCCGCAAGGCGGGCCGCGGGCAGCGGTCCGGCCGGCGACCATCCCGACTACGTGTCGATGCTGCTGTCGGCCCGCGACAAGGAAACCGGCGCCGGCATGACAGACAAAGAGGTGATCGACGAGATCACCACGCTGATCATCGCCGGCCATGAAACCACGGCCAGCGCGCTGAACTGGACGTGGCACCTGCTCGGCGAACATCCCGAAGTCGAGGCGAAACTGCATGCGGAAATCGACGCCAATCCGGAAGTGGCGGTACCGACCCTGCAGCAGATGGAAGCACTGCCCTATTCCAACATGGTGATCCGCGAGGCAATGCGGCTGTATCCGCCGGTATGGGTGGTGTCGCGCAAGACCATCGAAGCGGACACCCTCGCGGGGTTCACCGTTCCACCCGGCACGGACGTTTTCTTCTCGCCCTACTTCGTGCACCGGCATCCGGATTTCTGGACCGATGCCGAAGCCTTCATGCCCGAACGCTTCGCGCGCAGCGACGAGGACGAGCGGCCCAAGCTCACCTACCTGCCTTTTTCCGCCGGCGCGCATCACTGCATCGGTGAGACCCTGGCCCTGTTCGAGATGCTGGTGCACCTGAACCGCTTCGCGCGTCGCTTCAGGCTGCGCCGCGTCGAGCAGGGACCGGTGGAATTCGAGGCATTGATCAACCTGCGCGCCACGCGCCCCTTCATCATGCGGCTCGAACGCCGCGCACAGAACTGAACGCCATGACCGCCCGCACACTCACCGAACTGATGGCGCAGAACCGCGGCGCCGATCGCGCCATCGTCCACCACACGGCCGAGGGCCAGAGCCGGCGCGTCACCTTCGCCGAGCTGAACCAGCGCGCGCTGGCGCTACTGTTCCACCTGCAGCAGCTGGGTGCGAAGCCCGGCGATCACGTGATCCTGCTGCTGAACAACAACGAGCAGTTCCTCGAAACCTTCTGGGCCGGGGTGCTCGGCGGCATCGTGCCGGTGCCCGTGGCGGTGGGCATCAGCGACGAGCACCGGCGCAAGCTGCTGCGCATCGCGCGCAAGCTGGGCAATCCCTTCATCTGCTCCGACCGCAAATCGCTGGAACGCATCGGTCAGTTCGTGCAGCAGGCGGGCGATGCGGAACTGGCCGCCACCTTCGGCGCGCTGCGCAAACGCGCGTTTGTTGCCGAGGATCTGCGCGATGTTTCGCGCGCCGGCACCGTTCATGAGGCCAGGCCCGAAGACACCGCCTTCATCCAGTTCTCCTCGGGCTCCACCAGCGACCCGAAGGGCGTGGTGCTGACGCATGCGAACCTGATCGCGCATGGCCAGGCCGTGACGCAGGTGGCCGGTTTCAACGAGAACGATGTAAGTCTGTCGTGGATGCCGCTGACGCACGACATGGGGCTGATCGGCTTTCACCTGGTGATGTTCGCGGCACGCGTGCACGCGCATCTGATGCCCACCGAGCTGTTCGTGCGCCGGCCGCTGCTGTGGCTGTCCATCGCAAGCAGCATCCACGCCACCATCCTGTGCTCGCCGAACTTCGGCTACCGGCACTATCTGAAGGTGCTCGAAGATCGCTCCCCCGGCAGCCTCGACCTGTCGACCGTGCGGCTGATCTTCAACGGCGCCGAACCCATCTCCGTGGAGCTGTGCGAGGAATTCATGGCGCGGCTGTCGGGCCTGGGCCTCAAGCGCACGACCATGTATCCGGTCTACGGCCTGGCCGAGGCCTCGCTGGCCGCCACCTTTCCGCCGGTGGGCCGGCTCTACCGCACACTGCTGCTCGACCGTCACCAGCTCGGCGTGGGCGCGCAGGCACAAATCGTTGGCAGCGGCAGCCGCGATGCCGTGGCACTGGTATCCGTGGGCCAGCCCATTCCGCGCAGCGCGCTGCGCATCGTCGGCGATGACGACGCACCACTGCCCGACGGCCGCATCGGCCATATCCACATCCGCGGCGAGAACGTCACGGGCGGCTACTTCCAGGAACCGGAAATCAACGCGGCCACCTTCACCCCGGACGGCTGGCTGCGCACCGGCGATCTGGGCCTGGTGCTGGACGGTGAAACCTACATCACCGGCCGCGCCAAGGAGATCCTGTTCGTCAACGGCCAGAACTACTATCCGCACGATCTCGAAGCCATTGCGCAACGCGCGGCGGGCATGGAATTAGGCAAGGTGGTGGTGGCCGGCGTGCGCCCCCCCGGCGCCGAGACCGATCAACTCACGGTCTTTGCCCTGCATCGTGGCGACGCGGCGCAGTTCCCGGCGCTGGCCGCTGAAATCACGCGGCTGATCAATGAGCAGGCCGGACTGGAAGTGGCGCAGGTGGTGCCAGTAAAGCGCATTCCCAAGACCACCAGCGGCAAGATCCAGCGCCATCTGCTGGAACAACAGCTTCTGGATGGCGAGTTCGTCACCGATCTGGCCGAGGTGGCGAAACACGCGGGGGCCGCGGGCACCCGGGCCGCCGCGGCTTCGCCGGATTCCATCGAGGCCCGACTGCTCGCCATCTGCAATGGCGTGCTCACCGGACGCAGCCTCAGTCCACAGGACAATCTTTTCGAGATCGGCGCCAGCTCGCTGAAGCTGATCGAAATCCACGAGCAGATCGATCGGGAATATCCGAACCTGGTGGATCTCACCGAGCTGTTCGATCACCCCACGGTGGCGCAACTGGCCACCCACCTTTCCACGAAGCTGGGCGAAACGCGCTAGACCGCTACGCAGTGCCGGCACCGCGCTGGTGTTTCCACCTGCGATGACCCCAGGTCCACTCCGACGGGGCCGCGATGACATCACGCTCCACCAGCCGTGCATAACGCGCGGTGAATTCGCCCGGCGGCAGCGCTTCGCCGGCTTCGGCCAGCGGCAGACACTCGCCCTGATAGTGGCCGCGACGCACCCGACGCAGCGATACGTAGATGGCACCGTAACGCGTGGCCCGCGCCATCTGCTCAGGCCCGGCGTAGAACGCGGTGTCACGACCCAGGAATGGCAGCCATTGCTGATGTTCGCTGGTGCGCGGCGACTGATCGGCCAGCATGGCGATGGCGCGCACTTCGTTTCGCCGCTGCAGCAGGTTGGCAAGCAGGTCCTTCGCGGCCACCAGGTTCACTCCCCAGCGCCGCCGCATGGCCACCAGCACCCGGTCGGCGGACAGTGACTTCATCGGCTTGTAGGCCACATCGAGCGCGGATTCCAGCGCGGCCGCCATTGCATACATGCCCCAATCCCAGTTCGATTGATGCGCGGCCAGCAGCAGCACCGGCCGCCCCCGCGCCAGCCATTCGCGCAGCAGCTGCACATTGCGCAGCTCCACCCGTGCCAGCAACTCGTTCCGGTCCATGCGCGTGGCCGCAAGCAGCTCCGCCGCCATCTCGCCGAAATGCCGGTAGTTCGCCACGGCGATCCGCCGCACCTGCCGCGCGGTGAGCCGCGGAAATGCCGCGCGCAGGTTTTCGCAGGTAACCTTCCAGCGCAGACGCAGCAGCACGCGCGTACACCAGGCGAGCGTGCCGCACACTGCGTACAGCAACGGCATCGGCAGTCGCGACAGGCCACGCACCCACCACGGCAGGAAGAGCGGCATCGGGGCGGTGGCGGGCGTCATTGGCCGGTGATATTAGATGCTATGCTCGCGGCTCTTCCAGCCGGAAGAAACCAGTCAGAAGAAACTGCACTTTCGTGGAATCAACGTCATGAACGAAATCAAACTTCACATCGGTGGCGCGGACGTCAGCGCCAGCAACGGCGCCACCTTCGAACGCAAGAGCCCGATCACCGGCGCGGTGGTTTCGCGCAGTGCCGCGGCGTCGGCCGACGATGCGCGCGCGGCCTGCGATGCCGCCGCGAAAGCCTTTCCCGTCTGGTCCGCGCAGGGCCCGAACGCCCGCCGCAAGATCCTGATGGAAGCCGCCGCCAGACTGCGCGCGCGCAGCGGCGATTTCTCGCGCCTGTGCGTCGAGGAAACCGGTGCCATCGCCGGCTGGGGGCATTTCAACACCGGCTTCGCAGCCACCCTTCTCGAAGAAGCTGCCGCGATGACCACGCAGCTCACCGGCGAAACCGTGCCTTCCGACCAGGCCGGCACGGTGTCGATGGCGCTGCGCCAGCCGGCCGGCGTGTGCGTGGGCATGGCGCCGTGGAATGCGCCCGTCATCCTCGGCGTGCGCGCCATCGCCATGCCGCTGGCCTGCGGCAACACCGTGGTGATGAAGGCCTCGGAACTGTGCCCGGCCGTGCACCGCATGATCATCGATGCCTTCATCGAAGCCGGCCTGCCCGCGGGCGCGGTGAACTTCATCGCGCACTCCGCGGCCGATGCCCCCGCGGTGGTCGAGGCGCTGATCGCGCATCCGGCCGTCAAGCGCGTGAACTTCACCGGCTCCTCGCGCGTCGGTCGCATCATCGGCGAGATTTCCGGCAAGCATCTGAAGCCCTGCCTGCTCGAGCTGGGCGGCAAGGCGCCGCTGCTGGTACTCGATGATGCCGACCTGGATGAAGCCGTGGCAGCCGCGGCCTTTGGTGCCTTCATGCATCAGGGCCAGATCTGCATGTCCACCGAACGCATCATCGTCACCAGCGGCATCTACGACGAGTTCATGAAGCGCTTCACCGCCAAGGTGAAGACGCTGCAGGTGGGCGACCCGACCAAGGGCAACTTCCCCATCGGTGCCTGCGTCGACGCGAAGACCGTCGAGCACGTGAAGGCCCTGATGGCCGACGCCACGGGCAAGGGCGCGAAAATCGTCACTGGCGGCAATGGCACGGGGGGTGCCTTCTTCGAACCCACTGTGGTCGAGGGGGTGCAGAAGGGCATGCGCATCTATGGCGAGGAATCCTTCGGCCCCATTGTCGGCGTGCTGCGTGCGCGCGATGTGGATCACGCGGTGGAACTGGCCAACGACTGCGAATACGGCCTTTCGGCTGCCGTATTCAGCCGCGACATCAACACGGCGTTGTCTGTGGCGCAGCGCATCGATTCGGGAATCTGTCATATCAACAGCCCCACCGTGCAGGACGAGGCGCAGATGCCCTTCGGCGGCACCAAGGCCAGCGGCGTGGGCCGTTTCGGCGGCCGGGCGGGCATCGCGGAGTTCACCGATCTGCGCTGGATCAGCATCGCCACGCAGCATCGCCATTACCCGATCTAGGCCGCTCTCGATCCGCGAAACGCGCGGAAGTTCCCGCACGGGTTAACGATTCTTCAGGTCATGTTCAGGGGGCGGTTTGTTAGAATCGCCCCAGATTTCCCACTCGGGCTTTCGCCCTGGAGACACTGTCCATGTCCGTGTATCGCCCTGCCCGCCTGCTGGCCCTGGCTGCCCTGACCACCCTGGCCGCCCCCGTGTTCGCCGATGACAAACCGGATCTCGAAAACGGTCAGACCATCTTCGAACAGCGCTGCGGCATCTGCCATGCCGTGAACAAGGAGCCGGGCGGCCCCATCGCTGGCCCGAACATGGTCGGCCTGATTGGCCGCAAGGCGGCCAGCGAGCCCAGCTTCACCATGTATTCGCCAGCGCTGAAGAAGTACGGCGTCACCTGGAGCACGAAGACGCTGGATGAGTTCCTCGTCATGCCCATGACCAAGGTGCCGGGCACCACCATGCCGATGATGCTGCCCGACGACAAGGAGCGCACCGACGTCATCGCCTATCTGGCGTCGCTGGCGAAGAAGAAGTAAGCACTTCAGTTACACGAAGTCAGTGAATTGACCCAGGACGTCAGCAGGGCCACACCTGCTGCGTCCACCACCCGCGGCTGCAGCGGCGGCATCGAGTAGGAATCGCTGCGGCTGGGCCGCACCACGATCAGCGAACGGCTCGCCGCGTCGGTGCCACCCACCGCGATGCGGCGCGCGTCCGTCACCCCCAGATCGCCACGCGTGGGCACCACCTCGCAGGCATGCGTGTCGGCCAGCGCGGTGGTGTAGCGCAGATCCATGTCCACTGGTGTGGGCCCGCCGGGCCGATGGCAGTGCGAACAATTGGTGTGCAGGTAGGCCCGTGCCCTCTCGCTGAGCGTGCCCGTGGTACCAAAAGGATCGGGCAACACCGGCAATTGCGCCGGTGGCGCCGGCAGCGGCGCGGACAGCGTACCGATGCTGCTCAGCGTATCGAGCTGATTGGCCGTGCGCCCGGTCGCCGTGTAGTTGAACGACCCGTTGAGCTGCTGGATTTCCAGCCCCAGCGAACGGCCGGCGGGCGAGCTGTGGCAGAACAGGCACTGGGTTTCACTGGGGAACAGCCAGGTCTGCCCGGCCACCTGCACGCTCTTGCCGCCCACCACCCGCGCGGCATCGGTGCCCTGCGCATTCCATTCGTAGGTGTAGCCGGCCCACTGCCCATCGTTGTGGCGCATGAGCAGGCGCGTTTCGACCAGCTGCGTGCCGATGCGGAAATTCTTCATCAGCACCGAGCCATTGGGCAGGTCGAAGTCACCATCCTGGCCCACCGTGATCTGCTGGCCATCCGGCAGCGCCAGGAAACGCGTCTTCACCGCGCCATCGGACCAGAACGGCGCATTGGGTGCATAGGGAATCA
>Ga0164241_10000952_pt1 | contig 41375 bp, 43 predicted proteins | sample OricomyardsoilBY_FD_108780 | JGI IMG/M metagenome (GOLD analysis project Ga0164241, IMG submission 108780) | Backyard soil microbial communities from Emeryville, California, USA - Original compost - Back yard soil (BY) | ecosystem: Environmental > Terrestrial > Soil > Unclassified | place: USA... | reverse complement strand
GCAGGGTCACGCCGTCGACGGCGCGCACGCCGCCGAACCACACCTTCGCGTCGTCGATCCGCAGGACGTCGCCGAGCTCGGTCACGTCGTCGTCACCACCAGCGCCCGGACCCGGCGCACCACGGCGACGATGCCGCCGGGCACGTAGACGACCACGAGCACGACGAGCGCGCCCTGGACGACCGCGCGCCAGTCTCCCGTGAAGGCGAGGATCTCCGGCAGCCAGATCACGACGAACGCGCCGATGACCGGGCCCCACCACGCGGCTGCGCCGCCGAGCACGACCATCGTCATCGCGTCGAGGATCAGCGGGAACCCGCCCTGGTCGGGGGAGAGGGTGTTGAAGAGCAGCGCGTTCATCGCCCCGCTGAGCGCGCCGAACGCGCCGCTGAGGACGAAGATCGCGATCCGGTGGCGGACGACGTCGATGCCGTTGGCGGCGGCGAGCGTCTCGTCGGTGCGGACCGCGGCGAGCGAGCGCCCGATCACGCCGCGGTCGAGCAGCGCCACGATCACCGCCGAGACGGCGGCGACGACGGCCACGCCGGTCGTCGTGACCGTGTTGGGGATCGCGTAGAGGCCGGTCGAGCCGCCGGTGACGCTCTCCCAGCTGACGGCGATGACGCGCACGATCATCACGAGCGCGAACGTCGCCATCGCCATGTAGACGGCGCGCAGCCGCCCGAGGACGAGGCCGATCAGCAGCGACAGCGCCGCGGACAGCACGATCGCCGCGGCGACGGCCGCGACGGTCGGCCACCCGTGCTGCACGAGCACCGCGGCCGTGTAGCCGCCGACCGCCCAGAACGCCACGCCCGCGAACGAGAACATGCCCGCGCGCAGGGCGACCATCACGCTGAAGGCGAGCATGCAGGCGGCGAACGAGCTCTGGGTGAGGGCCTCGTTCTCGCTGAACCAGCCCCCGAGGGAGGCGAGCACGGTCATGCCCGCTGCCATGTCCTCCGCGCGAACAGCCCCTGGGGCCGCAGGAGGAGCAGCAGGATGATCAGCGCGAACGCGATCGCGTCGCGCACGGTCCCGGTGGAGTAGACGATCGCCAGCGTCTCGACCCCGGCGAGCAGGTAGGCGCCGGCCATCGCGCCCCACACGCTCCCGACGCCGCCGAGCACGATCACGGCGAACGCCTTCAGCAGGAACGGGTCGCCCATGCTCGGCGAGATCGCGTTCTGGTAGACGGCGAGCAGCACGCCGGCGACCCCGGCGAGCGCGCCGCCGACGAACAGCGTCGTCAGCGCCAGCCGGTTGGCCGAGATCCCGAGCAGCCCGCAGGTGTAGGGGTCGTGCGACAGCGCGCGCAGGGCGCGGCCGACGCGGCTGCGCTGCACGAACAGCGCGAGCGCGACGCTGAGCACGATCGCCAGGACGATGATCAGCAGCTTGATGTTGCTGACCTCGAGCCCGAGGATGTCGTAGTTGTGGACGGGGAACGTCGCGTCGTTGATCCCCTTGGGCTCGTTGTGCGTGACGTTCTGGACGACCGCCACGAGGATCGCGCCGGCGCCGACGCTGGCGATGAGCATCGCCATCTCGGCCTCGGTCGCGTCGGGGTTGCGCTTGCGGATCGGGGCGAAGGCGAGGACCTCGAGCGCCGCGGCGATCAGCCCGCCGACGAGCATCCCCGCGGGGAGCACGATCCAGATCGACAGCGCATGGTGCTGCGTGATCAGGTAGCCGCAGAAGGCGCTGAACATGAAGATCGCGCCGTGGGCGAGGTTCAGCACGTTGAGGACGCCCCACGCGAGCGTCAGCCCGAGGGCGAAGAGCGTGTAGACGGAGCCGAGCACGACGGCGTTGAGCACGTTGGAAGCCATGCTCAGGCCTCTGCCGATGCGTTCGCTCCCCACATAACCCGACGGCAGATTACCCAGAAGTGGGGCGTTTAGTCGTACGGTGTTAGCCAAAACCCCCCGAGTGGCCGACCCGGCCGACAAGCGCCGGACGAGGGCTCCGCCGGGCCGCCCGGATACCCTTGTGGCGATGCCTCAGCCCCCGAACATCCAGCAGATGCTCAAGCAGGCCCAGGACATGATGGCCGCCCAGCAGGAGGCGCAGGCCAAGCTCGCCGAGCAGCAGGTCGAGGCGTCCTCGGGCGGCGGCATGGTCAAGGCCGTGCTCACCGGGGACATGCGCATCAAGGAGCTGAAGATCGATCCCGACGCGGTCGATCCCGAGGACGTCGAGATGCTCGAGGACATGCTCGTCGCGGCGATCAACGAGGCGCTGCGGGCGGCCGAGGAGCTGCAGTCCAACGCGATGTCCGGCGCGATGGGCGGCGACTTCGACCCGATGAGCGCGCTCGACGCCCTGGGCGGGCTCGGCGGCCTCGGCGGCGGCGGTGCGCCCGGGGGTGGCCCGCCCGCCCTCAACCGCGCGCAGCGCCGCAAGAACCGCTAGCGGCGCCGCTCCTTGTACGCGCCACCCGTCCAGCGCCTGATCACCGAGCTCGGCAAGCTGCCGGGCATCGGCCAGCGCACGGCCCAGCGCCTCGCGTTCCACATCCTGCGCACCGACGCCGAGGACGCGAACCTGCTGGCGGACGCGATCCGCGAGGTCAAGGAGAAGATCGGCCTCTGCGAGATCTGCTTCAACCTCGCCGACCAGCCGATCTGCACGATCTGCGCCGACGACCGCCGCGACGCCGAGACGATCTGCGTCGTCGAGGAGCCAGGCGACGTGATCCCGGTCGAGCGCACGCACGAGTACCGCGGCCGCTACCACGTCCTCGGCGGTGCGCTGTCGCCGATCGACGGGATCGACCCGGCGGACCTCAAGATCGCCGAGCTGTTCGTCCGCGTGACGTCCGGGCCGGTGCGCGAGGTCGTGCTCGCCACCAACCCGACGACGACCGGCGAGGCGACCGCGCTGCACATCGCCGCCGGCCTGCACGAGCGCGCGCCCGGCATCACGGTCACGCGCCTGGCCTCCGGCCTGCCGGTCGGCTCCGACCTCGAGTACGCCGACGAGGTCACCCTCGGCAAGGCGTTCTCGGGCCGCCGCTCCTTCTGACGCGCCTCGTCCCACCCGCTCCGGAGGCATTAGCCTGGGGGCCGCACATGGCCCCCATCGTCGTCATGAAGTTCGGTGGCACCTCCGTCGCCGACTCCGAGCGCCTGAAGCGCGCTGCCCAGCGGATCGTCGCCAAGCGCGAGGAGGGCTACCGCGTGGTCGCGGTCCTGTCCGCGCGCGGGAAGGAGACCGACCGCCTGATCGCCGACGCGTTCGAGATCTCCGACGCCCCCGACCCGCGCGAGATGGACATGCTCCTCTCCACGGGTGAGCGCCAGTCGTGCGCGCTGTGCGCGATGGCGATCAACGACCTCGGCCACCGCGCGATCAGCCTCACCGGCTCGCAGGCCGGCATCGTCACCGACACCTCGCACACCAAGGCGCGGATCCTCGAGGTGCGCGCCGACCGCATCCGCGCCTGCCTCGCCGCCGACTCGATCGTGCTCGTAGCCGGCGTGCTGGGCGTCTCGACGTGGCACGACGTGACGACCCTCGGCCGCGGCGGCTCGGACACCACGGCCGTCGCGCTTGCCGCCGCCGTCGGCGCCGAGGTCTGCGAGATCTACACCGACGTCCCCGGCGTGTTCAGCGCCGACCCCCGCATCGTCCCCGACGCCCGCAAGCTTCCCGTCGTGCAGTTCGACGAGATGCTCGAGATGGCCGCCTCGGGCGCCGGCGTCCTGCAGCTGCGCAGCGTGGAGTACGCCCGGAACCACGGCGTGCGCATCCACTGCCGCTCCAGCTTCGACGATGCCCCTGGTACCTTCGTCGTCTCGGAGCAGGAGACCGTGGAACAGCCACTCATCACCGCAGTCACGCACTCGACGGGCGAAGCCCGGATCACGCTCAAGGGCGTGCCGGACACCCCTGGCGTCGCGGGCCGCGTCACGACGATCCTCGCCGAGGCGAACGTCAACATCGACATGATCATCCAGAACGAGCCCGTCTCCGAGGGCGCGCTCGCGGACATGTCGTTCACCGTCCCGCGCGACGACCTGCGCCTCGCGCTCGAGACGCTGGTGACCGTCGAGCACGAGTACGGCGTGACGATCGTCAGCGACGAGTCGATGGGCAAGGTCTCGATCGTCGGCGCCGGCATGCGCACGCACCCGGGTGTCGCCGCGAAGGTGTTCACCACGCTCGGCGAGAACCACATCAACATCGAGATGATCTCGACCTCGCCGATCCGGATCTCGTGCGTCGTCCCCGGCGACAAGGTCCCCGAGGCCGTGCGCGCCCTGCACAGCGCGTTCGGCCTCTCGGGCGAGGACACCATCCGGCCCGAGCAGCCGTTCGGGCCCTTCGGAGGCAAGGCCTGATGCGGATCGCGATCGTGGGCGCCACCGGCGCCGTCGGCACCATCATGCGCCGCCTGGCGCACGAGCGGCTGGGGGACCACGAGCTGGTCGCCTTCGCCTCCGAGCGCAGCGCCGGCAGGACGCTCGAGGACGGCCTCGTCGTGCAGCCGATCGCCGAGGGCACCATCGGCGACTTCGATCTCGCGCTGTTCAGCGCGGGCGGCTCGACGTCGCGCGAGTGGGCGCCGCGCTTCGCCGAGAAGGGCGCGCTCGTCGTCGACAACTCGAGCGCGTTCCGGATGGACCCGCACGTCCCGCTCGTCGTCAGCGAGGTCAACCCCGAGGCGATGGACCACGCCCGGCGCGGGATCGTCGCCAACCCGAACTGCACCACGATGGTCGTGATGCTGCCCGCCAAGGCGCTGCACGACCTCTACGGCATGACCGACATGGTCGCCACCAGCTTCCAGGCCGCCGGCGGCGCCGGGCAGAAGGGCATCGACGAGCTGGCCGCGCAGGTCGGCCCCGTCGGCGCCGACGTCGCCCAGCTCGTCGACGACGGCGCCGCGGCCGCCGCGAAGGCGACGCCCAGCGTCCACGCCGCGACGCTCGCGTTCAACGTCGTGCCGGTCCTCGGCGCGCTCGGCGACAACGGCTACACCGACGAGGAGATGAAGCTCCAGAACGAGTCGCGGAAGATCCTCGACATCCCGGAGCTGCGCGTCACGCCCACGTGCGTGCGCGTCCCCGTCATGGTCGGCCACTCGATCGCCGTCCGCGCGACGTACGAGCGCGAGCCCGACCTCGACGAGGCGCTCGCCGCGCTCGCCGCGTTCCCGAACCTCGTCGTCGACGACATGCCGACGCCGCTGGAGTGGGCCGGCCGCCACGAGACCGTCGTCGGCCGCGTCCGCAAGGACCTCTCCGACTCGCGCTCGCTGAGCTTCTTCGTCGTCGGCGACAACCTCCTCAAGGGCGCCGCGCTCAACACGGTCCAGCTCGCCGAGCTCGCGATCGCCCGCGGGCTCGTCGGCGCCGGCGCGACGGCGTAGGGCCTAGCGCGTCAGGCCCGCCAGCTCGCGCCGGGAGCGGACGCCGAGCTTGCGGTAGATGTTGCGGCGGTGGGTGCGCACGGTCTCGATCGAGACGTGCAGCGCGAGCGCGATCTCCGCGTTCGCCTTGCCCTGGCGCAGGTGCTCGAGGACGTCGGCCTCGCGCGGGGTGAGCAGCTCGGGGCCGAGCGGCTCGACCGCCGCTGCGCCCGACGGGGTGCGGGGGAGGACCTGGAGCCCGCGCGATGCGAGGTGGATCGCGTTGAGGATGTCGCGTGCCTGCGTCTCCTTCGAGAGGCAGGCGGTCGCGCCGAACGCGAGCATCTGGCCGCTCTCGGCCGGCGTGGGGCGGCTGGCGAGCACGAGCAGCCGGGTCTCCGGGTGCTCGGTGTGCAGGTGGTTGATCTCGATCGGGCTGCGCAGCGAGCCGAAGTTGACGATCGCGACCTTGGGCGCGTGCTCTCCGAGGACCGCCGGCAACGCCTCGAGCTCCACGTCCGACGCGATGATCCGCAGGTTCGGGTCCTCGTCGATCAGCGACCGCAGCCCGCGCGCCACGAGGTCCTCGAAGCGTCCGAGGGCGATGGTGACGGGCTCGCGTTCGGCGATCACCAGACGTGTATCGGCAGGAACGGCCCAGAGGGTGAGTCCTGCTTCACCCTCATCTCACCCGCCGGCTCACCCGAAGATCACCCGCCGCAGGGGACGACGATCCGGCGTCCCGCGGGCATCATGGTCGGCAGAGCTTCCTGGGACGGACTGGGGTACCGGGTCGGGAGAACCGCAAGGGGGAACACGGGAGAGGGGCCTTCGGGCCCCTCTCTTCCGTTCATGCGGTGGCCTCGGCCTCGCCGGTGTACGGCCCCGGCTTCGGACGGGGCTTGCCGCCCGGGAAGGCGAGGCGCAGGATCGTGCGCTGGACGCCGCCGAGCTGCTTGAGGAACGGGCCGCTGTTGTACGGCAGCCCGTAGCGCTTGCAGATGTCCTTCACGCGCGGGGCGATCTCGGCGTAGCGCGTGCTCGGCATGTCCGGGTAGAGGTGATGCTCGACCTGGTAGCCGAGGTTGCCGCTGACGACGTGGAACAGCGGGCTGCCCTCGATGTTGGCGGCGCCGAGGAGCTGGCGGACGTAGAAGCCGCCGCGGCTCTCGTCGGCGACCTCGTCCTCGGCGAACGTGTACGTCTGGTCCGGGAAGTGGCCGCAGAAGATGATCGCGTAGGCCCAGACGTTGCGGACGACGTTCGCGGTGGCGTCGGCCTTCACGGTCCGCGTGAACGTCTCCCGCGCGACGTCGCGCGCCCGCGAGCGGTCGAACAGCCACGTGACGCCGCCGGCGATCGCGGCGCTGACCGCCGGGAAGGCGAGGTAGTCCTTGACGATCTGCTGGCGCGCCTTGCGGCCCATGCCCTTCAGCTCGCGCCGGACCTGCTCGGAGGACTTCTCGCCCCGCTTGATCGCCTCGAAGTCGAGGTCGTGGGTGGCGACGCCCCACTCGAAGAGCGCCGCGAGGATCAGGTTGTAGAAGGGCTGGGCGAGGTAGACCGGGTGCCACTTCTGGTGCGGGTCGATCCGCATGATCTCGTAGCCGAGGTCGCGGTCCTTGCCGCGGATGTTCGTGTACGTGTGGTGGACGTAGTTGTGGGAGTGCTTCCACGCCTCGGCGGTCGACGCGGAGTCCCAGTCCCAGGTCGACGAGTTGATCTGGGGATCGTTCATCCAGTCCCACTGGCCGTGCATCACGTTGTGGCCGATCTCCATGTTCTCGAGGATCTTGGCCAGCGAGAGCGCGGTCGTGCCGGCGAGCCAGGCGGGCCGATGGCGCGACGCGAAAAGCAGGATCCGGCCGAGCACCACGAGCCGCCGGTGCATCTCGATCATGCTCACGATGTACTTGCGGTCGCGCTCGCCGAGCTCGGCGAACACCTCGTCGTGGATCGCCGCGAACTCGCGGCCGAGCTCCTCGATCTGCTCCTCGGAGAGGCGGGCGAGGGGGCTTTCGATCATCGTTTCCATGGAAGGGTCCTCGGGTCGTGGGGTGGGGGTCAGAGGGCGATCTCGACGGCGCCCTCGGGGGCGTTGACGCAGGTCCGGACCATCTCGCCGGGCGAGCCGGAGACCTTGCCGGTGCGCAGGTCGCGCACCTGGCCGGAGCACAGCCGCCCGACGCAGGTGTGGCAGATGCCCATCCGGCAGCCGTAGGGGAGCGTGGCGCCGGCGTCCTCGCCGGCGGCGAGGATCGGCTGCGAGCCGTCGCTGGACGCCTCGACGCCGGAGTCGGTGAAGCGGATCGTCCCGCCCTCGCCGCGCTCGCCGTCGCCGACGACGCCCGACGGCTGGAAGCGCTCCATGTGCAGCCGGTCGCAGTCGCCGTCGCGCTCCCAGCGGGCGGTCATCGCGTCGAGCATCTCGGCGGGGCCGCAGACGAACGCCTCGCGCCGCGCCCAGTCGGGGCACAGCTCGTCGAGGTGGTCGGGGGTCAGGCGCCCGGCGGAGCCGGTCAGCCGCAGGTGCAGCCGGTAGCCCGGGCTGCGCGCGTCGAGCTCGCGCAGCTGGGCGCCGAAGATCGCGGCGTCCTCGGTCCGCGCCGAGTGCAGGTGGACGACGTCGCGCAGCCGGCCGGTGCGGTCGAGGCTGCGCAGCATGCTCATCACCGGTGTGATCCCGCTGCCGGCGCTGACGAACAGCAGCCGCTCGGGCAGCGGGTCCGGGAGCACGAAGCCGCCCTCGACGCCGCCGAGCCGCACGATCGCCCCGGGCCGCGCCTGGCGCAGCAGGAACGGGGAGACCTTGCCCTCTTCGACGTGCTTGGGCGTGATCGCGATGCAGCCGTCGGGGCGCCCGGGATCGGAGGTGAGCGAGTAGGCGCGCCAGTGGTGGATGCCGTCGACGACGATCCCGATCCGCAGGTACTGGCCCGGCGCGTGGCCCGGCCACTCCCAGCCCGGCTTGATGACGATCGTCGCGGCGTCCTCGGTCTCGGGCTGGATCCGCTCGATCCGGCCGCGCAGCTCCTGCGTCGACCACAGCGGGTTGATCAGCTCGAGGTAGTCGTCGGGCAGCAGCGGCGTGAACAGCGCACGCAGCGCCCGGAGCGCGCGGCGCTGGAGCGCAGGGACCTGCGGCGTGGCTCCCCGTTCGGCCATCCGGGCACAGTACCGATTTGAGAACGAACGTCAGCCAGTTGTTCTCACAGCCGTCGCAAGTAGCCTTCACGGGATGGCAGCCGAGGCCCAGCGCGCCGAGATCCGCCGGACGCGCGAGCGGGACCTGGTCGCCGCGACCCGGGCGCTGTTCGACGAGCGCGGGATGCAGGACGCCCCGATCGAGGAGATCGCGAAGGCCGTCGGCATCGCCCGCGGGCTGATCTACCGCCACTTCTCCTCCAAGGACGAGCTCTTCGTCTTGACCGTCACCGACTACCTCGAGGAGCTCGACGGCGTCCTGCGCGACGCGATCACCGGGGACGAGGACCTGGCCGCCCGCCTCGAGGCCTGGGCCCGCGCCTACGCGGGCTTCTGCCTGCGCTACCCGGCGTTCCTGGACTGCGCGCTCTCGCTGATGCACCGCTCGGCGCGGGACCTGCACGCGATCGTCTCGGAGTCGGTCTGGCTGCGGCTCGGCCAGGGCATCGCGCGCTGCGTCGACCACGTCGTCGGCCTGCTGCGCGAGGGCGCCGAGCAGGGCGTGTTCCCGGCCGTCGAGGACCCGGACTACACCGCCAACGTGCTCTGGACCCAGACCCTCGGCCTCATGCACCTGGCCCGGATCCGCGTCGGCGTCCGGCAGGCCGCGCCGGGGATCCCGGAGCTGTTCGCGGTCGCGCCCGACAAGGTCGTCGAGACGGCCGTGGCCAGCGCGCTGGCCACCGCCGGCGTGCGCTAGCCGTCGAGGTCCGCGGCCGACTCCACGAACCGCAGGAGGCTGTCCGCGTCGGTCAGCCGGAACAGCCTGCGGACCGGGCCGTCGTCGGGGCAGATCACCGCGAAGTCCGTCCCTCGCCGGCCGGCGTCGCCGTGCGCGCCGAGCAGCGTGCCGAGCCCGGTGGAGTCCATGAACGTCAGGCGCCGCAGGTCGACGACCACCGCACCGGCCCGCGCGGAGTGGCGCTCGATCGCGTCGCGCAGCCGGTCGGCGACGGCCAGGTCGAGCTCGCCGGCGAGCACGAGCCGGACGGCGCGGCCCTCGTCGACGGCGTCGATGCGGAAGTCAGGAGCGGGGGACGTGGGCACGAGCGGCCACCAACCTACGAGTCGCCGTCGTCGGGAAGATCCTCGCCGAGCGGCTCGATGTTGGTTCGCAACCTCGTGCGCGCCGCGTCGATCCGCGCGGCCATCTCGGCGTCCGTCTCCGCGGGCGCCGGGGCGCCCGTCTCCGGGCGCTCGGGCTCCGCGGCCCGCCGGCTGCGCCGGCGGCTCAGCTTCGCGCCCAGCTCCGCCAGGCGCACGGTGCTACCAGCCGCCGGAGGCGCCGCCGACGCCCGCCACGACCGACGTGGACCAGTCGATGACCGCCGTTGGCTTGACCACGTGGCGCGCCATCCCGAGGTCCTTCGGGCTCAGGCCGAGGGCGAGGCCCACGAGCTGCGGCAGGTGCAGGACCGGCATGTTCAGGTCGCGGCCCGCGGCCCGCTCCGCCAGCGGCTGCTGGAGGTCGAGGTTCAGGTGGCACAGCGGGCACGGCGTCACCAGGCAGTCGGCGTTCGCGTCGACCGCGTCGCCGAGGTGGCGCCCGGCCTGCTTGAGCGACACCTCCTTGTTCATGGTGATGATCGGGAAGCCGCAGCACTTGTGGCTGCCGGCGTACTCGATGACCGTGCCGCCGAGCGCCTCGATGACCTGCGCGAGGTACGTGTCGCGCGGGTGCGCGTCGTCGATCCCGAGCCGGTCGGTCGGCCGCACGATGTAGCAGCCGTAGAAGGGCCCGACCTTGAGGTTCGTGAGCGGCTTGCGGACCAGCGACGTGAGCTTCTCGAGCCCGATCTCCTCGACCAGCAGCCAGAGGAAGTTCTTGTTCGTCAGGCCGGCCTCGTAGGAGAGGCCCTCGGGCGCGAGGTGCTCGTTGACGAGGCTGCGGTACTCCGCGTTCGCGTCGAGGCGCTCCTGGCACTCGGCCTGCGCGCCCTGGCACGTCGAGCAGATGTTCATCATCAGGTCCGCGCCCTCGACCTGCTGGGCGAGCGCGAACGTGCGGGCGTTGAGGGCGTCGGCGAGCTCCTGGTTGTGCTCGGCGATGACGCCGGCGCCGGTGCAGCAGGCGCGGTCGAGCTCGACGAGCTCGATGTCGAGGAGGGGCGCGACCTGGGCGACCGAGCCGTGCAGCTCGGGGGTGAAGCCGCGGCTGACACAGCCGGGCCAGTAGGCGACCTTCATCAGGCGTCGTCCTCCTTGACGTTCTCCGCGTTGTCCTCGTCGGTGCCGGAGATGTACAGGTTGAACTCCACGCGCTCCTCCTTGGACTCGATCTCCTCGAAGATCCTCTGGATCGACTGGAGGTCCCCCTTGGGGATCTTGTGCCCGAAGATCGCCTTCATCGGCGTGACCTTGCGGCGCAGCAGCGCCCGGGTGATGACGGGAAGCGAGTCGAGGAGCTCGAGCCCCGCGGCGGGGGAGAACTTCGCGAACCACGAGTAGCCGCCGTACGAGCGCGGCAGCATCTCGGCCTCGTGCAGCAGGCCGAAGTCGCGGATGAGCTTGGTCATCGTCTCCTCGTGCCGCTGGCCGTTGTTGCGGTCGACGATGTCGTGATCGGAGCCGGCGCGGCGGCGCAGGCGCATGATCTGGCTCATCGGGGCGACGCCCTTGGGGCACGCCTCGATGCACTTGAAGCAGTGGGTGCAGTCGTAGATGCCCGCCGGGTCCTCGGAGAGGTCGTTGAGGCGCTCGAACTGCTCGGCGTCGCGCGGGTCGCCGACGAAGCGGTAGGCCTTCGCCAGCGCGGCCGGGCCGATGAACTCGGGGTGGACCTCCATCGAGAGGCAGTCCGAGACGCAGGCGCCGCACTGGATGCAGGCCATCGTCTGGGTGACGTCGACCATCGACTCGCGCGGGACGACGTACTCGCGCTCGGGGATCGGCGTCTTGTTGATCAGCCACGGCGTGACGCGCTGGATCTTCTTCCAGTGCACCGCGTCCATGTCGACGATGAGGTCCTTGATGACGGGCATGTTGCCCATCGGCTCGACGACGATCACGCCGTCCTTGGCCGTCGACAGCGCCTTGTCGAGGTGCGTGTGGCAGGCGAGGCCGGGCTGGCCGTTGACGCGCACGCCGCACGAGCCGCAGATCGCCGCGCGACAGGAGCAGCGGACGCCGATCGAGCCGTCGAAGCGCGCCTTGGCCTGGAGCAGGCCCTCGAGCACGGAGCGGTGCGGGGCCAGCTCGACGGTGTGCTCCTCCCAGTACGGGGCCTCGCCCGTCTCCGGGTTGAAGCGGCGGATGCGGAGCGTGAACTCCTGGAGCTCCGACGAGTGATCCTCGACAGGGGCGACGTCGGGCGGATCGGCGATACCGGCCACTAGTACTTCCTCTCTTCGGGCTGCCACTGGGTGATCGTCACGGGCGAGTACTCCACCTTGGGGCCATCCCCGTTCATGACGAGATCGATGTGCTTCAGCCACTCCTCGTCGTTCCGCTCCGGGTAGTCGGTGCGGAACTGGGCGCCTCGCGACTCCTTGCGCTCGATCGCGCCGGTCACGATGCAGTCGGCGCAGTCGAGCATGTAACCGAGCTCGATGGCGCCGAGGACGTCCTGGTTGAAGACCGTGCCACGGTCGTCGATGTAGGCCGTCTTCGCCTCTTCCTTCAGGCGCTTGACGATCTCCATGGCGTGCTCGAGGCCCTGCTCCTCGCGGAACACGGCGACGTTGCGGTTGAGCTCGGTGCCGAGCTCCTCCTTGATCTCCGAGATCCGGCGCCCGGTCTTGGGGCGCGCGATGATCGCGTCGATCATGTCCACGTCCTGCTGGAGGCGGGACTGGGGGATCTCCGGCATCGGGACGCCCTTGGAGCGCTCGGCGGCGTGCTCGCCGGAGCGGCGGCCGAAGATCAGCGTGTCGAGCAGCGAGTTCGCGCCGAGGCGGTTGCCGCCGTGGACCGAGACGCAGGCGACCTCGCCCGCGGCGTAGAGGCCCTCGATCGGCGTGCGGCCGTCGACGTCGGTCTTGACGCCGCCCATGATGTAGTGCTGGCCCGGCTGGATGATGATCGGCTCGGCGGTGATGTCGACGCCGGCGAAGTCCTTGCCGATGTTGACGATCTCGCGCAGCGCCTCGAGGACGCGCTTCTTCGGGACGACCGTGATGTCGAGGTAGATGCCCTGCTTGTCGGGCCCGACGCCGCGGCCCTCGTTGATCTCGGTCTGCTCGGCGCGGGAGACGACGTCGCGCGAGGCGAGCTCCATCTTGTTGGGCGCGTACTTCTCCATGAAGCGCTCGCCCTCGGAGTTCAGGAGGTGGGCGCCCTCGCCGCGAGCGCCCTCGGTGATCAGGAACCCGTTCTCCGCGAGGGTCGTCGGGTGGTACTGGATCATCTCCATGTCCATCAGCGGAGCGCCGATCCGGTACGCCTGGGCGATGCCGTCGCCGGTGCAGATGAGGCCGTTGGTCGTCGGCTTGAAGCACTGGCCGGCGCCGCCGGACGCGAGGATCACGTTCTTCGCGCGGAAGATCTCCATCTCGCCGGTGCGGATGTCGCGGGCGATGCAGCCGACGCAGTTGCCGGCCTCGTCCTGCACGAGCGAGGTGGTGAACCACTCCTCGTACCGGTCGACGGTGGCGTGGTGCTTCATCAGCTGCTCGTAGAGCACGTGCAGGATCGCCTGGCCGGTGATGTCGGCGACATAGGCGGTCCGCTTCATCGAGGCGCCGCCGAAGGCGCGGAGGTCGAGGTGACCCGTCTCGTTGCGGTGGAACGTGACGCCGATGTGCTCGAGATGCAGGATCTCGGCCGGCGCCTCGCGGCACATGACCTCGATCGCGTCCTGGTCGCCGATGAAGTCGGAGCCCTTGACGGTGTCGTAGGCGTGGGAGCGCCAGTCGTCGGCGGGGTTGATGGCGGCGTTGATCCCGCCGGCGGCGGCGACGGAGTGCGAACGCACCGGGTGGACCTTGGAGAGGATGGCGACCGAGGCCCCCGCGTCAGCGGCGGCCAGGGCGGCGCGCTGTCCGGCGAGGCCTGCGCCGATGATCAACACGTCGTGGGCGGGCATGCCCTGGAATCTATACGGAGGTCCGGCCTGGCGCGGCTTCGACGAGCGCACGACGCACCTGATCGAGGGTCACCACGCCGACCAGGACGCCCTCGGCGTCGATCGCGGCGAGCGCTCCGAGCTCGCGCAGGCCGGGCTCGTTGAGCAGCGCGCGGAGCGGCCGGTCGCGACCGACGTGGTAGGCCGTGGACGCCTCGTCGAGCAGCTCGGAGACCGGCAGCGCGGGCTGGCCGCCGGCGACCGCGGCGTCGACGCGCTCGGCGTGCAGCACCCCGGCGAAGCGGCCCTCCGCCGTCACCACCGGGAACCACGGGTAGCGGTAGCGCAGGAACCACTCGTCCTGCGCGCGCAGCGCGTCGACGTCGGCGGGGATGGTGACCGGCTCGGCGTCCATCACGTCGGCCACGCGGATGCCCTCGATCCGCTGCGAGAACGCGGAGGCGACCAGCTCGCCCTTGGCGGCCTGGTTGATGAACACGCCGAGGATCAGCAGCCAGATCCCGGTGATCGCGTCGCTGCGCACCAGGAAGAAGAGCCCGGCGGCCATCATCAGGTAGGCGAAGCCCTGGCCGGCGCGGGCGGCGACGCGCGTGCCCCGCGCGCGGTCGCCGGTGATCCGCCAGGCGATCGCGCGGGCGATCCGGCCGCCGTCGAGCGGGAGCGCCGGGATGATGTTGAGGACGAGCAGGTAGAGGTTGATCACGCCGAGCCAGCCGACGAGCGCCTCGACCGCCGTCACCTGCGTGTCGGTGAAGCGCGCGCTGTCGACGACGTCGCCGGCGTGGTTGGCGAGCGCGGCGCCGCCGAGGCACAGCAGCACGATCAGCCCGGTGACCGCGGGGCCGGCGGCGGCGACCCGGAACTCGGCGCCCGGCGTCTCGGCGTCCTTGGTCAGCTTCGCGATGCCGCCGAAGAAGAAGAGGTCGATCCCGGCGATGCCGATCCCGTTGCGCCGCGCGACGATCGCGTGCCCGAGCTCGTGGAGGATGATGCTGCCGAAGAACAGCAGCGAGGCGACGACCGCGAGCACGAAGGCCTGGGTGTCGGAGCCTTCGACGACGTCGCCGAACTGGCCCGTCAGCAGGTAGATGAACGCGAAGAGGACGATGAACCAGGTCGGCGTGACGCCGATCCGGATCCCGAAGACCCGCGCAAGCTGGAACGAGCCTCCTCTGGAGAACACCCGCTCAGTCTCGCAGGCTCGCGAGGAACCGCCGGATCTCTTCGGCGGTGCGCTCGGGCGCGTCCTCCATGAGGAAGTGGCCGGCCTCCTCGATGATCACGAGCTCGGCGCCCGGGATCTCGTTCGCGAAGCGGTGGGCGCCCGCCACGGGCGCGTACTCGTCGGTGGCGCCCCACAGGACCAGGGCGGGGACGCCGAGGGCCGCGAGGCGGCCGCGGTAGGGCTCGAGCTTCTCGAAGTCGCCGGAGCGGTACAGCGCCAGGTGGGCGTGGCGGCGGGCCGGCGTGCTGAAGCCCTTCGCGTACTCGGCGAGGGCCTCGTCGGTCGCGTTGGGCTGGAACCCGCGCAGCATCGCGGGCACCGTCTCGGGGTCCATCGTCGCGACCGCCGCGTCGAGCTTGCCCGGCTCGCGCATCGCCCGCGCGAGGCCGTGCCAGCGGCCCTCCGGGAAGAAGCCGGTCGCGCTGATCACGAGCGCGGCGACCTTCTCCGGGTGATCGCACGCCCAGCGCAGGCCGATCAGCCCGCCCCAGTCGTGGACGACGAGCGCGACCGACGCCAGCGCGTGCTCGTCGACGAACGCGTCGAGCGCGGCGACGTTGTCCTCCCACGTGCCGGCGAGGCCGCCGAGCTCGCTGTCGCCGGCGCCCGGGAGGTCCGGTGCGACGGCGCGGTAGCCGGCGGCGGCGACCGCCGGCAGCACGTCGTGCCAGAGGTAGGAGCTGTTCGGGTAGCCGTGGAGCAGCAGCGCCACGGGCCCGGAGCCTGCTTCCCGGAACGCGAGGCTCGCGCCCGCCGCGCTCGGATCTCCGGTCGAGGTCACCCCTGTGGCGTGTGCCGCTCGAGGATCGCTCCGAAGTCCGTCCCGGCCGGCAGCGTCCCGAACGCGAGGCCGCTGTCGCCGGCGAGGCGCGAGGCGCAGAACGCGTCGGCGACCGCGGGCGGCGCGTTGCGGACGAGCAGCGAGCCCTGGAGCGCGAGCGCGAGCTTCTCGACGATCCGGCGCGCGCGGACCTCGACGTCGGCGAGGTCGTCGAACTCGGCGCGCGTGCCGGCGACGAACGCGTCGAGCCGCGGGTCGGCGCCGCCGGCCAGCGCGATCTCGTCGAACAGCGCCTGGAACGTCTCCGGCTCCTTCGCCAGCGCGCGCAGCACGTCGAGCGCGTTGACGTTCCCTGAGCCCTCCCACACGGAGTTCAGCGGCGCCTCGCGGTACAGCCGCGGCATCCCCGACTCCTCGACGTAGCCGTTGCCGCCGAGGCACTCGAGCGCCTCGGCCGCGGCCATCGGGAAGCGCTTGCAGACCCAGTACTTGCCGACCGCGGTCGCGAGGCGCTTGAACGCGGTGTCCTCCTCGTCGTAGGCGCGGGCGAGGCGCATCGCGAGGTGCGTCGCGGCCTCGGACTCGATCGCGAGGTCGGCGAGCACGTTGCGCATCAGCGGCTGGTCGGCGAGGAGCTTGCCGAACGCGGAGCGGTGCGCGGTGTGCCAGGTCGCGTTGGCGACGGCGACGCGCAGCCCGGTCGCGCTGCCGATCACGCAGTCGAGCCGCGTGTGGGCGACCATCTCGATGATCGTCGGGACGCCGCGGCCGGCCTCGCCGACGAGCCGGCCCCACGTGTTCTCGAACTCGACCTCCGACGACGCGTTGGACTTGTTGCCGAGCTTGTCCTTGAGGCGCTGCAGGCGGAAGGTGTTGCGGCTGCCGTCGGGCAGGATCCGCGGCACGGCGAAGCACGAGACGCCCTCGTCGGTCTTGGCCAGGACGAGGAACAGGTCGCACATCGGCGCGCTGCAGAACCACTTGTGGCCGGTCAGGAGGTACTCGTCGCCGGCGAGGTGCTCGGCGCGCGTCGTGTTGGCGCGGACGTCCGAGCCGCCCTGCTTCTCGGTCATCGCCATGCCGCACTTCGCGCTGCCCTTCTCGGGCGCGGACTTGAGCTCGCCGTCGTAGCCGGTCGAGGTCAGCAGCGGCTCCCACTCGGCGAGCAGGTCGGGCGTCGTGCGCAGCGCCGGGATCGCCGCGAACGTCATCGTCATCGGGCAGCCGTGCCCGGCCTCGGCCTGGCCGGTGCACATGTAGGTGGCCGTACGCGCCACGTGCGCGCCGTCGCGGCCGGCCGTCCACGGCAGCGAGTGGACCTCGTGCTCGGAGGCCAGCGCCATCAGCCGGTGCCAGGCGGGGTGGAACTCGACCTCGTCGATGCGGTTGCCGAAGCGGTCGTGCGTGCGCAGGATCGGCGGGTTCTCGTTGGCCTGCCGGCCCCATTCCATGGGCTCTCCGCCCCACGCCGCGCCGATCTCGGTGAGCCGGCCGCGGGCCCAGTCGCCGCCCTCGCGCGCGAGTGCCTCGCTCAATGCGATGTGGTCGGTGAACAGATTGCGGCCCTCGAGCGAAGGCGCCTGGTTGGTGACTTCGTGGGTCCCTGCGGGGGTGCGCGTGACGGTTGCCATGCAACAAGTGTCTCGCAATAGGGAAGAATGGGGGGATGCCACCGAAGAGCGCGCGCGAACGCGAAGAGGCCAAGCGGCTGGAGAAGCTCGAGGCGATGCAGAAGCAGATCGACGAGGGGAGCCTCGTCGTGCGCAAGATGACGCCCGAGGAGAAGAAGGCCAGCGAGGCGCGACCCAAGAAGGAGCGGCCCGCGCGGCGCGGCCGCTGAGGGGTGTGGCCGCACCACCCGCCCCGCTGAGCGAGACTGCGGGGGTGTCCCTTCGCGCGGTCGTCCTGCTTGCGGAGGCCGAGCTCGCGCCCGGCCTCGACGAGCGCGCGCACCGGAGGTTGGGGGAGAGGGCTCGTTCGCGCATGCGCCGCGCGGTCGAGAGACACGGCGCCGCGGTGGTCGAGCTGCCGCCCGGCGCGATCCTCGGTCTGTGGACCGCGGGCGACGGCGCCGACGCGATCCGCGCGGTGCGCGCGGCCGAGGAGCTGCGCGAGTCGCTCGCGCCGCTGGGCGAAGGTCTGGGCCTGCGCGCCGGCCTCGAGCTCGTCGAGGTCCCGGACGCCGCGGCGCTGCTGACCGGCGGGCTGGCGCCGGCCGCGGAGCTGGCGGCCGCCGCGGGCTGGGGCGGGATCCAGGTCGGCGAGGCGGCGCGCGCCGCGATCGGCCGCGAGGCGATCTTCGACGACGACCACCCCGCGCTGCTGCTCAACGGGTCGCGCGGCGTGCCGGCGCCGGTCGCGCCGCCGCCGGGCGGCGGCGAGCCCGCGCTCAGCTTCAACGACGGCGAGCCGCCGCCCGCCGACCTCCCCGAGGCCGCCGACGAGCGGATCGCGGTGCTCTTCAACGCCCGGGCGTGGGAGCACCTGCGCGCCCAGTTCCTCGAGGGCTGGCGCCAGGTCGACCATCGTGCCGCGCACACCGAGCAGGGCTGGACCGCCGAGGACCTCGTCGGGGCGTGGCGGACGATCGCCGCCGAGGCGACCGACGCGCGCGCCGTCGTGCAGCGCCGCTCGCTCGACGGGCCGGTCACCTACGGCGTGCTGCGGATCTCCGGCCACCGCGGCGGGCGGCCGTTCGAGACCGCGCACGCGCTGTTGACGCTGTCGACCGAGGACGGCATCGAGCAGAGCGAGGTCTTCGCGCTCGGTGACCGCCGCGCCGCCCGCCAGCGCTTCGACGAGCTGCGCGGCGCGCCGCCCGAGCCGCCGCCGAAGCCGTCGCGCGAGGAGTTCGCCGCGGGCGGGCTCGTGGGGGAGGCGCCCTCCGCCGCCGCCACCTCCGGCGCCGACGCTCCGTCCGCCGATGCGCCCCGCGCCGCGGGCTCCGCCGCCGCCGCGCCCTCCGCCGCCGATCCCGCCCCCGCCGGTGCTCCGCGCATCCCGCCCGCGGAGATCGAGGAGGAGCCGCCGCCCGCGCGCGAACGGCCGCGCGCCGCCGCCCCGCCCCGCGATCCCGTCCCGCCCCGCGACCGCGTCTCCGTCGTGGACTGGTGGTCGCGCCACGAGGCGCAGCTCGCGCGCTGGTGCGCGTGGTTCGACGCCCACGACGTCGACGCGCTCGTCGGCGAGGGCACGACGAAGGGCTTCGTCCAGGTCGACCACCGCGCCGGCGACGAGCGCAACCGCGAGGAGTTCCGCGCCGCGACCGCGAGCTCGCTCGAGATGGTCCCGGACCTCCGCGTCGAGGCCGAGCTGATCGCGGTCGAGGGCAACCGGCGCGTCGCGAAGCTCACCTACACCGGCGAGGACGTGCTGCTGACGACCTTCGTCCTCGGCGTCATGGAAGGCGAGCGGCTCGGCCGCGCCGAGATCTTCGAGGACGCCGGCGACGCGCAGGAGGCCCTGGCCTACGTGCCCGCCTAGCGGAGTCGCTCACAGCGATAGCATCGCCCGCCTCATGGCGAACAAGATCAAGGTGGCAAACCCCGTCGTCGAGCTCGACGGCGACGAGATGACCAGGATCATCTGGCAGTTCATCAAGGACCAGCTGATCCTCCCGTACCTCGACGTCGAGCTCCTCTACTACGACCTCGGGATCGAGAAGCGCGACGAGACCGACGACCAGATCACGGTCGACGCCGCGAACGCCATCAAGGAGCACGGGGTCGGCGTGAAGTGCGCGACGATCACGCCCGACGAGGCGCGCGTCGAGGAGTTCGGGCTCAAGGAGATGTACCGCTCCCCGAACGGCACGATCCGCAACATCCTCGGCGGCGTCATCTTCCGCGAGCCGATCGTGATCTCGAACGTCCCGCGGCTCGTCCCGGGCTGGACCAAGCCGATCATCATCGGCCGCCACGCGTTCGGCGACCAGTACCGCGCGACCGATCTCGTCGTCCCCGGTCCCGGCACGCTCACCATGACCTACACGCCGACCGACGGCTCGCAGCCGATCGAGCTCGACGTCTACGACTTCCCGGGCGGCGGCGTCGCGATGGCGATGTACAACCTCGACGCGTCGATCCGCGACTTCGCGCGCGCCTCGCTGCGCTACGGCCTCGATCGCGGCTTCCCGGTCTACCTGTCGACCAAGAACACGATCATGAAGCGCTACGACGGGCGCTTCAAGGACCTCTTCCAGGAGGTCTTCGAGGCCGAGTTCAAGGCCGACTTCGACGCCGCCGGCATCACCTACGAGCACCGCCTGATCGACGACATGGTCGCGGCGGCGCTGAAGTGGGAGGGCGGCTACGTCTGGGCCTGCAAGAACTACGACGGCGACGTCCAGTCCGACACCGTCGCCCAGGGCTTCGGCTCGCTCGGCCTGATGACCAGCGTGCTGATGACGCCCGACGGCAAGACCGTCGAGGCCGAGGCGGCGCACGGCACGGTCACGCGCCACTTCCGCCAGCACCAGCAGGGCAAGCCGACGTCGACGAACCCGATCGCGTCGATCTTCGCCTGGACGCGCGGCCTGCAGGCCCGCGGCCGGATGGACGACACGCCCGAGGTCGTGGCGTTCGCCGAGACGCTCGAGCGCGTGTGCATCGAGACCGTCGAGAGCGGCAAGATGACGAAGGACCTGGCGCTGCTGATCGGGCCGGACCAGCCGTTCCAGACGACCGAGGAGTTCCTCGCGTCGATCGACGAGAACCTGCAGGCCGCGAAGGCCTGAGCACCTCGGGCGGACGAGCCGGCCGAGGCCGCTCGCCCGCCCGCGCAGGGCTCCTCGCGGCGCCGCGAGCCGCGGCGCCGCCCGGGGCGGAGGGCTTACGCGCCCTCCGCCACCAGCGCCACGGCCTCGGCCCGTTCCGCCACGGCCTCGGCGCGCTCCTCGGCGAGGTGCGGCGCGCGCCCGTCGTAGGCGCGCATCAGGCCGACCGCGATCGCGATGCCTCCCGCCACGACGATGGCGGCGATCAGGTACGCGAGCTGGAAGCCGTCGGTCAGCGCGTCGGCGCGCGCCGAGCCGTCGGCGATCAGCCCGTTCGTGTGGTTGGTCGCCAGCGTGCTCAGCACGGCGAGGCCGGCGGCCGCGGCGAGCTGCATCGAGACCTGGACCATGCCCGAGGCGAGTCCCGCGTCCTGCGGCTCGACCTCGGCGAGGCTGATCGAGATCAGCGGGTTGAACGCCAGGCCGGGCCCGATGCCCATCAGCAGCAGGGCGAAGAACATCGTCGGGAAGTACGCCGTCGTCGCCCCCAGCGTCGCCAGCAGCAGCAGGCCGGCGACCATCGACGCCATGCCCAGGCTGATCATGCGGACGTTGCCGAAGCGGTTCGCCAGGCGCGCCGAGAGGAGGACGGAGAGCACGCCGATGGTCACCGAGATCGGCAGGAACGCGAACCCGATCTCCAGGGCGTCGAAGCCCCGCACCTGCTCCAGGTAGAGCGCGCCGAGGAAGAACACGGCGAACATCCCCGTGATCATCCCGCCGCGGACCGCGTTGGACGCGGAGAGGCTGCGCAGCCGCAGGATCCGCAGCGGCATGATCGGCTCGGCGATGCGGTTCTCGAAGGCGAGGAAGCCGGCGAAGAGCGCAACCGCCAGCGCGCCGAAGCCCAGCGTGTCGACCGAGCCCCAGCCGTGCTCGGTGGCGCCGACGATCGCGTAGACGCCGACCATCGTCGCGATCGTCACCAGGGCGGCGCCGACGTAGTCGACGCGGCCGCGGTTCGGGTTGGCCTCGTCGGCGTCGATGAGGACGCGGCCCGCGGCCAGCGCGGCGATGCCGATCGGGACGTTGATGAAGAAGATCCAGTGCCAGTCCAGCGACTGGGTGAGGACGCCGCCGGCGAGCAGGCCGATCGACGCGCCCGAGGTGGCGACGGCGCTGAAGATGCCCATCGCCTTGTCGCGCTCGCGGGCCTCCTGGAACTCGACGAAGATGATCGCCAGGACGACCGAGGAGGCGAGCGCCCCGCCGATGCCCTGGAGGAACCGGGCGGCGATCAGCATGCCCTCGCTCCCGGCCACGCCGCAGAGGATCGAGGCGAACGTGAAGACCACGAGGCCGTAGAGGAAGACCCGCCGCCTTCCGAAGAGGTCGCCGAGGCGACCGGCGAGCAGCAGGAAGCTGCCGAAGGCGATCAGGTACGCGTTGACCACCCAGGTCAGGTTGGCCTGGCTGAAGCCGAGGTCGTCTTGGATCGCGGGGAGCGCCACGTTCACGATCGTGGTGTCGAGGACGATCATCAACTGACCGAGGCAGACCACGAAGAGCGCGGCCCAGCGGCGGCGCCCGTCGGTCATCAGAGAATTGAGCATGCGTGTCATGAGGATCGTCACTGTACCAGTGATGATCTAGGAATGCGTTACGAAGTCGTTTTCGCTGCTAACATCGCTTTCGACATGGGCGAAACGGTGTGCGAGACCGGGACGATCAGCCTGCTGATGCGGGTCATGCGGCTCATCGGCCGCCGTGACACCGAGGAGGTCGTGGGCATGCGCCTGAAGCACCTCATCACGCTCTCGCACCTGCGCGACCAGAACGGCGACGAGCGTCAGGCCGCCCTCGGGGAGAGCCTGTGCATGGACGCCAACAACCTCGTGCTGCTCCTCAACGAGATGGAGGGCGAGGGGTTCATCGAGCGTCGCCGCGACCCCTCCGACCGTCGTCGCCACCTCGTCGCGATCACGAAGCCCGGTAGCCGCGCGCTCGGCAAGGCCGAGATGAAGCTCGAGACGCTCGAGGGCGACATCCTCCGCGGCCTCGACCCCGACGAACGGGTCCAGTTGCGCGAGCTCCTCGGCAAGGTTCTGGCCGGCCACTGCGCCATCCACGGGCCGGAAGCGCTGCTCGACGGCGAGCCGCTCGCCGCCGCCAGTCGCTAGCGTCCGGCGGCGCGAACCCCGAATTAGGAGCTGTACGCCTGATGGCAACCACAGTGACGGTCACCGGCGCCGCCGGCCAGATCGGATACGCCCTGCTCTTCCGCATCGCGAGCGGTCAGCTGCTCGGCCCCGACGAGAAGGTCGCCCTGCGTCTTCTCGAGATCCCCCAGGCCGTCAAGGCCGCCGAGGGCACCGCCCTCGAGCTCACCGACTGCGCCTTCCCGCTGCTCGACTCGATCGAGATCTACGACGACGCGACGAAGGCGTTCGACGGCGTCAACGTCGCGCTCCTCGTCGGCGCCCGCCCGCGGACGAAGGGGATGGAGCGCGCCGACCTCCTCGAGGCGAACGGCGCGATCTTCAAGCCCCAGGGCGAAGCCCTGAACGCCGGCGCCGCCGACGACGTGAAGATCCTCGTGGTCGGCAACCCGGCCAACACCAACGCGCTGATCGCCAAGAGCAACGCGCCGGACATCCCGGCCGAGCGCTTCACCGCGATGACGCGTCTCGACGAGAACCGCGCGGTCGCCCAGATCGCCGAGAAGCTCGGTGCGACGGTCGGCGACGTCGAGGACCTCGTCGTCTGGGGCAACCACTCCCCGACGATGTTCCCCGACCTCTTCAACGCGAAGGTCAACGGGAAGAACGCGGCCGAGCAGGTCGACCTCGACTGGTACGAGAACGAGTACCTCCCGCGCGTCGGCAAGCGCGGCGCCGAGATCATCGAGGCGCGCGGCGCCTCGAGCGCGGCGAGCGCCGCCAACGCGGCGATCGACCACGTGCACGACTGGGTGCTCGGCAACGACGGCCTGCGCTCGATGTCGGTGCCGACCACCGGCGCCTACGGCATCGAGGAGGGCCTGATCTGCTCGCTGCCCGTGCGCGTCAACGGCAACGGCTACGAGATCGTCGAGGGCCTGGAGATCGGCGAGTTCGCCCAGTCCAAGATCGACATCAGCGTGAACGAGCTCAAGGAAGAGCGCGACGCGGTCAAGAAGCTCGGGCTCGTCTCCTAGCCCTTCCGCACCAGCTGACGTCGTCGAGGGACGAGAAGCCCGGAGCGGTTCCGGGTGACTCGTCCCTCGATGCGTTCCGGGGTCGCTACGCGGCGTCCTTGGCGTGCCAGCCGCGGCCCTTCTTGGCCACGAGCCCGTCCTGGGCGAGGCCGGGGAGGACGCGGTACAGGTAGTTCTGCTTGATGCCCATCGCGTCGGCGAGCTCGGGGATCGTGATCCCGGGCTTGGACTTGACCAGCTCGAGCGCCTCCTTCGAGCGGGTGCCGCTGCCCTTCGGGCGGCCACGGCCGGAGCCGCCGCCCGAGGTCCGCTTGCCGGCACCGCGGGTGCGACGGGTGGCCGAGGAAGCAGCGGACGCGCCGTCGGGCCGTGCGCCCACGCCGTTGAGCGCCTGCGCGGCCGCCTCGAGCCGGTGGTACTCCTCCACGAGGGGCTTGAGCTCCTTCAGGCGCGCGTCGATCTCGCGCTTCTTCTCTTCCAGAAAATCCGCCATGTCTGAATGTATTCCTCTGCTGGTAAATCGTTGGAAAAGTGATAATGACACAGTGAATGAGAAGTCGCCGCAACTTCGCTCTCCTCGCGTACGTTGCATCGGCATGCGTTCGATCGGGTTGGTCCTCATCTCCGTGGTGCTCGGCGCGGCCTCGACGGCGCGGGCCGCGGAGTGGTCGGCGCCCGTCACCGTCTCGGCGCCGCACACGTTCGCGCAGCCGGTGACGCTCACCCAGAGCACGCAGGTCGTCACCGCGACGTGGGGGTGGGGTGACGGCGTCGGCCTCGCCGCGCCCGGCGGGTTCAGCAGCGCCGAGGCGCGCTTCGGCTCCGGGTTCGGCGCCGAGCACCGCGCGCCGGCGGGGATCGTCGACGTGGCTTCCGACGGGCCGCGCCGCGCGGTCGCGGTGACGCAGACCGAGGTGCCGCGGGGCCGCACGGAGCGCGGCCCGCTGCGCTACGCGATCGGCGCGGCGTTCTCCGAGAACGGCCGCTTCGGCGCGCTGCACCGGCTGCGCACCGCGGCGGTCGCCTCGCGCGCGTCGATCGCCTCCAACGGCGGGCCGGTGATCGCGGGCTGGATCGAGACCACCGGCAAGCGTCGGATCGTCCAGGTCGTCACGCGCAACCCGGGCGGCGCGTTCTCCAGGCCGACGACGCTGTCGGGCCGCGGCCAGGCCGACGGCGTCGACGTGGCCGCGAGCCGCCGTGGCGACCTCGCGGTCGTCTTCGTCCGCAACGGCAAGGTGCTCGCGCGGGTCAAGCGGGCCGGCGGGCGGTGGGGCGCGATCCGGGAGCTCGCGAAGGCGAACGGCCCGACCCAGTGGCAGCTCATCTCGGCGATCGCGGAGAACGGGCGGGTCGTCGTCGCGTGGCGGCGCTACACGCTGCGCCGGGTCGGCGTTCCCGGGACCCGCGCGCTCGAGAGCACGTCCCTGGCCGCCGGGAAGTCCGCGTTCTCCGCGCCGCAGGTCGTCGAGGCCGACGGCGTCGTCGGCCCGTCGCTGCTGGCCACGGGCGCGGCGGCGTTCGCGCTCGTCTGGACCGACCAGGACGGCATCGCCTCCAACGGGCCGGCGACGCCGCGAGTCGCCCTGACGGGCACGTCGCCGCGCTTCGGCGCGCCGCTCTCGGCCGCGCCCGCGGCCGGCGGGCTGCGCGACACCCGGATCGCCTCCGGCCCGCTCGGCCTCTACGCCGTGTGGGTCGAGCCGCAGCCGGACGGGGACGGCGACGGGCTCGGTCGCGGCGCGCTGCTGCCGCCGGGAGCGTCCGCGTTCCTGGCGCCCGAGCAGGTGACGCCGAGCGAGAACGTCCACGAGGTCGGGATCGCCGCCGACGTCACCGGCGGCGCGTTCGTCGCCGCCTGGAGCGCGCGGCCGGAGGGCACCGGCCCAGGGATCCCGCTCGACCAGATCCGCAGCTTCGTGCGGGCGGCCCGCCGGACCGGCTAGGCCGGGCGCGCTTGGCGAAGCTCGCCACGAGCGATCGCCTCGTCGAGCGTCTGCTCAAAGATCCCCGCTTCGCTGATGTAGCGGCGAATGACCTGACCTGCCGTTTTGATGTTCGGCTCCGCGCGGAGGATGGGTCCATCGGGGAAGCGACGGTCATCGGCTGGCATCACCACGGGTTGAAGCCCCAGCTCTCGGATCGAGCCAGCCAGGCGCCAAGCAGTTCGTCTGTCCGGCAGCAGGCTGCCCTCGCGCATCGTTCCGCGGCGCTTGGCCGCCACTAGGAACGGGTCGTGGACATCACTGTTCGTCTCGTCGTCGATGGCGAGCAATGTGACGCTGAGCGACCCCGCGCTCGCGGACCAAGCGGCGCCGCCGAGATAAAACTCGGTGGACGATGCGGGGACCCGGCGGGCCCAGGGGTCTCCACCGGCGAAGCGCGCCAGCGTCATAGCTGTGCCTCGTCTTGCGGGCTCAAAGCAGTCCTCGATGACCGCCACCGCGTTCCCGGCCCAGGAGGCGCAGACTGCAAAAGCCCGCCTATTGGGAGCGCTCGACGCTTCGTCTTTAGCTGGCTCACCTTGCGTTGCCATGTATTAATCACATCAAGGAGATCGGACGCCACGAGAAGCGTGTCCGGCATCGTCTCTACGGTTTTCGAGATGCGTACACCGAGGGCTCTTCGGACCTCGGATCCGCGCAGATGTCCAGAGGGCGTCTGCGACGGATCGGGCTTCCTGATCGACACAGAACGCCTAGCGCGCTCATGTCTCTGCCGCGAGCACGCGTTGGAAGACCATCGTCGGAGGCGGATGGGCTATTCGATGCCCAAGGCATGGCATGGGATGAGCCTTATGCGTGTTCCTACGCAAGAGGTGCGACCAGAGGCGCTTGATCGTGTTGGTCGATACATCTCGAATCTTCCCGGTCGGCTGGCAGAGGGCTCAGGGCTGTGGCTCTGCGATGCCAAGTCGACCGTCCCTCGCTATGAACGTCCCTTGCCGCCAGTTCCAGAAGATGTCGTCGATCTCGTCGGTCACCCGGTGGATGGGCTGGATCGGCCAGCCATCGAAGAGGAAGAAGCCGCGTACTTCGAACCCGATAAGAGCCTGCTGTTCCCGGAACGGGCAAGCGAGCTCGGAGCAGCGGTCTGCGCGGCCGCCTACCACAGCGGCGCCGCGTACTACGCGGCGAGTCAGCGCGATCTTCTCTGCGCGCTTGCCGTCCGCGCACATCGGCGCGATGGGTCGTATTTCGATCTGCTGACCAGGCTCGGTCAGGTGGATCTCTTGATGATTTGGGGCATCGGCACGTCGGGCTGGAATCACGCTCCGACCCAGAACCAGAAGATCTGGGGCCGTGACCAGCTCGACTTGGTTCTCCGCACGCGATACGACATGGAGAGAAGCGTGGTGCTTGCAGGAACCGTTGCGGTGCCGCGGCTCAAGCGGATTCTTGGCGACCGACTGATGTCGTTGATTCCACGGCTCTGCGGCGATGTGGTCGATGTCGGGCGATTCGCATCCGCGGTGGGGGCCTCTGGCTAACGCGGCGCCGGACCGGCTAGGCCGCGGCGGTCAGCGCTCCTCGAGCCGCGCCGCGAGCGCCCGCACCTGGGCGGTGAGCTCCTGCACCGCGACGAGCTGGCCGTGCGCGAGCTCCTCGCGGTGCCGGGCGTCGGCGATGACGTTCGCGCGGTCGCGCTTGGCCTGCGCCTTCTGGGCGATGATCACGAGCGCGCCGGTGAAGAAGGCGACGGCCGAGAAGACGAGGTTCAGGAGGATGTACGGCGCGGGGTCGAAGCCGGTGCCGTCCAGCAGCCCGTGGTAGCTGTGGCTGAGGAACGCGGTCAGGTGGTTGGCGAACATCCAGCCGAGGATCAGCAGGAGCGAGACGCCGAGGAAGGGCACGGTGCCCATGCCGCTGGCGACCTTCTCCGAGAGGCGCTCCATGAAGCTGTCGCCCATGAGGGGCAGCGGCTCGCCGTCGGGGCCGACGCCGTAGTGCGGGTGGTGGCGCAGTGGGTCTCGCATCGTCCGAGTCCTTTCGGCTAGTGGTGGAACGCGCTGCGGGTGCCGTCGTCCTCGGCGGCGCCGGCGGCCGGTGCGCTCTCGAGCCGCTTGACGACCCAGTCGAGGTCGTCGAGGAGGAGGCTCGCGAGGTCGTGGCCGAAGCCGTTGCGGACCACGACGCGCAACACCGCGACGTCCTCCATCCCGAGAGGCATGTGGTAGGCGGGCACGAGCCAGCCCTTGATCCGCAGGGTCTCCGAGACGTCGAAGACGGTGTAGCCCTCGACGCCGTCGCGAAGCCGGAACGCGAACGCGGGGATGCCGCTTGCGCCGCCGTCGGAGACGAGCTCGAACGGGCCGAGCTTCGCGATCCTCGCGGCCAGCCACTCGGCCGTGTCCCGGCACGCCTGCTGCACGCGCCGGTAGCCGTCGAAGCCGAGGCGCAGCAGCGTGAAGTACTGCGCGACGACCTGGGCGCCGGGGCGTGAGAAGTTCAGCGCAAAGGTGGGCATGTCGCCGCCGAGGTAGTCGACGTGGAAGATCAGCTCCTCGGGGAGGACCGCCTTGTCGCGCCACACCGCCCAGCCGACGCCCGGGAACACGAGCCCGTACTTGTGCCCGGACGCGTTGATCGACGCGACGCGCGGCACGCGGAAGTCCCAGACGAGGTCGGGGTCGACGAACGGCGCGACGAACCCGCCCGACGCCGCGTCGACGTGGACCGGGACGTCGAGCCCGGTGTCGGCCTGGAGCTCGTCGAGCGCCGCCGCGATCGCGGCGACCGGCTCGTAGACGCCGTCGAACGTCGAGCCGAGGATCGCCACGACGCCGATCGTGTTCTCGTCGCAGTGCGCGACCGCGCCCTCCGGGGTCAGGCAGGTCGCGCCGCTCTCGCCGCCGACCGGCACGAGCCGCGGCTCGACGTCCCAGTAGCGGCAGAACTTGTCCCAGCAGACCTGGACGTTGGCGCCCATCACGAGGTTCGGCCTGGAGTCGTCGAGGCCCGCGTCGCGTCGGCGCTTGGCCCACCGCCGCTTGAGCGCCATGCCGCCGAGCATCGCCGCCTCGCTCGACCCGGTCGTCGAGCAGCCGACCGCTTCGCCCTCGCCCGCGGCGCCGCCCCACAGCCGCGCGAGCATCGCCACGCACCGCCGCTCGAGCTCCGCGGTCCGCGGGTACTCGTCCTTGTCGATCATGTTCTTGTCGAGGCACTCGTCCATCAGCCGCCTCGCCGCGGGCTCCATCCACGTCGTCACGAACGTCGCGAGGTTCAGCCGCGCGTTGCCGTCGAGCATCAGCTCGTCGTGCACCAGCTGGTAGGCCGTCTCCGCCGGCATCTCCTGCCGCGGGATCTCGAACCGCGGGACCTCCGTCAGCTCCCCGGCCTGGGAGAACTGCGGGCGCACGTCGAGCGGAGCCGTGTGGTGTGAGCGCTGCGGGTGGATCGGCATCCACCCACTGTGGCGGGTCGCGATCCCCGGCGCGAGCGCGCCGGCGCTAGCGCTTCTCGCCCGCGCGGCGGAACAGGCGGCGGAGCCACTGCCCGAGCTTGCCCGGCGGTCGATCGAGCTCGACGCGGGTCATGCCCTGCATGGGGTCCGGGGCGGTGGGAAGCGGACGACCGGAGGGAGATCTCGGGAACTCGGTCATTTGGTCAGTCTACGTTCCGATGCTCAGGTCGACCATCCAGGTGACGGTCTCCGCCACGAGCAACACGGCGCTGGCCCGGAAGCTCATCGTCAACCACCTGAGCTGGACCACGTTCAATTGGTACCGGCGGCTCATGTGCACCGCCAGGTTGCGATGGATCTGCGGGACTGACAGAGGTCCTTCGTCGCGCTCGACGTAGCTCTCTAGGAGCTTCGACGCGTTGATGGTGAAGACCCAGTCACGACGAGGCCACAGCATGGAGAGGACGGTCGTGCTCAGCAACGCGGAGATGGTGATGGCCGTCCACGCCCAGGCGTCGATGTCGCCGATGGCCAAAGCACGGCCACCGAAGAACGAGGTGGTCACGGCAGCGGCGGCGATCAGGGCGGCCGCTCGCGACTGGAGGTCGCTCACCGCGATCTTCTGCGCGTCTAGCGCCCGCCTGGCCTCGTCGTAAGCCAGGGCGTAGTGAGCGCTGAGGTCGGGTCCGCGGGGCACGGCCGTCCATCCATGCATGCCGCGGGCGCCGGGGCCGGTCGCGAGCGCGGGATGTTCCGGCTCCGCCGCGATCCGTGCGAAGAGCGAGCGCGTTCGCGCGCCGGCGCTCAGCCCTGCTCGACGAGCTTCTTGAGCTTCGCGAGGGAGGCGTTGGCCTCGCGCTCGGGGATCCCGCCGACGAGCGCCTTGCTCGCGGCGGCGCCGAGCGGGCCGAGGGGGGCCTTGAACTCGTTGCGGTAGTCGAAGCGGGTGCCGCCGTCGATCGCGGCGAGGGAGTACTCGGTCTCGGCCTTGGAGCGGGCCGGCCCCCGGCCCTTCCACTTGGCGTGCTTGGCCTTGCGGCTCTCCTCGAGCTCCCACTTGACGTGGAAGTTGACGCCGCGGAGGCAGAGGGTCTGCTCCATGTGGTCGACGTCGTGCTTGCCGAGCTTGCGGTGGATCGTCACCCACTCGTGCAGGCGCGAGGCGTCCATGATCACGTCCCAGACGGCCTCGGGCGGGGCGGCGATGTCGATGCTGGTGGTGACCGCGGACACGAGGGGGAAACCTACCTGGCGGCCAGCGGCTCGAAACGCTCCCACTCGCGCAGCGCGTGCTCGACGGCGGCGTCGAAGCGGTGCAGCCGGACCCCGAGGAGCTCGGCGGCGCGGTCGTCGCGGGGGAGGAGGTCGGCGCTCAGGCCCTCCATCAGCGGGCCGATCAGCGCGTGGTCCTCGCCGGCGATCGCGGCGGCGACGCGGCTGGCGACCAGGCTCGCGGAGAACCCGAGGCGGATCGGCATCCGGCCGACGAGCATCGAGTCGGCGATCCGCTCGATGATCTCGCCGTAGCTGAGGACGTCCGGCCCGGCGATGTCGAGCGAGAGGCCGCCGCGCGCGTGCGGCGTGGTCGCGGAGGCGACGAGCATCGCGATCACGTCGCGCTCGTCGATCGGCGCGGTGCGGAACGCGCGCCACGGCGGCAGCGGCAGCGCGCGCAGCCGCTCGACCAGCCGCACGAGGAACCGGAACGAGCGCGAGCGGGCGCCGATGATGATCGAGGCGCGCAGCGCGACCGCCTCGTCGAAGCCGGCGAGCAGCGCCTCCTCGACGAACAGCCGGCTGCTCAGGTGCAGCGACGCGCGGCCCTCGGGGACCGGCCCGCCGAGGTAGATCGCCCGCCGCACGCCCGCGCGGCGCCCGGCCGCGACGAAGTTCTCGACCGACGCGCGCTCGGCGGCGTCGAAGCCGTTGGCCGCGCCGGTCTCCATCGAGTGGATCAGGAAGTAGGCGACGTCGACGCCGTCCATCGCCACGTCGAGCCCGGCGCCGGTGACCGCGTCGCCCTGCACGACCGGGACGCCGGCGGCGACCCGCGACGGCGTCCGCGCGAACGCGCGCACGTGGTGGCCCTCCCGCACGAGGGCGGGGATCAGCGCGGCTCCGACGAAGCCCGTTGCTCCCGTGACGAGGACCTTCATCCGTCCACACGCTACGGCTACGGTGCCGTCCGTGGCTCACCTCGACAGCGATCTCGTCGTCGTCGGCGCCGGCATCGTCGGGCTCGCCGCGGCGCGCGAGCTGCTGCTGCGCCGGCCCGGCCTGCGCGTGACCGTGCTCGAGCGCGAGCCCGCGGTCGGCCTCCACCAGACCGGCACGAACAGCGGCGTCGCGCACGCCGGGATCTACTACGCGCCGGGCTCGCTGAAGGCGCGGCTGTGCGTCGACGGGATCCGGCGGATGTACGCGTACTGCGAGGAGCGGGGAATCGCCCACGAGCGCTGCGGCAAGGTGATCGTCGCGCTGCGCGAGGACGAGCTGCCGGGGCTGGCCGAGCTCGAGCGCCGCGGCCACGCCAACGCCGTGCCCGGGCTGCGGCGGATCGGCCCGGAGGAGCTGCGCGAGCTCGAGCCCCACGCGACCGGGATCGCCGCGCTGCACTCCCCGGGCACCGGGATCGTCGACTTCGGCGGCGTCGCCCGCGCGCTGGCCGACGACATCCGCGAGCGCGGGGGCGAGGTGCGCTGCGACACGGAGGTGACCGGGCTCGCGCACGGCGGCGGCGCGGGCGTGGTCTCCGGGGGCGACGCCCCGGGCGCGGCCGGCGCTCGCGGCTCCGCGGTCGTCACCGTCACGACCGCCGTCGGGGAGCTCCGCGCCCGCCGCGCCCTGGTCTGCGCGGGCTTCTGGACCGACCGCCTCGCGGAGGGAGCCGGCGCGCCCGCCGACCCGCGGCTCGTCCCCTTCCGCGGCGCCTACCTGCGCCTCAAGCCCGAGGCGCGGCCGCTCGTCCGCGGCCTGATCTACCCGGTGCCCGACCCGCGCGTGCCGTTCCTCGGCGTCCACCTGACCAAGCGCGTCGACGGCGAGATCCTCCTCGGCCCGACCGCGTTCCTCGGTGCCCGCGGCCTGCACCGCACGCTCGCGTGGCCCGGCACGTGGCGGATGATGGCCCGCCTGTGGCGCGTCGGCGCCCACGAGATCGACCTGCGCCTGAACCGCCGCGCGTTCGTCGCCGCCTGCGCGCGGTACGTCCCGGAGCTGACGAAGGACGACGTCCTCGACGGCCCCAGCGGCGTCCGCGCGATGGCGCTGGGCCGCGACGGCGCGCTCGTCGACGACTTCGTCGTGCACGACGCCGAGGGCGCCACGTTCGTCCGCAACGCGCCCTCCCCGGCGGCCACCAGCTCGCTCGCGATCGCGCGGCTGATCGCCGATCGCGTCGAGCCGTCACTCACCTGACCGTCGGCAAATCGCGGAGGTTGCGGCCTCTTCCCGTGCACGTTCTCGATCGCGTGCATGGAAACCCGCCGTTTGCGGGAACGCGCCGTTGCATGCCCCCGCCGGGGTGTGTTTGCATGCTGCCCATGGGTAAGAGCCGGGCCAAGAAGGTCTCATGCGAGCAGTGCTTCTTCCGCGCCAACATGCTGTGCGCGCTGTCGCTCGACGAGCCCTGCCCGACCTACCGCCCGAACCACCCGGAGGGCCTCCGCCCGCCCGACCAGCTCCGGTTCACGTTCCGCCAGGAGCGCCGGACCCGGACGGCCTGGGCGTTCCCGACGGCGCAGGAGCAGGCCGCGCTCCACGGATGAGGATCGCGCTGCCCAGCGCTCCGCTGAGCAGCGATCCCGCGAAGATCCCGACCTTCGCGGTGGCGGCCATGGCCGGGTCGTCGAACGCGAGCTGGGCGATGAACAGCGAGACGGTGAAGCCGATCCCGCCCAGCGCGGCGAGGCCCCACACGCTCGCGCGCCGCACGCCGTCGGGCAGCACGCCGAGCCCGAGCCGCAGCGCCAGGAACGTCGCGCCCGCGATCCCCAGCAGCTTGCCGACGACGAGCCCCGCCGCGACCGCCCAGCCGAGCCGGCTCGACGCGGCGTCGCCGAGCACGCCGCCGCCGAGGTCGACGCCGGCGTTGGCGAGCGCGAACAGCGGCACGATCGCGAACGCGCTCACCGGGTGCAGCCGGTGCTCGAGCGTCGCGATCACGTCGCGCCCGCCGACCGCGCCCGCGGGGGTCAGCAGCCCGAGGGCGACGCCCGCGATCGTCGCGTGCACGCCCGACTCGTGGACCGCGAGCCACACGCCCACGCCGACCGCCGCGTACGGCCAGATCGCGACGACGCCGAGCCGCCGCAGCGCGACGACGATCCCCAGCCCGCCGACCGCCGCCAGCAGCCACAGCGGGTCGAGCCCGCCCGCGTAGAAGAGGGCGATGATCGCGATCGCGATGATGTCGTCGACGATCGCGATCGTCAGCAGGAAGAGCTTCATCCCCGACGACACGCGGTCGCCGAGCAGCGCGAGCACGCCGACCGCGAACGCGATGTCGGTCGCCGCCGGGATCGCCCAGCCGCGCGCGCCGTCGGATCCCGCGGTGATCGCCAGGAAGATCAGCGCCGGCAGCACGACCCCGCCGGCCGCGGCGATCGCGGGCAGCGCCGCCGCGCGCCGGTCTCGCAGCTCGCCCGCGACCAGCTCGCGCTTGATCTCGATCCCGACGACGAAGAAGAACACCGCCATCAGCGCGTCGTTGACCCAGTGGCGCAGGTCGAGGTCGAGCACGACGTGGAGGTGGCCGTCCCAGACCGACGCGTAGCCGCCGGCGTCGACGTTCGCCCACAGCAGCGCGGCCACGGCGGCGGCCAGCAGCACGACGCCGCCGGCGACCTCGTCCTTCAGGAAGTCGGCGACGCCTCGCGCGGACACGCGGGATACAGTCGCACAGTGCGCGTGACCGTCCTCGGGAAGTCGCCCGCCTGGCAGGACGCCGGAGGCGCCTGCACCGGCTATCTCGTCGAGCACGGGGACGCCACGCTCCTGCTCGACTGCGGCAGCGGCGTGTTCGCCAAGCTCCGTGCGATCCGCGACCACCACGCGGTCGAGGCGATCGTCCTCACGCACCTGCACGCCGACCACCTGCTCGATCTCGTGCCGTTCGCCTACGCGCTCACGTACGGGCCGCGGCGTCCCGCGCCCCGGCCGGTCCTCCACGTCCCGCCCGGCGGCGACGCGATGCTCCACGCGCTCCCCGCGACGTGGGGCGCGCCCGACCTGATCGCCGACGCGTTCGCGATCGTCGAGTACGACCCCGCGCAGCCGATCGCGGTCGGCCAGCTCTCCGTCGACTTCCGCGAGGTCGACCACTACGTCACCGCGCACGCGGTCGCGATCTCGGCGCCCGGCAGCGGCCGCTTCGTGTTCAGCGCCGACACCGGCCCGAGCGACGCGCTCGTCGACTTCGCGGCCGGCGCTGACCTGCTGCTGATCGAGGCGAGCATCCCCGACGCCGCGGCCGACGACCCCGACGACCGCGGCCACCTCAGCCCCGCCGAGGCCGGCGCCCACGCGGCCCGCGCGCACGTCGCCCGGCTCGTCCTCACGCACATCAGCGACGAGCTCGACCTCGACGCCGCGCTCGCCGCGGCGCGGGCCGCGTTCACGCCCGGCGCGCCCGTCGAGATCGCCGCCGAGGGCGCCACGTACGAGCTGTGACGCCCGCGGCCCTTTAGAGTCAACCGGCGTGCCCCGCGATCGTGACCTGTTCGCGAACTTCGAGCGGATGCGCCGCGAGATGGACGAGCTCTTCGGCGACGTCTTCGGCGCCGCGCTCACGCCCAGCCGCCGCGGCGGCTTCTCGCCGGCCGTCGACGTCTTCTACGCCGCCGACCCGCCGCGCGCGGTCGTGCACGCGGAGCTCGCCGGGATCGACCCCGACGACGTCGGCCTCGAGATCGAGGGCCGCGAGCTGATCATCTCCGGCCACCGCCGTCCCGCCGAGGCCGAGGGCCGCGTCTACCAGCAGCTCGAGATCGACTTCGGCCCGTTCCGGCGCACGATCCCGCTCGGCGCCGACGTGGTCGCCGAGCAGGCGAAGGCGACCTACCGCGACGGCATCCTCACCATCGAGCTGCCGCTGATCGCGACGGAGGTCCGCTCGGTCCCCATCGACGTCCCGGGCGAGGGCGAGGGGCGATGATCGAGATCGCCACTCCCGACGGGCCGCGGGAAGTGGAGATCACGACGACGGCGCGCAGCCTGCCGGCCTCGCTGCCGGTCCTCCCGCTGCGCGAGACGATCCCGTTCCCTGATCAGCTGAGCCCGCTCGCGGTCGGCCAGGAGCGCTCGATCGAGCTCGTCAACGACGTGCTCGCCGGCAGCCGCCAGCTCGTGATGCTCGCCAGCCGCGACGGCGCGATCGAGCAGCCGTCGCCGGACCAGCTCTTCGACGTCGGGGTCGTCGGCAACGTCGCGCGGATGATCAAGGTCCCGGACGGGACGCTGCGGATCCTCGTCCAGGGCGCGCAGCGCGTGCGGATCGACGGCTTGGTCCGCGAGCGCCCGTACCTCGTCGCCGAGATCAGCGAGCTCCCTGACGTCCTCGAGGCGCCGGCCAACGAGCTCGAGGCGCTCAAGCGCAACGTCCAGCAGACGTTCGGCTCGATCGTCGAGGAGGTCCCGTACCTCCCCGAGGAGCTGCAGCTCGCGGTCGCCAACATCGACGACCCGGGCGCGCTGAGCAACCTGATCGCCGGCGCGCTCCGGCTCTCGGTCGAGGAGAAGCAGGAGCTGCTCGAGGAGATCGACGTCGCCAAGCGCCTGCGCCGGCTCGTCGCGCTGCTCGCGCGCGAGCTCGAGGTCATCTCGATCGGCACGCAGATCCAGACCCAGGTCCAGGGCGAGATCGAGAAGGGCCAGCGCGAGTTCGTCCTGCGCCAGCAGATGAAGGCGATCCAGGACGAGCTCGGCGAGTTCGACGAGGCCGCCGCCGAGGCCGACGAGCTGCGCGAGCAGCTCGCCGCGATCGACCTCCCGGCCGAGGCCCGCAAGCAGGCCGACCGCGAGCTCGGCCGGCTCGAGAACCTGCCGCCGCAGGCCGCCGAGCACGGTGTGATCCGCACGTACCTGGAGTGGATCGCCTCGCTGCCGTGGGACAAGACGACCGAGGACAACCTCGACCTCGCCCACGCGCGCGAGGTGCTCGACGCCGACCACTACGACATCGAGCAGGTCAAGGACCGGATCCTCGAGTTCCTCGCGGTGCGAAAGTTGAAGCCGGACGCGCGCGGCTCGATCCTCTGCTTCGTCGGGCCGCCCGGCGTCGGCAAGACGTCGCTCGGCCGCTCGATCGCCCGCGCGCTGGAGCGCAAGTTCGAGCGCATCAGCGTCGGCGGGATGCGCGACGAGGCGGAGATCCGCGGCCACCGCCGGACCTACATCGGCGCGATGCCGGGCGTGATCCTCCGCGCGCTGCGCGACGCCGAGTCGCGCAACCCGCTGTTCATGATCGACGAGATCGACAAGATGGGCGCGGACTTCCGCGGCGACCCGTCGAGCGCGATGCTCGAGGTGCTCGACCCCGAGCAGAACGGCAGCTTCCGCGACCACTACCTCGACCTCCCGTTCGCGCTCGACGACGTGATGTTCGTCTGCACCGCCAACGACCTCGACCGCGTGCCCGGGCCGCTGCGCGACCGGATGGAGATCATCCCGCTCTCGGGCTACACCGAGGAGGAGAAGCTCGAGATCGCCAAGCGCTACCTCGTGCCGCGCCAGATCGAGCGCAACGGCCTGAAGAAGTCGTGGATCGCGATCTCCGACCGGTCGCTGCGGACGATCGTCGCCGACTACACCCGCGAGGCCGGCGTGCGCCAGCTCGAGCGCGAGATCGGGGCCGTCTGCCGCAAGGTCGCGCGGACGATCGCCGAGGACGGCCGCGGCAAGAAGGTCTCGATCACGCCGGAGCGCGTGCGCGAGATGCTCGGCCGGGCGCGGGTCCACTCCGAGTCCAAGCGCCGCACCAACCAGCCGGGCGTCGCGACCGGCCTGGCGTGGACGCCGGTCGGCGGCGACGTGCTGTTCATCGAGGCGACCGCGGTGCGCCGATCCGGATCGCACCCGCCGGAGCTGACGCTGACCGGTCAGCTCGGCGACGTCATGCGCGAGTCGGCGCAGGCGGCGCACACCTGGGTCCGCGGCCACTCCGAGGAGATCGCGCCCGGGCTGGGGGAGGACTGGTGGGAGCACCACGACATCCACCTGCACGTCCCCGCCGGCGCGACGCCGAAGGACGGCCCGAGCGCCGGCGTCACGATGGCGACCGCGCTCGCGTCGCTGATCACCGGCCGCTGCGTCCGCGACGACGTCGCGATGACCGGCGAGATCACGCTCACCGGCCAGGTGCTGCCGATCGGTGGGCTCAAGGAGAAGGCGCTCGCCGCGCAGCGCGCGGGCATCGCGTGCGTGATCGCTCCAGAGCTCAACCAGGCCGACGCCGACGACATCCCGGAGCACCTCCGGGCGCGTCTCGACCTGCGGTTCGTGTCCGAGATCGGCGAGGTCCTGGAGATCGCGCTCGAGCGGCCTCGCGTCAGCGGAGGATGACCCGGGTATATGCTCGCCCATGGCCCCTGCAAGCAACCCGAGGTGAGGTAGTCGAATGGCAAAGAGCAGCAAGGCCGCCAAGGCCGGCGCCGTTGCGGCCGCCCCGTACGTTCAGCGCGTGATCCAGGACGAGGAGCTGCGTGACAACGTTCGCGTCGCCGTCGACTCCGCACGTGCTGCGTTCGCGCGGCTGCAGAACGGCAAGGCCCCGGCGAAGGTCGTGCTCGACGACAAGAAGTTCCAGAAGAACGTGTCCGAGGCCGCCTCGGCACTGAAGGACGCGAGCGACGCGCTGCGCGAGTCGCCCAAGCGCGCCAAGAAGAAGCGCAGCGGTGGGCTGGGGCGCAAGCTCCTGTTCCTGCTCGTGGCCGGCGGCGTCGCCGTCGCGGTCAGCGAGGACCTGCGCAACAAGGTGCTCGACGCGCTCTTCGGCAAGGAGGAGGAGTTCGACTACACCTCCACCACGCAGCCGGCGAGCCCGCCGCCCTCGGCGACTCCCGCCGCGGCCGGCTGAGCCGACGCACACAGCATTCGCAGGATCCGAGAGGGCGCCCATCGGGCGCCCTCTTAGTATCTGAAGCCATGGAAGCGGCGACGGGCACCCGGGACCTCCCGGGCGACAAGCAGGCGCGGATCGTCGAGGCGATGCGCCACAGCGTCGCCCAGCGCGGGGTGGCCGGCTCGACGTTCGACCACGTCGCACGCGAGGCGGGCGTCTCGCGCGGGCTGCTGCACTACTACTTCGGCTCCAAGGAGCAGCTGCTCACCGAGGTCGTCAAGCGCGACTGCGAGGTCCGGATGGTGGTGCTCGACGAGCAGCTCGCCGGCGCCCGCACGGCCGACGACTTCCTGACGCTGCTGGTCTCCTCGCTCAAGCGCTGGGTCAAGGACGAGCCGGAGTTCATCACCGTGCTCTTCGAGATGTTCACGCTGTCGCGCCGCAACGAGGACATCGCGACCGAGTTCTCGGAGCTGCTGCGGCGCACGCGCGAGCACGTCGCCGCGCTGCTGGCGGCCAAGGAGGCGGAGGGCGTGCTGCACCTCGGCGCCTCGCCCGACGCGGTCAGCGACGTGCTGTTCTCGCTCGCCGACGGCGTCGCGCTGCGGATGCTCGCCGAGCCCGAGCGCGACTTCTCGGCCACCGTGGCCGCCGCCGTGTCGGCGATCCGCGGGCTGCTCGCCGATCGCTGAGTGACGCCACTCACAGTGCGGAGCGTGGCACCCCGGCAGTGTTTGGCTGGCCAGCCAGCCAATGCCCACGAAGGGGACCGCCGTGCAGACCATGATGCTTCGCCTCGACGGCTTGATCCGGCGCCGGACCCGCTGGGTGCTCGCGGCCTGGGTCGCCGTCCTGATCGTCGCGGTTCCGCTGGCCATGCGCCAGGGCGACCACCTGACCGGCGGCGGCTTCGCGGTCCCGGGCTCGCAGTCCAAGGCGGTCGAGGACTCGGTCGCCAGGGACTTCGACCTCGCGCAGCGCTCGAACCTCGCGGTCGTGCTGGTCGGCGACCGCGGCGCGAGCGCGGCGCAGGTTCGCGCGGCGATCGCGCGGGTCGGGGCGGCGGCGGACGAGGTCAAGGACGTGGCGCTCGCGCCGGCGGCGGCGCGAGCCGCCCGGGCGCAGGCCGCGACCCCGCGGCCGATCGTGATGCCGCTGGCCGTCGACGCCGACGAGTACGGCTCGGTCGACGTCGCGCGGGACCTCAACGCCGCGCTCGCGCACGACGAGGGCGGCGTGAGCGCGCACCTCGTCGGCCAGGGCGCGCTGTGGGCCGGGCTCCAGGACCTCTCGAAGAAGGACCTCGAGGCGGCCGAGCGCACCGGCTTCCCGATCGTGCTGCTGATCCTGCTCGCGGTCTTCGGCTCGCTCGCGGCGGCGTCGCTGCCGCTGGTGCTCGGCGGCGTGTCGGTGGTCGTCACCGGCGCGCTGATCTACGGCGTCTCGCACGCGATGGAGATGTCGGTCTTCGTGACCAACATGGCGTCGATGATCGGGATCGGCGTCGCGGTCGACTACTCGCTCTTCGTCCTCGCCCGGTACCGGGAGGAGATCCACGCCGGCCGCACGCCCGACCGCGCGCGGGCGATCGCGCTGGCGACCTCGGGCGTCGCGGTCGCGTTCTCGGGCCTGACCGTCATCGTCTCGCTCGCCGGGCTGTGGCTCGTCCACGCGAACGCGCTGCGCTCGATGGCGCTCGGGGCGATCATGGTCGTCGCGGTCTCCGTGCTCGCGGCCTCGACGCTGCTGCCGGCGCTGATCAAGGTCATGGGCCGCCGCGCCTACACGCGCAGCCGCCTGTTCACGGTTACGCCGCTGATCTTCCGCTCGCACGCGCGGCGCCGCGCGGGCTCGACCGACCCGTCGCGCCCGCCGCGGATCGCGTTCTGGGAGCGCTGGACCGCGCGCGTGACGAAGCGCCCGGTCGTCTCCGCCGCGCTCGCGGCGGCGGTGCTGCTCGCGCTCGCGGCCCCGGGGATCGGCCTGAAGTCGGCCAGCGGCGCGCTCGAGCAGTTCCCGAAGGATGATCCCGTGCGCGTCGCCGCCGAGACCGCCGCGGCGGTCTCCGGGCCGGGCGCCGGATCGCCGGTCAAGGCGATCGTGCCGACCTCCGGCATGGCCGCCGCGCGCCGCGTGCTGGCGAGCGAGCGGACGGTCGTGCGGGTCGCGCCGGCCGTGCGCTCGCGCGACGGCGGCCACGTCCTGCTCCAGGCGCAGCTGAGCGTGCCGGCCGAGAGCGACACGGCGAAGCAGGCGGTCGTGCGGCTGCGCGAGGCGCTGCCGCAGGGCTCGCTCGCCGGCGGCGACGCGGCTTCGCTGCGCGACTTCGACACGCAGGTCGCGGGCTCGATGTGGAAGATCGTGCTGTTCGTGCTCGCGCTGTCGTTCGTCGTGCTGCTCGTGCTGCTGCGCTCGGTGGTCCTGCCGCTGAAGGCGGCGATGATGAACCTGCTCTCCGTGGGCGCGGCGTTCGGCGTGCTGCACCTCGTGTTCGGCACCGTCGACACGATCACCCCGCCGCTCGTGCTGGCGGTCGTGTTCGGGCTCTCGATGGACTACGAGGTCTTCCTGCTGAGCCGGATCCGCGAGCGCTTCAACGCGACCGGCGACACCACGCGCGCGGTCGCCGAGGGGCTCGCGGCGTCGGCGAAGACGATCACCAGCGCGGCGCTGATCATGGTCGCCGTGTTCATGGTCTTCGTCAGCACGGGGGTGCCGTCGATCCAGCAGATCGGGCTCGGGACCGCGGTGGCGATCGCGCTCGACGCGACGCTCGTGCGGCTCGTGCTCGTGCCGGCGGCGATGGAGCTCCTCGGCCGCTGGAACTGGTGGCTGCCCAAGCCGCTCGAGCGGCTGTTGCCGCGGATGGGCTTCGAGGAGGCGCCGGTGGGCGCCTAGCGGGCGGCGGCCAGCGCGGCGAGTGCGGCGGGAACGCCCTCGCGGACCGTCGGGTACGCGGGGCGCCAGCCGAGGTCGCGCTTGAGCTTCGCGTTCGAGGAGCGGGCGCTGCGGGTGACCGCGGCGACCGCCGGGCCGCCGGCGATCAGCCGCGCGAGGGCGATCGGGACGCGGCGCGGCCGGCCGAGCCCGAGCTCGCGGGCGGTGAGGGCGAGGAAGTCGTAGTAGGTGGTCGGCTCGTCGTCGACGCAGTGGAAGACCTGGCCGGCGGCGCGGTCGATTGACTCGGCGGCGAGCAGGCACGCGGCGGCGACGTCGTCGACGTGGACCATGTCCCACAGGTTGTCGCCGTGGCCGACGACCGCGAGCCGGAACGGCGAGCGCAGGCGGTCGACGATCTCCGTGCCGAACCAGCCGCCGGGGCCGTAGACGTGCGACGGGCGGATCACGACCGCGGGGAGGCCGCTGGCGAAGACGAGCTCCTCGCCCTCCTGCTTCGAGCGCCCGTAGGCGG
>Ga0164241_10000951_pt1 | contig 41386 bp, 31 predicted proteins | sample OricomyardsoilBY_FD_108780 | JGI IMG/M metagenome (GOLD analysis project Ga0164241, IMG submission 108780) | Backyard soil microbial communities from Emeryville, California, USA - Original compost - Back yard soil (BY) | ecosystem: Environmental > Terrestrial > Soil > Unclassified | place: USA... | reverse complement strand
CCTCAGTTACCTACTGCAGTATGCGCCTTCGTCGCGCCTCGCCATCCGGGCGCCTCGACACGATCTTCGACCGACTTAGCCATTCGCGGGCCCTAAGCGCTCCGCGACTCGACCACCGCGGGCGCGAGCTGGGCCGTATCGCCGCAATACGGCAGCGCAGCGGCCTGGTGCCGGCTCGGGCGCGCAGGCTGCCTCCGCAACGTTCACGAGTGAGACTACTCAAAGCAGACTCGCGAGAGTTTCCGCCTCGCTCGGCTACGGCTCGCGCCGCTATTCGAACGTGGGCAGCGTCGGCCCGCTTGGTTGAGCGGGGGCGCCGCTGCCCGCGGGCGTCGTGACCTCGCTGCCGGGAGGCGCGGCGTAGGTGGCGAGCACCGCGATCGCGTAATGCCGATATTGGTGCGGCACGTTCCAGTCCGCTATTTTGACGGCGTTGTTCACGCACGTGGTCGCGCGGCGCGCCACCCTGCCGTGCCACTCGCCGCTCGCGCCCGGAAACACGTGCAGCTTTTTGTGCGCAAAATCGATGGTCAACACGAAGTTGATCGAGCCCTTGGTCTTGGCCTTGGGCGCGCAGTCTTCGCTGGTGAGCACGGCTTTCTTGAGCGCTTCTTCGAAAGAGGCGAGCGTGTCGCAGAGCGTGCCTTCGCTTTGCGAAGCCGACGGCGTGGCGCCGCAGCGCACCTTCTGAACGGGGCCGAGCGTGAGCCGCGGCGTGGGAGCTGCGGCTGCGGCCGCGGCGGCGGCGGACGGAGCCTTGAGCGCAGCTTGCAAGCCGCCGCTGGCCGAAGCGCTGGCGACGGCCTGTGTCGCCTTGGTCGATGGCTTACGCCACAAATAGAGCGGAACCGCGATCAACATCGCAGCGCAAACGAGCGCCACGATGACTTGAGCACGCAAGGGTCGGTCACCCCCGCTGCTAGAGCCGACGCCCAAGCGACGCAGGCGCGGCTCACCGGGCACCGAAGGAAAGGACGAGCGAGACGGCGGTCCGGCCATTGCGGAGCGCCTAGCTCCTCAATCATCCAGCAGAGCGTGGACGTTTTGTCCAGGCTCTGCCCGCACCAAGGTCGCGGCCAAGTCGAGGGCTTCGGGCATCAAGCCCTGCACCTGCGAGACGACTTGCTCCACCACGTTGCGCGCTTCTTCGAGGCTGGGACCGGTCATGGCCACCGCAAACTTGAGCGGGCCGGTGCGACCCGCAGTCGCCGGAACCAGACTGAGCAGCAGCATCTCGGTAAGCTCGAGCACGCGTTGCGCGGCTCGCCGCAGCGCCAACATCTCCAAGATGGTGGGGCGCTCGCTGACGTGGCGGTTCGGTCCGCGGATGTGATAACGCGCGATCGCCAACGGCGCGTTGGACCACTCGGCGTAGCTGCGCTCGTCTTCGATCGCCCGCACCATTTCGTCGCGCTGAAACAAACCCGTAAGCCCGTCACGCCGCAACAAATAGGCGCGAGCGCGCTCGTGCTGCGGGGAACGGTCTTGAAAGCTGACCAGCTTCACGCGTGACTCACCGAGCTGCAGCTCTGCGCCGTGCAAGACCGCGACGGTCTTTTTGCGCTCGTAGCTGTGATCCGCGTACGTGCCGTTGGTGCTGCCGACGTCTTCGATCGTCCACGAGCCGGTTTGGCAGCGGAGCACGGCGTGCGCTCCCGACACGGTTGCCTCTGGCATCACGATGTCTTGGCCCGCGCGCCGCCCGATGGTCATCATCGGCTTCTCGAGCGAGAACATCATGCCCGCTGCGTCGGGCGCGTTGGTGCAGTACGTGACGAGCAGCGACTGACCGCCTGGCACGAACGCTTCACTCGTGGAACGGCCAGGGGGCGCGCCGGGATTGATACGCTCACGCGGGATTTGGACCTGGCTCGTGGTGAGCGAGCTGGGATTGAAGAAGCGCAGATGGCGAGCGCTCGGGCGCGAGCTGGGGTCGTCGCCCAAGCAGCGAAAGATCTGCTTTACCTCGTCGACCGACAGGCCCGACGGCACGTCGAACATGATCTGCGAGCGCATGGGCTTGGCGCGCGGGCGATACCCCGGCTCCGGCACGCGGCAGGTCCACATCTCCCAAAGCGTGAGCCCGAGCGCGTACATGTCGTCCTCGGGACTGGCGCCGCCGGAGCGGAGCCGTTCCGGAGCCATGTAGTTGGGGGTGCCGCCGTCGGGCGGGGCGCCCGGACGACGCGCGCTCAGGCGCGCACGCTCTTGAGCAAAGCCGAAGTCCAAGATGATGGCGCGATCGTTGGTGACCATCACGTTGCCGGGCTTCAAGTCCCCGTGGACCAAACCCTGGGCGTGAATCGCGGCCAGCCCCGCCGAAGCTTCGCTGGCGATCTTGCGGAACTCGTCGGCGGTGTAGCCGCCCTGGGCTTTACGCCGCCGAATATGGGTGTGCAGCGTCTGCCCGGCGATGTGCTCCATCACCAGGATGGGCCCCCAGTTGCTGGGCGCGAGGTCATGGACGCGGCAAACGTTGGGGTGGCTCACCGAGCGCGCGAGCAACAGCTCTTGGCGCAGCGCCTCGTCATCGCCGGGCATGCGCGATTCCTCGCGCACGACCTTGAGCGCGACAGGCTGCTGGGTGCTGCGGTCGTAAGCGAGGAAGACCTCACCCATGCCGCCTTTCCCAAGGCTCTGCCGGATCTCGTACCGATCGTTGACGACGGTGCCGTGCCCTAACGGCGGGATATTCTTGGAAACCTGAACCATCTTGCCCGATCGGGGTCTTCGGTAAGCCGACCTAGCGTCCCCGATCTCTTGCCTTACTGCAATCCGTTATCGGCCTCGTCGCCACATAAGCTCGGGCCCCGGCAAAAATCGGCATTTCATCGCCGCGCCCGGCCTCTTTCCTGCGGGCAGGGCACTTTCGTCGCCTCGCGGGCCTGGTTCGCGTCGCTCGCGCCCCCCGCCCTGCCCCCTTCTTTACGACTGGTCGCCCGATGGAGCTAGGGTTTGGCGCGCGTTTGGGCCAAAAGAGGTGCGAGATGTCTGTTCACTCGATCCGTTTCGTGTTTCTGAGCGTTGCCAGCCTGGCGCTGGTCCTTGGCTGCAAGGACGATGAGAAGTGCACCAAGGCGCGCAACGCTGCCGCGGACTCGTGGAAGCTGGTCAGCGCGACCGCCGCCAAGAACAAGGTTGCCCCCAACATCGGCATCGACGAGCTGCCAGCCGATAAGAAGGCGCCCCACGTCGAAGCTTGGGGCACCCTCGAGAAACAGGCGGACATGATCGCCAGCTCGTTCCTGTACGAGAAGATCACCTGGAACACCGCCGACCCGGCGTTGGCGAAGAGCAACGCCGCCTTCGACGGCTACCTCGCGAAGGACAGGTTCAAGACGTTCGCCCTGCAACTGCAAGACGGCAACGACAAGTACAAAGCCGCCGTCGCAGCTTGCCGCGACTGAGACACGTGCGCCTCAGGGCGTCGCGTTGGGCTTTCTCGCACCGGTGGAATCAGCGTCTCAGTGGACGCGGGACATCGTGTCGCGCTGCGCCATGACGATCTTGTTGCCGTACGCCGGAGGCGGGGCAACGAGCGGGGGCGGCAGATCGCGACGGCGAGGGCTGGGAGCAGCCCTGGTTTCGACGTCGACCACGCGGGGCGGTGCCTTCACGGGAGCCGGAGCCGATGCGCCACATCCTGTGACAAACATCGTCGCCGCTGCGGCGGCTATCAGAAGATACGAGTGCCGCATATTACCAAGATAGCTCTGAGCAATCTTCGCGCCAGCACTTGACGAAAAATGCACGATGACGCGTTCCGTCAACGGCGAGACGAAACAACGAGAAGGCGGACGCCGGGACGTCCGAGCCAGGAACGAGCCGCTACTTAACGCCGAGCGTTACCCGCGAGAACTCCATGCCGCCGCGGTTGTCGTGGATGACAGCCCAAACTTGCATGGGACCGGCGGCTTTGGGGGCGTGGAGCTGGCCGCGGTACTTTTCGTTCCAGCCGCTGTTGGTGTCGTTGAGCAGGCGCACTTGGGAGATGCCGCCGCGGTCGACGTAGTAGTTGACCCACATCTGCTCGGTGACGTCATTGCCGAACAACATGCTGCTGACGCCGTCTTTCTCGACGTTCGCGCTCTGGTCGATGGCGGGCTTCACGTCGATGTTCGGGCATGAAGCGTCGCCGTCGTCCGCGCAGCTGTCGATGCAGCGCTCGGGCTGGGCGTCGCAGTCGACTTCGACCGGCGCCGCGAGCTGACAGGCTTCGCCGACGCAATCGGCGACGACGGCCTGATCGCCGACCAGGAACTCGCCCTTGCCGTCGCCGTCGACGCTGAAAGCCGGGTTCTGGTTGGAGATGCCTTCGAACGAGTAAATGGACGTGTAGCCGACGACGAAATCGTCGGAGCCGAGCGGCTTGCCCGTCTCGTTGTCGAGGCAGCGCAGCGGCAAGCCGCCCGAGCCGGAAGCGTCCGCGGACGAGGCCATGTCGAAGTCGATTTTGCCCGCGCACACCGCGAAGAACACGATGTACAGGCCGTAGCGCGGCTGCCCCGGCTCCAAATCGTGACGCGACGAAATGATGTCGGACGGCAGGGTGACTTGAAAGTCGTCACCGAGCCCGATCGGCGGCAAGCCGCCGGCCGCGCTCGACTGTTGAGCGAAGCACCCGTAATACAAATCGCCGAGCGGGTTGATGCAGCCGCCGATGAACGCTCGCTGGATTTCGCTTTCGTCGCGACCTTTGGCGTCGTGCCACAAGAGCTGCAGGTTCACCGCGTCGCCGGGCTGCGCGTACGGCTTGTCCTTCTTTACGCCCAGCACGCGCAGCGTCTTGATCTCGTTACCGGGGTCGAACTCCGGACCGCAGCCGGTGCCAACCAACAAACTCGACGCCGCGAGAACCACGAGCGCCGCACGCGGGAAGAAGGGTGCCACTTTCACAGCTCACCTCGCAGGCCGATACTCGGAATGATGGGGATGCCGGTCTGGTAACTGCGACGGCTGAAGTCGTAGTTGTAGACGTAGCTTTCGGCCGCCGGGTGGTTGTAAACGTTCTGCACGTCCAGGTAGGCCGAGAGCGCCCAAGCTTTGAACTGCCAGCGCTTGTCGACGCGCAAGTCCAGCTGGTGAAACAGCGGCAGGCGCGAGGTGTACGGCTTGCCCTGCAACGGCACGTACGAGCCCGCGTCGGCCGCGTAAATGGCCGGCAGTGAGGGCCTCGCGACCGTCGGCGTGTCGAGCGGACCCGAGACGATACGGAAGCGCGCGCCGAACTCCCAGCCACGCCCGAGCCGGTAGCTGCCGAGCATGATCAGGTTGTGGGTCTGATCGTACTGGAACAGGTATTCTTCGCCGGCCGGTGAATCCTGGCGCACGCTGCGCGACACGGTGTAGGCGATCCAGCCGAAAAAACGGTCATCGGGCTTGAACTTGAGCAAGGTCTCGATGCCTTTGACCGAGCCGATGCCGAGGTTGTTGTAGATGTAACCGCCCGCCTCGCTCGGTCCGCGCGCAACCTGGTTGGTCAGGTCCTTGTAGAAGCCTTCGACGCTGAGCTCGATGTGGCGCGTCAGCTCTTGCTCGATACCCAGCGAGTAGTGAACGGACCGGTTCGACTTGAGGTTCGGGGTGCCGAACACTTGGTCGGTCTCTTGATACTCGGGCGGTTGATCGAACACGCCCGCGCCACCCTTGATGCTGGTCTTGCGCTGGAACGCGACGCCCGCGCCCGGATCGGAGCCGGCACCCTTGATCAATTCGTAGCGAGCGTTGATGCGCGGGCTGAAGTCGGCGTGACCGGAGTCGCGCGCGAAATCCAGACGCACGCCCGGCACGACGCGCAGGCGGTCGAGCGGCGTCAGCTCGCCTTCGACATACCAAGCGGGACGGAAGCCGAAGCCGGAGTTTTGCGATTCACGCAGCGGGCGCGTCGCGAACGGCCCCGGGTCGGGCTCCCCCGGGCGCGGTGGACGCGGTGCCCGCACCAGCACCTTGAACGGTGACATCGCAAAGTCGATACCGGCGTTGATCTTCACGCCTTTGGCCACTTTGGCGGCGAGCTCTTCACGCCAATAGATCGGGTGCAGGTCGAGATCGAACTTGAGCAAGCCGAGCGAAAAATTGATTTGGTCGCGCCCGACGCTGACCATGCTGTTCAGATTGACGGAGCTCGAGAGCTTGGCCTCGTTGACGATCTGCCCGCGGATGAACGATTCACCGAAGCGCAGACTGCCGCCGAACACTGGATCTTGCGCGGCCGGATCCGTGATGATGATCTCGAAGCGGTCGTCAGAGCCGAACATGCGCAAGCTGGTGCGCGAGTCAGCGACGTTGTGCTCGGCGATCAGCTGGTAGTCGGAGTAAACGGGCGCGCTCGTAACGCTGGAGCCTGCGCCTTCGAGCACCGGCTTGAGCCATTTGTCGAACCAGCTGTAGCGCCCCGCGGCCGCGAAGCTCCAGTTCTTCATCGGCAGCGGGCCCTGCACCATGGCCCGCAGATCGATCAGGTCGCCTTGGGCCATGCCGTGAAAGCAGCCGGTCTTGTCCGTCGGCTTGCCGTAGTCGGCGTTGCACTTGGTGTCGGGCTTACGCAGCTTGACGTCGACGACGCCGCCCATTTTACGGCCGTACTGGGCGCTGAAGTTACCGGGGTAAAAGTCGATTTGATCGAGCAGCTCGGTCGGCACGACGCTGGACAGGCCGCCGAAGTGATAGATGAGCGGCACGTCGGAGCCGTCGACGAAATACGCAGTGCCTTCCGGCGCGGAGCCGCGCACGATCAGCAGACCGGCGAGCCCGGGCGGTCGCGCGACGCCCGGCAAGCTCTGCAACGAACGCAACGCGTCGCCGCTGGTGCCGGGAATGCGGCTGATTTCGCGGCGCTCGAGCGTGCGGCGCGTGACCTCGCGCGGCGGGCGCTCACCCTTGACGGTGATTTCGAGCCCTTCGGACACGGGCGCGAGGCGGTACTTCACGTCGATGGCTTCACCGGCCACGACCTCTTCTTCGCTCTCGAACGGATCGAAACCAGAAGCGTTGACCTTGACCTTGTACTTGCCTGGTAAAAGCTGGGGCAGCTTGAAGCCACCTGTGCCGTCGGTGGTGATGCGCTGTTCTTTGCCGTCGGGCGAAACCAGCACGACCTCGGCACCAGCCAATGGCGCGTCGGTTCCGGCGATGAACAGCTTGCCCTCGACGTCACCGCGGGTGGGCGGCGGCGGGGGCGGGGCCTCGACGACCTTGAGCGTGAAGGCGTAGCTGTATTTGATCTTGGCCGCGAACGGCACGCCGTCTTTGGTGGCAGGCTTGAACTTGAACTTCAGAGCCGCGGCTTGGGCGGCTTCGTCGAAGCCATTGCCTGCTGGCTCCAGCACCTCGGCGGCGGTGACGTTGCCCTCTTTGTCGACCGTCAGCTTGAGCACGACGTTGCCCTGCAAGCCGGCCTTCTCGGCCTCGGGCGGATAGGGGGCGTTCTCGAAGTGGATGATCTCGGGCATCACCACCACGGCTGGCTTGGCTGCGGCGTCGGGCTCGGGTTGCTTGACGATGGCGCCGGTGGCTCCGCCTGGAACCGCGCCCGTGCCCGACTGCTGTGCGAACGCCAAGGTCGGCGTTAGGAGCAAAGCAAGCGGCAGAACCTGCCCGAGCGTCCAGCCCGCTGCGGTACCCCGCGCCCGACGAACCTTCCGAGCCAAGACGCTGCTCACGGGCACCCGTCTAGTGCGAAAGCTCAAGGGTGACAAGGCCTTGGCGCCGCCGATCGGTTGGGGGACAAGGCCGGCGAGGAAGCCGTGAAACTCGCTACCTGGAATGTGAATTCGATCCGCGCCCGCCTAGACCACGTCCTGCGCTGGCTCGAAACCGAGCAGCCCGATGTCCTCTGCATGCAGGAGACCAAGGTCGAGGACGACGAGTTTCCGAGCGACGAGCTGCAGATGCGCGGCTACGCCGTCGCGATGGCGGGCCAGCCCACCTACAACGGCGTGGCGATCGCCTCACGACTGCCGATGAAGGACATTCAGATCGGCCTGCTCGACGCGCCGCCGGACGCCGACAAACGGTTGATCACGGCGACGGTGGGCGGGCTGCGCGTCATGTCCGCGTACATTCCGAACGGCCGCAGCGTCAGTAGCCCCGCCTTCGCCGAGAAGCTGGCCTGGCTCACGCAGCTGCGGCGCACCGTCAGCGAGCGCGAGCAGGGGCGCGACGTATTTTTGGGCGGCGACTTCAACGTGGCCAGCGACGAGCGCGACGTGTTCGATCCGGAAGCGTTCCGCGGCAAGGTGCATTTTCATCCCGACGAGCGCAAGCAGCTCGATGAGCTGCGCGCTTCCGGCTTCACCGACGCATTTCGCAAGTTCGACGAGCGCGCCGGCCAGTACAGCTGGTGGGACTACCGGGGCGGAGGCTTGCGCAAAAATCAAGGCCTACGCATCGACTACGCGTTCTTGTCGCCGGCGCTGATGGCGCGGTGCAAGAGCTGCCGCATGGACTTGAAGCCGCGCCACGAAGACAAGCCGTCAGACCATATTCCCGTCGTCGTCGAGCTCGATTGAGCCCTGAAGCAAGGCCTCGGCGGCGTCGATGGCGACGCGGCCGCTGACCAAGACCTGCTCCAGCTCGGGGCGCCGGGCGACCGCCGCCGCGACGCGCTGATAACCCACGAGGTAGATGAGCTCGCGCCCCAGCCCCCCACCACGATGGACGCGGCAGGCGAGCTCGACGGCCGCCTCGAGCGTCGCGCCGCGCTGGCCGAGCAGCGCGACGGTGTCCCAGAGGTCGGCGCCGCCGCGCAGGCTCTCGGCGGCCAAGAAGCGCCGCGCGAGCTCACGCCGACGTTCGGCGTCGAGCAACCCCGCCCGTTCCTCGAGCAAAATAGCGCGCCCTTCTTCGTCTTCGGAGGCGCGGGCGGAGCCGGCGACGAACACGCCGCCCAGTAGCTGGCCGCTGACCCGCGGGCGCACGTGACCTTCGACCTCGTGCAGCGCAATGCGGCGCGCCGTGCTCGCGGTCAAGCGCGCGCCCGCCCGTACTCGCACCACGCCGTCGGCCACCGCCGCCAACGACACCAAACCGACCACGACCTCGATGCGCACCGTAAAGCGCTCGGCCTGCAGGCGCCGCGACAGCTCGGACCACAGACTCTGCGGGTCGCGGACGTCGCTGCTGTCGTGTAGAAGCCCGTCGTTTTCTGGTGATTTCGTTCCCGGTTGCGCAATCGAGAATTGCTCGGCGAGCCGGGCTATTGCCGTCGACGGCGCGGGTAGAGGAAAGCGCTGGCGGGCCAGCGCCGCGAAGGTGGGCTCCCCCACGTGCTCGGCCAGCGTCGCTTCCAGCTCGAGCTCGCGCGCGCGCTCGGCCAGCAAGCGCGCCTCCAGCCCCTGAGCGTCGAGCGTCTTGGCCAGCTCGACCAGCTCTCGCCGGACCCCGCCCAACGGCGTGGGCGGCGCGTACGTGAAAGCAGGCTCCAGCCGTTGCCCGGCCTCGAAGGCGCGCGTCAGACGCAAGAGCTCACCGGTCAGGTTCAAAGGCCTGACGCGATCCAGCAGCGCGATCGTAGCTTCGAGTTGCTTGAGGCGCACGGCGGTGGCCGCCACGTCGTCTGCCAGCGGTTGGCAGCGACGCACGCGGCTCACAGCTTGTTGGCCGCGATGTTCGCCAGCTCGCTGCGCTCGCCCTTGGACAACAGCATGTGGCCGACCAGCGCCTCGCCGCGCAGCCGATCCGCCGCGTAGCTGAGGCCGTTGGTGGAGCTGTCCACGTACGGGTTGTCGATTTGGAAAGGGTCGCCGGTGAGCACGATTTTGGTGCCTTCGCCGCAGCGCGTGATGACGGTCTTGACCTCGTGGGGGGTCAGGTTTTGCGCTTCGTCGACGATCACGTACTGCGACGGCAGGCTGCGCCCGCGAATGTAGGTCAAAGGCTCGACTTGCAGCTGGCCGGACTGGAACAGCTCGTCGTAGCCGCGCACGCCCCGCCGCTTTCCGCCGCCGGCGACCAGCAAAAATTCGAGGTTGTCGTAGATGGGCTGCATCCACGGGTTCAGCTTCTGATCGACGTCGCCCGGCAAAAAGCCGAGGTCGCGACCGAGCGGCATGACCGGGCGGCTGACGAGCAAGCGCGCGTAGACGCCCTCTTCGACCGTGCGCCGTAGGCCCGCCGCGAGCGCGAGCAGCGTCTTGCCGGTGCCGGCCTTACCGACCAGCGTCAGCAAGCGCACGTTCTCGTCCAGCAACAAATCGAGCGCGAAGGCTTGCTCGCGGTTGCGCGGGCGCACGCCGGACAGGCCCTCACGCGGCACCTTCAGCGCGCGAATGTCGCCCGTGTCGCCGTGATAGCGGGCCAGCGCCGTGCGCGGCCGCTCGCCGTCGTCGCGCAGCACCACGCACACGTTAGGCGGCAATTTTTCGCCTTCGGGCGGCTTGATGCTGCCGGAGCTGAGAAAGCCGTCCAGCTCCGCCGACGTGATCGGCAGCTCGATGATACCGGATTCGAGGTGCTCGAAATCGACGGCTTGGTTCTCGTAAGACTCGGTGGTGAGCCCCAGCGCGTCGCCACGGATGCGCAGGTTCACGTCCATAGTCACGAAGATGGTCGCGGTGTCGGGGTGCGAATCGCGAATCGCGATCGCCGTCTGCAAGATGGCGTGGTCGCCCGAGCCGGGGTTCAGCGCGATCGGCAGCTCGGCGCGCGTGGCCGGCACGAAGACGCGCAGCGAACCGCCGCCATCGAGCGACACGCCGCCCGAGAGCGGACCCTTGGCGCGCAGGCCATCGAGCAGCCGCGAGATGGTGCGGGCATTGCGACCGCGCTCGTTCGAGTCACGCTTGAACTGATCTACTTCTTCGATCACGTAGATCGGCAAGAACAGATCGTTGTCCTCGAACTTGAAGATAGCGTGGGGGTCGTGCAGCAGGACGTTGGTGTCGAGGACGTAGTTCTTCTTCATCTCGTGGGGGGCGCGAGGCGTGCCCTGAACGTTACTTTCCCTCGCGCGCGAGCGGCCGGATAGCCCTGTCCCCTCGCCCCGGCAAGAGTCCCGGGACCTTCAGGCGCGCGGCCCGGTCCACGGTTCGGGCAATTGGCCGGAATCTTGGGTATAAGCCGGTGATGACCCGCGAGCTTGCCCTGTGCCTGCTGGCGCTCGCCTACGTGGCTTTTGCGGCCGCGCGCAGCGGCCCGGGGAGCCTCGTGCTGGTCGTGACCGGCATCACCTTTTTCGTGTTCGTCACCGTTTACCGCCGCTCGCAGGTCGCGGCCGGCTCGGATCGCGTGAGCCCGACGGCGCGCAAGGCGGCGTGGCTGACCGCGTTCGGCATCGCGCTGTACGTCGAAGCGCGCGTAGGCGGCCCCGGACGGGTCGGGCTCGACGCCGCCGCCAACCTGGGCGTGGGCATTGCTTCGGTCGCCGCTCTCACCGCGCTCAGTCGCGTCAAGTCACTCGGCGGCATGCTGCATTGGGAGCAACCCGTCGTGCGCTTGCCGAACGGCTCGAAGGTCGAAGCGGCCAAGGCCACCGAGTGGCTGGACGGCGCCGCGTTCAGCGGCCTGCTCTGGGCGATCGCGACCACCATTCCGGCTGCGTTCGCGCTGATGCCGGGACGCTTCCTGCAAGATCCGTTGCTCATCGACTACGCGACCACCAGCGCCGCCGCCGGTTCGCTGCTGGTCCATTGCGCGGCGACGTTGCGCCTGCGCAACCTGCGGCGCGTGGAGCTGGGGGTCGGTGATCGCGCTTCGAGCGCGTTCGCGTTGTCGGTCACGGCGCTGTTGGTGGCGGTGTTGGGGGCGTCGCTGTCGTTGGCGCCGCCCGACCGCTTTTTGCCTTCGGCGCTGTGCGGCTCGGCCGCGCTGGCCGCGTGGGCCGCCACCGCCGCCGAGCCGACGAGCGTGACCCGAGCCTTGCGCGGTATTTTGGCGGTGGCGATCGCGGGCGTGCCGGTGGTCGTGGCCGCCGGCACGTTGGCCCACGCCCGGCCTGGCGCCAGCGGCAGCATCTTGATCGGTGCTTCCATAGCCTGCGTTTTTGTCGGGCTTTTAGCGCAACGAATCGCCAAGCCGCTCGGCCCCGAGCAGTCACGCTGGCTCTCGTCAATCGAAGCGGCCAGCCGCGGCGCGCTCTCGCCCGATCCGAACACGGCGCTGACGGCGGCGCTGATCGCGCTGCAGAGCACCGCTAGCTCCGGCAACGCCCGCGCCGAGATCTGGCGCCAATCACCGAGCGAGGTGCTCACCGTCGACGTCGCCGGTTACTTGCACGTCGAGCGCGCCGACGCTCCCCCGCGGTTGTACGAGCTGGCGCTGGGCGAGCCCGAGCGCACCCTGCGCGTCGACGCGCTGGCCGCGGTCGAGGTCAGGCGCCCGGAGGTGCGCGGGCTGTTGGCGTGGTTTCGCGCGCGCGGCGCGTACTCGGCCACCGTGGTGTGCGACGAGGACGGGCCGCTCGGCTTCGTGCTCTTGCCTGGCGACAGCCGGGGCAGCCCGCTCACGCTCGAGGAAGCGCGCGCGCTGCGCAGCTTGTCCGACCGCATCAGCTCGCTCATTTCGGTCTCGGCCGCGCTGTCGCGGGCGCGAGAACGCGAGCTGTTGGCGCAGGGGCGCGCCGAGGCGCTAGAAGCCGAATGTGAGCGGTTGAGCCACGCCATCAACGCTCAAACCGCGCGCCACCGTTGGCCCGCCGAGCGCCTGGCCCGCGGCGTCCGCACCACCGCCTTCAGCCCCGCCGCACGCCTGGCGCTCGAGGGACTCGAACGGATCTCGCGCGTGGACGCGCCGCTCGCCCTTGTGACGCCGCCCGGCGTCGACGCTGAAGGCTTCGCCGCGCACGCGCACTTGTGCAGCCCGCGCGCCGATGGACCGCTCGTGACCGTCGATGCCACCGAGCGCGAGGCGCGTTCGCTGGAAGTGTGGCGCGACAAAGCCCGCTCGCCTTTGGTCGCCGCCGACGGCGGCACGCTGCTCGTCCTCGGCGCGTCCGCCCTACCGCGCGAAATCCAGGAGCACATTGCCCATTTCCTGGCGACACGGGCGACGGCCGAGTCGCCGTCGCAGGTCTTGCCGGCGGGCTTGGTGTTCGGCTTGCCCAGCCCCGCCCACGCGCTGCTCGACGCCGGGCGCCTGCATGAAGCGCTGGCGCGCTTGCTCAGCGACCGCCAATTGCAGCTGCCTCGGCTCGCGGACCGCGCCGAAGACTTGCGCGCGCTGGTGCTCGAGGGGCTGAGTCGCTTCGGCGTCGGCACCTCCGGCGAGCCGCTCGGCATCGAGCCGGCGGCGCTGGCCGCGCTCACCGAGCATGAGTTCCCCGGTAACGAGCTCGAGTTGTTCGGCCTGATCGCGCGCACCGCCGCCACCGCGCGTGGCACGCGCCTGACGCTGCAAGACCTGCTCGGCAGCGGCCTCGGCAGCCCGAGCTCTCACCTCGAGCCTTCGAGCGAGCTCGGGGATGATCCGAGCTTGCCGGCTCCGCCTTCACTCGCCGTGCGTCGGCGCTCATTGCGGCGTGCCCCCGGTCGCTGAAGCTCCGAGCGCGAGCGCCCAGGCGCGGCTCGTCATTCAGGCCGAGGCGCTAGCGTGGCTGAGCGACAACGCGGCCGACCCGTTGGACGCGGTCATCACCTCCCTGCCCGACGTCTCGGAGCTACCCGGGCTCGGCGGTCTCGACGCCTGGAAGGCGTGGTTCATCGATGCCGCGGCGCGCGTCATGAGCTGGCCCGCGACGGGCATGCCGTCGTTGTTTTACCAGAGCGACATTCGCTACCAGGGCGCGTGGCTCGATAAGTCGTACTTGGTTCAGAAAGCAGCCGAGCGCGTGGGCGCGCAATTGTCATTTCACAAAATCGTCTGCCGCAGGCCCCCGGGCTCGCTGTCGCAGGGCCGCGCCAGCTACTCGCACTTGTTGGCGTTCACTCTCGGCGCCCCATTAACCCCCAAAAAGCCGAGCGCGGACGTGCTGCCCGACATGGGTGACATGCCCTGGAGCCGCGCCATGGGCACGAGCGCCTGCCAAGCCGCTTGTCGGTTTCTGCTCGACGAAACCAGCGCGCGGCGGGTCGTCGACCCTTTCTGCGGTCGCGGCACCGTGTTGGCCGTCGCCAACGCGCTCGGCCTCGACGCGCTGGGCATCGAGCTATCCGCCAAACGTTGTCGCTTCGCGCGCAACATGACGTACCCGACCACTACCGACTCGTCGAGCCGCGCCCGGGGCGAGAGCTGACGAGAGCGACGGCAGCCCTCGCTCAGTACCGCAGATTGTTCGAGTCGCCGATCATCCGATTGTACGTCTCGACCACCTGCGCGGGGTGGCCGTCGACCATGCTGGGGCTCGATTTGGAGAAGAACTCTTTGTTGAAGTCCTTGTTGTCGCGCTTCCTGCGCAGCAGCTCTTTGGCCGCCTTGAGGAAGGTCTTGGAGCTGCTCGCGTACGAGGAAAACATCATGGCCTTGTCGGCCTCGGCTTTGTGCGACTCTGCGTACTGTTCGAGCTCGGTCAGGGCCTTGTCGTAGGTTTGCACGGCCACGTCGTACTTTTGGAGATCGAGCTCCTTGAGCTCGGCGATGTCGGTCAGCTTGATCAGCGCTTTGGCCTCGTTCAGAGACTTTTGCGACAGGTACTGCAGGCGACGCGTCGGGTCTTTCTCCAGGCGCGCAAATTGGCGCGCGTTGACGCCGTCGTTCAAGGCCGTGACCCGATCCTCGAAGCCTTTGCTGACTTGCTCGAACTTGGCAAAGCCGTTCATCAGCTGCAGGTGCAGGGCCTTGCCCTTCGCCATCTTGTCGTCTTTGTAGTCTTTTTGGTCGTAGTACTTGTCGGCCTGCTTCACGAGCGGGTCCAGCTCTTCGAGCGCCTTTCGGTATTCGGCGGCCGCTGACTCTACTTCGGGTAGCGACGGCTGCTTCGTCTTGGCGCGGTCGAGCGACGTGATGCAGGTGTTGGCGTTGATGTCGTAAAGGCCGTACACGTTGCGTTCCTTGCCGGTGGGGCCCGTCTTCTCGTCGGCCCACGACAGGTAGCGGTTGCGGCTATCGATCACGCGCTTGGAGGTGCCGTTCATGCAGCTGATGTAGTCGCCGAGCTTGTTGCCCAGCTCGGCATCTTTGTCTTCTTCGGACGAGATCGCAGGCCCTTTGGCGTCGGGCACGGCGCTGGCGGCGGCCTTCAAGGCTTCGGCCGCTTTTCTGGCTTCGGCGATCTGCTTGCAGCCGGCGAGGCCAACCAGCGACGACAGCGAGATGGCCCCCACAGCGGCGGCAAGAAAGAGCTTGTTCATGGTCCTACGTCCTCCAGCAAGTGAGCGAGCCCCGGATGTACGCAGACATACGGGGCAAAATTCCCGACTTCTCGGCTATCATGCTCGTCAGCGGCGGGTCAACGGACGCAGCAAAACCATGGCCAGGGCCGGCACCGCGATGCCGAACGCGAACGGCGCCAACAGCGCCCACGCGCCTCGCCAATCGAGCACGCCGATCAGCGCATAGGCACACGCCAAGCCTGCGTTGCCCAGCGTGGTGACGAGCAGGAAACGCCAGCCGTTCACGCGCGTGGCGCCCGCCAAGAGCGTCGAAGCCTCCGCCAGCACCGGGACACCGCGACAGACCAGCACCACCCAGTTGCCGTAGCGGTTCATCATGGCGCGCGCGCGTTCGAGCTCGCCGGGGCCCGCCATCCGTCGCGCCAACGGCTCGCCGCCAAAACGGCCGATGCCGTAGCCCAGCCACGCCGCGACGGTCATACCGAACGCCACCGTGAGCGCACCTTCCCAAGCGCCCAGCAGCGCGACGGCGCCCGCCGAAACGAAGCTCGACGGAATCGGCAACACGACATCGCCGGCCAACAGCAGCACCACCAACAGCGCAACCGTTGCGCGCCCGGCCACCGGAGTCAGCAGCCGCGCGCTCCAGGCATTGATCGGCTCTTCCCACAGCGCGAAGGGAATCAGGATCAACGCCAACACCAGGCAGGTGAGCGCCGTCCAACGCAGCCAGGGCTTCACAGCCCGAAAAAATCCTTGATACCGCGCAAGATGCGCACGTTTTCGCGGCTGAGCCGTTGGCTGTGGGCGTCGGGGTCGAGGCCGCCACGCGCGGCGTCCAGCTCGACGCGCCGGGCCGCGAGAATTTCCGAGATGCGCTCGGCGATCGCCGGTCGTCGCTGCAAGATGCCTTGGAAATCGGCCTTGTCGATGCGCAGGCACTCCACCTCGGTGAGCGCCACCACCGTCGCTTCACGTGGTTGCCCGGTCATCAGCGCCATTTCGCCGAAGAAGCTGGGCGCTTTTAGGACGGCGACGCGCTTGTCACCCTCGGGGGTAGCGATACGCACCTCGACGTCGCCTTTGCTGAGCACGTACAGCCAATTGGCCTTGGCGCCTTGGCGGGTGATCACCTCGGCGCGCCCAAACGGCGTGCGGCGCGCGGTCTGAGCCAACGCGCTGCGCTCGGCGTCGTCCAAATGCTTGAACAGCTCGACGTTGGCGAGCGAGCGCAGCTTGGATTGAACGGCGCGCTGAGCCTTGCGCTCGGCGCGGGCCGAGTCTTCTTGGGAGAGAAACACGGCCGCGGCCGGAATCGCCAACGGGATGTCGGCGCGCTTCAGCGCCGAAAAGACGCGCTCGCGGACGTCGGAGTTGGTCGAGTCGTGGCGCCATAGATCTTGAATCCAGTAGCGCACCGCGTACAGCACGTAGCCGTCGCGGTTCTCGCGCCCCAGATCCATGCAGATGCAGTTGGCCATCGGGTTGGCCTCGACGCCGGTGATCGGGGCCGCGACCAGCGCCTGGTTGATGGCGGCGATGACCTCACCCGGCGAAAACCGAAAATCGACGCAAAAGTAGACCCATTGGCGGTGGGGCACGGGCTCGCCGTCGCGCTTGCCCAGCACCTTGATGGCTTGGCCCATCAGCATACCGTTGGGGACGATGAGCGTGTCCGAGTCGCGCGTTTCGAGCACGGTGTGGCGCCAGCGGATCTTTTTGACCTGCGCCTGCTGCTTGTTCTCGAACTCGATCCAATCGCCTTCTTGAATGGAGTCGTCGACCTGCAGCGCCAAGCCGCCCACGATGTTGCCGAGCGTTGCCTGGAGCGACAGGCCAATGACGGCCGTGACGATGGCCGAGGTGGCGATGATGCTCGTGAGGTTGAGACCGGCGTGGTGCATCAACCAACCGGCCGCGACCAAGTAGGCTGCGCCGACGGTCAGGTCGTGCAAAATGTCCGGCAAGTCGACGCGCGCGATCGGCAGAAGCAGATCGAACAGCGCGAGCGCCGACAGGTTGATGATCAGCAACACCTCGAGCAGGCTGCTGGCGAGCGCGAAACCTTCGACGACGGCAGGTAGGTTGAAGCGCTGGATGGCACTGCCGGCGAGCATGATGCCGACGTGCAGCGCGTACAGCACGACGCTGCGTCGCAGCCGCCGCCGCGGCGCGCTGGGAAACAGCCGCATGATGGCGGCGAGCGCGACGATGACGGCCGCGAGAATTCCTATGTGCAGAAACTGCCCTGTCACCGGAGCAGCACGCTAGCACGGCTCGCGGCAACACTTGGAAACACTTGAGGAAATGGCGCCTCAACGGTGGCGCGGGCGAGCGCGGGCGACGGACTCGTACGTCAGTTGCCGCTCTCGAGCGCGCGATGGATGGCGTCGGGCACGAGCCCCATCTCTTCGGCGATCGCGAGCAAGCGCGTGTTGTGGGGCAGCTCGGTCAAGTACAGCTTGGCGTACGGCGTGCCGGCCAAGCCGAGCAACCGTCGCTGCACGAGCGGCACCGCCTGCGAGATAGCGGTTTTGGCCAGCTCTGCGTCGCCCAGATCCATGGCCGCGTCGTGGTAGGCGAGAAATACGGGCGCCTCGTTCAGTAGGCTGGGCGCACCCGCTTCGAGCAGCTGCGCGGCCTCGCGCGCCAAATCAAGGGCGGCGTGCGCGTTGCCGCAGCGCCGCTCGGCCTCGGCCCACATGCCGAGCGCGACGGATAACACGTCGCGGTTTGCGGTGGAGCGGTAGGCTTGCGCCGACATGCGCAGCAGACCCAGCGCTCGGCGCGACTGCGCGTCACTCTTGCTGCGGAGCAGCTCGCAGCCCCGGTAAAACAGCATCCCCAAGTTGGAGCGATCGGGGGCGGCCCAAACGCCGGCCGCAGCCGCGTCGGCGTCTTCGCGGACGGCGGCCAGATGGGCCTCGAGCTTGACGTCGTTGCCGAAGGTGGCGGCCCAGCCCAAAAGGTTCATTTGGGCGTGGCGCACGGCGCCTTGGCTACCGATGGCGTCGGCCAGCGCCAAGCCAGTCTCGATCGCGGTGCGGGCTTCTTGGCGAGCGCCGATCGTGGTCAGGGCAAAACCCAAGTTGCTCATCAGCATGGCCTCGCGCTCACGCAGGCCCGCGGCGCGAGCGGCGCCGGCGGCGTTGCGGCGCGCCTCCAAAGCCGCGCCGAGCGCGCCGGTGGTTTGGCGCACGATGGCTTGAGTCTGGTAGGCATCGACCGCGGCCGAGCTCAGCTTTTGCGCCTGGCCCAACGCGAGCAGCCGCTTGGCTTCGACCTCGGCGTCGGCGAACTTGCCGGCGAAGGCCAGGCGCATCGATAGCGCGGCGGAGGAGCGCGCTTCTTCGTCGAACAGGTGCAGCGCGGCGGCTTGGTCGCGCGCCTGGGCCAAGCGTTGGCTAATCGAGTCGCCGGAGCCGCGCGCGTCGTCGAAGCGAGCTCGGGCCCCGCGCGCGCGGACGGCGCTGCCTTCGTCGTACACGTTCTCCTCCAGCGCCGAGACTGCCGTCTCGCGCTCGCTGGCGCGCGGATCGAGCCGGCTCCAAGCTTCGTCCAGGCACAGCGCGCGTTGAAAGCCGGTCGGCTTGTCCTCGGCGAACGCCAGCGCTCGCTCGGCCATGCTGAGCGCGTCGGTCAGGGCGTTGGTCGCCAGCGCGCGCTGGGCGGCTTTGGCCCAATAGTCCGCGGCGCGCACGTGCTCGCCGCCCAAGTCGTAGTGGCCGGCCACGGTCGCCGAGTCTTCGCCCATCGACGCTAGCCAGGCCGCGGCCAGCGCGTGCAGCTCTTTTCGCTCGCGCTCACCCAGCGAGGCGTAGGCGACGTCGCGCACCAACGCGTGCTTGAACAGCCACTCGCGCGTGCTGGTAAAGCGCGACACGTTCTGCTCCGTCAGCACCTCGGCGGCCACGACCGCCTTCATCACGCCCTCGGAGCCGTGCATGCCCAGCGTGTTGAGCGCGCCGTCCCAGCAGCTGAGGCCGAACACCGACAAGCGCCCGACCGCGTCGCGGCACTCGCCCTCCAGAGCGTCCAGGCTGACCTGAATCGCGGCTTGAATGGTGGGCGCGTGACGGGCGTCCCGGCCCGACGCGGTCAAGCGCGCCAGCTCTTCGGCGAACAGCGGTAAACCTGCGGCCTGATCCGCGATGCGATCGACGACTTCTTCGGGAATAGCGTCGCCCAAGACGGCACGCGCGATGGCGCGGGCGGCGCGCTTCGAAACGGGGCGTAGCTCCAGCCGCACGTGATCACGACCGGCGAAACGCGCCGTCTGGCCTTGCCAAAACTCGGGGCGCACCAACGCCATCGCCACGAGAGGCCGACCGGTGGCGCGACCCAACATGTGATCGATCCAGCCAATGCTTTCTGGATCGGCCCACTGCAGGTCTTCCATCAAGATCGCGACTTGCTCGTCTTGCGTCACTTGCAAGACCAAGTCGGTCATCGACAACCACAAAGCGTCGCGCGACCCGCGTGGGTCCAGCCCTTCCGGCAGCGGCTCGTTGGCGAGCAAACGCGACAAAAGCATGCGGTTTTGCGAGCTCAAATCGTCGCGCGTAGAAGGACCTAGGCGCGAGATGATGGCGCGCTCGGCCTCGGCGCTGGTGGCGCCCTTCGGCAAACTGATGATGGCGCGCAAGACGTCGGCGGCCGCGCCGAGCGCGTGGCCCTGACCGTAGGCGTCCGAACGCTGCAGCACGATGTGCGGCGCCCCGGCTTGGGAAGAGATACGCGCCATGACCTCGCGGCGCAGGCGGCTCTTGCCGATGCCGGGCGGCCCCGTGATCGAGACCAACACCGGCGTCGAGTCGAGACGCGAGCGCTCGAACGCGGACATGACCTGCGCCAGCTCGGGATCGCGACCGACGAACGGCGCGCCGCCGGTGCGCTCGCCGCGTGCGGCCTGGATCGGCTCACCGACCACGGCCGAGCCGTCGTCGCGGGTACGGAATTCGTAGCGCCCGCGCCCTAGCTCACTGGTGGTGGCGTCCGCCAGCACCACGCTGGGCTCGGCGTCGCGGGAAAGAGCGGAAGCGCGATCGACCACTTCACCTACCGGTTGGACCTCACCGGTGGCGGAGGCAAAATCGAGGCGCGCGCGCCCGCTGGCGATGCCGACGCGCGCACCGCTGCGCGCCAAACGTCGTCCCAGCTCGAGGGCGACGGCGGCTTCATTGCCCACCGCGCGGCGCGCACCCAGGTGGGCGACAATGGAGTCTTGGCCGAGCGGTACGGCGTCCGCGCCGCGTTGCCGCAATTGTTCCAGCGAGCGCTCGCGCGCCGAGCCGGTGCCGAAGCGGATCGCGACGATGGACGTGACGAGGCGTGAGCCGCTCCAACCGAGCCGCGTGGAGCGCACCGACTCGACCGGCTCCAGCCAGCTCGTGCGCATGCCGTCGCGCGAAGCTTCGTTCAGCAGCTCCAGCACTTCTTGCATGCTGCTGGGGCGGGCGCTCGGATCGGTCTCCAACATGCGGCTCACCAGCGCGTCGATCATGGGCGGAGTGTCGCGGCGCAGCTCGCACAAGCGCGGCGCGCTGGTGGTGACGAGGCGGGCCAGGGTCGCGATCAACGTCGGGCCCATGTGCGGGGGCCGACCCGCGATCAGCTCGAACAGCGTCGCCCCCAGCGAGTAAATGTCGGAGCGCGCGTCGACGGGCGCGTCGCCGCGCGCCTGCTCTGGCGCCATATACGCGGGCGTGCCCACGACATCACCCGAGCGGGTGATGCGCACGTCGCTCTTGGCGGCCACGCCGAAATCCACGATTTTGGGCCAAACGTTCTCGAGCGAGCCGTGCGACTCGGTCGAGCGGCACAAGAACAAGTTGCCGGGCTTGATGTCGCGGTGAAAGACGCCCGCTTCGTGCGCCGCCACCAGTGCTTCACCGACCTTGATACACAAGTCGGCGGCTTGCTGAATGCTGAGCGGATCACGACGTTGGCGTTGGGCGAGATCCTCACCGTCCAGCCATTCCATGGCCACGTAGGGCAAACCGCTGTCTTCGAGCACCCCGAAGGCAACCGTCTTGACGATTCCGGGGTGGTCCAGGTTGGCCAGCAGCTGGCCTTCACGCATCAAGCGCTGCTCTTCGTCGGGCGCGACACCGGCGTCGGCGGCGATGACCTTGAGCGCTACCGTCCGCTGCGTCGTGAGGTCGTAAGCGCGGTAGACGATGCCTACCCCACCTCTACCCACCTCGCGTTCCACCACGAACCGGCGGCCGAGACGCCTGCGCTCCGAGCTAGTCGACTCTTCCAAGTACCCTCCAAGCTAGCCCCGGGCGAGCGCGGACGGAAGCCCGCCCATTCCGGGGTCGTCAAAATCTCCAAGTTTTTCGCGCGGGCGGGACGAATCGGGGTAGTTTGCGCCAAGCACGCGGGATCGTGCTTTTTAACGTCGCGTCGAAGAGGAGCTTCGCTATGGCATTACGTTCACTTATTGCAGCGCTTTCGTTGGTGGCGGTATCGGCTTTGGGGCTGCAAGGCTGCAGCAAAGACGCCCAAAAGGTTCAACCAGAGACGCGCGGCAAGCGCGGCGAGACCTGCCTGGCGCGCAACGACTGCGACGACGGACTGGCGTGCATCAGCGGTATCTGCGCCAAGAACGAGTTCAACATCGACGTCACGGCCAAGCAGTGCATCCGCGAAGAATGCAGCACGACCGAAGATTGCTGCGGCGACAAAGCGACCGAAGCGCCGGCCAAGTGCGCCGATCGCAACGAGATCTGTGATTCGGCCAATCAGCGACTTCCCAATTGCACGGCCAACACCACCTGCACCACCGCGAACGCCGCGACGGTGTGCGGCGCCGGTACCTGCCTGCCGGGCGTCTGTATCGGCACCGGGCAAAGCAGCGGCGCGTGTGAGACGGCCGCCGACTGCGAGAAGAACGTCTGCGTGACGCCCGCCGGCAGCACGACGGGCAGCTGCTCGCTGACGTTCGCGACTTGCGGTCCCGACTACCCGGCGTGCGCAGCCACCGTGGCGACTTGCTCGAACCGCGTCTGCGACTGCCAAAACCCCGTCTACAACCCCAACGCCGACATCTGCTTCGACACCGATTGCGACGACATCTGTCTGCTCCGCTGCCAAGACAACCTGTGCCTCGAAGACAAGTCGTGCAAAACCGACGCGCAGTGCCAAGCGCTCGGCTTTCAGGTCTGTGACGGCGGTCGCTGCGTCGAATGCACGGACGACACCGATTGCGACGAAGACAACGACGAAACCTGCGTCCGCGGCGCTTGTCACAAGCCATGCAAGGAGAACGAAGAGTGTCCGCTCTTCGAGGCGTGCGTGAAGGGCGACTGCGTGTACCAGGGCTGCAACGACGATCGCGAGTGCATCCTCGCCGCCAGCCGCGGCTTGCAAGGCGTTGGCGGAACCAGCAACGCCCAAGCGGCCGGCGCCGACGACCCGCGCTTGTACAAGTGCCTCGCCAACGACGCCGACCCCGCTCACAAGACGTGCAAGATTCCGTGCGAAAACGACGGCTCGTGCGGCCAGTTCCAGGTCTGTGACGCCGGTTATTGCAAATTCGTTGGTTGCGACAGCGACGAGCAGTGCCGCAATTACCTGGGCATCGCCAACCAAATGACGAGCGAAAGCAAGCCGTACGTGGCCAAGGCCAAGTGCGTCGACCCCGCTGACGCCGTGAAGTAACGCCACCACCTAGTCACCCTGCGACCGGCTAACGCACGGTCACGTGAACAGCGCTCGCGGTGAAAGCCGCGGGCGCTGTTTGCTATTTGGGCTCGACCGACACCCCAGGGGCGTGACGACGAGCTGGGGACGGTTGCCTACCCCACGGGACACGATCACCATCTTCTCCACGGACGGCGCCGTGGCGTGCAGGGCGAGCGAGAACACGCGCCTGCCGGCCGCCAGCGCGGCCTTGACGATCAGCTGGCGCAGCGCTGACGTATGCAACTGGTGGATCGGCCGTGCCTGGCGATCTCCGATTTGCCCATCGTCCACTTAGTGGGTGGCTCGCTCACGTGCACTGGACGCCTGGCGGCAGCGGCACCACGAGTACGCGAGCTCGAAGGGAGACGTTCGATGAACTTATCGTTGCGTGGCTGGGTGTTGGGGTTGGTATTGCTCGGTGCCGCTTGCAGCACTGACGAGAAAGAGCCGGAGGCTACCGGCAGCACGGTCAGCTACTGGCAAGACGTCGCGCCGATCTTCGAGCAGCGCTGCTTGAGCTGCCATCAAGAGGGCGGGCTCGGTCCTTTCCGGCTGGACGACTACGAAACCGCGAAGGCGCACGCGGCCGGGATTCGTACGCAGACTCAGGCGCGGCTGATGCCGCCGTACCTGGTAACGGCAGACGGAAGCTGCGGCGAGTTTCAAGACTCGCACTGGCTGAGCGATAAAGAGCTCGCCACCATCGACAACTGGGTCAAGGCGGGGGCGCCCCAGGGAGACGACGTTCGGATCGTCGCGCCCGCCTTGCCCACGCTCGACGATGCGACCACCTACACCACGCCGGTCTTCACTCCCGAGCCCGAAGGCAGCATGCTTGCGGAGCACGACGAATATCGCTGCTTTTTGGTGGATTCGGGGGTGGACGCGGTCAAATTCATCACGGCCTACGACGTCGAGCCGGGTCTTCCCGCCGTGGTTCATCACGCGCTGGCCATGATCGTCGATCCGGACGCGCCCGCCTCGCTGCCGGACCAACCCGGGCTGACCAATCTCGAGCTGATGGAAGCGCTCGACGCAGAGTCACCCGATCGGGATGGCTGGCCGTGCTTCGGTATGGCCGGCGACGGCGTGCAGGTCCGAGACGTGCCGACGACCTGGGCACCGGGCGAGGGCATGGTCACCTACCCCGGTGACAGCGGCATCCCGTTGAAGCCGACTGACAAGATCGTCATTCAGGTTCACTACAACCTCGAAGACGAGTCGCAGCTCGGCAAGAGCGTCGAGACGAAGATCAAGTTTCGCTTGGAAGACAGCGTGCCCAACCTTGGCTTCTTCGTGCTCGCTGATCCTTTCCTCGACAGCTTGCTCAGCGGGGATACTCCGGAAACATTGCCGGCGGGCAAGGCGTCGGTACCGTACAGCTGGGAGCAGAAGCTCGCCGACTACGGGCTAGACCAAGTCCCCGACGTGAAGCTCTACGGTGTATTCCCGCACATGCACGAGCGCGGCCGCAGCTACTCGATGAAGGTCTCGAGCGCCGGCAAACGGGAATGCGCAGCCGACGTGCAACGTTGGGACTTTCACTGGCAGCACATGTACTTCTACAGCACGCCCTTCGACGTCGCTGCCGACACCGCCGTCCACATCACCTGCGATTACGACACGTCTGCAGACGACGCCCCCACCTACCCCGGCTGGGGCACGCGCAACGAAATGTGCTTCGTCGCCCTGTATTTCACGGCGCCGCTCAAGTAGCGGAGGCGCACCAGCGGGAGGCTATTGGCGCGTGTAGCGGTGCTTCACGCCCGCGAGGAAGTAGGCGGCGTCGGCATTTGCCAGTAGCCGCACCCGCGGGCGGCGCCGTTCGACAGCTTGCCACCCGGCGCAGCTCCGCGAGCGAGTAGCGGTGGTGATGGTTGTCTTTCGTCGTCACCGGCACCCGCGAGAAATCGGTGCCAGCGTGCGCGCGGCTTGGCTCGAAGCCCGCCGCTTTTCACGAAGTGACCGTACGCGGGCACCTCGCGCGCGGCGGCGTGGACCAGGGCCCAAGCTGCCGCCGCGGGTGAGCTCGAGAAGTGGCGGTCCAGCTCATCGACGAGCGGCGTACGATAAAACCGCTCGAGCGCCGCTTGGCTCGTCGATGCTGGCCCTGAGCACTTACTTGAGCGGCTCGACGATGATCTCGACGCGGCGGTTGTTGGCGCGTCCGTCGGGCGTACCGTTGTCGGCAATGCTGCGCGACGAGCCGAGCCCGGTGGCCCGAATCTTCTCGCTCGGAATGCCCCGCGACACCAGGTACGTGCGCACCGATTCGGCGCGCTTCAGCGACAGCGTCTCGTTGTCGCTCGCTTTGCCCTTCGAGTCGGTGTGACCCTCGACCAAGATGCCTTTGTAGCCTTGGTCGATCAGCGCCTTGGCGACTTCGTCGAGCTTGTCCCTCGCGATCGGCAGAAGCTCGTACTTGCCGGTCGCGAACAGCACCGCACCCGATAGGGTGATGACCATGCCGCGCGCTTCTTCTTTGACCTTGGCGACCTCGGCCAAGCTGGCCATCGCGGCGGCGGCTTTGCGCTCGGCTTCGGCGCGGGCGACCTTTTCGGCGCTGAGCGCTTTCTTCTCGTTCTCGAGCTCGGCCTTGGTCTTTTCGCCGGCCTGACGCTCGCGGTTCAGGTCGCTCTTGGCCTTGTCCAAGCCGTCGAGCTGCGCGTCTTTGAACATCTTGTCCGCTTTGTCGGCGTCACGCTCGGCCGCGACCTTGCCGGCGGCGGCTTCGGCGATCATCGCTTTTCGCTCGGCGATGTAGGCCAAATCGGGCGTCGGCGGGTCGACGCCTTCGTCTTCGAAGCTCCTCTCGGCTTTGTCGAGCGCCTGTTTGGCGGTGTCGAGCTGTGCGGGCGCGAGCTGCGCCGACATGCCCTTGGAAGCACGCTCGTAAGCTTTGCGAGCGTCGACGAGCTCTTGCGGCGGCAGCGTGGCACCGCAAGCCCCCAGCAGAACCAACATCGAAAGCGAGGTCGTTACGCGAAACATTGGCTGGTATCTCCCTTGGCTCACTGGTTCAGCTTCTTCTTCAATTTGCCGAGCTGCTCGTCGGCGTCCTTGGCGTCTCTCAATGCTTTGGCCTGCTGAGCCAACGCCAGCGCCAGATCAGCGTCGGCCTGAGCGCGGTCCACGACGCGCGCCGCTTCTTCGTTCTCGCCGTCTGCGATCAGCTTTTTGGCTTTTTCAATCTGCTCGTTGGCGAGCTTCAAATGCAGCTGCGCTTTCGGATCCTCGTTGGCACCACCAACTTCGGCTCCTTTTGCCGCAGCTTGCGCTGCGGTCAGCGTCTCCTGAGGCACGGCTGCACCACCGCAGGCGGCGCCGGACGCCGCTATCAATCCGACCCAAAGCATCCGTAAGGCGAGCTTCCGAACCACGATTCCTCCAGGTGAGCAGGGCGGGCTTTTCAGCCCGTGAAATGACGCACCGCGAGCTTAGACCAGCAAGCGGCCCCGGAGGAAGCCTGGTAGAAGAAACCGGCTCGCCGAAATGGTGAGCGGGAGGAAGAGAGGATGGCTGGGACAATGAGGCGCAAGGACTTTTTGGTGCTCTCCGTCACGCTGAGCGGCCTGGGCCTGGCGACCGCCTGCGATGACGGCGACGACACGATCATCAACGGTGGGGCGGGCAGCGCTGGCAAGAGCGGCTCCGCGACCGGTGGCAAGAGCGGCATGACGGGCGGGGGGAATAATGCGGGCGGCACGAATGGCGCTGGAGCCAGCGGCACGAGCGCGGGCAACGGCGGGGTCGACCCTGGCGGGGCCGCCGGCTCGCAGCATGGCGGTCAGGGTGGCATGTCCCCCGGTGAAGGTGGCGGCAACGGAAATGACGCGGGCATGGGCGGAAGCGTCGATGGCGGCGCGGGCGGGACCGATGCCGCCGGCGGAGCTGGAGGCGACGGCGGGGCCGCCGGTGCGGGCGGCCCACACACGTGCGCGGGGGCCGCGATGACGCAAACGGCCAGCACCAGCGGGAACAGCCACGACCACATCACTAACCAGGGTGAAACCAACCTCACGCTGTTGATCAACAGCTCGAACCCGATCGTCGCCTTCCAGCTACCGACGGCAAGCTCTCATTCGCACACGATCCAGCTGACTCAAGGCGATGTCGACTTGCTGCGCGCCGGCGGACAAATCGAGGGCAAGGTGTCGTCGTCCACGGCGGACCACACGCACACCTACACTATCTCTTGCGGGTAGCGCTCCGGCCGTAACTTTTCGGCGCCGAAGTACTCGGGCGGTGATAAAAGTGTGCCTGCCGTCGCGGCGCCGGTTTTCGGCTCCCCGACGGCACCGAGTGGGGGGGAAGCCGCCAACCTTTGAATCTCCTGCTCGTCGAAGACAATGGCGCCGTTGGGCGCGCAATCGCCAAATCGCTGCGAGCGCAAGGTCACACGGTGACGTTGGTGAACAACTACGCGGATGCGCGCGCCACCACCGGTTACTTCGATGTGGGCGTGCTCGACATCACGTTGCCCGACGGCGACGGCATCGAGCTGTGCGAGCTGCTGCTGAAAGCTCGGCGTATCGGCGGCGCGCTGTTCTGCTCCGGCAGCATCGACGACCTCTTGCTCGAGCGCGCGCAAGAAACCGCCCCCGTCATCTCCAAAGAAGCCAGCTTCTGGGAGCTCTGCGACGCCATCACCGCCGCCGCCCCCGCCGACCTGCCCAAACCGTAGCGGCGGCGTGCCCGACAGCGGAAAGGGCGCTACCCAGCCACTTCGAACAGGCCGGCGGCGCCCATGCCTCCGCCAATACACATGGACACGATGCCGAAGCGACCGCCGCTGCGGCGAAGCTCGTGCAGCAGGCTGGCCGTCAGCTTGGCGCCAGTGCAGCCGAGCGGGTGGCCGAGCGCGATGGCGCCGCCGTTGACGTTCAAGCGATCATCGGGAACGCCGAGCTCGCGGGCGCAATAGACGGCTTGGGCCGCGAAGGCCTCGTTGATCTCGAAGCGATCGATGTCTTTGATGCCAAGGCCGGTCTGGGCGAGCAGCTTTTGGATCGCCGGTACGGGGCCGATGCCCATGATGTCCGGATCGACGCCCGCGACCGCGAAGCCGCGCAGCCGCCCGAGGGCTTTGACGCCTAGCTCTTGAGCTTTTTTGTCCGACAAAAGGACGCTCGCGGCCGCACCGTCGTTCAACGGTGAGCTGTTGCCGGCGGTGACGCTACCGCCCTGCTTGAAGACCGGGTTCAGCTTGCCCAGCACCTCCGCGGTCGTGCCGGCGCGTGGGCATTCATCGACGTTGAAGTCGATTTCGCTCACGCCCTTGGCCTCGAGCACGCGCGCCTTGACCGAGAAGATTTCGTCGTTGAAGCGACCGGCAGCGATGGCAGCCAACGCGCGCTCATGCGAACGCGCCGCGAAGGCGTCCTGGTCGGCCCGCGAGACACCGAACCGACTGGCGACCCGTTCCGCCGTGTGCCCCATCGAAATGTACGACTCGGGGTAGGTGTCCATCAGCGCCGGGTTGAGGCTCACCTTGTTGCCACCCATCGGCACCATCGACATCGACTCGACGCCGCCGCCGATCGCGACGTCGGCGAGGCCGCTGTGAATCTGCATGCCCGCGTGCACGATGGCTTGCAGGCCGCTGGCGCAGAACCGATTGACCGTCTCACCCGGAACGCTATTGGGAAACTTCGCGACGAATACGGCATTTCTCGCGATGTTCAGGCCCTGTTCGGCCTCGGGCATGGCGCAGCCCAAGACGACGTCCTGCACGTCTTCCGGCTTCAAGCCTGGCACTCTGGCGACGGCCGCCTGCATGGCCCAGCCCGCCAAATCATCGGGGCGGGTGGAGCGCAGCGTGCCCTTCAAGGCGCGCCCGACCGCCGTCCGAACACTGCTTGCGATGACCACGTTCAATGGAAACTGACTCATGATGATTCCTTCAGTTCCTCAACGGCTTGTTGTTCATGAGCATGTGACCGATGCGGTCGAGCGATTTTTGCTCACCGCACAGTGAAAGGAACGCTTCACACTCGAGGTCGAGGTAGTGCTGGTCGCCGACCTCGGTGCCCGCGGCCACGAAGCCACCGCACAGAATGTGTGCCAGCTTGTTGGCGATCAAGGCGTCGTGTTGGCTGGCAAAGCCGCCTTCGACCATGGCCCAAATGCGGGCGCCGATGGTCTTGCCGGCGTCGTAGCCGACGGCGCTGTGGACACCCGCGCGCGGCGGACGGTAGCCGGCGCGCGCCAGCCCGAGCGCGCGCCACTTGGCGGCGTACAAAAGCTCGGCGCGGTTCAGGCTGATGCCGTCCGTGGGCCGCAAATAGCGCAATTTCTTGGCTTCGTCAGCGCTGGTCGCCACCTTGGCCATGGCCACGTTGAGCGATGCTTCGCCGATGAAGGGCAGCAGATCGACGCCCTTCACCTTGGCCGCGTCGTCCGTGAAGCGCTCGACCATACGCAGGCAACCGCCGCCGGCCGGGATTAGGCCCACGCCAACCTCGACCAAGCCCATGTACGTCTCGGCGTGGGCCTGGCAGGCGTCGGCGGCCATCGCAACCTCGCATGCTCCACCCAAGGTGTACTGAAACGGCGCGGCGACGACGGGCACGTTCGCGTAACGCAATTTCTGTAGCGCAGCCTGCAAGCCGCGGATGATCTTCTCCACCTGATCCCAGGCCTTCTGCTGGGCGGCCATCATGATCAGCATCAGGTTGGCGCCGGCGCCGAAATGCTCGCCGTCGTTACCGATGACGATGGCGTCGAAATCCTTCTCCGCGATGTCGACCGCATCACTCATCATGGCGATCACGTCCGGGTCGAGCGTGTTCATCTTGGTGTGCACCTCGATGCCCAGCGCGCCGTCGCCCAAATCCACCAGCGAAGCGCCGAAGTTTTCTTTGACGACCTTGCCGGATTCTTTCAGGGCCGCGATGCGCAGCTCTTTGGGGCCGAACGGCACCGGCTTGGCCGCGCCGGTCTTGTAGTCGAAGAAACGCGCCTCTTTGGCGCCGCCCGAGTAGAAGCTGCCGCCCGACTTGGCCAGCGCCTTGACCCAATCGGGCAGCGCGATGCCGTCCTTTTCCATGCGCGCGACCGAGTCGGCGACGCCGATGGCGTCCCAGGCTTCGAACGGACCCAAGTCCCAATTGAAGCCCCAGCGCATGGCGCGGTCGACGTTGACGACGTCATCGGCAATTTCACCCAAACGGCGCGCCGAATAGGCCAAGGTGCGCGACAGCACCTTCCAGGCAAAGCGCCCCGCCACGTCGTCGGCGTTGATCAGCATTTTCAGGCGCTTACCCGCGTCTTCCTCGTTTTTGACCGCGCCCAGCGAGTCGAAGCGCACCTTTTCTTGGGGCCGGTACTCGAGCGTCTTCAGATCGATGACGTGGATGTCTTTGCCGACCTTTTTGTAAAAGCCGCCGCCTGTCTTGCGGCCGAGGTTGCCGGCCGCGGCCAACTTTTGCACGACCTCGGGCATGGCAAAGACGGCGCGCTCTTCGTCGCTGGTCAGCGACGTTTCGCAGTTCTTGGCCACGTGCATCAAGGTATCGAGACCGACCAGATCAGCGGTGTCGAAGGCGGCGCTCTTGGGCCGACCCATGGGTCGCCCCACGATTTTGTCGACCTGCTCGACCGTGAGGCCGTCGTCGATCATCGAGCGCATGGTGAGCATGAGCGAATAGACACCGATGCGATTGGCCACGAAGTTGGCGGTGTCTTTGGCGTAGACGATGCCCTTGCCCAGCCATTCACCGAAGCGGGCCATGCGTTCGACCAGCTCCGGCCGCGTCTCGGGCCCGGGCGCGACCTCGAGCAGCCGCATGTAGCGAACGGGATTGAAGAAGTGCAGAACCAGGAACTGCGGGCGGAGCTGCGCCGGCAAGACCGCGCTCATTTTCGCGATCGATAGTCCGCTGGTGTTGGAGGCCAAAATAGCGTTCGGCGACAACACGGGCGCGATCTTCTCGAACAGCTTCTGCTTGATGCCCAGATCTTCGATGATGGCTTCGATGACCAAGTCACATTCACGCAGGCGCTCGAGGTGGTCCTCGAGGTTGCCGGTCTGGACCAGTCGCGCCGCCTCCGGATCGTAGAAGGCAGCCGGCTTGGCCTTGAGCGCCTTTTCGAGACCGCCGTCGGCAAAACGGTTGCGGGCCTTGGGCTGGTCCCTCTCCTTATCCGTCAGGTTCGGCGGGACGATGTCGAGCAGGTGCGTTTTGACGCCCGCGCCCGCCAGGTGCGCCGCTATTGCGCTACCCATGACTCCCGCTCCGATCACGGCTGCCGTACGAATGGACTCGGTCATCGTCTCAGGATCATGCAGCCCCCACCCCTGAGCGTCCAGACCGTTTCATGTAGGCAAATGACCGCGAAAAGTCGGTAGGCCACGCAGTCGGTGCCGGCGGTCGCGCTCGGGCGTCGAGCTCGGCGCGACCGCCGGAAGGAACCGACCAGACGACGTGGAAGCGCTAGAGTCCGCGTGGGGCGCTCAGCCCCAGCGACGCGCTGATGCCCGAGTCCCCACCCCGGACCCCTCCCCCAGCTCCCTCGGTCGGCTCCGACGATGCGTCCGAGCGCCTCCGCTCGACGCCGCGCAGCTTTCGCAGCGTGTACGATGAGTATTTCGACTTCGTCTGGCGCTTCGCGGTGGGTCGCGGCGTTCCGAGGTCGTCGCTCGACGACGTGGCGCATGAAGTGTTCTTGGCCGTGCACCGTCAGCTGAGCGGCTTCGAGGTGCGCTCGGAGCTCAGGATTGGCATTGCCACCGTGGCGCGCAACGTCGTGCAGCGCTACCTGCGTCAACACCGTCCTCAGTCAGCGCTACAACCGCGGGTGCACGAGGAGCCGGCTGCCGGCGACGAGCCGGACGCCCTGCACGAGAAGAGCGCAGGTGAGCTGCTCGACATCATCTTGGACAAGATGAGCGAATCCGAGCGCGAGGCGTTCGTTTTGCGCGATATGGAAGGCCTTTCGATGAGCGAGACGGCCGAGGCGCTGGGCGTGAACGAAAACACGCTGCGCATTTGGCTGCACGACGCGCGCAAGGTGTTCAACTCGGTCGCAGCGCGCCTGCGGGCCCAGCGCTTTTGGGTGACGCGCGGGGCGGAAAGCCCGCCATGAACGAGATCGGCCGCCACGGTCGCCAGCTGCTCGACGATGCACGCCGCGAACGCACGCCCGACGCCGCCGCGCGCGAGCGCGTCTTCGCGGCGTTGATGAAAGACACGGCGGTCACGAAGCAGGCCCCTGTCGCCAAGCCCCGACCGGAAAGCAGACCGCTCACGCCGCTGGGGAAATGCCTCGTGCTGCTCGGACTGGCGATCGCGGTCGCGACCGGCCTTTACGCGGCCGGGCACGTGAGCTCGAAGTCCGCCGCTCCGGCCCCCACGCGTCCTCGCTAGCCGCTCGCCCGTCCGCCTCGTGTTGATTCTCTCGTTTTCCAGGCCGCGAGCCCTCCCGCGTCAGCGCGAGACGCCGGGAATGGCTTCGAAGCTGAACGCGGTTCCATCGACCCGGAAGGAGGCGCGCTGTTTGAGCTCCGAGCGCTGCGAAGAGCCGCCCACCAGCAGCTCGAATTCACCGGGCTCGACGATGCGCTTGCCGTAGGCGTCGACCAACGCCAGGCGCTCGTAGGGAACGAACAGGCGGAGCAGGCGCTTTTCACCCGGCGCGAGCCGCACGCGCTCGAACGCCACCAGCGACTGGCTGACCCAGGTCACCGAGGTAACCTCGTCGACTACGTAAACTTGCACGATTTCCGTGCCGGCGCGCTCGCCCACGTTGCTGAGCTCCACCTCGAGCTCGACCGCTTGTCCGTCGCGGATGAGCGGCGTGCGCACGCGCAAGTTTTCGTACTCGAAGCGCGTGTACGAAAGCCCGTGCCCGAACGCGAACAGCGGTTCCTGCGTCGAGTCGGCGTAGCGATTGCCGTGCTGGCCGCGCACCTGACTGTAGAAGATCGGCTGTTGGCCGACGTGGCGCGGGTGCGAGATGGTGAGCTTGCCGCTCGGGTTCTGATCACCGAACAGCACCTCGGCGAGGGCCGTGCCGCCCTCCATGCCCGGGTTGAAGCACTGCAAAATCGCGCACGCACGGCTGGCGCTCTCGGGCAAAACCAGCGGTTTGCTGGCGACCAGCACCAACACGAAAGGCGTCGCCAGAGCCGCGACGCCGTCGATCAGCGCGTTTTGATCGCCCAAGAGCTCGAGCGTCGCCGTGCTGCGCGTCTCGCCGATGAATGGAATGTCGTCGCCCACGACCACGACCGTGAGCTGCGCCGCTTTGGCGAGCGCGAGCGCTTCGGCCAAGGCGGCCGGGTTCTTGCCCCACAGATCACCGGTGGCGGCGTGCGTGACCTGGGCTCCGGGCAAGCGGGCGCGAATGCCGTCGAGCACCGTCGTCGTCAGCTCACGCGGCTGAGTGCCGTATTCGGGCCCGTACTGGCTCGCGCCCAACGACCAATCTCCGAGCTGAGCGAGCGCGTTGTCGGCGTTTGGGCCGACAACCGCGACGCTCGTCCACTTAGCGGGGTCCAGCGGCAAGGTGCCGTCGTTCTGCAACAGCACGAGCGATTCGCGCGCCGCCCGCAGGTTCAGCGCGCGATGCTCCGCGCAGCTGACGACACGCTTTTGCGCTTCGCGATCCGGGCGGCGCGGATTCTCGAACAGGCCCATGCGAAACTTGAGCAGCAAGATGCGCCGTACGACGACGTCGATCTCGGCTTCCAACAAGAGCCCGCGCTCGACCGCTTCTTGTGCGGCTTCGAAGAAGCCGGGCGTCGCCATGATCAGGTCGTTGCCACAGCGCACGGCGATCACCGCCGCCTCGACCAACGTGGGCGCGACCCGCTGCTCGTAAACCAAGCGCCCCGCGTTGTCGTAGTCGGTGACTAAAATGCCTTGAAAGCCCCACTCGCGCTTGAGCACCTCTTGCAACAGCCAGTGATTGGCGGTCGAGGGCAAGCCGTCCATCGATTGGTACCCGGTCATGAACGTCATGCAACCGGCCTGCACTGCCCGCTCGAAGGGCGGCAAAAAGAAGCTTCGCAGCTTGCGTCGGGAAATATCCGCTTCGGACGCGTCGCGGCCGCCCTGCGTCTCGGAGTAGCCCGCGTAGTGCTTGGCGCATGCCAGCACGCCGTCGGCGTCGCTCAGGCCCTTGCCCTGGTAGCCGCGGATCATCGCCGCGCCGAGCTCGCCGATGACGAACGGATCTTCACCGAAGGTCTCGCCCGTGCGGCCCCAGCGCAGATCGCGCGTCAGGCACAGCACGGGCGAGAAGGTCCAGTGCGCGCCCGTCGTCGCCATTTCACGCGCGGTAACGCGCGCTACTTGCTCCAACAGCTCCACGTCCCACGACGCGGCCAGCGCCAGCTGCGTCGGAAAAATGGTGGCGCCGGGATGAAACGAGTGACCGTGAATGCCGTCTTCACCGATCAAGAGCGGGATGGCGAGGCGCGTCGCGGCCGCCGCATCCATGGCCTCGGCCAGGCGCTCGTTCAAAATGTGGAACATGGAGCCGGGCTGCATTTCTTGCACGGCCTCGAGCGGATCCTTTTGCCCGTCCAGCTGCAGCATTTGACCGACCTTTTCGGCCAGGGTCATGCGCGACAACAGATCGGCGACGCGGCGTTCGGGCGGCTGCGACGCGTCCCGGTACAAGGCTTTTTCGGAGCTCATTTCGGAGTTCTTAGTCATGTGCTCGTCTTTCGTGCGCTCTTCTGCTTGCCCCGCTGAAGCGCGTCGTCCAAAAGCCGGCTAACGAGCTGTCGGGCCGGCACGCCGCTCGCCTCCATCAGCTTGGGGTACATCGAGATGCGGGTGAACCCGGGAATGGTGTTGATCTCGTTGACCCAGAGCTTGCGCTGGTGATCGAGGAATAAATCGACGCGCGCCATGCCTTCGCACTCCAAAGCTTCGAACGTGCGCCGCGCCAATTGCTGCGCTTCGGCGATTTCGGCGGCGCTCAGCTCGGCCGGGATGCGGGTCGTGGCCCCCGCGTCGTCCAAATACTTGGCCGCGTACGAGTAAAACCCGTCCGGGTGATTGACGACGATTTCCCCCGGAACCGAAACCAACGGCTCCGGTCCGCCCAGCACCGCGCACTCGATCTCGCGCGGGTGATCGAGCCCCTGCTCGATCACGACTTTACCGTCGAGCTCGAACGCAAGGTCGACCGCGGCCTCCAACGCGTCGGGGCCGAGCACGCGGCTGACCCCCACCGAAGAGCCTAAATTGGCAGGTTTGACGAATACGGGGAACAGCAGCGAGGCCGCCTCCGCCAAGCACGCGTCGCGCGCTCGAGCGTAGCGAGCCTGGCGAAGCGTGACATAAGGCAAAAGCGGTAGCCCGGCCTCGGCCAACAACCGCTTCATCACGTCCTTGTCCATGCCCACCGCCGAGCCCAACACGCCCGCGCCCACGTAGGGCAGGCCCGACAGCTCGAGCAGGCCTTGTACGGTACCGTCCTCACCCATCGGGCCGTGCAGCACCGGGAATACGACGTCGATCGCCAGCCCCGCACGCGCCTCGACCGAGAGCGCGAGCGCGCCGTCCGTCGACGGTCGCGGCGCCAACGAGACCTGCGGCAAGCCCACCGACAAGCGCGCGACGTGGGCCCCGTCGCCGGCGGCCAGCAACGACTCACGCGACTCGAGCTGCCAACGCCCCTGCTTGTCGATACCGACCAACACCGCCTCGAAGCGCTCCGGGTCGAGCGCCTCGACCACGAAGCGCGCCGACAACAGAGAGATTTCGTGCTCGGCGGAGCGGCCCCCGAACAACACGAGCACACGCAGCTTCTGGGTCATCGTTCTTGGCGCGCAGCATAGCGGAGGTTGGCCACACCACCAGCCAGCCGAGCCTGGCCTCGTGGGCTGCCAAAACGCAGCCTTTTTCGCAGAAACTGCCGTGCCGGCGCGGGGCCAACCTGGGAAGCCTCGCCAGCACCCAGGCTTGGCGAGCGGGCAGCTGGGAGATCAGACCAATGCCCAGACCCTCTCGAGCCCTGCAACGAGCGACAAGACCAGCTACGGGTCGAGCTCGGCGCAGACGGGGGAGGCAGCGGCCAGTGGTCGCAGGCCGGCGACGACGCTGTCGAGCAGCGCGCGCGTGGCGCCGTTGCCGTAACCCTCGCCGATCACCAGCATGCCGGTGCCGCCACAGATCGGTACCAGCAAGAGCCGACCGCGGATTGGTGTGCCGTCGATCTGCCAGACGCGCTCGACGGCCTTGCCGACCGGCGTCTGCGCGCTGCCCGACGGCACCACGACGCTCACGGTCTGGCCGGCGTCGAGCGGCTTTGTCAGCGCTTGTTCGAACATGTCGAACGAGTGCTGCACCGCTTTGGGTGAATACGCGAGGTCCGAGATGGCGAAGATCAGCGAGGCAAAGCCGCTGCCGCGCGCGCGGAAGCTGACGTCGTCCTCGTCGACCTTGGGCTCGAGGCCGGGGGCGATGGGGATGGCGAGGCCCAGCCGCGGCGCTATCAGCCGGGCGCCTTCGATGAAGGGTCGGCGCACCGGCGCGGCGCGACGCACGGGTGGGATGGTGATGGCGCCGAACGGAGGGGTCGCCGGAATACGCCGCCCAACGAGCTCCGGCAGGCCGCTCAGCAGCTGCCGCCCGAGCGCAGCCGCAAAGCCGCGCGTGACGCTCACCGTGCTTCCGTCGCGGCGCACTTGGGTCGCGTTGCGAAAGATCTCGCGCGTCGCCGCGGGCGCGTGATCCCAGCAGTGGACGGTCGCGCGCAAGGCGCGCTCGAACTCTCGCGCGTCGAGCTCACTGTCCCAGGTCGTCACCAACAGTAGTCCACCTTGCTCACCGCGACCCACGACCGTGAACGCATCGCCCCCCCAACCCGCAGCCGCTTCGACCGCGACTGGCCGCTCGTTACAGACCTCGAGCATGGCGCGCAGCAACAGCTCACCGACGTGTCCGGAGCGGATGTTTCGAAAGCCAGCGGGCGTGGCCGGCGCGCGCACCGGCACCGCGAGCTCGCCAGCCAGGTATTTTTCCGGATGTAAGATCTGCTCGGTCGACGCCGGCGGCACCTCGTACAGGCGATTGACGAGCGCGAAACCGCCCGCGCGGTGCACCTGGGCCACGAAGCTTGCCCCCGCCTGATAGGGAAATACCAGACGTTCGCGTTGAAATGGCGGGGCGCTCTTGAGCTCGGGACTGTTTTCGAGCGTGGCCTTGTAGTCCTTCAAGCTGGCTTCCAAGGCCCCGCGTGCCATGCGCACGAGCACGCGCGACAAAGGCTCGTGGTTCTCGTCCGCCGCAAACGCCGCCATCACCAGCATGGCGTCGCCCTCCAGCAGGCTCAGGCGTGCCAGCCTGGCGTCTTCGTCGATCACGTTCGCGACTTCGGGCATGCGAAAGTGCTGAAATTGCAGCGAATGCCCGAGCTCGTGCGCCACGACGAACGGCAGGTCGGCGTCCTTGCGCGCTTTTTCGCGGATATGTACCTCGTGCAAAAACTCGTCGTAGAAAGCGATCATCTGGCTGCGGTGCAGCGAGCCAAAGCTTTGCGCGGGCGCGGCGCCCTTGGCCGCGAAGATCAAACCGAGCGACAGCTGCACGGCCGGTAGATCGATCGGCGTCGGCAAGATCGCCTCACGCTGCGCTTTCCGATCGGCGACGCGATGAAAAGCCGACTCCTCGTCGAACCGCACCGGCGTGGGCTTGAGCTCGCTCAGCTCGCGCAAGCGGGCCACCCGCGACACGAACGACTCAGGCCGCTGCGCGAGCGCGTCATTCGGCTCACGCGCGGGCCGGGCTTGCGACGCGCAACCCAACCCGCAAAAAAGACAGAAGCAAGTCGCGAGCAAGACCCGCAACCGGCACCAGGCGAGCGAGGCGCGCCAGGCGCGCCGGTCGTCACTGACGCGCGCAAGCTGACCCATCGCCTCGCGTTTTACCATCGGACGAGGTGCGCTATAAGGGGGAGGGTGAGCGCCTTGGGTTGCGATCCGTCACGTCCCCGGAGTGGGCGAGCTGCCTTGGCGGCCCTTGCCGTCGTGAGCTCGGGCGGAGGGCTGCTGGGTATAGCTTGCAGCTCCGGCGGTGCCGTCGCCCCCCCCGAGCATGCCGAAACCCCACGGGTCGACGCGCCGCTGGTCGCGGCTCAGCCGGGCGCCTGGTTCGACGTCAACGGCAACCTCACCGTCGTCGGTTCGGGCCGGCGCTTGCGCTTGGTGCTGTCGGCGCCCATTGCCGCGTGCAGCCCCGCGTTCCAGGCTCAAGGCAGCGCCGCCGACGTGGCGACACGCGCAAGCTTGCCGTTCCAAGTCCTCCACGGCGCCTGCCGCGATCAGCACCCTAGCATCCTGCTCGCCGAAGAGAGCGAGACGGCCTCGCCCAGCGAGCTCGAACGCAGCTACCACGAGGTAGCTCGTTGTGCGGCCACCGACTTTAGCTTGACCGAGGGTTGGATCCCCGACGTCGTCGCCGCCAGCGACCCCTGCCCGCTCGCGCTCGGCCTCAACTGGCGCTTGCCTCACGCCGACGAGCTGCAAGGTCTGACCGTCGACGATCGCAAAGCCCTGGCCGGTGCCCTGTTCGACACCGATGACGACTCTGCTTTCGGCGGGTTATTGCTGTACGCGCGCAGCAGCACCGGTGAGCTAGTTTTGGCCACGCTCAGCCCCAACGCCGCCGACGTCGCGCCGTCGCTGGCCACCGACAAGCGTGCCCGCCCGTTCTTCGGCGCGGCCCTGCGCTGCGTGCGTGAAGCTTTGCCGACCCCCGGCGTGCCCGAGCCGCCGCCCGTTCTGCCTGGCGCCGCCGAGTGCCTGCGCGCTCAGCGCCAAGCGCAGCGCCAACCGACGCAAGTCGCCGAGAGCAAGCTGCCCGAGCTGCAAAAGCTGAAAAGCTGGCTCGACCTCGCGCAGCGCGCGCCTCAGCTGCTGCACAGCCCCGCGGGCCTGAAAGAGCTCGAGGCGTTGTTGGCCGCGCCGGCGCTCGACAGGCTGGCGCAACAAGCTCGTGAAGAACGCGCCTTGACCGAACGTTACGCCGAGCTGGCCGAAGGGCTCGACGATCCTGCGGTCTCCGACGCCGAGCGCGAGCGCCGCCACGCGGAGTTTGCCCATTTGCGCAGACGCTTGGGCGGACAAATCGTGCAAAGCGCCGAGGCGTCGAGCGCGCAACGCACCGATCTCGGCGCTGCCCTCCTGCACCTCAAGAGCTTGCTGGCAGGCGTGCCGCCTGCGAAAAAGCGCGACAAAAGAGGCAAAGCGCTCGATTATGCGCCGATTTTGGAGCGGCTACGCGCGCTGGACAGCGGAAAGGCGCCGTCGCCGTGAGCAGTGACGGCGGCGTGGTGAGCGGCCCCGTCACCTTTCCCGGCTTTCCCCCTGGCCCGGGCCCGGTTCGTCACCTCCTCGAAGAGCTGCGCGCTCTGGATGACTTGCGACGCGACGTGCTGGGCACCGTAGCCCAGCGCTTCGCCACGTACGGCGACCTTTACTACAACGAAGCGGCAGGCAAGGTGGACATGTACCACACTTGTCACCCCGAGCTGATTCACGAGGTCTGAACGATGAGCTTCGGCGCTCACCAGCAGATTTGGCGGCCGCCCAGCTCTCGCAGTTGCCGTTGACGGGGCGAGTCTTGAACGAGACGTTGCGGCTCTACCCACCCGCCTACGTCCTGCCGCGCGTGTGCGCGGAGCCGATGTCGCTCGGCGGCTACCGCGTGGAACCCGGCGCCGAGGTCTGGCTGTGGGTTTACTTCATGCACCACGACGCGCGTTGGTTCGACGAGCCCGAACGCTTCCGCCCCGAGCGTTTCTCGCCCGAGGCCGAAGCGGCGCGCCGCCCCAGTACGTTCATCCCGTTCGGCGCCGGTAGCCGCGCCTGCGTGGGCCGGCATTTCGCGGAATTGGAGGCGACTTTGTGCCTAGCCGGCCTGCTGCGGCGCTTCCGGCTGCAGCTGGTCAGCCCGCGCACCGTGCGCATCCATCCGCGCATCACGCTCGCGCCGGGCCGCCCGATCGAAGTGCGCCTGAAGGCGCGACGATGAGCGAGCGGCGGGCGCGCCCGTTTCACAGCGGTGGTGCACAAGCGTGGCGCAGCTCACTCACGGCGGCGTCCAAAGCGACGACTCGCTGCGTTTCCGAATGACGCAAGCTGACTGAGCGTGCTTCTTGCTCGCGCCGACCGACGACGGCCACGTAGGGAATGCCGTACTCGTGCGCCAACGCCACGCGACGCGCCAGCGTCTCGCGACTGGAATCGCCGACGGCGCGCAGGCCGGCCGCTCGCAGCTCGCTTTGCACCTGCTGCGCATAGTCGTGCTGGTCGGCCTCGATCGGCAGCACGACGATTTGATCGGGCGCAAGCCACGCCGGCAAGCGACCTTCATGCTGTTCCAGGACGATGCCCAAGAAGCGCTCCAAGCTGCCCAGCGTTGCGCGGTGCAACATGAGCGGCCGCAACCGCTCGCCCGAAGCATCCACGTAGGCGACGTCGAAACGCTCCGGCAGCACCAAGTCGAGCTGAATGGTCCCACATTGCCAGCGCCGCCCCAGCCGATCGGGCAGCGAAAACTCCAGCTTGGGGCCATAAAAAGCCCCCGCTTTCGGCGCATGCACCGGCACGATGGCGGCGCGCGCCGCCGCTTGTTGCAGCAGCCGTTCGGCGCGATCCCAAACTTCGTCCGTGCCCGCGCGCTCGTCGGGTCGCGACGCAAAGCTCACCTCGACTGCGTCGAAGCCCAGCGCGCCGTACAGCTTGACCAGCGATTGGCAGAAGCGCGCGACCTCGCCCTCAATCTGCGCCGCCTCGCAGAACACGTGGCCGTCGTCTTGAGTAAACTGGCGCAAGCGAAACAGTCCGTGCAAGGTGCCGCTCGGCTCATTGCGGTGTACCAGCCCCAGCTCGGAGTAGCGGAGCGGCAGATCGCGGTACGACGGCGCGCGCCGTCGCAAGATTTCCAGATGTCCCGGGCAGCTCACGGGCTTGACCGCCAGCGCGTCGTCCGCCATCAAGAACATGTTTTCGCGAAAATGCTGCCAGTGCCCGCTCGCTTCCCAAATGGGTTGGCGTAAAAGTTGGGGCGTACGCACCTCGGCAAAGCCGTCGGCCTCGGCGTGGCGGCGAATCAGCGCTTCGAGCACGCGCAGCGTGCGGTAGCCGCGCGGATGCCAAAACACCATGCCGGCGGCCTCCTCTTGGAAATGGAACAAGTCCAAGCGGCGGCCAATTTCTCTGTGATCGTTTGCAGCGAGCATCGTCTTTCTCCGTGGATCGAGGCCGAGCCAGGAAGGACGACGCCACGCGGCCACGCCCTGCCGAAGCTCGGCGGGGCTGGTTTCGTGGGCGATTTCTCGATGGCGAGCTTACGCGCAGACGAAGCCGAGCCCGCCGAAGCGGGTCGTCGTCGTGGTCGTGCGCAGAAGCGGTGCGAACATCGAAGGCTTAGCTATACGCGCGGACACGCCGAGCGTCAACGGGCTCGAGCTCCGCGCGTCGGCGTGCCGTCTGCTTGTCGGCCTACTTGTCCGTCTACTTGTCCGCCTACTTG
>Ga0164241_10000950_pt1 | contig 41422 bp, 35 predicted proteins | sample OricomyardsoilBY_FD_108780 | JGI IMG/M metagenome (GOLD analysis project Ga0164241, IMG submission 108780) | Backyard soil microbial communities from Emeryville, California, USA - Original compost - Back yard soil (BY) | ecosystem: Environmental > Terrestrial > Soil > Unclassified | place: USA... | reverse complement strand
CGTTGCGTCAGCTAGGCGCGACGGTAAGAACGCTCGATCTTTGGGACGACCCGGTCGAGCTCATCCAGGAAGACGACGACGAGCTGGAAGTGCGCCCGCGCGCTCTGGTTTTCGAGGCGCTCGATCGTCCGGACCTGGCCGTCGCGGCCCTACGCGCGGTGCGGAAGGAACCGTATTTCGACAACGTCGGCGCGATCATTGCCGTAACAGTCGGGCAGATTGCCCGCATCGACCCCTCGACTGGTTTCGATGATTTCGTGCTCCATCCTTACGTGCCGGAGGAGCTCTACGGGCGCATTCGGGCGCTGGAGTGGCGGCGCAGCGAGTTCGCGACCGAAGAGCGCCACAAGGTCGCCGGCATCGTGGTCGACAAGGCCGGGCACGAGGTGTTCGTGGACGGACGACCGATCGCATTGACGGCGAAAGAGTTCGCGCTGCTCGCCTACTTGTGTGAGCGACGCGGCAAGGTGCTGTCGCGCGAGCACCTGCTGGCGCGGGTGTGGGGCAATCGATACGAAGGCGGCCCCCGCACCGTCGACATCCACGTCCGGCGTCTGCGCGCGAAGCTCGGCGACGCCTTGCCGCTCGAGACACTGCGCGGCTCCGGTTACAAGCTGCGCGCGCCCGATCACGAAGAGAAAGCGGCCCGCGACGCCGAAGACCAAGATGACGAAGAAGAAGAGAGCGTGGGCGAAGCTTGAGCCAGCGCAGCGCGCCCGGCTCAGCCGAGCAGCGCTGCGATTTGTTCGAGTAGCTCTTCCTCTTCTTCGACGAGCTCGAGATCGACGAGCAAGAGCTCCTTCACCGCGCGCAGCACGTCGGTGCGGCGGGCTTTGAGCAAACCGAGATTGGGGGGCGCGAGCGGCGCGCCGCCGGCGAGCATCGCCGCGAGCGCGCTTTGCTCCGTCGCGCCGAGCCCGCTGCGTCGCGCGTAATCGAGGAGCGCCTCCGCCTCGGCGGGCGCCACGTCGTGATCGGCCCACGCGACTTGAAGCAGCAGCTTCAGCAGCTCGAAGGCGAAAGCTTTTGCGGGGACGTCGGGAGTAGCGCCTGACACTCCGAGCAAGTTAGCTCAAAGCGCGCGCCCAGGGAGAGAACGAGCGAGGCCGACCCGCATGGTCGTCAGAAGTCGAAGACGGGCGGAATAGAAATGAAGTTCCGTTTTCTGGCGTAAATCTGCTAGAAATGCCGGCGAGCTGTAGGTGTCGGTCCCCGGCTGACGGGGGTACACCCACGGCAGGGTCGCTGGTATACGTGGCGGCGTGCTGCTCGCTTTTGCTCGTCTCGCCATCCGAGTGCGCCGTTCATGACCGAGAAGATCGGCGTCATGTTCGTGCACGCTCAAGAAGAGTTCGGCGCTGACGCCGCCGTGCACGCCGACCTGATGCGTTTCCTCGATCGCGACCGCTTCGAGGTACACGTGGCCTGTACTCCCGGCCCCGACGAAGAGCCCTCGTTGCCCATGCGCATCGTGCGCGAGATTCCGCGGCTTCGCGTGCGCCCGACTCGGTTCTTGCCGTGGCCCGGCGGCGAGCTCGACGCGATGACGATCGTGCAGACCCTGCGCGGGCTACGCGGCGTGCCTCGAGATTTCTGGGATCTGCGGCGTTACGTGAACGCCAACCGCATTCGCATCATTCACAGCACCGACCGGCCGCGCAACGCGCTCTACAGCGTGATGCTCGGCAAGGTGTCCGGCGCCAAATCGATCGTGCACGTCCACGTCAAATGGTCGGAGGCGTATAGCCGGGCCGCGCGCTGGGCGGTGCAGGAAGCGGACGCGATTTTCAGCATCTCGAAGTACGTCGCGGGCACGGTGGTCGAGATGGGGCGTCCACGCCAAGACATCCACATCGTGCCCAACGCGATCGATGCGACGCGCTGGGACCCGTCGACCGACGGCGCGTCGTTCCGGCGCGAGCTCGGCATCGCGCCGCACGCGCCGCTGCTCGCGTCGGTGTCGCGCCTGTTTTGGTGGAAGGGCCAGCGCGAGCTGCTGCAGGCGTTCGAGCTGTCGCGCCGCGAACGGCCCGACATGAAGCTCGTGATCGTGGGCGAAGACGCGCCCGGACACAGCTCTTTCACGCGACAGCTCAAGGGGTTGGCGGAGGCCCTCGGCGTCGCGGAGCACGTGATCTTCACCGGCGCCCGCTCCGACATTCCGCGGGTGATGGCCGCCTGCGACGTGTTCACGTTGCCGAGCTTCGAAGAGCCGTTCGGTCTGGTGTTCCTCGAGGCGATGGCCATGCAGCGAGCGGTTGTCGCGATCGACAACGGAGGGACGCCGGAGGTCGTGGAGCACGGCCGCACCGGCTTGCTCTCTCCGCCGTGGGACGTGCCGGCGTTGGCCGCCAACATCTCGAGGTTGGTCGGCGATCCGGAGCTGCGGCGACGCTTTGGCGAGCATGGGCGCCAGCGTGTGCTGGACCATTTCAACGCGCCCCGCATGGCGCGCGACGCGGCCGCCGCCTATGAAGCGGTGCTGGGCGCGTAGTCAGGACCGGGCGTCGCCGCTGGCCTCGCGCTTGGTGCGCACCCACTCCGAAGTAGCCCGCGGCGGCTTACGCAAGCGCAGCGCGAGCTTCCAGCCGACGTAGAACGGCGCGAGCGCCAGATCGGCGAGCCCGCGCGCGCCCGTGCCCGACAGCGACCAGCCTCGCAGCACGTAGGCGCCGATCGCGCCGAGGCCGGCGCTGAAGCAGGTGACGGCGACGCCGGGTGCCGGCAGCGCTGCGACGAGCCCCAGCGCCGCCACGTCGAAAATGACCAGGCCCGTCACGATGCTCGACAGCGGCGGGATCAGCAGATCGAGCGCCAGGTCGAGCCGCACGCGGTCTCGCGCGACGATGCCGGCGCGCAAGAGCCGCCACGCGTTGTCGCTCACCAGCTTTTTTCGGCCTTCTTCCCATCGCCGGCGCTGGGTGTTGGCGGCGGCGGAGGTCGTGACCATCTCGCCGTAAACGTGCGCTTCATCGGTGTAGAAGACGCGGTAGCCGCGCTCGCCGAGCCGGATGCCGTACTCGACGTCTTCGACTACCGAATACGCTTGGTGCGGCACGTCTCTCAGCAGCGATGTCGCGAAGCACATGCCGTTGCCGCGCAAGCCGCAAGACAGGCCCAAGCGTTCTCGTGCCCGCGAGCGTACGATATGAAAAGCGCCGAACGCGATTGCGATCAGACGCGTGCGCCAGCCGGCGTCGGGGTTGCGCACGGCGTAGTCCGCCTGCATGGCGAGCGCACCTTGCTCGCGGCGGGCCGCAAAGGCGCGCAGGATGTTGGGCGAGACGAGCGTGTCCGCGTCGATCACCACCACCGCGTCGACCTCGGGCGGGGTGGCGGTAAAAGCGTGATCGAGCGCGTAGCCCTTGCCGCGCTTCTCGGTGTCTTGTCGCACCATCACGTTGGCCCCCGCCGCTCGCGCCTGCTCGGCCGTGTCGTCGCTGCAATTGTCGGCGACCACTACCACCTCGAACAGCTCACGCGGGTAGTCCACGTCGAGCAGGCTCCTCACCGTCTCTCCGATGCCGGCACTTTCGTTGTGGGCCGGCACCACGAAGCGGAAGCGTCGCGTGAGCGCGGCGGCCGCGGGCGGCTCGGGACGTCCGGAGAGAATCGTGGCGACGAGCAGGTAGTCGGCCGCCAGCAGCACCGGCAGACCCAGCAACGGAAGCAGCAGATCGAGGCAGATTGCCAGCGTCACGACCTACGGCTCTACGGGACCGGCGCGCGCGCGGCAAGCCACCGCGTGGCTCCTTCGCGCCGAAAGCCACGCTTGGCGCGGGCAGTGTCAACGGATAGGCGCAAGCTGCCACGAGCACGACCCCCGACCAGAACGCCCGACGACGCGCGCTTTGGCTTGTTCCATCTGGCCAGGAGCCGCTCTAACATGGCCGGCAACGTGCCCTCCTTCAAGTTTGCTCGCGGCCCGCGTCGGCCGCTCGGTTCGGCCGCGCCTCGGCCTTCGGCCTTCGCCCTCGTCGCCGCCCTCGCGCTCGGCAGCGCCGGCTGCGCCAGCGCCGGTCAGTACGTCTGGTATGGCGAGATGCCGCCCGCGGAGCGCAGCGCGATGGCCTCCGACTATATTATCGGCGTGGGTGACGTCGTCAATATACGCGTCTACGAGCAAGAAGGCTTGTCGGGGGACGTGAAGGTGCGGCGCGACGGCAAGACGGCGCTGCCACTTTTGGGTGAGATCGTCGTCGCCGGCAAGCGCCCGCTCGAGCTGTCGAGCGAGATCGAGACGAAGCTGAAGCAGTTCGTGGTCTCGCCGCGCGTTACCGTCAACGTCACCGCGTCGCAGCCCGTCTACATCTCCGCCATCGGTGAGGTGCAGAAGGTCGGCTCACTCACGCTCGACCCTCCCGCGCGCATGGTCGAAGCCATGGCGCAGTGCGGCGGGCCGAACGACTTTGCCGACAAATCCAAGATCTTCGTGCTGCGCCAATTTCCGACCTACAAGCGCATTCGCTTCACGTGGAACGCGATTTTGCACAACGACGACGGCGCCGCCTCGTTTCCGCTGCGCACCGGCGACGTGATCGTCGTCGAATAGCGTCAGCGCGAGCGGCCCAGCCTGCGCGCCACGATGCCTCGCAGCATCGTGACGGTCGCGGGCTGCAGCGCTCCCGTGAGCCAGGCCACGGCCGCGTACGTCGCGATCGCGGCCGGTACGGCCAAAAATAGCGAGATCGGCTTGGCCAGCCACGCCACCCCGCCCATGGCGGCGCCGGATAGCGAAGCCAAAAGCAGCGACTTTGCCAGCTCGCGGTTGAAGATGCCGCGCGGGGCCAGCGCCACCCCGCAGCCGACCACGAACGCTTCGCTGACCACCAGCGTGACGCACGTGCCAATCGCGCCGTTGCCGGTCAGCCGCTGAAAGTAGGGCACGAGGAAGGGGTTGCCGCACAGGCTGACCAACACGCAAGCGCACTGCACCATCGCCCACGCCCGCTGGCGGTTCGACGCCAGAATGCACGTGCCGAGCGGCATGCTGAAGTAGACCAAGAAAACGAAGACGGACATCACGCGCAAATGGTCGAGCGCGCCCGCGAATTTCGCGACGCCGAAGATCGAGACGCCGATCTCGGGGAACATGCCGCACGCCACCGCCGCCGGTACCGCCAACAGCGCGGTGCCGTAGAGGGCGTTGCGGCTGACGCGACCGAATTCATCTCGATCTTCGCCCTGGAGCCGACACAGCGTCGGGTACAGCGCCCCGATCAGCGCCGAGGCCGGAAAAATCAGCAGCCCGACCAGCTTCTGGGAGACGCCGAACCAGCCGATGACCTCGGGCGACGCGAGCTTCGAGAGAAACGTGGCGTTGACGTTGGGCAGCAGCACCATCGCCAGATCGAAGAACACGAACGGCGTGCCGACAGTGAACAACGCGGTGAGCGCCGGGCGATCGAAGCGAAGCTTGCCGACGCTCACTGTGCTGAGCGCGCGCGTCAGCGCCAGCAAAACGAGCGCCGCCACCAGCATGCTGCTGAGCAGCACCGCGCGCAGTTGGCCGCCGAGCAACAGCACCGGCACCACCAGCGCCAGCCCCAAAAACTGCTGCGCCACGTGGGCCATCGCCGGAATGTCGGTGCGCTCGAACCCCCGAATCGTGTCTTTGATGGCGCCGCCACACGACAGCAGCACCGCCACCGGGAACGTCAATGCCACCGCCCACTTCTGGGCGCTATTGTAACCGAGCACCTCGCACACCAGGACGAGCGCGAGGGAGAGGACGATCGTCATCAGCGCTCGCCACGTCAGGCTCGTTCCGAGGTACACCGCCGCTTTCGAGCGGTCGCGAGCGACTAGCGCCGGCACCGCCCCTTGTTGCCCCCACTCGAGCGCCAGCACCGCGAAGGCGCACAGCGTGCCCGCCAGATAGATGTAGCCGAAATCCTCCGGTCCGAGGTACCGCCCCAGCACCGCGTTGGTGACCACGCCGATAGGAATCGTCGCCGTCTGGGCCAACGTCAGGTACATCGTGTTCCGAAACAGCGATCGCTGATCCCCGCGGGGTGCGGCCGCGCCAGCGCTCGGTACCGCAGTCGTCGTTGCTGGGTCGGGCGGCGCGTTCGGCGTTGCCTCCATAGAAGGGGGCCTGACCGTTCCATGGGCGCTTCGTCCCGTCCACCCCGGCCGGGGCGCGGGCGCGTTTCTGTACGAAAAGTGCAGCTTCGCCTGCGCGCGATCGATCGGTGGACGCCTGCCTGAAATCGCAGTTTGCCCGGCGGTTGACGACGCGCCTGCTCGGCCGCGGTCGAGGTCAGCGATCGAAACGGCCCGCGACGTGGGCAAGCCCGCGCCGCGATTGTGTCGTTCCGCGACATTGCCCCTATTTGCCTCATCAGAAATAGGAGATTCGTCAGACCGCACTTGCCCAGGCGTGTGCTTGACTACAGCCGTGAAGGCCGCCGTGTTACTCGCTTCTCCGCACGTGGATGCCCCGCATAGGCGCCCCGAGCAACCGGCGATGAACGGCGCGCTACGCGTAGAGCTCATCGATAGGCCGGCTCGGCTCGCTGCGCTCCGCAACGAGTGCGACGTGCTGGCTGCGGCTGCGCGGCCGCGCTTGCCGTTTGCGACCACGGATTGGCTCCTGACGTGGTGGCAGCACTTCCAAGAAGATCGCCGGTTGGTGCGCGATCGGTTCTTCGTTCACGCGTTGCGTGACGCACAGGGCAAGTTGGTCGCGCTGGCTCCGTTGATGTTGACCGAGCGCCCGGGCACGGGGCCCTTGCGTATGCGCAGCGTCACGTTCTTCGGGGTCGACAAGAACATCACCGAGCTGCGTGGCTTGATCTGCGCGCCAGAGCACGAAAAAGCCGCGGTCCAGGCGCTGCTCGCTCACCTGACGGAGCGCGGCAACGACTGGGATTGGTTCGCTTGGGACGGCGTACGTCAAGGTGGCGACGCTCATCAGCTGTTGAGCAGCGTCAGCAACTTCAGCTGGCGTCGCGAGACGACCGACTACGTGCTGACCCTCGGCGACACCTGGGAAGAGTTTCGCGCGGGTCGTTCGCGCAACGTCAAAGAGTCGCTGCGAAAGTGCTACAATTCCCTGGCTCGGGACGGCCACGCCTTCAGCTTCCGCGTCGTGAGCGAGGCCGCGGAGCTACCGGTTGCCCTCGAGGACTTCTTCCGCCTCCACGCGCAACGGGCGGGCGCCACCAACCTGCCGCACCACGCCGACTACTTCCGGTACGCACCGGCTCGTGAGCTGCTGCTCGCGCTGGCGCGGACCCCGGAGCGCGCGCCCGAGCTTCGTGTTTTTCAGCTGCGCGTCGGGAGCGAGCTGGTGGCCTCGCGGGTCGGCTTCTTGTTGCATGACGAGCTGTACCTCTACTTTTCCGGCTTCGATCCGGCCTGGGCGCGCTACAGCGTCATGACCACGACCGTCGCAGAGGCGATCAAGTGGGCGATCCAGCAAAAGCTTCGCGCCGTCAATCTGTCCCCCGGCACCGACGTTTCCAAGACGCGCTGGGATCCCACCCTCGTGACGACCTGTAGCGGCATATTGGTTTCGCCGCGCGCCCGGGCGCGCTGGAAATGGGAGCTGGTCAGCGACTTGAACGAGCAGGTCCGGCGGTTGGCGTGGTTGTCGCCGTTGCTCGACGGCGCGCGCCGCCGCAGCTAACGGCCGGAGTTTTTGCGACGCCGACGGGCCTTCGAGCTCGGGGCGGCTCCGGGACGTCCTCAGCGCACGCGAGCTAGCTTTCGACCGACGGTAGCCTTGATGGCTTCGATCGTGGCGGGTTGCACGGCGCCGCTGAACCAGGCCACGACGACGTAAGCCAGCCCTGCCGCCGGAACGGCCAAGAACAAGGACACCGGCTTTAGCAGCAGACCGACGGCGGCCATCGCCCCGCCCGCCAGCAAGGCGAGCACGAACGATTTGAGGAAAGTGCGATCGACGACCGAGCGCGGCGAAAGCGCGATGCCGCAGCCTACGACCAGGACCTCACTCAGCACCGAGGTCCAACACGTGCCGATCGCGCCATTGCCAGTCGTGCGTTGAAAATACGGAATCAAAAACGGATTGCCGACCAGGCTCACACCGACGCAAATGCATTGCACCAACGTCCAGATCTTTTGGCGGTTGGAAGCCAGAATCGCGACGCCGAGCGGCATGCTGAAGTAGACAAGAAAGACGAACGCCGACATCACCCGCAGGTGTTCGGTCGCCCCCCAGAACTCGTCGCGGCCGAAAATACTCACGCCGATCTCCGGAAAAACGCCGGAGCCCACCGCGGCCGGGATCGCCAACAGTGACACGCCGTACAACGAGTTGCGGGTGACGTTGACGAACTCTGCCTTGTCCTCCACGTGGAGCCGGCAGAGGGTCGGATAGAGCGCGCCGACCAGCGCCGAGGCAGGGAAGATCAGCAGCCCGATCAAGCGTTGCGACACGCCGTACCAGCCGACTACTTGTTCCGGGACCAGCTTCGCGAGGAAGGTCGCGTTCACGTTCGGCTGCAAGACCATGGCCAGGCCGAAGAAAACGAACGGCGTACCCAGCTCGAGTAGCGGGCGGATCACGCTGCGGTCGGTCCGCAACCGCTCGATTCCGACGACGCGAAGCGAACGCTTCAAGTACCAGGCGATCAGCGCCGTGACGACGATCTGCGCCGTCAGCAGCGCGCGCAGTCGGCCGCCGAGCAGTAACACCGGAAGCAGGGCCACCAACAAGAGGACCTGCTGCGCGACGTGCGCGAGGGCGGGGATGTCGGTCCGCTCGAAGCCCCGGATCGTGTCTTTGAAGGCGACCCCGAACGAATTCAGGACCGCTAGCGGGAACGAGAGACCGACCGCCCAGAGCACCGCTCGCGGGTAGTGCAGCGCGTGGCAGATCGCAGCCACGATGCCCGCCACCACGATCGACGCCAAGCTTCGCCAGGCCACGCTCGTACCGACGTAAGCGGCGGCGCGCCCTCGATCACGCGCCACCAAGGCGGGCAGGGCGCCTTGCTGCCCCCACTCCAGTCCCAACACGGCGAAGGTGCACAACGTCGTGGCGAGGTACAAATGCCCGAACTCGCCCGGCCCCCAGTAGCGCCCGATCAGCGCGTTGGTGACGACGGACAGCGGAATCGTTATCGCCTGCGCGGCGGTCAGGTAGACCGTATTGCGCACCAGGCCCGGCTTGTTCGTCTGCGGCTCCGTCGTTGCAGCAGGAGCCTCTTCTGACGGCGCCGCTACCGACTCCGGAGACTTCGAGGGGACCTGCATCGACTTTCGTTGCGACCGTTTCACAGACCCCGCGGGTCGTCTAGATACCTTGGGGAACGGGCGACGGCGGGCGCGTCCGGACTAGCGACGACACGCGTCGTAAGGTGCGCGCCGCGGAGCGTCGGCGTCTCGCGGGTTCGACCTTGAGCGGACGATCCATGTATGACAGAGTCGAGTCTCGTGGACGTCGGGCCGAGTCACGATCGTATCCTCGCCTCCCTGTTCGAGCCAGACGTCGCCGTTGCTTGCCTCCATCAGGACGAAGCGCTCCCGCCCGATGAGCCGGCGCTGGGGGACGCATCGCCGGCGCGGCAACGTGAGTTCGCGGCCGGTCGTCAGTGTGCGCGTCGGGCGCTCGTCGCGCTCGGATTGAATCCGGTACCGATCGCGCGCGGGCACGCCGGCGAACCGATCTGGCCGCAGGGTGTGGTGGGCTCGATCAGTCACGCCGAGGGGCTATGCGTCGCGGTGGCGGCCCACGCGGGTCGGGTCCGCGGACTGGGCGTCGACGTCGAGCCCGACCGCGAGGAGAGCGTGGCGTTCGCCAAACGGATTTGCAGGCAGAGCGAGCTGGCGGCGATGGAGCGGATGGGGCCTTCGATCGAGGCGCTGGCGGCCGTGATTTTTTCGGCCAAGGAAGCCACCTACAAGCTTCAATTCCCGCTCACCCAGGACCTCGACGCGTGGGCAAACCTCGAGGTCTTGCTGGCGCCGGGAACGTTCAGCGTGGGGTTTTACGGCGCGGCGGCGTCGCGTGTGTCCGGGCGCGCGCGTGGTCGGTGGCGGCGCGCGCGTGGCTTCGTTTGGACGGGGGTCACGTTGCTCGAGTCCTGATTCCTTCGCCGCCCCGCTCGTAGACGAGAACGTGGCGAGAAAACTATGGCAGCCGTCGCGGATTTGGATAATCGTCCGTGGCTCCAAGTTGCGGGGCTCCGTTCCCCGGTGCACCTACGGCTGAGAAGGAAACGTCATGATCGAGGACATTAGAAACATACTCAAGGAGCACGGCCGCCTGTCCACGGACGTGTCGACGTTGTCGGAGGACGCGGACCTGTACAAAGCCGGTCTGACGTCGCACGCAAGCGTCAACGTCATGCTCGCCTTGGAGGGAAAGTTCGATGTCGAGTTCCCCGATCGCATGCTCAAGCGCGGCGTGTTCGAGAGTATCAACTCCATTCGCGCGGCGCTCGAAGAGCTGACCGCGGCCTAGGAACACCATGAATACCTCAGCAATCTCGCCTCTGGTCGCAGCCGCTCAGTCGATTGGTTCGAAAGTTGCGGGTCCTGCGTCGGGAGCCGTCGATCGAGAGTCGCGGTTTCCGAAGGAAGCGCTCGATGCCCTGAAGGAAGCCCGCTTGCTGTCGGCGTTCGTGCCGCGCGACCTGGGTGGAGCTGGTTGCGGCATGCGCGAGCTGGCGCAGATCTGCGAGATCTTGGGGCAGCACTGCTCGGCGACGGCGATGGTGTTCGCGATGCATCAGATCCAGGTGGCTTGTCTGGTCCGGCACTCGCAGACCGCGCCCTACTTTCGCGAGTACCTGAAGAAGCTGGCCGCCAATCAGAACTTGATCGCCTCCGTCACCTCCGAGGTCGGCATCGGCGGCGACATGCGCTCGAGTAAGTGTGCCGTGCAGAGCAACGGAGCCCGCTTCGAGCTCGAGAAAGACGCGAGCACGATTTCTTACGGCGCGCACGCCGACGACTTGCTCGTCACCGCGCGCCGCAACCCGGAAGCGCCCGCCAACGACCAAGCCCTCGTGCTCCTGCAGAAGGCGGACTTTACCCTCGAATGCCGCGGCGCTTGGGACACGCTCGGCATGCGTGGCACCTGCAGCCCGCCGTTCCTGCTGCGCGCGAGCGGCGGCGTAGAGCAGATCATGGAGACGCCGTTCGGCGACATCGCCAGTCAGACGATGGTGCCGTTCTCGCACATCCTCTGGGCCAACTGCTGGTTGGGAATCGCCACCGCCGCCGTGGTCAAGACGCGCGCGTTCGTTCGCTCGCAGGCGCGCGCCAAGCCAGGCACCACTCCGCCGTCGGCCATGCGCCTGGCCGAAGTGGCGAGCATGCTCCAGTCTTTCCGGGCCAACGTGCACGACCTCGCGAGCGAATGCGAAGCCTTGATGTCCAGCCCCGACGCCGGGGTAGACGTGTTGTCGACGATCGCGTTCGCGTTGCGAATGAACAACCTCAAGCTCGCGGGCTCCCAGGCGGTGGCCGACATCGCCCAGCGCTGCCTGATGATCTGCGGCATCATGGGCTACAAGAACGACTCGAAATACTCGATGGGGCAGCATCTGCGCGACGGTCTGTCGGCGGCGCTGATGGTCAGCAATGACCGCATCTGCGCCACCAACGGCTCGATGTTGCTGGTTTTGAAGGACGACTAGTCATGACGCAGCCAGGGGCGCTCACGGGAGAAGTCCAAACGGCAGCCGTGTGGGACTTCGACCCTGCTACCTACCAACCGCACGTCTTACATCAGGACGGCGCGGCGTGGGTCGAAAAGAACTGCTACGTCGATCTCTGGATCGAGCTCCTGCACGCCGCCGGGCTCGAGCCGGAGGCGATCTTGGCCTTCACCGTACCGCTCGATTTCGACGGCGAGCAGTGGACGTTCTACAAGCCGCCCCACGTCGACTTGCTGACGCTCTACGGCGTGCAAGTGCAAGAGATGAGCGTGTTCAAGCCGCTGCTCGAGCACGCCCTGTTCCACGCCAGTCACGGCAGGCTCCTTCTGACGGAGGCGGACGCGTTCTGGCTCCCCGACACGAAGGCGACCGACTACCGCCAGAAGCACACCAAGACGACGATCGCCATCGACGCGATCCACCTGGCGGACCGGCGGATGCGCTATTTCCACAACGCCGGCTACTACGAGCTAGAGGGCGAAGACTTCGTCCAGATCTTCCGCCTCGGTTTCCCGCCCGACCCCGCCCATTTGCCGCTGTTCGCCGAGCTCGCCAGCTTCGCGCGCGTGAAGAAGCTGTCTGCGCTCGAGCTCGCACAGGCATCGAAGAAGCAGCTTGCGATCTGGCTCGAGCAACGCCCACTCACCAACCCGTTGCTCGGTTTCTCCCACAACTTCATCGAGCAGATTCCGCGCCTGAAGGAGCAGGGGTTGCCCGCCTATCACGCGTTTGCCTTCGCGACGGTGCGGCAGTGCGGCTCGGGTTTCGAGCTAGCGGCGGCGTACCTGCGATGGCTCGAGGCGCGGCTGCCCCACGGCTACGCCGAGGCGGCCGAGCATTTCGAGGCGATCTCGGCCTCGTGTAAGGCGCTGATTCTGAAGGGGGCTCGGGCGATGGTCTCGAGCAAGCCCGCCGATTTCAAGCCGATCTTCGACGAGATGGCCGAGCATTGGCAGGCAGCGATGACGTCGCTCGAAGCTCGCCAGGCCTAGTTGCATGTCGGCTGTTCGCGCCGCTACCAATCGCGAGATCCAGCCGCTTAGCTCGGGGTGGGAGCTCGCCGCGGTAGCTCCCGAGGCGGCCCCGCCCGCACCGGCGCCGCTGGCTCGAAACCTGGCCGAGCTATCATGGGAGCCGGCGCGGGTCCCGGGAACGGTGGCGAGCTCGCGTCGCGCCGCGGGGACGTGGAGCTTCGAAGGGCCTCGGCAAGATTTCGACGCCAGCGACTTCTGGTACCGCTGCCGATTTCAGAGCCAGCCCGCCGCCGCGACGGAGACGTGTTGGCTGCGCTGCGACGGCCTGGCGACGCTCGCCGACGTCTGGTTGAACGGAGAGCACGTCCTCTCTTCCGACAACATGTTCGTCGCGAACGTCGTCGAGGTGAGCGCGCTGCTACGAGCGGAAAATGAGCTCGTCATTCGCTTCGCGTCCCTGGCGGCGGCCCTCTCGCGCCCGCGGCCGCGCCCCCGCTTCCGGACCCGTCTCATCGATCGGCAGCAGCTGCGCTGGATCCGCACGACCATGCTCGGACGCATGCCTGGTTGGTCACCCCCCGCGGCGCCGGTCGGGCCGTGGCGCGACGTCGTGATCGAGCGGCATCGCCAGTTTTCGATCGCAGCGTGTCGCGTGCGCGCCTCGCTGCGCGACGAACGGGGCGAGGTCGCGCTGTCGCTGAGCCTGTCGGGTTGCGCCGAACCGGTCTCCGCCGCCCGCCTGCGCGTGGGAGATCAGCGCCAAGCGCTGTCCGTCACCGGTGACGCCACGTGCTCGATCGACGGCTGCTTGGAGCTAGCGGCGCCGGAGTCGTGGTGGCCCCATTCGTACGGTGAGCAGCCGCTTTACCCGGTCAGCGTCGAGGTCGATATCGGCGCAACGACGGAGGTGCTCGAGCTCGACCCAGTGGCGTTTCGACGCGTGGAGGTGAGCCGAGCGGGGGGGGCGTTTGCCCTGTCGATCAACGGCGTCCCGGTGCGGCCGTTCGGCGCTTGTTGGACACCTCCCGACGTCGTCAGTCTGTGCGATCCCGCGGCCGCGATCGTCGCCGTGCGGCAGGCGCGCGACGCCGGCATGAGCATGCTGCGCGTCGGCGGAACGATGGTGTACGAGTGCGACGAGTTCTACGCCGAGTGTGACCGCTGTGGCGTGTTGGTTTGGCAGGACTTCATGTTCGCCAACTGCGACTACCCGAGCGAAGACCCCGCGTTTTTGGCGAGTGTACGGCGCGAGGCAATGCAGCTGCTGGAGCGGCTCGCTGGTCGCGCTTGTTTGACCGTGCTTTGCGGTGGCAGCGAGGTGCAGCAGCAAATCTCCATGCTCGGTCTGCCTCGGGAGCAGTGGCAGCCGCCGCTGTTCGAGACAGAGCTGGCGGCGCTGTGCCGAGAAGTCTTGCCCGCGGTGCCGTATCTGCCTTCTACGCCGACGGGAGGCGCCCTGCCTTTTCAAGCAAATTCCGGAGTGACTCACTACTACGGCGTGGGCGCTTACCTGCGACCGCTGGAAGACGCCCGCCGCGCGGAGGTACGGTTCGCCGCCGAATGCCTGGCGTTCGCCAACGTTCCAGAGCAAGCGACGCTGGACGCGTTGCTCGGTGACGTGCGCGCTCCGTTCCACGAGCCGCGCTGGAAGGAGCGGGTGCCGCGAGACAACGGCGCAGGGTGGGATTTCGACGACGTTCGTGACCACTACGTTCGCGCGCTGTTCCAGATCGACCCGATGCTGCTTCGGTATCAGAGCGCCGACCGAGGCCTGGCGCTGGCTCGTATCGCTTCCGGCGAGGTCATGAGTCAGACCCTGTGCGAGTGGCGGCGTGACGCCTCCACCTGCCGCGGGGCTTTGATCTGGCTGTTTCGCGATCTATGGCCCGGCGCCGGCTGGGGGATTGTCGACGCCAACGGTCGCCCGAAGGCGGCCTACTATTTCGTGAAGCGTGCGCTGCGGCCGCGGGCGATTTTCTTCTCTGATGAAGGCGTCAATGGGCTGTGCGTCGAGGTGACGAATACGTCAGCGCGTCCTTTCCGGGCCGAGGTCGGGGTAACCCTTTGGCGCAGCGGCAACGTTGAAATAGCTCGGGGCAGCACCCAGCTCGAGGTTTTGGCGCGCAGCAACGCGAAAATCGAGGCCGCCCAGCTGTTCGACCACTTCATCGATCTGACCCACGCCTACCGGTTCGGTCCCCCCGCTTACGAGGTCGCGGTCGCCCAGCTGCGCGACGTCGACACGAACGAGCTGTTGAGCGAGTCGTTCTACTTTCCCTCTGGCCAGGCGCTGCCGAGCTCGGACGACTTGGGGCTGCAGGCCTCGCTCCACCGGGTAGGCGAGGTGTATCGCGTGCACCTAACGACCAGGAGCTTCGCGCAGGCGATCGCCGTCGATGTGCCCGGCTACGTGGCGGACGACTCGTACTTCCACCTCGCGCCAGGGTGCGAAAAGTGGTTGACGCTCACCGAGGAGCGGGGCGAGCGGGCGCGGGCTCCGCGTGGAACCGTTCACCCGCTCAATACCCACAGCGCGCTGCGTATCGTCCCTGCTTGAGGCTCCGGGACGCTTTATTTGGCGCCGGAAGCCTCGGGCCAAAGCTTGGCGCGCACCGCGGCGGGCCACTGCTTCGGTGACAGCCCGTGGTGCTTCAACAGCGCCAGCGTCATACGTTCCATGCCGAAGCCGACGCACGCCGTGTGCGCAAGCTCCTGATTGGCCTGCTCTAGCTTCCAATTCAGCGCGAACTTGTCCTTGTGGTAGTTGAACGACAGGCAAGCGGTCGGCGACTCTTGGCTGGTGATCGGGATCAGCAGCTCGAACTTGAGCGCTTGCTCTCGCTGATTGGCGGCCAACATTCGGCCGGGGCGACCGAAGAACGGGTCGTTCGCGACGTCGACCGTTACGGGCAGGCCCAAGTCCGACATCATTGTCTCGCCGCGCTTCATCCAGCTGCTGCGAAATTCCTGGACCTGCTCCGGGCTCCCGACGCGGATGTACTCACGCATGCGGAACAGCTGCATGCGCGCCGGATCGACGGACGGCTCGTGCCGGAAACAGTAACTGAAGACGTCGACCAACGCGCCGTCGGCGGCGAGAGCGCCACGCTTGGCCAACGTCGGATAAACCGGGTAACAGGCGGCCGGCGTCAGTACGACCTCGGTCGCTTTCTGGCCCGCCGTCCAGTCTTCTTTGTTCTCGAGGCTGGCGAGCAAGGCGGCGTGCTCGCGGTCGTTACCGACGAAGCTGTGGACGGTGCCCGCGAGCTGCGGAAACGACTTGAGGTACTCGCTTTCCTCGAAGACCTGGCGCGAGATGCCGGGGGGGAAGCGCATCACCTCGGCGCCGTCCTCCGCACCCACCCGCGAGATGAAGCGGTCGAGCGCCTCGACGATGCCCTCGAATTCGCCGCTCTTCCCCAGCAAGCCTTCGACGCCCATCGATATGAGCAGTCCTGCCTCGAGTAGCTGATCTCTGAATGCTGTCTGTACGTCTGTCGTCATGCAAGGTCCGATCGCGAATGGAGCGAGGCGAGGCTAGCATCGCCGTATCGACAAGCCAATCGTGACGCCGACGACGTCGCGCGGCGCGGTTTACTTCGCCGGCGGCGCGAAAAAAGCTTTATCCAAGAAGCCGATGACGTGACGCTCCCACGCCTGCGGGTCCGATTGGACGTAGCCGCCGTGACCTACGTTCGGCAGCCGCCAGAGCTCGCTCGGCTGCCCGCTGGCGGCCAAGATACGGTCCATGATCGCAGGAGGCGTGTCGTCGTCGACGCCGCCGGAGAGCAGCAGCAGCGGGCGAGGAGCGATGCGCTTCATTTCGGGCTCGGGGCGGACCCTGTCCACGTCTACCCCGGCAAGCTCGAAGCCCTCCGTGATCCAAAAAGCGGCGGTCGGCCCGCGCCCCTGCGATTTGTACACGATCTCTTCGCGCAGCGACGTCCACGTCGCGTAGAGCACCACCGCGCGAATAGTCGTATCTCGGGCCGCCGCGAGCGCGACGGTGGAGCCGCCTACCGAAAAGCCGAGCGCGCCGACCTGAGTGACGCCAGGCTGAGCGTAAGCCGTTCTCACCGCTTGCACGACGTCGCCGGCCTCGCGTTCGCCCCAGGTGTCCACGTCTCCGCCGCTGTCGCCGTGATCTCGCGCTTCCAGCAGCAACGCGCCGTAGCCGTGGCGCGCGAGCAGCACTGCTTCGTCGAGCATGCTGTAGCGGTTTCCGCCCAAGCCGGTGACGAGCACCATGACGACGCCGTTTTCTGGCTTTACGAACCACGACTTCAACCGCAGACCGTCGGTCGTGCGCACCTCCAGGTCGCGCAACGTCGGCAGGCGTCGCTTCGCCTCCGCCACTTGGTCGGTGGTGACTCGAACCCGCGCGACGTGGCACATGCGGTAGCCGTATCGAAGCGAGATGGCGGCGACGGTGAGCAAGGCCAACGCCGCTGCGGCGCCGCAAGCGATCAGGCTAGCTCGTAAGTATCCTCGTCGACCAAGCGTTGCCGTGATGGAGCCCATGCGGCTTACCTTATGACTTGGTCGGGCTTCAACAGCCAGCCGCTGCCAGCCGTCATCCCGATGTGCGGGTAGTATTGTACCGCCGCGGGGGCGGCGAAGAGGTAGAGCGTCGCCTGACCGCCGGCCTGCTGCGTCCGCCGCAGGAGCTCCTTGCCGATACCGAGGCGTTGATACTCCAGGTGCACCGCCAGATCCGAGACGTAGGTGCAAAACGCGAAATCGCTCAAGCTTCGCGCGATTCCGACGAGCTGCGCGTCGTCCCAAGCCGTGATGACGAGGTTGGCGGCGGACAGCATCTGCTGCATGCGCGCCCGGTCATCGACGGGCCGGCGCGCGCCCAGCGTCGAGGCGCGGTACAGCTCGATCACTCGATCGAGATCGAGGGCGTTGCCTTCTCGATACGAAATCTTCGCGGCCGGTTCACCCGCGTCGGGTACGGAGCTCATGCGCCCATCTTAGCCGTTTCGGGCGGGACGGGCCTGCCCCCGAGCTCACTGAAAATGCCGCGTCAGATGACGTATCACGAGCGCCGCCAGTTGGTCCTTCGCCCAACGCTGCGAGAACGTGTGGTCCACTCCCGGCACGATCTCGAACGTGAACGAGGGCGACGAGCGGAGGGCACGACCTCGGTGACCCAAATGGACTTCCACGACGTCCAGCCCGCTGTCGTTTTCGGCCAGAACGAACAGAATCTCGACCCCTCGACGCAGCTTCGACCGGATCGTGCGCTTCACGTTGAGCTTGCGGCCGGCCAACGCCGGAACCAGCCCCGTCGCGAGCGCCCAGCCGCGATCGACGCCGCGCTTGACGATGGCGAGGGCGATCGCGCCCGCCCGCACTTCGCCCCGGAGCGCGCGCATCCACGTGCGCGGGTTCTGGAGCATCTCTTTGTAGGCGCGCGTGGAGCGGTAGGTGCGAGTGGTGATGTCGAACGAGTCGCCCTCGTTCCATTCGAACGTTTGCGGGTTGACCAGGATCTCGCCGACGACTCGCGGATCCTTGGCTCCGAAATGGAAGGCCATGTACGCCCCGGAGCACAAACCTACGAGCACGACCTTGTCGATGCCGTAGCGCCGCTGAACGAAATCCAGCGCCTCTTTGACGTCGACGTGGCGTTCGGGTGAGTAGGCGTGGGCGCCCGGCGCGGGGGCGCCGTCACCTACGCCGCGCGGATCGAACCGAAACGACGAGTAGCCGAGGGCGGCCAAGCTACGAGCGAGGGGGACGTAAGAGCGATGGGGGCCGATGCGGTGATCGTTCGCGGTGTTCAACCAAATCACGAACGGCCGGTCTCGCGACGGCACCTGCGGCACGGCGGCGATGCCGAACAGGCGCGCGTCGGTTCCGAAGAACATCGCTTCCTCGCGAAAGCCGTTGAACTGAAGCTCGGCGGGCGCGTTGTCGTGCTCGACGGCAGGATTGAGCCCGACGGGAGGTGACGTCTTCTCGAGCCAGTCGGCGATGTGGCGGAAGACGTCGGTGGGGACCACCGATTTGCGTGGCTCCTGCAGCATCGGCAAAATGCCGGGAATGCGAGCGAGCTCGTTGCCGATGCCGGCTCGGGTCAGGACGTCGGCGAGCTTTTGCTCCGGCGAATGCTCGTCGCGAGCCAAAAGCAAGGCCGCGCGCGCCCGGTAGCGGTCGCGCTTCAGCAGGTCGATTTCGCCCAGCGCCGCCGTCGTCTCGGGCGTGAGGACGAAGCCAGCCATGTCACCTTCGGTGGTGATCACGCCGACGTCGCGCTGGTCGTTGAGAGCCTGGTAGGCGCGGGCTTCACGCAAGAAGCCGCGTCCGGTAAGGAACGGCGACCACAACACCAAGGCGGCTGGGGCCGGAAGCTCCGGGCTCGCGGCGTAGAGCCCGGCCAGGGTCGCGCCGAGGCGGGCGCCCACCAACGCCACTTCCTTCACCGAGCTGCGACGTTTGAGCTCTTCGATAGCGTGGCCGATGCTGGCTAGCCATGTTTGAACGCGCCCCGGATCGGTTTCGTCGCCACACGAATCGCCGCCGCCGACGTAGTCGAAGCGCAGCACGTGAAAGCCGCGCGAGCGGAGCAAATCTGCCAAGTGGCGGAAGGAGCCGTAGGAGGCGATCATCTCCCAGCCGAGAGGAGGACACAGGACGACGCCCAACTCCCGCGCCGGCGTGCCCGGCTCTGGAAAGTGATACATGCCCAGCATGCGTGAGCCGGGGGCGCCAAAGGCGACGACCCGCTGCCCGCCGCTCACTGTTCGTTCCTCAACCATCGCCCCTCTCTAGCCTTGGATTCCTCATGATGCTCGGCGGCGACGCACGGCGCGCAGTATAGGCGCCGGGTCGCTGGTTTTCTACGTTTAGGTTCCTTGCCCGCCGTCGATGCACGCGCCGCTCGAGTCGTACGGAGCGGCGCGCCTCTGGCACTCCTCCGTCAGTCGTGGCTCAACGTCCCCCCACCAGCGGGATGCTGTAGCCAAACGTAACGCCCACGAACGTCGCCCAGGACAGCGGTAACGCCGCCTGCCCGCCGTACGACTGGCGCACGACGCGTGCGCCCCCGTCCACCAATGTCAGCTCTCCGAAGTGGTAGCCGATGCGGCCTTCGGCCTGGCTCGCGTTGAGGGCGTAGGCGCGGCTCTCCGGCGCCCCGATCGAGACGGTGCTGGCACCGGTAGTCAACACGAAGAACTTCTTACGCGTATAGCCGGCGCTGCCCAGGACACCGACCCGAGGATCGATGGCGCCGCGTAGCGGGTCGAGCACGGGGCTGGAGTAGGCGGACCCCGAGAAGGCGAAGGCGCCGCGGCCGGCCGGTGCGACGTGGGTGAGCGAGACGAGCGCCGTCGGAAAGAGACTGAACCCCGCCAAGCCACCGGTATAGGTGAAGCGCGTGAGGTTGAAACCGGCGCCGGCGGAGGCGCTGGTGCGCAGGCCGAAATCGTGCGTCCACGTCTCGGTCGCGTTGAGCGTCGCCGCTTCGTTGTCGTTCGACGACCAGGTCTTGATGAGAGAAGCGTTGCTGACGAAGGCGTCACGCTTCGATTGTTTGTAGGTGTAGGCGACGCTACCGCCCACGAACCAGGCGTGTAGCCGCCGGAAGATTCGGCGCGAACGCACGTCGAGCCCGTCGGACCAGTTCGTGCCCGCGAGCGCGCCGAGCTTCGTCCGCTTGTCCAGCTGGTGGGTGAGGTTCAGCGTCGTCAACGAGTTGTAAAAGCGTACTTTGCGATCGGGCGCGTCGGTGATGATGATCGCGGCAGGGCTCGTCGTCGTGCCGCCCGGACCGACGGTGCCCGGCGCGACCGACGTGCCTGGCGTCGCCGTGGTGTCGGACGTTTTGGTGCCGCCGTTGGCGTTGGGTGCGCCCGGAACGGTGCCACCCGCCACCACCAACGGGCCGCCTTGAATCGCCAGCAACAGCGGGTTGACGCTGCCGATGGCGAGCGTGCTACCGAGCTGCAGCAGGGTGCGGTGGAAGCGGTACGTGGCGCTCACCGACCCGTAGTGGAGCACGAACAACTGGCGAGGCTGGCGCTCGAGCGGTGAGAGCGTGAACGACGGGGAGTACGACAGGTTGAACGCGGTGCGACGCGCGTCGACGTTCAGCGCTACGGTGGGCGCGGTGGAGGCCTCGAAGCGTTCGTCGCCGTAGTAGCCGGCGTAGCGGCCCTCGGTGCGATCCCCAAGTTGCAAGGCGACGAGCTGTGCAAACACGGGCGCGAGCAGCGGCGACATAGCGCTCAGCTCGAGAAACGGGTGGCGTGCCCAGCTTTGACCGCGTCGGACACCTTCGTCACGAAGAGATCGAGGCCCGCGCTCCGTTCGATGAAGTCGCGGGCGGCGGCGCCGAGCTCGGCGACCTTGGTCGGGTTCTTCTGCAACTCCGTGATGGCGCGACGGAGCGCGGCCGGATCACCGGGAGGCACGTAGACGCCGGTCACGCCGTCGACGATGGTATCGGTCTGGCCGAACGTCTTGGTGGCGATCACGCATTTGCCCATGGCCATCATCTCCAGGATCGTGGCGATGCCGGTCTGGTAGTGATTTTGCTTGATCGGCACCACCGCCAGCGCCGAGCGCGCGTACAGCGCGCGGAGCTCGAACCGGTTCAGCTTGCCCCACGACACGTTGCTCGGAAGCGGCCGCTCCGGCTCGAGCTTGCGCTCGATCCACGGGCTGCCGGCCGCAATCTGCACGCGCACCGGTAGATCGCGAACCGCGTCCACCAGACAGTCGTAGTCACGCAAGAGCTGGCCGGCGGCGCAGATCAAGTCTGGCTCCGTCGGACGCCCGTCGGGCCGAAAGAATTTTTGATCGGCGTGATAATAGATGCGCTGCACCTTGCTCGGAGCGAGTCCCAGGTCGTCGACCGCGAGCCGCTCTTCGGACGTCGAGTACACCAGGACGCGGTCCAGCTCGCGGCCCGCGCCGAGCTTGAAGAAGACGCGCTTCTTCCACGGATACAGCGTGTGGGCGATCATGGTGTGCGAGCGCTTGCCGGGTACGGTCTGGAGCAGCGCCGCTAGAGGCAGGCCGATGTCCTCACCGGTGGTGAAAAAGCAATCGTACTGCTCGCGCTTCAAGAAGCCGAGCATCGCCACCCCCGCGCTCGGCCCGCCGGCGCGAGCCGCCAACCGGACGGCGGGGTGTCGCGAGGTGTCCGCGTCTTTGAAGTCGAGCACGTCCGCGCCCAGCTCCCGCTCCAGCTCGAAGACGTCCAGCCGTGGCTCCCGATCGCCGGCTATGTTTTTCTTGAGCGCTTCGTCGAAGCGACCGGCGGCCAGGATCAGGCAGCGCATCACAGCCCACGCTTTTAGCCGCAAATCGGTCGGAGCTGCAATCCGAACCGAATTTCGTGGCGGATCTGTCCACCCCGGTGCGTTTGGCGCCTGTAGGCCACGCGGATTCACGACGTAAGCTGGGAGGTCACTCGCGAGACCGTGGCGACTTCTCTTCTTCGCGCCTATGGTTCCTGCGGAGACTAGCTTGACGAACCAGCAGCAGCCGCCCCCCAGCAGCATCAGCATGGCCCAGACCACGGCGCTGGCCGAGCGGCGCCACGTTCAGGCATGGACGGATCCCGATTGGCAGCGTCTGTGGCTCACCTTGGATCGGATGCCATGGCGAACGTTGGCGCTGATCCCCGCCGGCGCGGGGGCGGCGGCCGACTTCACGTTGACGCTCGCCGTCACTCTGTCTCGAACTGGGATGAGCCACGTGGGCGCGCCCATTTTGGTCGCCGATGGGACGCAAGTGCCGCTCAATCAACTCACGGCTTTTCTCGGCGATGTCCGAGCGTGTCGCGATGGTGGTGAACGTGTGATCATAGCGCTCTCGCCCGCGGCGGACAATCCCACCACCAGCTCGATCGCGAAGGACGCCGACGGCGTCGTCTTGTGCGTGATGTTGGGCGGAATGCGTTCGAGTGATGCGAAGCGAACGATCAAGGCGGTCGGCGCATCCAAGTTCTTCGGTTCGGTCATCATTCATCCCGACGGCAAGCCGAGCGTCGGATAAGAGCGACTCGAACCGTTCGAGTCCGTGATACAGATCATCCGTCGAGCGAAGCCGCTGCGACCGACCGATACGACCTCAAATGCCTTCGACAGCCAGCACCCTGGTTCGCCTGCTTCGAGTTGCGAAACAGGACATCGAGCCCTTGCTTTCGCGCCACGTCTTCGCACACCTCGCCGAGTCACTGCCGAGCTCGGCGCTGTTCAGAACCCGCACCGCGATGCTACGCGCCGCGGGCGTGAAGATCGGAGCCCACTCGCTGATTCAGGGCAAAGTACGGCTGACCGGCAACGGCAACCCATGCGAGCTCCTGAGCATCGGCGAGCACACGCTGGTGACGGGCGGGCTACACGTCGATCTCGGCGCGCCAGTGCGAATCGGCGACATGGTTCGCATCGGTCACGATGTCTCGCTGCTCACGATCAATCACGCCGTCGGACCCTTCTACTTACGAGCGGGCACCAGCTTCTTCGGCGAAATCGTGATCGAGGACGGTTGCTGGCTGGCGTCGCGTTGCACGGTGCTGCCCGGCGTCACGATCGGCGCCGGCGCGATCATCGCGGCAGGCTCCGTCGTCACCCGAGACGTTCCGAAATACAGCCTCGTAGCCGGCGTTCCGGCGCGGGTCGTGCGCGAGCTCACGGAAGAGCCGGAAGCGATGCCGGTGTCGACGCGCTACGACTCTACGGCCCCGGTGTCGGCGACTCGCTGAGCAGCCGGTCGTAGAAGCGCTCGAGGCCGGCCACCAGCGCTGGCCAGCTGTAACGAGCTTCGGCCAGCTGGCGCGCGGCCGCGCCCAGCCGCTTGGCGAGGGCGGCGTCGGCCAGCACGCTCTCGACGTGGTCGGCGAAGCGGCGCGGATCGTCGGCGAGCAGCGCGCTCTCACCGTCGACCACATCGATGCCCTCGGCGCCGATGCGGGTCGAGATGATCGGCTTGGCTTTGGACATCGCCTCGACGATCTTCAGCCGCGTGCCGCCGCCGAGCCGCAACGGCACGATCGCGGCGGTGGCAGCGTCGATGTACGGCTCGACCGCGTCCACGAAGCCGGTGACTTCGATGTTCGGGCTTTGCAGGCGCTTCACGCTGTCGGGGGCGGGGCCCACGACCCACAGCTTGGTGCTCGGACGCTTCGCCAAGATCAGCGGGAAGATCTGCTCGATGAAATACGTCAACCCGTCCTGGTTCGGGTAGTAGTTCATGGCACCGAAGAACAACAGGCTGTCGCGGTCCGGCTCGGTGGTGGCCGGCTTGAACAGGTCGATGTCGACGCCGTTCGGCACCACCGAAACTTTGGTGCGCGGCTCGAGCTCGGACAAGATGGCGCCGTCGCGCTCGGACGTGACACTGACGCCATCGAACCGGCGCCAGGCCGCGACCTCTTCGCGCTTCAGCTTGCGCCAGTCGATCGCCGAGTACAGGCGTCGGGCCGTGCTCACCTCGGCGCTCGCGGTGCGCTTGACGATGTCGAACTCGATGTTGTGCTCGTCCAGCACGGTGCGGAAGCGCCGGCCGGCGGAGAGCCGCGGCTGCAGCGCCGCCATCTGCACGAACTCTACTTGCACGATGTCGAACTCGCCGCTGTCGACCAGCTGCTGGAGGCGCGCCAAGAACTCCACGCGCCGCGCCACCAGCAAGTGCTCGAAGCTGTGCATCGATATCAGCGAGCGCGCCTGCAGCAAGCGCTTGTCGCGCCGATCCACGAACTCCATGTCCGGGAAGACGACGACTTCTTTGCAGTAGGCATGGGTCGCGTCCAGCGACGTGCGCCGAAATTCGTCGGTGGCGGTGAACGAGATCAGCGAAACTTCATGGTTTTTCGCCAGACTTCGCATCAAGCCGTCGAGGCGGCGCTGGCCGCCGAAGCGGGGGGGGCTGGGTAGAAACGGAGTTACGAAAAGGATTCTCATCGCGGGTTAGATGTCCCCGTCTTTGAGCTCGGCCGCCAAGCGGTTGGCCGCTCTCGCCGCCAGCGCCATCGACGTGAGGACAGGGTTCTTTTCGGGCGTGGTGGTGAACACCGAAGAGTCGGCGACGGCGACGTTCGGCACCGCGTGCAGTCGCCCGTAGGCGTTCACCATGCCGTGCTCGGGCGAAGCGTGCATGCGACACGAGCCGCCGTAGTGGTTAGAGTTGCCGATCTCTTCGACCTTCCAGACGCGCACGCGTGGATCGCAGCCGGCAGCGCACAGCAGCTCGACCAGCTGGTCCCGCGCTTCTTCGAGCGTTTGTCGCGCCTCGGCGGGGTGACGAACGTGTAGCTCGAGACCGGCGCTGCCGTCGGGCCCACGGTACGTCTCGTCTACCGCGACGTAGTTGTCGCGGCTGGCCGCCATCGTGCCGAAGACGCTGAAGCCGAGCGTGCGCAGGCGCTTCGGATGGCGTTGCAGCACGCTCTTCGCCAGGTCGCTCGCGCTGCACCACTGCATGCAGGCGGCCGCGTACAACGGCAGCTTCGAACGCGAGAGCTCGGGCCGGGTCAAATAGGTGGCGGGATGAATCGCCATCGGGCGCGCGACGTCGATCACCACTTTACCCAGCGGATGATCGTGCAAGTAGTGACCGAGCACGCCGTGGGTGTTGCCGAGGCCGCTCGGAAAATCGGCGCTCTTCGACTGCAGCAGCACCTGGGGCGTGTTGAGCGCGCCGCCGGCCACGATCACCGCGCGGCACCGCACGCGCCCCTCCATCCCCGACGAGCGATCGCGGAAGGTGACGGCCTCGACTCGCCGCTGCGTCGCGGACCACTCGAGGCTCGAGACGCGAGCTCCGAAGCGTACGTCGATTTTACCGCCACCGAGCTCGGGCTCGATCAGGCGCACGAAGGAGTTGAACGGAGTTCCGCTGCGGGTCAGCGTCGTATCGCCGCCGTACGCGTAAGGCATGGGCAGCAGGCTGCGGCCTTGCTCGCGTGCGAGCTCGACCATCGGCGCCCAGTCGTCGGCCAGGTGCCGGACGTACCGCGCCTGCGACGGTGGCAATTGCGTCGCGCTGACGCGTGGTCCCGCGACGTGCAACAGCGGCTCGATTTGGTCGTACCACGGGGCCACGTCGGTGTAGCCGATGGGCCAGGTCTGCTCGACGCCGGCCTGGGCCGCGTCCGCGAAATCTTCGGGCGAAAAGCGCGGCACCGCGCAGCTCCAGTGATTGGATAGACCGCCGGGCGCCAGCTCCTCGAACAGCTGAGCGTTCGGATCGCCGGTGCGGCGGACGCCCTCGCGCTGGCGAAGCGTGCGCTTGTGCTTGGCCAGGGTCACGCCCTGGACGCGGAACGTGAGGCCGCGCGCGGTGCCTTCGAGGCCTGCCTCGAGCAGGAGCACGTGCACGCCAGCGCGCGCCAGGAACAACGCGGCGGCGGCTCCTGGCGGCCCGCTGCCGATGACTACCACTCGGTTATCAGATGTTGCCACGCTCGCCTCGTATACCATCGACGGCGCCGAGCGGCGCTCACCAGGCGCGGGGCAGGTGAGGTTAGGTTCGCGGGCCAGGCGCGAACGAATCGAGTCCCCCACGCGCCGGAGCGTGCGATAGTGCGCGTGATGCGGCTCCGTGACTTCGGGAATACATCACTGCAGGTCTCGGAGCTCGGCCTCGGCTGCGCGCGGATCGGCGGTGTTTTTCAGAGCAACGCCCGAGGCTTCCTGGACCTGCTGTCGTTCGCCTTCGACTCGGGGGTGAACTTCTTCGACACGGCTGACATGTACAGCCAAGGCGAAAGCGAATCGCTGATTGGCAAAGCGCTGCGCGGCAAACGCGATCGCGTCGTGATCGCCAGCAAGGCCGGTTACAGCTTGCCGTCGCGGCGGCGTTGGGCGGGCCGCATCAAGCCCTTGCTTCGGCCGTTGGTTCAGTTGCTGAAGATTCGGCGCGACCAGCTGCCGAGCGGCAGCCGCGGCGCGCTGTCGCAAGATTTCTCGCCCACGTACCTGCAGGCGGCGGTCGAGGGCAGCTTGCGTCGGCTGCGCACCGACTATCTCGACATCTTGCAGCTGCACAGCCCGCCGCTCGACGTCGTCGAACGCGGCGAGTGGCTGCCGGCGCTCGAGGAGCTCAAGCGCAACGGCAAGATTCGCTACTACGGCGTCGCCGTCGACAGCATCGACGCGGGGCTGGCCGCGCTCCGCTACCCGGGGGTGTCGTCCGTTCAGTTTACGCTCAATTTGCTGGAGCGAGGCGGCGCCGACGCGTTGTTTCCGACCGCGGAGCGTCAGGGCGTCGGCGGGATCGCCCGGGAATGCTTGGCGAATGGGCTCTTGGTCAAGCGGCCCGACGAGATCGATTTGAAGGGGTACTGCAGCTCGCCCGCCCAAGAGCTGCAGCGCACCGAGCAGCTCGCGGCGCTGCGGCGCGAGGCGGCAGACACCGGGCGCTCCGTCTTGCGAAGCGCTATCGCGTATCCAGGGTCCGTCCCGGGCGTTAGCGTGACGTTGCTCGGCGCGCGCAGCATCGAACAGCTCGCGTCGCTGCTCGAGGCGGCGCGCTGACGACGCCCTACTGGGTCAGGCCTGCTCTTTGGTGCTGGCGGGGAGCCGGAGCTCGGCCAACACCGGCAGCCGAAAGTGGTGCACTTGCCAGCGCTCGACCACGAGATCGCGGCGCACCTCGAGCAACACCGGAAGCGCGAACGCGAGCAGCAGCGACAGCACGAAGCCCGCGCCGATCACGACCGGTAGCTTGGGCTTGATCGGCTTGGTGGGCACCTCGACCGGCGAGACGATCTGATAGCGGTGATTGAAGGCGGCTTGGGCCGTGTCCAAGGCGAGCTTGGCGCCGCGAACGTCGTCGCGCAGCGAGCCGTAACGGATGATGGCGCCCGACATTTGGGCGGAGAGCGCCGGGTCGAGCTCTTTTTGGTCGAGCAGACTGAAGATCTCGATCGGCAGCGTGTCCGCTCCGGGGGCGGCGCCGACGTCGCTGGCGGTGACGCCTCCGCCGGCGGTCTTGCCAGTCTTCGCCATGCTCTCACGCTGGCGGATCTGGGACTCGAGATCCGCGACCTCGCTACGAGCCAGCGACAGCTCCGAGGAAACTTGGGAGGCTATTCCGAGCCGCTCTTCTTGCGTGATGACCTGCGGGTGGTTCGGCGTGAAGCGAAGCTTGAGCTCGTCCAGCTTGGCCTGTTCGTCGCGGATGCGCGCCGAACGGGCGGATTCGGCCTGCATCAGATTTTGTTTCAGCGTAGCCAAGCGCTCCCTGAGCGCCGGTATCTGCTCGTCGGTGACCGGCTTACTGGGGCGGACGCTGACGCGGGGCGCGGCCGCCCCCGCGACGAGGCGCTTGGGATCTACCCCGCTCTTGGCGGCCTCGGCGGCGCGCTCGGCGCGCTTGGCGGCCAAGTCTTCCTTCAGCTGTTTGGCCAGCTGCTCGATCTCGTCCCGCAGGGTCGCGGCATGCGCGTCCAAAATCGACATCTTCTCCTGGAAAGCCGAGACCTCGGCGGCGTTACGCAGCCGCAAGAAGCCGTCGCGTGCGGCGTTGGCCAGCTCGGCCGAGGTTTGGGCGTCGGTCCAGTCGGCGTTGATGGCGAGCGCTTCCTTCTCGATCGTGACCTTGATGCGATTCTGCAAGGTGCCGACCAGCACCTGCATCATCAGCTTGTCGCTCATCGGGCCCACCACCGCTTGAACCAGCTTGTCTTTGAGCGCGAGCAGCCCCTTACGGCGCTCGTAGTATTTCTTCTTGAGGTTCGTCTCTTTGATGACGGCCTCGAGATTTTGCTGGCTCAAGATCTGATTCTCGGCCCCCGCGAGCGGCTGGGGCCCCCGGTCCGAATCGAGCACGCCGTTGTAGGAGGCCACCATCACGGTGGTGCTCTGGTACGTGCGCGGCAGGTACTTGGCGACCGCGATCGTGAGCGCCATGCCCGCCAGCGCCACCAGCGCGATCAGCAGCTTGCTCTTGGCGATGGCTTGCTTGGCGAACGCGAGGTAACTGCGTAGCACCTCGACGTTCAGTCCGCCGCCACCCTGTTGTTGCTCTTCGGTGCCCTCGGGCGCTTCGTCTTCCATGGTCGGCCACTTCGCCGAGGTCGACCGGGGCCCTTTCGCGCGCGGCACCGGGACACCTCGAAATCGGCCGTAGGATAGGCGGCGCGCCGTTTTCGCGCAACTACGCGGTCGCGCGTGTGTCGCTCAGGGCCGCAGCGGGCGGATCACTTTGGCGGGAATGCCTGCCGCCAGCACGTCGGGCGGAATGTCCCGTGTGACGACGCTGCCTGCACCGATCGCGCTATTTTTGCCGATCGTGACGCCGGGGAGGACGATCACGCGGGCCGCGAGCCACACGTTGTCTTCGAGGATCACGGGCGCCGCCGCGGGTAGCTCGTTGCGGCGATCGGGATCGAGCTCGTGAAAAGCGTTGTCAATCACGATCGATTGGGGGCCGATGTTGCAGCGATCACCGATGCGCACCAGCTTGGTGGCGCCGATCGAGCAGCCGTGGTTGATGAGGACGCGCTCGCCGATTTGGAGCGTGCCCTCTGGCCCGACGCTGAGCTCGAGCGTCGAGATGCCCGAGGCGAGGCGTACTCGATCGCCGATCAGCAGGGTTCCGCGGTTCGTGATCGCGGGCACACCCCACAGCCGCACGCGGGAGCCGATCGATTGGGCCGCTCGGAGGTAGTAGTGGGCGCGGACCACCGCCGCGACCTCATGCAGAGCGTTCGAGAGTCGAGGTGCCATGGGCACGTCTACTCCGTCTCGTCGTCGAGCTCGTACGACATGACGGCGTCCTCCGGCACGGATTCGTCGCAGTCCCAATGCCAAACGTAGAAGGCGTTACCGGCCGCCGAATAGGCGACGCCGTTCGGATCGAAATCGAGCCCCGAGCTGGCAACCTTCCACGTCTCACCGTGGTTCGAGGACGTGATCACGTGCTGTCGGGCGACGATCGCGATCCTGCCGTCGGGCAGCTCGATCGGGTTCACGAACGCCGTCTCACCGCTGAGGTACGGGCCCTGCCAGGTCTTTCCGTCGTCGTCGCTGCGTACGATGCCGTCCAGGCTCTCGCCGACCCAGTAGATGCGGCCGTCGGAGGCGACGAGCGGCACGGTTCCGCCGCCGATGTCGCTGACCTGCGCCCAGGTGTCGCCGCCGTCGGTCGTGCGCCAGATGCCCTTTTGACCGTCGGAGAAACCCCAACAGCCCAGCAAATAGGTCGAGGCGTCGAGCACGAGCGGATTGGGGCATACCGTGACTTCGTCCGGCAATTTGTCGCCGATTTCCGTCCAGCTCTCTCCGCCATCGGTCGACTTGTACAGCTTGTGAAGCTGCTCGTGACCGCTGGCCAGCAACACTTGGCGATCGGGGTCGCTGAAATCGACGCTCACCACGTCGTTGTGCATGATGCCGAGGTCGATGAAGGTGTCACCCCCGTCGTCGGTACGGTACACGCCGCCGCCGTTGTAGATGCCCGATTCCCAGTAGGTGTCGGGGTGATCGGGGTCGAACACGAACGAGTTGGCGCGGTTGGTGATCTTGGCCGAGCCTGCTCCCTGGCCGATCGGTGTCCACTCCTTGGCGGCGCTGGTCTTGTGGAGCAGCCCGTGCCGAGCGATGCCCACGATCAGCTCGTCTTCGTCGGGCCGCGCCGAGAGGTAGGAGACGTTGCCGCACTCCGAATCGAAATCGACGAGGTCGTAGGTCTCGTTCTTCCACGTGCCGGTCGGCTCCGCGAGCCCGCCCGTATCGGAGCCGCCCTCGCCGCCCAGATTCGTGGTGCCGCCGTTCGAGCTGCCGCCAGTGTTGGCGGGGGGCGGAGGAGGAGCCTGATCGGTCGGGCACGCCGTGTAGATCGTGCAGCCCCCGAGCACCACCAACGCCATCGCAGCCGGAAGAAAGAGCGCGCGCCGCATGGCCGCGTCGTATCACACCGGGCTCTCCGCGTCGCCTTGCCGGTGGCGGTGAGTGAGACCGCGCGCGCCACCACGCGGCGCGATTTGCCACCAAGGCGACGCGGTGGGCGCGGCGCGCAATCGTCCGGGTTTGGCCGAGATCAGCGGGGCGACTTGCCGGGTGGGACGGCGGGCCCTATTCTTGGCCCGGTTCCGTCACCCGTAGAGCTCGCGAATCGGCCTTGAAAAAGCTCATACTCCTGTCGGTCATCATCGCTTCGGTCGTGATTCCGGCGCGCGCGGCGCGGGCCAAGAGCGGTAAAGAAGGCCTGAAGAAAGCGCTGATTCAAATGGCGATCTTCGACCTCATCTACCTGGGGCTGCTCACGCAGGTGTGGTTCCGGATGGGCCCGTAGCAGCTCATGGCCGAACCGAAGGTCCCCGCCGAAGCCAGGATGGCGTTCATCGCGGTGCTGGTCCTGGCCGGCATCGCCGCGATCCTCGACATCGGCTTCATCGGCTGGCTCGTCGCCCCGATCTGCATCTTGCTGGCTTGGTTCGCGATCCTGCGCGCGCCCCTACGCAACACGATGCTCGTGTTGATGCTGTTCGCGCTGATCTTGGAAAACCCGGCGGAAAATCCCGGCTGCAATCAGTGGCACTCGCTGTTCTTCCCGGTCGGAGCGCTGATGCTGGCGCACTTCAAGGTGACGATCGGCTGGGGCCCCCTCGGGGGAATGGATTTGATGCTGATGGCGGCGGTGGCCGCGTACTACCTGCAAGGGCGTTCGCGTCCGATCGGCATTCCTACGCCGCGGCCGATGATCCGGCTCGCCCAGGCGACCTTCGCCACGATCGCGTTCACCTTCTTGATCGGGAAGATGCGCGGCGGGGAGATGCAATGGGCGGTCTGGCAGATCGATCGGGTGATGTACTTGCCGGTCGTGTTTTTGCTCTGTCAGGCGGCTTTCTCCGGTCCGAAAGACTACCTGGCGGTGGGCAAGGTCGCGCTGTTCGCGTCGCTGATCCGCGCTGTTCAGGCGATGCTGGTGCGCGCGACGGTTCCCGCCAAGGTCGACGCCCTGACCGGCGAGTCTTCGTTGCCGTACGCGACCACGCACAACGACTCCATGCTGTTCGCGGTCGGGTCGGTGATCTTGGTATCGCTGATTCTGGAACGAGCGGGCAAGAAGGCGACCCGGCTCACGCTGTGGGCGCTACCGGTCTTGATTGGCGGCATGCTCGCCAACGCCCGGCGCATGGTTTGGGTCGAGATCATCCTCGTCTTCTTCACGCTGTACCTCATCACCGAGGCGAACGCGTTCAAGCGCAAGCTGAACCGGCTGATGCTGTTCTCGATGCCGGCGCTGCTCGGCTACCTGGCCGTCGGCTGGAGCTCCGAGAGTAGCATCTTCAAACCGGTGAAGGTGATCCGCTCCGCCGTCGACTCCAGCGCCGACGCATCGACGGCGTGGCGCGATCTGGAGAACTTCAACCTCGTCTTCACGCTCCGGAACTTCCCCCTGACCGGTGTCGGCTATGGCAACGGCTTCTGGGAGATGTGGCCGATGCCGCCCGTCGACTACTCACTCGAGCGTTACGTCCCGCACGACAGCATCTTGGGCCTTTACTGCTACGGCGGCTACGTGGGCTACCTCGGCATCACCTCGCTGTGGGTCGGCGGCATTTACTTCGCGATCCGGGCGTATCACAGCTGCAAAGAGCCCCTGCAAAAGGCGGCCGCGCTGACGAGCTTCGGCGCCGTGCTCGTCTACTATCTGCAATGCTTCGGCGACATGGGGCTCGGCAGCTGGACCGGCGTCTACCTCGTCGGCCCGTCGCTGGCGATCGCGAGCAAGCTCACCGTCGGCGCGGGCGCCTGGGAGCGCGGCTCGACAGCGCGCCGGGCGGCACGCCCCGGCTTGGGCGCCGAGGGGGCGCGTAGCTAAAACGAGGCGTAGCCCTTGTTGCTCAGTAGCGAGTGGGCGAAGCGGTAAGCCGAATAAGTGATCGGCGCGACGATCGTCGTGCGCTCGCGCAGGCGGCCGAGCCTGCTCGTCGAAAACCAGTTGGCTTGGAATTGGGTGCGGCCGGCGTTGTCGGCGAAGGGGTCGCTGGTGTCGACGTTTTTTTCGCCCATCGTGAACGCGAGCATGGGCCGGGCCGTATTCGTGAAGTTCGGCATGCCGCGGTGCCACAGCGTCGACGTTCGCATCAGGACATCACCGGCGGACATCGTCACCCGCGTGCTGCCCCGATACACTCGCCCCGTCGCGAACTCCCAGTAGCGGTAGAAGCGCTTGTGCGTCTTGGGAACCACGTCGATCGCGCCGTTCTCGATCCGCGTGTCGACGACCGCGACGTTGACGATCAGGAAGCTCTGCAGGTAGATGCCGTCGGTGTGGTAGTGCTGGGCGACGCTACCGGGCAAGTTGAAGTTACAGCCGACGCGTATCTGGTTGGGGGTGGTAGGAAACAGCGTGCGCGCGAGGCCGATCGCACCCGACTGCTCGAGCTCGTCGAACACGCCTCGCGCGAGCTCACCCGGATAACAGTTCAGGTGACCGCTCATCAGACCCCCGCCCCGAAAGCTAGCGGGGCTGTTCTTCCAAGCGTCGAACTCTTCGGTGAGCCGGCGCTGAACGTCGTCCAGCCTCGGCTTCGAGATCACGCCGCGAAGCACGATGTAGCCTTCGTCGGCGAACGTTTGCCGGAGGGTGGGGAGGTCGAAGTCGATGGGAGTGACGGCGGGAGGAGGCTGAACGACGGAGTCGAGCATGGGCGCACCGAGCTTCATGGAGCTCTCCGAGAGTATGCACGATGCGCGAGGCCTGGCGAAGCCCGGCAAGCGTCGACGCGACGCGCGCGCGGCCCGACGGCGGGGCCGGCTCGCGTAATTTCCGCGCGATTGAGCGGCGCGTAGGTGCCGCGACAGCGAAACGCGACGTCGTAGCGCGGAGCGGGTGCTAGGGTCCCGTGCCCCTACTGTGCACCTTCGAAGGAGTGGCAGCGTTTGGAACCGACCGGCGAACCGTCGCCCCCGACCCCGACAGACAGCGAGACCAACCGCGAGCCCCGAGGCTCGACTCGGAGGCGCAACGTGCGGGCCGCGATCGGTTCGGTGGTGTTGGTGGGCGCCTTCGCGTGGGTTCTGAGCTCGGGTGGGCTCCCGTTCGTGCCGCCGGCGGCCGCCAGGGAGAAGGTCAGCACGGCGGGGGTGGCCGCCTTCGTCGCGCTGATGTTCTTCAACCTGTTGACGCGCTTCGCCCGCTGTCACTTCTTGTATGCCCCGCTCGGCCGCGTGCCGTTTCGACGGACCATGACCATCAACGCGATCGGGATGGCCGCGATCACGTATTTGCCATTGCGGATCGGTGAGTTCGCGCGCCCCGCCATGCTGCGCGACCGGGGCTCCCTCTCGGCGTGGGCGGTGGCCGGCACCGTCGGCGCGGAGCGGATCCTGGACGGCGTCGTGTTCAGCGGCATCTTGCTGGTGGGGCTCGCGCTCGCGGCGCCGCAGGTGCCGTTGCCCGACCACGTCGGGGCGCTGCCGGTGCCGGTTTGGATCGTTCCGCGCTCGGCCACCATCGCCAGCCTCGTGTTCGTGATCGCGTTCATCGTCATGGCCGGCTTTTATTGGTTCCGCGCGCTGGCGCGTCGCCTGACCGAGCGCGTGGTCGGGCTCGTGTCGCGAAAGCTCGCCCGGAGCCTGGCCGATATCGTCGAGCGGCTCAGCGACGGCTTGCGCTTTCTGACCAACTGGCGCTACTCCCTGCCTTACATCGCGATCACGCTGATCTCGGTGCTCAGCCTGGTGTGGGGCATCGAGGTGCTCGCCGATGCCGTCGGCCTGCCCGAGCTCTCGTTCTCTCAGAGCATGGTCGTGCTCGGGGTGCTGGCGCTGGGCTTTACCGCTCCGAACGCGCCCGGATTTTTCGGGGTCGTGCAGCTGGCGCTGTACATGGGGCTTGCCACTTATATCGCCCCCGACAAGGTCGCCCACGAAGGCTCGGTCTTGGTCTTCATCTACTACCTCAGTTACCTCGCGACGGTCACGCTGGTGGCAGCGGTTGCCTTACCGATCGAGCTGCTTGCGCGCACGAATCCGGCCGCGAACGGCCCGCACGACGTCGGCGCCGCGTGACGAAGAAGAAGTCTCGGCTCTTGATCGCGGCGCTGGCGGTGGCCCTGTCGTTGGCGATCGGCGCGCTCGTCGCGCGGAAGATCATCGACCGCGTTCGCGGGTCGCGCTCGAGCAGCGCCCCGACGTCGACGGGGCCTCGCGTGGGAGCGCCGCTCCAGGCCGCCGAGATGCTGTACGACGGCAAGTTGTCGCCGGGCTGGGAAGATTGGGGTTGGGGAAAGCATCAGCTCGGCGACGGCCCGGCCAAGATCGTGTTCGCGAGCTACGGCGGTGTGCTGCTACATCACGACGAGCTCTCGTGGCGCTACGGCGGCCTGTCGTTCCGTTTCAAGGCGCCGCCCGCTTGGGGCGACTTCCTGCAGGTGGCGCTGCGTCACGCCGGCAAGGCCGACGACGCCTTCCCCGTCGTGAGCGTCGAAGGCCGACACGTCGCCGCCGTCGAAGGGGGCTGGAAAGAGGTGCTCGTCGATTGGAAGGAGCTGAACCCCGACCGATTGCCGTTCGATCGCGTGCTGATCGGCAGTCGCACCACCGTCGGCTCGGAGTGGGCCGAGCTCGATCGCGTGCTGCTCACGAAGGCGGCAGCGCAAGATACGCGCCAGGGCAAGCTCGCCGTGCTGTGCGACGGCGCGACTCACCCGATCAGCGAGCTGATTTACGGCGGCTCCACCGATGAATGGGGCAGCGGGCAGAGCGCGCAGCGCATCGGTGGCAACCCGCTCAGCCGCGCCAACTGGGAGATCGGTGCGTGGAACACCGGCAGCGACTGGTACTTCGAGAACGTGGCTCAGCCGGGCAGCCTGCTCGACACCCTCGATCATGGCTCGCGTGATAAACGCAAAATCGCGATCGTCGTACCGATGCTGGGCTGGATCGCCAAAGACAAGACCTCGTTCGGCTTCCCGCGCGCCAAATTCGGGGCCCAACGCGCGCACGATCCTTACAAAGCCGAGGCCGGTGACGGCTTCAAGCCGGATGGCACTCCGATTCGCCCCGGCGAGCCGAGCGAAACGAGCCTGCCCGCTCCCCCCGAGCTGATCAAAAGCTGGATCGAGCGGGTGCGGGCGCAAGACGCGAAGAACGGGTCGCGCGCCATCCACATGTACATCTTGGATAACGAGCCGACGCTGTGGAACGTCACCCACCGCGACGTGCACCCCGACCCCCTCAGCTACGACGAGCTGTTGGATCGCACCATCAGGTACGCGACCGCGATTCGTGACGCCGACCCGGAGGCGGTCATCGCCGGCCCCACCGAGTGGGGCTGGACCGGCTACCAGTACTCGGCGCTCGATCGAGACGGTGGCTTCACTTTACGCCCCGACCGGCGCGCCCACGGTGACGTGCCGCTCGTCGCCTGGTACTTGAAGAAGCTCGCCGAGCACGAGAAGGCGACCGGCAAGCGTCTGCTCGACGTCTTCGATCTGCATTTCTATCCTGGGGCTAGCGGCCTGTACGGCGGCAACGCGGGCACCGATCCGAGCACGGCCGACCTGCGGGTGCGCTCCACGCGCGGCCTCTGGGATCCCGACTACATGGACGAGTCGTGGATCAAGGAGAAGCTGCGCTTGATCCCGCGCATGAAGGAGTGGGTGCGTGAGAACTACCCGGGCCGGAAGCTCTCGCTCGGTGAATGGAGCTTCGGCGCCGAAGAGCACATCAGCGGCGGCGTCGCGACCGCAGAAGCCCTCGGGCGTTTCGGCCAGCAGGGGCTCGACGCCGCGTTTCACTGGGGGGACCTGAAAGACGGAACGCCGGCGTACTGGGCCTTTCGCACATTTCGGGACTTCGACGGCAAGGGCGGTCGTTTCCAAGATGTCTCGCTGCCCACGCGGGACCTCGAAAACATCTCCCTGTTCGCGTCGCGCGACCCGGCCTCGACGCGGCTGGTGCTGGTGGTGGTGAATCGAGACCAGACGCTACGAGCTTCGGCGCAGATCGCGCTTCGAGGTTGCGGCGACGTCGTCTCGGCGCGGCGATTCAGCTATGGGCCCGGTTCACGCAAGCTCGAGCCGCAGCCGGCGGAGCTGAGCGCAAGCGGCGTCTCCGCGAGCCTGGAGCCGTTTTCGTTCAGCGTCATCGAGCTCCGCCTCGATAAATCCGACGAGCTCTAGCCCGCTGCGCAGAGCGGGCGCCGAGCCACGTACGCGCTTCCAGGCTCCGCGTTCTGGGATATGTTGGTGCGTCCAACACGTGGAGAGCACCGCCCCCCATGGCTGAAGCCGAAGTACCCGACCAGGCCCCCGCCCCGCTGGATCCGACGGCGCCGATCAAGGGTCGCGCGACGCTGCGCGGCCATTTGTGGATCTGCCGCGTCGACCACTGGTTCAAAAACGTCTTCGTTCTGCCCGGCATCGTCGCCGCGGTCGGCGTCGACCCCGACCACGTCTCACCGCGCCTGGCGTTCAACATCGCCGTCGGGCTGCTGTCCATCTGCTTGGTGGCATCGAGCAACTACGTGGTCAACGAGGTGCTCGACGCGCCTTCCGACCGTTTCCACCCCGTCAAGCACAAGCGCCCCGTCCCCTCCGGCAGGGTCAACATCTCGCTCGCCTACGTGCAGTGGATCGCGCTGATGGTGCTCGGCGTCGCCCTCGGTAGCCTGATCAACACCGCGTTCATGCTCACGGCGCTCGTGCTGTGGGTGATGGGCTGCGTCTACAACATTCGTCCGCTCCGCAGTAAGGATCTCCCGTACCTCGACGTACTGTCCGAGTCCGTCAATAACCCGATCCGCATGCTCGCGGGGTGGTTCATGGTCGGCACCGCCTCGGTCGCGCCGGCGTCGCTACTGCTCAGCTATTGGATGGTCGGCTGCTACTTCATGGCCATGAAGCGCTACGCCGAGTTCCGCGACATCGGCGATCCAGCTCGCGCGGCCGCCTACCGCAAATCCTTCGCGTATTACACGGAAGAGCGCCTGCTCGTTTCCATCATGTTCTACGGATCAGCGGCGATGTTGTTCTTGGGGGCTTTCGCTTTCCGTTATCGGCTCGAGCTGGTGCTGGCGTTCCCGCTCGTGTCGCTCGTCATGGCCATCTACCTGATGATCGCCTTCCGCAAGGACAGCGCCGTGCAGCGCCCCGAGGGCTTATACCGGGAGCCGACGTTGATGGCGGCGGTCGTGCTTTGCGCGATCGTGGTCTGCGTGGGCCTGCTCGTAGACATGCCGGTGCTGACGAAAATCTTCGCGCCCACCGCGCCCACCATCGCGCAGCGCCGCTGACTTACTCGACGAATTTCGATACCAGCATCACGTACGCGGCCTGATAGTAGATGCCAGGCTCGGTGAGCTCCCACGATTGGTCGTGCTCGGCGGTGGGCTGCCAGCCGGTGTTGAAGTCGAGGTAGGCCTTCTGCGGCGGCTCCTGGCGCAAGCGCGACTTCGTGCAGGCGCTCTGCGGTTGAGAGCTGCAGTACTGCTTGTTGGGGCCGCCGGGCACGTAGCCTGGCGGCGGACCCAGCCGTGATTTCTGCGCGTCGTCGTAGTCGGGATCGCCGTCGCGAAACCAGGTGTGATAAATCTGGTTCGCCGATTTTTCGGCGCCGTAGGCGTACATGTTCGTCAGGTAGACGATGCCCATCGCGTTGACGCCGTGAAACGAGTTGAGCAGCCCCTCGGCGCGATCGGCGAAGGTCGCGGTGTCGGCGGGCTTGGCCGCACCGAGCTGCAGTAGCTCGTAGTTGGTGTTGCCGACGTTGGCGCGCACCATGTTGGAAGCCCAGTGAAAGCTGTCGGTTCGCAGGTAGGCGCGGTAGAGGTCGAGCTCGGGCTTCATGCCGTAGAGGTCGACGGTGCGCGCCTGGCTCAGCTTGCGACCGACGATCGCGGCCTTGATACCGGCGTCGGCGCTCGGCAAGCTCGCGTAGAACAGCAGCGCTTCGCCCTGCTCGGGGTCGTAGCTCGACCAGCGATCTTCCTGCATCGGGCGCGTGGCCTGGTAGCTCTTGGCGATCACGTCGGCGTAGCCCTGCTCGCCGGTCAGCGCGAACAAGTAGATGGCGGCGACCACGCTGGCTTGCTCTTGCTCGGCCAAGGTCTTGTCGCCGTCGCCGGAGCGGATCGTGCCGTCGTCACAGTCGGTCTGGCGCGGCTTCTGCTGGAAATGAACGAACGCGCGCCGAGCGCGACCGGCGAGCTCTTCGGCGTAGCTCTTGAGCGTCGGCACCTTGCCCAAGACCACGGCGGCGTGGGCGAACACGGCGGCGGCCATGATCGTCGACGAAGAGCACGGCTCCGGGTAGTAAAAGCGGGGAAAGGTCGAGCGCTCGGGGATCGGGTCGCCGTGATCGAGGTTACCGACCTTGAGCAGCACGCCGCCGTTCAGGTCCGCCGGCTGCATCTTCTTCATCCAGTCGAGCTCGACCTTGACCTCGTCGAGCAGGTCTGGAGTGCCGTTGCCCGACTCCGGAATGCCGAAATCGTCGGTGAAAACCGCGGGCTTGTCGCTATAGGCGGTCAGCAGCTGGTGCACGGCGGGGTAGGCGAGGGTGACGTATTTGTTCACGTCGCCCGCGTCCCACCAGCCGCCGCTCAGGTCGCGCGCGGTGCCGGCGTTGCCGCGGTCTTTGACGCTACGCGCCTCTTTGTCTTGGTGCGGCCCGACGTAGTCCGCTTTGTCGGTCCAGCACTTGTTGCCCACGCAGGCCCACGGCTTCTGCTTGGCGAAGTTCGCGCGCTGAAAGTAAAACACCTTGGTCGCGGCGCGCAGCACGTCGCGGTAGACCGACGGCGCGATGTCGAAGCGGTACGAGCGCAGACCGTTGTCGCGATCGACCACGCAATACGAGCCGGGGGTGCTCATGGACGAAAAGTCGAACCAAGCGCCGCGATCTCCGGACGTCTTTTGCACCGCGCCTTCGTTCCAGGGTTGAGGCGCGCCGCTCATCAGCAATTTGCCGTCACTCCACGAGCGCACCTCGTAGACCTTGCCAGGGGTCAGCGCTTGGTCGGCGTTCCAGCCTTCGACGGGGTCGACGAGCACGGCCACTTTTTTCGCGCTCGGGCGATAGCCGAATTGATCGACGCGGATCAGCTCGCTTACGGGCGTCTTTTCACAGCTCACGAACGGACCGGCCGGCCTCCGCGCCGCCGCCGCGCTGGCGCCGTTCGGCGCCGTTGTGGGTGTCGACTGAAGCCACGATGCAGGCGGCGGCTCGCGCGTGCAGGCGGTTGCGAGGGAAGCGCTCAAGAGCGGCAATAGCAGGCGTCGTCGCATCACGAGTGAAGACTCCGAATGACGCGCAGCGTAGCACCGAGGCTATGCCGTGTAACCGATGGTAGGCGGAGGTCCGCGCGAATTTCCGCGAGGCTAAAAAACGAGGGCGTCGGCGTACCCCATTGGGCGGGGGGGGCCGGCCCCTCCTGGACGCACGCGCGTAAGCGGTGTAGCAGTTCCGTTGGTGTTCGAGGCCGAGGCAAGCTCATTGGGCTCATCGCGTACCCGCCTCGTGCCCTCCGTGTTGGAGTGGGGTCTGCAGCGGTTTCCGCCCTTCATCGGCGCGCGGGCGATCAACGCCGCGCTCAGGCTCGCCGGTGCGCGGGTGGCGCCGGCGGTGAGCTTTTGGGGCATGCCGACGATCGTCGGCCCCGGCAACCCCGCCTCCCGGCTCGACATCGGCGAGCTGTGCGGCCTCAACTTCGGCTGCTACTTCGAGCTCGACGCGCCGATCACGCTGGAGCCTCACGTCGCCGTCGGCCACGAGGTGATGTTCTTGACTCGAGCTCACGAGGTGGGCGGCGCCGAGCGCCGCGCGCGCCCCGCCGACGCCAAGCCGATCAAGATCGGAGCCGGATGCTGGCTCGGCTCGCGCTGCACGATCTTGCCTGGCGTGACGGTGGGGGCGGGCTCGGTCATCGGCGCCTCGGTAGTGGTCCGCGAAGACGTGCCGCCCAACACGCTCGTCGCCGGAGCTCGTCGCGTGTCGCTCGCCAAATGGCGCGGATAAAACGTTAAAGGACTATTTTTGATGATTGCTCGGAAAGATGCTTACGAAATCGTGATCGCCAGTCTAAACGAAGTATTCGTGCAGACGGGCATGCCGGCGCCGGAGTCCATCGGCGAGGATACGGTGCTGGTCGGCGCCGATCCGGTGCTCGATTCGCTGGGAGTCGTGCAGCTGATCGTCGAGGTCGAGCAACGGGTCGAGCAAGCTCACGACATCTCCATCACCCTCGCGAACGACAAGGCGATGTCGGCGCGCAACAGCCCGTTTCGCACCGTAGGCGTGCTGGCCGACCACGTCGTCGCCACCGCCCAAGAGGCGTCGTCGTGACCAGCGAGCGGCCCGTGATGGTCGTCACCGGCGCTCGCAAGGGCATCGGCCGCTACCTCGTCGAGCACTACCTGAAGAAGGGCTACGCCGTCGAGGGCTGTAGCCGCGGTAAGGCCGACATCGATAGCGAGTTTTACCGGCACCACGAGGTGGACGTCGCCGACGAAAAAGGCGTACGCCTCATGATCGCCGACATCAACAAGCGACACGGTCGCATCGACGCCGTGCTCAACAACGCGGCGATCGCGAGCATGAACCACGTGCTGCTCACGCCGGCCAAGAGCGCCAATCGAATGCTCGAGGTCAACGTCACCGGCACGATGCTCGTGTGTCGAGACGCAGCCAAGGTGATGATGCGGCGCAAGTACGGGCGGATCGTGAACTTCACCACGATCGTGGCGCCGATCGCCCTGGCCGGTGAGGCGGTGTACGCGGCGTCCAAGAGCGCGGTCGTGACCTTCACCCGCATCTTGGCGTTCGAGCTGGGCCAGTGGGGCATCACGTGCAACTCGTTCGGCGCCACCCCGATCATGACCGACATGATCAAGGG